>Ga0210036_1000092_pt1 | contig 110328 bp, 98 predicted proteins | sample CryGeymeta201515_FD_185469 | JGI IMG/M metagenome (GOLD analysis project Ga0210036, IMG submission 185469) | Groundwater microbial communities from Crystal Geyser aquifers in Utah, USA - Crystal Geyser metaG 2015-15 (SPAdes) (version 2) | ecosystem: Environmental > Aquatic > Deep subsurface >... | reverse complement strand
GCTGCTCGTTGCCGTCCATGCGCCCGAATTCGACATGCGCCGCGACGTCTGCCTGACTTGCCGCGCGCCGCGCCGCGGTCGCCAGCTTCGCCATGATCGGCGCGAACGGCGTGCCGCGGCCGACGCCGTCGAGTCCGGCGATGCTGCGCATCATCGCAGGGGCCGCGCGCGCATCCGACAGCGCAAGATCGCCATCGAATTTGAGCGGATCCTTGGCCCCCGCGATCTTCGCTGCGGCAAATCGGCCCTCCAGCGTCATCTCGCGCGCCGTGACCCATGGCGTCGCCAACGCCTTGCCGGCAAGGTCGAACTCGGTCGCGATCGCCTTGGGCAGGTTCGACAGCGCGATCTTCCCGCCGAACGATGCCAGGCGGTTGCCGCGAACGTCGACCGGACCGGTGACGGTATCGAAGGTCGCGTCGGCGACGGTCAGCTGCTCGTTGAAATGCGCGGTAACGCCGAACTGCGGGGCGACCATGGTCACGCGTCCCTTGTCGCACGCCATGTCGGCAATCCGCAGCGGTCCTGACACGCTCGGCTTCCTGGCATCCATCTCGATATCGACCCAGGCCGTGGTGCGGCCCAGTTCGCAGCCAAAGGCATCGACCCCCGACGAGACCGCCGCGAGCTTGCCCTTGAACCCGTCTTGCAGATTGCCGCGGCCTTCGAGCTTGAGCCCGGCAGCGCCCCAGGGCGTATCGAGCCGCGCGCGCGCATCGGTCAGCACGACGTCGAGGTCGGGCAGGCCCAGCGGTTCCTGCTTGGTGCTGTCGGTGAACTTGTCGAGTTCGCCGAGCGACAGCCTGCCGTCGACGAAGCGCCCGTACAATCGCACGCCGTCGGCCCTGATCTCGGCGACGCCGGGGCCGCCGAGCAGGTCGATATCGACCTCGACGCGGCGCGCGGTCAGATCGGGCATGGCGGGGTCGCCGATGACGACGTCGGTCAACCGCTGGGTACGGAAACTGACCTTGTCGATCGTGTAGGTCGCGCGCACCCCGCGCTTGTCGAGCTCGGACTGGACGAAATTGCCCGCGATCGACTCGCGCGAAAACCAGGCGACCAGGAACGCTACGAGGATGACCGCGCCGAACGCGACGAGCGTCCACCAGATCCTGCCTCTGCGTAGCCTCTCCCGCCCGATCGGCGGTTCGTCGTCAGGAAGGATGGGGTTGGCCAAGCTGATCCTATTTGCTGCCGTCGTCATGGCCGCCGCTCGTCGAGATGGCGTCCTAAGCAAACCCGATAGACGATCGGCGGTTCCCTGCCACCTTTTTGCGAACGCCGGGCCAAGATCGTTTCGCGATTGAGCCGATGCCCGACCGGGGGTAGAAGCCCCGCATGGGGGACGGCACCAGCCAGCAACCGGCTCATGACGGCAGCGGCCACCGCGCGCGGTTGCGCCAGCGGCTGCTGGCATCGGGCGGCGATGCGCTCGCCGATTACGAAATCCTCGAATATCTCCTCGCCACCGCCATCCCGCGCCGCGACACCAAGCCGCTGGCGAAGCGTTTGCTCGCCGAATTCGGCGGTCTCGGCGGCGTCATGAACGCCGAACCCGAGGCGCTCGCGCGGATCAAGGGCATGGGCGACGGCGCCGTCGCCGCGATCCGCATCGTCCACGCCGCGACGCTGCGCCTCCTGTCGCGCGAAATGGAGGAGGAGCACGTGCTGTCGAGCTGGCAGGCGCTGCTCGACTATCTGCGCGCCGACATGGCGCATCGCGGAACCGAACGCGTTCGCGTGCTCCACCTCAACGCCAAGAACCGGCTGTTGCGAGACGAGGTGATGAGCGAGGGCACGATCGACCAGTCGGCGATCTACGTCCGCGAAGTGCTGCGCCGTGCGCTCGATATCGGCAGCAGCGCGGTCATCCTCGTCCACAACCACCCGAGCGGGGATCCCCAGCCGAGCCATCAGGACATCGCCATCACGCGCGAATTGATCGAGGCCGGACGCAAGGTCGGGGTCGGCGTCCACGACCATATCGTCATGGCGCGCGACGGGCATGCCAGCATGCGCGCTCTGGGATTGATCTGACGTCCGACCTCGGTCGAGGGCCGATCGCTCAGTCGTCGCCGGGACCCTGCATCTCTTCGCCGCCCGATGCGGCCCGACGCTGGCGCATCCGGTCCATCCGTACCGCGAACTGCGCCTTCAGCTCTTCCTGCGTCAGCTGGCCGTCGTGATTGGCATCGGCTTCGGCGAAACCATCGCGCGCGCGCTTCTCGGCCCCTTCTTCCGACCACTGCCCGCGACCTTCGCCGCGGCCCATCTCGGCTTGCATCGCGCGCGCCTTCGCGCCGACTTCGGCCATCATCGCGACATATTCGTCGGCGCTCAGCCATCCCTTGGCGCCGCTATCGTATTTCTTCCACATCTCGTCGAGCTGCGCGACCATCCGCTGGCCGCCGCGCGGCCCGGCGCCGGCTTCGCCGCGCGGCTGCGCGCGCGCCGCCAGCTGCGCCTTGACGAAGCCGATGAACTCGTCGAGCGACAGTTCGGCATTGGCGTCGCCATCGGCAGCGGCATAGACCGCCTTCGACTTGGCCTCGTCGGCACCGCCCTGTTCTTCGGCCATCATCGTGTGGAATTCGGCTTCGGTCAGGAAGCCCTTGGCGCCCGCGTCATATTTGGCGAAGGCGGCGGCGAGCCGCGCCTCGACCTCGATCGGGTTGGGTGTCGCCGGCGCCGTGGCGGCATCCTGCGCGATGGCTGGTACGGCGGCCGTCGCGGCCGCAATTGCGATAAGCGATACGAATGTGCGCATGATCTCAAATCTCCATTGGGCGGCGCTCCGGGCGCCGGTCTCGCGGCTCTTTTAGCCGCGCCGCCTGAATGTCGCCATAACGAGCGTGCGATGGACGCGGCAAGGCGCCTTTGCTAACGGGCGGCGCACCGGGGGTCGTGCATGCGGTGCGACCGACCGATGCCCGCGACACCGGCGATCAGCCAGCAATCAGGAACGAACATGGTCCCCCGCTATTCCCGCCCCGCCATGGCCGCCATTTGGGACGCCGAGGCGCGCTACGCGATCTGGTTCGAGATCGAGGCGCACGCGACCGACGCGCTCGCCGATCTCGGCGTCGTGCCGAAGGAGGCCGCCAAGGCGTTGTGGGACTGGTGGGCGACCGACCCCGTCATCGACGTGCCCGCGATCGACGCGATCGAGGCGGTGACCAGGCACGACGTCATCGCCTTCCTGACCTGGGTATCCGAACAGGTCGCGGCGCACAGCGGCGAGGACTGGGCGCGCTTCATGCACCAGGGCATGACCAGCTCGGACGTCCTCGACACCTGCCTCGCGGTCCAGCTCAAACGCGCGCTCGAGCTGCTCATCGAAGACGTCGACACGCTGCTCGCCGCGATCCGGCGCCGCGCCGAGGAGCATAAATACACGCCCACGATCGGCCGCAGCCACGGCATCCACGCCGAACCGGTCACCTTCGGGCTCAAGCTCGCCCAGGCCTATGCCGAGTTCGCCCGCCACAAGGCGCGCCTCATCGCCGCGCGCGACGATATCGCGACCTGCGCGATCTCGGGCGCGGTCGGCACCTTCGCCAATATCGATCCCGCGGTCGAGGCGCACGTCGCTGCGAAACTCGGCCTCACACCCGAGCCTGTCTCGACGCAGGTCATCCCGCGCGATCGTCACGCGATGGTGTTCGCGACGCTCGGCGTCGTCGCCGGTTCGATCGAACGGCTCGCCACCGAGGTCCGCCATCTGCAGCGCACCGAAGTGCTCGAGGCCGAGGAGTATTTCTCGCCCGGGCAAAAGGGTTCGTCGGCAATGCCGCACAAGCGCAACCCGATCCTCACCGAAAACCTCACCGGCCTTGCCCGCATGGTCCGCAGCGCGGTCGTCCCCGCGCTCGAGAACGTCGCTCTGTGGCACGAGCGCGATATCTCGCACAGTTCGGTCGAACGCTTCATCGGCCCCGATGCGACGATCACGCTCGACTTCGCGCTCGGCCGCCTCACCGGCGTGATCGACCGACTGCTCGTCTATCCGGCGCGGATGCAGAAGAACCTCGACCGGATGGGCGGCCTCGTCCATTCGCAGCGCGTCCTGCTCGCGCTCACCCAGGCGGGGATGAGTCGCGAGGACGCGTACAAGGCGGTCCAGCGCAATGCGATGCAGGTCTGGGAATCGGACGGCGAAAAATCGCTGCTCGACCTGCTCAAGACCGACAGCGACGTGACCGCGAAACTGAGCGACGCGCAGATCGAGGAAAATTTCGATCTCGGCTATCATTTCAAGCATGTCGACACGATCTTCGACCGCGTCTTCGGGTGATCGCCGCCTCCAGACTCGCCACCCCCCGATTTTTGGCATAGGCTCGTTTGCGACATCAACCGGGCACAGGTGAACGCATGCAGGCGCTAAGAACGATACTCTGGGTAGCATTGGCGGTATTGATCGTCGTCTTCGCGATGTTCAACTGGGTGCCCGTCACCGTCCGCTTCTGGCCCGGGATGCTGCTCGACACTTCGCTGCCGATCATCGTCGCGATCGCCTTTCTGCTCGGTTCGCTGCCGCTGTGGATCGCGCATCGCGTGACCAAGTGGAAATTGTCGCGCCGAATCGACACGACCGAACGCGAACTCGAAATCTATCGCTCGACCAATTCCGCAACCGCCGATCCCGCCGTCGCAGCGCCGGTCGAACCGGCCGCCCCGGTCCTTGAGCAGCCCGCACCGACAACGGCCGATCGCGACATCGACCGCCCGATATGAGCTGCCCGGTCTATCTCGCCGTCGACCTGACCGATCTCGACGCCGCCAATGCGCTCGTCGCGCGCGTCCGCAACCATATCGGCGGGATCAAGCTCGGCCTCGAATTCTTCTGCCATAATGGCCATCACGGCGTCCACGAGATGGCGAAGCACAAGCTGCCGATCTTCCTCGATCTCAAGCTGCACGACATCCCCAACACCGTCGCCAAGGCGGTGCAGGCGCTGCAGCCGCTCGAACCCGCGATCCTCACCGTCCATGCCAGCGGCGGCCGCGCGATGATGGAAGACGCCAAGGCCGCGGCGGGGATCCATAGCAAGGTCGTCGCGGTCACCGTGCTGACCAGCCTCGACGCGCGCGACCTTGCCGCGACCGGCGTCGAGGGCACGCCGCACGATCAGGTTCGCCGCCTCGCCGGCATCGCCCGGCGTGCGGGCCTTGACGGTATCGTGTGTTCGGGCGCCGAGGTGAAGTCCGCGAAAAAGGAATGGCCCGACGGCTTTTTCGTCGTCCCCGGCGTCCGCCCGGCGAACGGGCGCGCCGGCGACCAGAAACGCGTCGTCACCCCCGATCAGGCGATGGCCGACGGCGCCTCGATCCTCGTCATCGGTCGTCCGATTTCGCAGGCCGAAGACCCCGACCTCGCCGCCCGCGCGATCGAGGCGACGCTCTAGTCGATTCGCAATGGCCGATATCGGGATCAAGATCTGCGGCCTGTCGACGCCCGATAGCCTCGACGCGGCAATCAATGCGGGCGCGACGCATGTCGGCCTCGTCCATTTCGAACCGAGCCCGCGCCACGTGTCGCTCGACCAGGCCGCCATGCTCCGCCGCCGCGTACCGCCCAGCGTCAAGGTCGTCCTTTTGCTGGTCAACGCCAAGCCGCAACTGACCGAACAGGCCTATGCGTCGGTCCGCCCCGACGTCATCCAGTTCCACGGCAACGAAACGCCCCAATGGCTCGCGCTGGTCAAACAGCACCTGCCCGTCGAACGGTGGAAAGCGGTCGGCCTGCAGGACGCGGGCACGCTCGAACGATCGCGCAAATATCATGCGCTCGTCGACCGCATCCTGTTCGACGCTCCCGCCCAGGCGCTGCCCGGCGGCAATGGTGCCGGCTTCGACTGGACACTGCTCGCAAATAATCCGCCCACGGTTCCCTGGGGCCTTGCCGGCGGTCTCGACCCCGCCAATGTTGCAGAGGCGATCCGCGTCACGCGGGCGTCGCTCGTCGACGTCTCCTCGGGCGTCGAAAGCGCGCCCGGCGTCAAGGATGTGGACAGGATCGAGGCGTTCTGCAAAGCGGTGCGCGAAGCGTAAGCAGATACCCCCCGCTCCGATCGGGCTGAGCCTGTCGAAGCCCTGTCCTATTCATGTTAAGCAAAACAGCCCTTCGACAGGCTCAGGGCGAACGGAAAACATATGGTTGCGCCAACCCCCAACTCCTACCGCACCCAGCCCGACAGCGAGGGGCATTTCGGCGCCTATGGCGGTCGCTATGTCGCCGAAACGCTGATGCCCTTGGTCCTCGAACTCGAGGCCGAATATAATCGCGCCAAGGCCGACCCCGCGTTCAGGGCCGAGTTCGATTACCTGCTCGAACATTATGTCGGCCGCCCCAGCCCGCTCTATTACGCCGAGCGGCTGACCGACGCGGTCCGCACAGATTGCGACGACGCGCATGGTGCCGAAATCTGGTTCAAGCGCGACGAGCTCAACCACACCGGCGCGCACAAGATCAACAACTGCGTGGGGCAAATCCTGCTCGCGATCCGCATGGGCAAGACGCGGATCATCGCCGAAACCGGCGCGGGGCAGCACGGCGTCGCCACCGCCACCGTCGCCGCGCGCTTCGGCCTGCCCTGCGTCATCTACATGGGCGCGCGCGACATGGAGCGGCAGGCGCCCAACGTGTTCCGCATGAAGCTGCTCGGCGCGCAGGTGATCGGCGTCGAATCGGGCGCGCGCACGCTCAAGGACGCGATGAACGAAGCTCTGCGCGACTGGGTCGCCAACGTCGACGATACCTTCTACATCATCGGCACCGCCGCCGGCCCGCACCCGTACCCCGAACTCGTTCGCGATTTCCAGAGCGTCATCGGGACCGAGGCCCGCGCGCAGATGCTCGCCCGTACCGAGCGCCTGCCCGACCTGCTCGTCGCCGCGATCGGAGGCGGCAGCAACGCGATTGGGCTGTTCCATCCGTTCCTCGACGACAAGGACGTCGCGATGCTCGGCGTCGAGGCGGCGGGCCACGGCCTCGACAAGCAGCACGCCGCGAGCCTCGCCGGCGGCGCGCCGGGCATCCTCCACGGCAACAAGACCTATTTGCTCCAGGACGAGGACGGCCAGATCGCTGAGGCGCACTCGATCTCGGCCGGTCTCGATTATCCCGGCATCGGCCCCGAACACGCCTGGCTCAAGGATTCGGGCCGCGTCGAATATACCGCCGTCACCGACACCGAGGCGCTGACCGCCTTCCAGTTGCTGTGCAAGACCGAGGGCATCATCCCCGCGCTCGAACCCGCCCACGCGATCGCCGCCGTCGTCGACCGCGCCAAGACGATGCCGCGCGACAAGATCGTCCTCGCCAACCTCTGCGGTCGCGGCGACAAGGATATCTTCACTGTTGCCGAGGCGCTGGGGGTCGAGTTGTGAAGCACCCTGCCAAAAAAGCCCTCTTCCCTTCAGGGGAGAGGGCAATATGACCCGCCTCGCCACCACCTTCTCGGCCAACCGCCCCGCGCTCATCGCCTTCATCACCGCGGGCGACGGCGACACCGCGGCCAATCTCGATGCGCTCGTCGCGGGCGGCGCCGATATCGTCGAGCTCGGCATGCCCTTTACCGATCCGATGGCCGACGGCCCCGCGATCCAGGCGGCCAATTTGCGCAGCCTCGGCGCGGGCACGACGACCGCCGACATCTTCGCCCTCGCCGGCGATTTTCGCGCCCGCCACCCCGCCGTCCCGCTGGTGCTGATGGGCTATGCCAATCCGATGGTCCGCCGCGGCCCCGAATGGCTTGCCGACCAGTGCCAGGCCGCAGGCGTCGACGGAGTCATCTGCGTCGACATCCCCGTCGAGGAGGACGCCGCGCTCGGCCCCGCGCTGCGCGCCGCGGGCGTCGCGGTCATCCGCCTCGCCACCCCGACGACCGATGCCGCGCGCCTGCCCGCCGTGCTCGAAGGTGCGGGCGGCTTTCTCTATTACGTCTCGGTCGCCGGCGTCACCGGCAAGCAGCAGGCGGCGGGAGGCGCCATCGCCGACGCCGTCGCGCGGCTCAAAGCCGCCACCGACCTGCCCGTCGCGGTCGGCTTCGGCGTCCGCACACCCGATCAGGCGGCCGACATCGCGCGCGTCGCCGACGGCGTCGTCGTCGGCTCGGCGATCGTCGAACTGATCGCGCAGCACCGCGAAAATGCGCCGTCGCGCGTCGAGGCCTTTGTCGCATCGCTTCGCCGCGCTATGGACGGCGCCAGGCAACCCGAGGAAATACCCCAATGAGCTGGATCCACCGCGTCCGCAACGCCATCTCGTCGATCGCCAAGCGCGAAACGCCCGACAACCTCTGGCACAAGTGCAAGGCGTGCAACCAGATGGTGTTCTGCAAGGAATGGGAAGAGAATCTCTACGTCTGCCCCAAATGCGACCATCACGATCGCATCGGCCCCGACCGGCGCATCCCGATGCTGTTCGATCACGGCACCGCCGAAATCCTGCCCAGTCCCAAGGCGCCCGAAGACCCACTCAAGTTCAAGGATACCAAGAAATACGTCGACCGCATCAAGGCGGCGCGCAGCGCGACCGGCGAATATGACGCGCTGGTCAACGCGCGCGGCTTCATCTGCAAGCGCCGCGCGGTCGTCGGCATTCAGGACTTCGCCTTCATGGGCGGGTCGATGGGCGTCGGCGTCGGCCAGGCGCTCGTCGCCGGGGTCGAGGCGGCGATTGCCGACGCCTGCCCCTATATCATCTTCACCGCCGCGGGTGGCGCGCGCATGCAGGAAGGCATCCTGTCGCTGATGCAGATGCCCAAGGCGACCGTTGCCATCGCCCGCCTCCACCGCGCCGGCCTGCCCTATATCGTCGTCCTCACCGACCCGACCACCGGCGGCGTCACCGCCAGCTATGCGATGCTCGGCGATGTCCAGATCTCCGAACCCAACGCCCTGATCGGCTTCGCCGGCCAGCGCGTGATCGAGAACACGATCCGCGAAAAACTGCCCGAAGGCTTCCAGCGCGCCGAATATCTGCTCGATCACGGCATGATCGACATGGTCACCCCGCGCAAGGAGCTGCGCCAGGTGCTCGGCCGCCTGATCGATTACCTCACCCCCGAACGGGCGGCGGCTTAGTACTTAGCCCTCTCCCCACCGGGGAGAGGCAGCGAGACTTGAGGGCGAAGCCCTCTAGTCGCAGCGGAGAGGGGGCAGCGCCACCCGTGCAGATCGATCCCGTGCTCCTCGACCGCGCCAAGTCTATGCGTCGCATCATGACCGAACCCGAACGCCGACTGTGGCATGCGATCAAGGCTGAACGCCTTGGCGCCAAGTTCAGCCGCCAGGTGGTGATCGATCACTATATCGTAGATTTCGTCTCGCGCCGCGCGAAACTGATTATCGAAGTCGACGGCGATACCCATAATGACCCGGCACGCGAAGTGGTCCGGGACGAGCATCTTGCGAGCAAAGGATATTGTGTGATTCATCTGACAAATGCCGATGTCATGACAAATCTCGATGGTGTTCTCGCTGCGATAGGCCAGGCGATCGCCGCGCCCCTCTCCGCTGCGACTAGGCCCGGTGGGCCAAGTCTCGCTGCCTCTCCCCAACGGGGAGAGGGGTAATATGCCCGACTCCGCCCGTTCCGACGACCCGGCCGTCCAGGCGCAGCTCGACCGGCTCGAAATGCCTTCGCCCGGGCGCGACGTGCTCGGCCTGTCGCGGATCGCGACGCTGCTCGATCGGCTCGGCAATCCGCAAGACGGGCTGCCGCCGGTTTTCCACGTCGCCGGGACCAACGGCAAGGGGTCGACCTGCGCATTTCTGCGCGCGATGATCGAAGCGGGCGGCAAACGCGTCCACGCCTATACCAGCCCGCACCTCGTCCGCTTCAACGAGCGCATCCGCGTCGCCGGAGAACTGATCGACGACGCCGCCCTCGCCCCGCTGCTCGCCGAAGTGCTCGACTGCAGCGAGGATATCGCGCCGAGTTTCTTCGAAGCGACGACCGCCGCCGCCTTGCTCGTCTTCGCCCGCACGCCGGCCGATGCCTGCGTGATCGAGGTCGGGCTCGGCGGACGGCTCGACGCGACCAACATCATCGCCGCCCCCGCGATCTGCGGCATCGCCGCGCTCGGCATCGATCATCGCGAATTCCTGCTCGCGCCCGAAGCGGGCACACCGACCGACGATCTGGCGCGGATCGCGTGGGAAAAGGCGGGCATCGCCAAATCGGGCGTGCCGCTGGTCACGCAGAAATACCCCGCCGAAATGAACCAGGCGATCCTCGCCGCGGCGAGCGCCGCGCATGCGCCACTCTATCCGCGCGGCGAGGCATGGGACGCGGGCGTGTACGACGAGCGCCTCCATTACAGCGACGGTTTCGGCAAGATGACGCTGCCGGTGCCGCGCATGAAGGGCGCGCACCAGGCCGACAATGCCGCGCTCGCGATCGCGATGCTGCGCCACCAGCGCGCGTTCAGGCTGCCTCCCGGCGCCTATCGCGCGGGGATCGAATGGGCCAATTGGCCGGCGCGGCTGCAACTGCTCGACGACGGCCCGCTGCGCCGCTTGCTGCCCGAGCGCACGCGGCTCTGGCTCGACGGTGGCCACAACCCGGCCGCCGCGCTGACGCTCGCCGAATTCCTGCGCGGCGAGGATCGCCCGGCGACGATCGTCCTCGGCCTGCTTGCCAACAAGGACCTCGCCGGGTTTCTCGACCCGCTTGCCGGCCTCGATCTCGATTTCGTCGCCGTCCCCGTCCCCGATCACGCGCACCACGCGCCCGACGCCATCGCCAGGGCGGTGCGCGCGCGCGGCGGCGAATGCATCACCGCGCCCGAGGTGACGGCAGCGCTAAAGACGATCGAGACGCCGCCGCCGCTCGTCCTGATCGCGGGTTCGCTCTACCTCGCCGGCGATGTGCTCAGGGCGAACCGGCAGCTTCCTCGCTAGCATTTGCGGGATCGGCGATATCATTGCTCGATATTTCGCCCGCGGTGCCCAGCGACCGATCGACGAGCCCGGCGCGGATCATCCACCAGAATAGGATCACGCCGGGCATCGCCAGCAGCGTGGTCAGCAGGTAGAAATTCACATAGCCGATGCCTTCGATCAGGCCGCCCGCGGTCGTTCCGGTCACGAAGCGCCCGAGGATGCTCGCGCCCGCCGACAGCAGCGCGAACTGCGTCGCGGTGAACTGCAGGTTGCACAGCGCCGACAGATAGGCGACGACGCACACCCCGCCGATCCCGCTAGCGAAATTCTCGAACCCGATCGCGCCCGCCATGCCGAGATTGCTGTGCCCCACGGCGGCCAGCGCGGCGAAGCTGAAATTGGACACCGCCATCAGCACCAGGCTGACGAGCACCGATTTCTTCATCCCCATTTTGGCGTAGAGCGCGCCGCCGACGAAGACGCCGATGATCAGCGCCCAGAAACCGATGCCGACATCGTAGAACGCGATCTCGTCCTTGGTATAGCCCAGATCCTCGAATAGCAGGCGAAAGGTCAGGTTGGCGAGCGTGTCGCCGAGCTTGTGGATCAGGATGAAGACGAGCACGAGCGCCGCGCCCTGGCGACGAAAGAACTCGGCGAGCGGGCTGACATAGGCGATCACCGCCGCGACCGGCCCCTTGAGCGGCTTGGGCGCGAGCCGCCGAACCGGCTCGCCCATCACCAGCCCGGTGACGATGGCGAACAGCGCAAATCCACCGCAGACGAAATAGGCGATATCCCAGCCCCAGCGCCCGGCGACGAGCAGCGCGGTGGCCCCGGCTGCGGCCGCGCCGATGCGCCAGCCATATTGGCTCATGCCCGATCCCACGCCGAGCTGTTCGGGCTCGAGCAGTTCGATGCGATAGGCGTCGATGACGATATCGAACGTCGCTCCGGCGACGCCGACCATGATCGCGGCAACGGCAACCGCCGCGATATCCGCGCTCGGATCGAGCGAGCCGAGATAGGCGATCGCCGCCATCACCAGCACGCCGGTAAACACCAGCCACGACACACGCTGGCCGAGCACGCGCGACAGGAAGGGCAGCTTGATCGAATCGGTCAGCGGCGCCCACAGCCATTTGAAATTGTAAGCAAGGAAGGTCAGCGCGAACGCGGTGACGGTCGATTTCTCGATTCCCGCCTCGGCCAGCCGCGTCGTCAGCGTCGCCGCAATCATCGCAAACGGCGCGCCCGACGAAATACCGAGGAAAAGAGCCGCCAGCGGGGCCTTTTCGAAATAGGGCCGAATTCCGTCCCGCCAGTTGCGCTCAGCTTTTGCCGATTCCATTGTCCCGCTCTCCCGTAAACTCTCGGGGCGGATGATTAGCCCGCATTGAGCGCTTGGCCAGCCTTAAAGAGGCACAATGCGGACACTCGACCGATTAATCGGACGCTTCGTTCGCCTCTTCGGCGGCAAACAGCGTCAGCGCGTCGGGCAGCTTGCCCGGCTCCTCGCCGGCGATGACGCGGTCGAGCGCCTTGATCGTCGCGATCAGGTCCTTGTCGCGATAGGGTTTGGCCAGGCAGCCGAGCGCATACCCCTTGGCATGGTGGGGACAGGCGCCGGTGACGAACACGACGGGAATGCCCTTGTCGCGCGCCGCCTTGGCGACGTCGATGCCGCTGCCCTCTCCCGCGATATTGAGGTCGAGTACGACGAGGTCGGTCTCGCCCGACAGCGCGGCGATCGCATCTTCGGCGTTATCGACCGTCGCCAGGACCTCATAGCCCGCAGCGGTCAGGAAATGCTCGTTGTCGAACGCGACGAGCGGTTCGTCCTCGACGATCAGCAGGCGCCTGATCAAGGGTTTGCGACGACTGAAAATCATTGATGTTCTTCCCCGTGTCCGGCAACGGCTTCCCACGCTATATACGCTGCCGCGCGCCGTGCGTTCCATGACGGCGGCGAAACGACCTGAATTGACGCCGCGACGAGAGCCGCCGCCCATCGAAAGCAAGCAATATGCCCACCGATCGCCCCCGCAAGCCTGGCCGCCCCGTGCGCCCGCGTACCGCCAGCCCGGGCAAAGCTGGCGGCGCCGCCCGGCCCGATCGCCCCGGCAAGGCGCCACGCCCCAAGCTCGCTGCCAAGAGCGACGCTGTCGCCCGGCCCGGCAAGCCCGCCCGCCGCGTCCGCGCCGACGGCAGCGTCGCCCAGCGCGGCGCGCCGGGCGCCAAGCCTGGCCGCGCGCCGCAACGCGGCGGCAAGTCCGCCGCCCCCGCCAAGCCCGCGCGCCGGACGCGCGCCGATGGCAGCGTCGCCGAACGCGCCGCGCCAGCGCACAAATTCTCGGGCGAGCCGCAACGCATCGCCAAGCTGCTGGCGCGCGCGGGCGTCGCCTCGCGGCGCGAGGTCGAACGGATGATCGCCGACGGCCGCGTCGCGATCGACGGCAAAACGCTCGATACGCCGGCGACGATCCTCACCGACCTTGCCGGCGTCACCGTCGACGGCGCCCCGGTCGCCGCGCTCGAACCGAGCCGGTTGTTCCTGTTCCACAAGCCCGTCGGCGTCCTCACCGCCGCCAACGATCCCGAGGGCCGCAAGACGATCTACGACCGCCTGCCCGCCGCCGACGCGAGCGGCGCCGCGCTGCCCCGGCTGATGCCCGTCGGGCGGCTCGACATGAACACCGAGGGGCTGCTGCTGCTGACCAACGACGGCGAACTGAAGCGCCTGCTCGAACTGCCCGCCAACGGCGTCGAGCGCACCTATCGCGCGCGCACTTTCGGCGATATCAGCCAGCGGCAGCTCGAAAGCCTGATGATGGGGATCAGCATCGAGGGGATGAACTACGGCCGCATCGACGCCAATCTCGAACGCCGCACCGGGCGCAACCAATGGGTCGAAATGACGCTGACCGAGGGCAAGAACCGCGAAGTGCGCAAGGTGCTCGAACATTTCGGGCTCCAGGTCAGCCGCCTCATCCGCACGCGCTACGGTCCGTTCACGCTCGGCGACGCGCCGCCCACCGCGCTGAGCGAAGTGCCCGCCGCCGATCTTGAGAAATTCGTCAGGAGTTTCGCCAGGAAGGCGCCGAAGAAACCGCCCGCCAAGCCATGAGGATCATCGCCGGCGAATGGCGTGGGCGCCCGATCGCCGCGCCGCCGAAAATCAAGGGGGGGGGCGACACCACGCGCCCCAGCGCCGACCGCACGCGCGAAACGCTGTTCTCGATGCTGGTCAGCCGCCTCGGCGCGTTCGACGGCCTCGCGATCGCCGATTTCTTCGCCGGATCGGGCGCGCTGGGGCTCGAGGCGCTGTCGCGCGGTGCGGCCTCGTGCCTGTTCGTCGAACATGACCGCGATGCGCTCGCCGCGCTCGACGCCAACATCGCCAGGCTCGGCGCGGGTCCGCGCGCGCGCGTCGAGCGCCAGTCGGTACTCGGCCTCGGCAAGGCCCCCGCCCCGCTCGACCTCATCCTCATGGACCCGCCCTACGGCACCGGCGCCGGCGCGGTCGCGCTCGACAAGCTTTCGCGCCACGGCTGGACCGGCCCCGCGACGTGGATCGTCATCGAGACCGCGCGCGACGAGGATATCGTCGTCAAGGGTTTCGACGTCCTCACCGTCCGCGACGTCGGCCGCGCCCGCCTCCACTTCATCCAGGCGCGCTAGAGCCCCGGCAGCGCCTGCGCGGCGAACCCCCAGCCCTTGAGGTCGCGCGACGCCGCGCGTTCGACCAGTGCGCCGGCGTCGCGGATCGTCCAGCGGTCGGCGCCGTCGATGTCGGCGAGCTCGTCCCAGCCGACCGGCGCGGCGACCGGCGCGTTCTCGCGCGCGCGCGCCGAATAGGGCATGACCGCGGTCGAGCCGCGCTGGTTGCGCAGGTAATCGATGAAGATCTTCCCCTTGCGCTTTGCCTTCGACATCGTCGCGACGAAGCGGTCGGGTTCGGCGAGGCTCAGTGCTTCGGCAAAGCGCTTGGCAAAATCCTTGTGCGTGTCCCAGTCGTGCCCCGGATCGAGGGGGACGACGACGTGCACGCCCTTGCCGCCCGACAGCATCGCGAAACTGACAAGGCCGATATCGGCGAGGTGCTGGCGGATGTCGGCCGCCGCCTTCTTGACCTCCTCGAAGCCCAGCCCCTCGTCGGGATCGAGATCGAAGATCATCCGGTCGGGCCGCTCGAGCGTCTCGACATGGCTGTCCCAGCCGTGGAATTCGATCGTCCCCATCTGGACGCAGGCGAGCAGGCCATCGGCATCGTCGAGATAGAGATAGTCCTCGTGCCCGCCGTCCTTTTCGCGGATCGGTACGTGCTTGACGTGGCTCCCGAACGATCCCGAATCGTGCTTCTGGAAAAAGCATTTCTTGGCCCGTCCCTGCGGACAGCGGACGAGGCTGATCGGCCGGTTGGCGCAGTGCGGCAGCATGACGGGCGCGATGGCGGCGTAATAGTCGGCAAGGTCGCCCTTGGTCGCCTTCGCCTCGGGAAAGATCACGCGGTCGCGGCTCGATATCTTGACGTCGCTCGCCGGGGCTTCGGGCGCGGGCTGTTTCACTTCGGGGGTCACGTCCTTTGCCTCCTTGTCCTCGCGCAGGCCGAGATAGCTCGCATGACGGACCGAACCGCCCGCGGTGAACTCGGCAAAGGCGATCTCGGCGACGAGCTTGGGGGTCAGCCAGTGGACCTTGCGCGCGCTCGCCTTGTCGACCTCGGCCGGCGGCGTCTTGCGCGCCAGCTTGGCAAAGCGTTCGGCAAGGTCGTCCATCACCGCCTGGTTGAAGCCGGTGCCGACATTGCCCTTGTAGACAAGCTCGTCGCCCTCGAACTGGCCGAGCAGCAGAGAAGCGAACGGGCGGCGCTTGGCGCTCGATTCCTTCCAGCCGATGATGACGAACTCCTGCCGCCGGGTGCATTTGACCTTGACCCAGTGCGTGTTGCGCCGCCCGGCATATTTCGCGTCGGCGCGCTTGGCGATGATGCCTTCCTGGCCCGCTTGGCACATCGCTGCGTAGAGCTTCTCGCCCGCGCCGATGACATGGTCGGCGACGTGGATCGGCGGCGCCACGTCGGCGAGCAGCGCTTCGAGCCGCTCCTTGCGCTCGAGATTGCCGAGCTTCGTCAGGTCGCTGCCGTCGAGTGCGAGCAGGTCGAAGGCGAAATAGTGCATCGGCGTCGCCTCGGTCTGCGCGCCGTGGCCGCGCTTGAGCACCTCCTGCAGCGACGAGAAATCGGGATTGCCGTCCTCGCCATAAGCGACGATCTCTCCATCGATCAGGCATGGCGGCAGGTCGAGCGCGGCGATATGGGCGACCAACGGCGCGAACTTGTCGGTCCAGTCGAGGCCGTTTCGGGTATAGACGCGCACGTCGTCGCCCGCCGCCGCGATCGCGGCGCGATAGCCGTCGAACTTGATCTCGTGGAACCAGCCGTTGCCGGTGGGGACGTCGTCGACGAGCGTGGCGAGTTGCAGCGGACGGAATTTGGGCGGCTTGCCGGCCCCCTTGCCTTTCTGCTTGGTCTTGCCGCGTTTCTTCGCGACCTTGGCATTGTGCTCGGCGGCCTCGCTCATCGCGGCGTTGAACGCCTGGCCCTTCTTGCCCTTGAGCGAATGCGCGCCGTCCTCGTCGGCGGCGATCTCGGCCATCGTCCGGCCGGTCAGCACGCTGGTCAGCTCGCGCGCGACGAGGTCGTCGCTGCCGCCGGCATAGGCGTCGTCGATCTTGCGCAGCAGCCAGTTCTCGCGCTTTTCGTTGCCGCGCGGTTTCAGCCGGATGAGGATCCACTCGCCCTTCATCCGCTCCCCGTCGAGCGTGAAATGGAGGTGGCCCTTGTCGATGTCCTTGGCGCTCTTGCCCGCGATCGGCGCCCAGCTGCCGCGGTCCCACAGCATCACCGTGCCGCCGCCGTACTGCCCCTTGGGGATGATACCTTCGAATTCGGCATAGCTCATCGGATGGTCCTCGGTCCGCACCGCGAGGCGTTTGTCGTCGGGATTGGCGCTCGGCCCCTTGGTCACCGCCCAGCTCTTGAGCACGCCGTCGACCTCGATGCGGAAATCGTAATGCAGCCGCGTCGCGTCGTGCTTCTGGACGATGAAGCGCCCCCCGTTTTTGGCGCCCTTGCCCCTGGCGACTTCGCCCGCGGGCTCGGCGGTCAGCGCGAAGTCGCGCTTGGCATTGTACTGCGCAAGCGGATCGGTCTTGCTCACCCGGTATAGTCCTCGTCATCGAAATAGCGGCGCTCGACGAGCCTGAGCAGCGTCAGCATGACGATCGATATCGCCGCGCCGACCGCGACCAACGGCCACTGGCCCGCCCCGCAGGCGATGCCGATCACCGCGGCGAGCCACAAATGCGCGGCAGTCGTCAGGTTCTTGACCTCGCCCTTGCTGAACACGATCAGGCCGGCGCCGATGATGCCGATGAACGCGCCGGTGGCCTCGTACACGCGCAGCGGATCCATCCGCTCGCCTTCGAGCTGGAAATAGAGCGATATGACCGACACCGTCATTGCCGCTGCCGAGAAGCAGATGAGGCCGTGCGTCCGCATGCCGGCGGCATGGCCGCGCAGCTCGCGGTCGAGGCCGAGGGCGAGGCCCAGGATGGCGGCGACCCCGAGCCGCACCAGAAGGTCGAAATCAATCCAGTGAACGAGGATCGGATCGTTGAGCAGCATGTCAGGCGCGCTTCTTCGCCGCAGTCTTTTTGGCTGGCACGGTTTTTTTCGCCGGCGCCGTCTTCTTGCCGTCGACCGATGCCTTCAAGGCGGCCATCAGGTCGATGACGTTCGACTTGCCTGCGACCTCGGCGGGTTCGTCGACATCCTCGAGGACGCGCTTGCCCTTGGCCTTGGCTTTCTTGTCGATCAGCCGCTTCAGCGCATCGATATAGTTGTTGTGATAATCCGACGCGTCGAAGCTGCCGGACTTCTTGTCGATCAGCGTCGTGGCAAGTTCGAGCAGCTCCTTGTCGGGCTTGGCATCGCCGACGTCGCGGAAATAGTTCGCCGCCTTGTTGACCTCGTCGGCATAGCGCAGGATCTCGAGGACGAGCCCGCGCCCGCACGGCTTGAGGCTCACGAGCTGCTCCTGGCCGCGCAGCGTGAGCTGGCCGACGCCGACCTTCTTCGATTGGCGCAGCGCCTCGCGCAGGACGACATAGGCTTCCTCGGCGAGGTCGTCGGCGGGCACGACGTAATAGGGTTTTTCGTAATAGAGTACGTCGATTTCGTGCGCGTCGACGAACTGGACGAGCTCGAGCGTCTTCTTGCTCTCGAGCTTGACCGCCTCGATCTCGTCGTCGTCGAGCAGGACGTAATGGCCCTTAGAAAGTTCATAGCCCTTGATGATCTCGTCGCGGTCGACCGGGCCGACGCCGGCGACGACCTTTTCGTATTTGATCGGCTTGCCCGACGGTTCGTGGATCTGGCGAAAGCTGATCGACGCGCCCGACTTGGTCGCGGGGTAGATCTCGACGGGGATCGAGACAAGGGCGAGGCGGATTTGCCCCTTCCAATATGCGCGTGCGGCCATCGTGTGATCTCCTGTCCTGTCTCAAGCGCGGCAGGCCCGGTCTGGTTCCGCAACGGATAGCAAAACGCGGCCGGAAATCGAAATTTCCGACCGCGTCGCTTTGCGCCCCCGCTAGCGTCGGGGCGCGGGTAGCTCGATCAGGCCTTGGGCTTGTAACCGCGCGGCGCTTCGTTGCGCTGCATGCAATTGTCCTTGACCGTGGCGCTGCAATAGGGCGGCGTCGCGGTGTCGGCGGGCGCCGTCGTGCTCGTCATCGGGCCGGCCTTGGCGTGGCCCGCGCTTCCCGCCGGATTGCCCGCAGGGGTGGTACCGCTCGGCGCTGGATGCGAAACGCGCTCACCAGTGCTCGCGGCCTGCGCCTTGTATTGCGTCATCACCTGCTGCCAGGCGGCCTCCCGCTGCGCGGGTGTCATCTTTGCGACCATCGCGCGCTGATCGTTGGTCAGCGCCCAATAGGCCCCTTGCTGATCGGGGGTCAGCGTCCAGTAATAGACGCGGTAATCGTTGGGCCAGGCGTCGAACGACGTGCGGCGATCCACCGGCCAGGCGTCGTACATCGCCTGCTGTTCGGCGGTCATCACGACGGTCGTGTCCTGCATCGATCCATCCATTTCCGACGCAGTGGTTTGGGCGAGCAATGCGGCGGGGGCACACATCAATGCGGTGGCAATCATCAGGTTTTTCATCGGGGTTCCTCTCAACGTGATTGTGGCGCATCAACGCACGAACCCCCTGACTTTGTTCCAGCGTACATTCGTTACGCTGGCGAATCGCACCAAATCCGCGACGAGACGCTTTCCGACGCGCTCGCTTGCCATGACACCATCCGTTCCCTAACTGTTCGCGGGTGACCGTACCCGCTGCCAGCCCGCCCGACCCGCCCTATCTGCGCGCCCTCAACGCGCCGCAGCGCGAGGCCGTGACCACCACCGAGGGCCCGGTCCTCGTCCTCGCCGGCGCCGGCACCGGCAAGACCGCGGCGCTGACCGCGCGGCTCGGCCACATATTGTTCAACCGGCTTGCCTGGCCGAGCGAGATCCTCTCGGTCACCTTCACCAACAAGGCCGCGCGCGAAATGCGCGAGCGCGTCGGTCGCATGGTCGGCGACGCGGTCGAGGGCATGCCTTGGCTCGGCACGTTTCACAGCATCGGCGCCAAGATGCTGCGCCGCCATGCCGAGCTCGTCGGGCTGCAGGCGAACTTCACGATCCTCGACACCGACGACCAGCTTCGCCTGCTCAAACAGCTCGTCCAGGCCGCCGAGATCGACGAGAAACGCTATCCCCCGCGCAGCCTCGCCGCGCTGATCGATCGCTGGAAGAACGCCGGCAAGATGCCCGCCGACCTGACCGCGAGCGACAGCGAGGCCTATGCCGACGGCAAGGGCCAGGAACTCTACCGCCAGTATCAGGAGCGCTTGAAGGCGATCAACGCGGCCGATTTCGGCGACCTCCTGCTGCTCCCGCTCGTCGTCCTCAAGACGTATCGCGAGGTGCTCGAAAGCTACCAGGCGAAATTCAAGTACATCCTCGTCGACGAATATCAGGACACCAACTCGGTCCAGTATCTGTGGCTGCGGCTGCTCGCGCAAAAGCACCGCAACATCTGCTGCGTCGGCGACGATGACCAGTCGATCTATTCTTGGCGCGGCGCCGAGGTCGCCAACATCCTGCGCTTCGAAAAGGACTTTCCCGGCGCGACGATCGTCCGCCTCGAACAGAATTACCGCAGCACGCCGCACATCCTCGCCGCCGCCAGCGCGGTCATCGCCAACAATGGCGGCCGCCTCGGCAAGACGCTGTGGACCGAACTCGACGCCGGCGAAAAGGTCCGCGTCATGGGCGTGTGGGACGGCCCAGAAGAGGCGCGCCGCGTCGGCGAGATCTGCGAGGAGAAGATGCGCGACGGGGTGTCGCTCGATACCATCGCCATCCTCGTGCGCGCGCAGTTCCAGACGCGCGAGTTCGAAGACCGCTTCATCCAGATCGGCCTGCCCTATCGCATCATCGGCGGCTTCCGCTTTTACGAACGCGCCGAAATCCGCGACGCGATCGCCTATCTGCGGCTGATCGCGCAGCCCGCCGACGACCTCGCCTTCGACCGCGTCGTCAACACGCCCAAGCGCGGCCTCGGCGACAAGGCGGTGGGGCGCATCCACGCCTATGCGCGCCGCGAACGCATCCCGCTGCTCGCCGCCGCCGCCGCGATCCTCGACAGCGACGAACTCACCCCGCAGGCGCGCAAGAGCCTCGCGAGCTTCGTCGCCCAGGTCGCCCGCTGGAAGGATCGCACCAACGACCTCGACCATGCCGAGCTTACCCGCCTCGTCCTCGACGAAAGCGGTTATACCGCGATGCTGCAGGCCGATCGCACCGCCGACGCCGCCGGCCGCCTCGAAAACCTCACCGAGCTCGCCCGCGCGATGGAGGATTACGAAACCCTCGCCGCCTTCCTCGAACATGTCAGCCTCGTCATGGACAACGACGCGCGCGACGACGAGGCGAAGGTGACGATCATGACGATCCACGCCGCCAAGGGCCTCGAATACAACCAGGTGTTCCTCGTCGGCTGGGAGGAAGGCGTCTTCCCCTCGCAGCGCGCGCTCGACGAAGGCGGCACCGCCAGCCTCGAGGAGGAGCGCCGCCTCGCCTATGTCGCGATCACCCGCGCGCGCGAACAATGCACGATCCTCCACGCCGCCAACCGCCGCATCTACGGCCAGTGGACAAGCTCGATCCCGAGCCGCTTCGTCGCCGAGCTGCCGCCCGAACATATCGACGAGGAATCGACGATGGGCGGCGGCGCCAGCCTGTGGCAGGCCAACTGGAGCGCGCAGGCCGATCCCTTCGCCCACGTCTCGAGCGAACGCGGCCGCGGCAGAGGTCCCGGCTGGCAACGCGCGGCGCAAACCGCCCTCTCCCCCACGGGGAGAGGCAGCGAGACTTGGTCGCAAAGCGACTTAGTCGCAGCGGAGAGGGGCGCGTCCAGAAGCTACCGCCGCGAACCCCGCGAAAACCGCGCCAGCGCCGTCACCCTCGGCAACAAGGGCCGCGACGACGTCGCCCTCGGCCTGCGCGTCTTCCACGAAAAATTCGGCTATGGCGAGATCGTCGAGATCGAGGGCAACAAGCTCGAGATCGAGTTCGAGCATGCGGGGAGGAAGCGGGTGATGGATAGCTTTGTAAAGGTGGGGTGATGGCGGGTATTGGGCCGGTAGCAGACGGTCCGCTATTGGCTTACGGCCTAGTCCAAACCGACAGACAGCTTACGGCCCATAAGCAGACCGTGCGCCTATATCTATCGACTGCTACAGGTTATTGTGGCGCATGAGAAAACCAAAACCAAAACCCGATTTGAAAGCGACTATAGGTCGAGCTCGCGATGCAGCGGGTAGCGCGAGGATGCCACTTGAGTGCGGGAGCATCATCGCAATGAAGGTGATCGGTGATCGGATGTATATGCTCGCCGAGCGCTGTTTGTCCTCAAGTGTATTTGCGGACCGCATCGATCCTGAGAGGACCAATCCAAACCTTCCTCAGATAATTCAACAGAAGGAGTTGGAGTTTGGGGTCGAACACCGCTTTGTCCGCGGGACAGTTGGCGCTGCGTTTGAATTGGCAGATGCAACATACTTGCCCGATTCCGTCACTTCTGATGCATTGCTGCGTATAGCGCTGGACGCTGCCAGTTCGTTGGCGTCCGTTGTTGGAGTCGCAAATGAGCTACGCCGGCATCAGGATGAGATGCGAGAAGCTAGTCGGACTAGGCTGCTGACAGCTGCCTATGTTCCGCGCACTCCAAATCTCACTGCCAAGGTTCGACAGAGTCTCGCCGCACTGCGCGATGTTGAAATCGAAATAAAGAAGCTGACTGCACTCTTTTTCCCGGAGAAAGCACGCAATGAACCTTGGGACTCCAAATTTAAACCAGCATTGCTCGCAAAGTATGGCGAAGCTGATGATTTCCATGCTTGGATGAATGCGGCTTGGGAGGTTTTGGCTACGGTTGCAAACCATCGACATGCCATGATCCATCCAAACGAGACCAAGTCTGTGACAATCTTCGACTACGAGCTTCAGGCTGATGGTTCACTGTTAGCACCAACCATTGAAATTGCACATCAGGACAGCGCCCTTACGAAACGGGATGTGATCCAGTTCCTTGATGCGCAGGTTGCTGACATTGCAGAGGTATTTGAAGCCTTGCTTGGCTATTTATGTGATTTGAACGTCCGCACCATTCTTCCCCAGTTCGAATCCGGTGTCTTCGCTTTACCAAATCGCGAAACACAAAGAGGCTCACACTTGGTCTGGAGGTCGATCGCAAAGGACGGGGTGTCTTTCGGTGCGCCAGCCTCAAACCCTAAGTGAAAACCTAAATCCAGCCTCCCCACCATCACGCCGGATATTGCCTCCTCTGGAAGGCGGGATCATTCTTTCGTAGATTCCGATCCGAGAACTGCCGGGTGACCTCGGCGGCAACATATTGCGCGCCCATGATCAGGTGGCCGGTTTCTTCACGGCTAGGCGGCTTGTCTAGGTAACGGCTGCTTACGTAGTCTGGAAATGTGCTCACAACGCGCTCAACACGATCGGCGTCAAAGTTCGGGCACAGTGAGCCCAACTTCTGAGCCGCGGCAACCAAGTTATGTCCGATCGACTTGCGACTACTCAGTTCCTTGTCAGAGACGCCGCTTGCGGCTAGCCCAGCTTTTAGCGCCAGCTCGGTACCGAGGATCGCGCTCTGTGTTGTCCCCCGGTAGTCGTAGGCCGAGGTAGCCGTTGCAGCAGCCGCTTCGAGTTGAGCGTGCGCGCGCCACATTAGGTCGTTGCCACGCGGATCGATTGACCTTCCGTGTCCAAACTCCATGAAGCCATAACCAAAGTCGATGATGTCCGCGGCTTGATCGGTAAACCTAGCAAGATCGTGCTCATCTGAAGCCAGCCACGCCTTCTGGAAATCGTTGAGGTCTACCAGCTTCCAGAAATCGATATGCGCCCGACCGAACGCTATTGGCGCGTACATTCGGCAGAACATGTCTCGGAACAAGAAGGCTCCGAGATGTACCCCGCCCGCCTGTAGCTCGCGCGGCATGAAGAGCATTCTATTCAGCTCCTGCGCCCGCTGGACGATATCGGGCCGATCCCTACCGGTTATTCTGAAGCTGGTGACCCCAAACTCGCCAAGAGCGCGTCCAACGTTCATTAACTCACGAGCAGATGGCTCCTCGCCCTTCGCCCGCCCGACGGTATCGGCTCGCTTGAGGGCCTCAATCATTTCCTCGTCGCTTATCATTGAGGACGATGAGTTTGGCCTGCCAAACGCGCCGCAACAGTGCTTGAAGCGCTTGCCGCTCCCACAAGTGCAAATGTTGTTCCTGCTCGGCATGGTGCCACCCTGAGGAAATTCAGCGTGGGCCGCAATACTGTGATGTGATCGGAGAGGCTTCGGTTGCTAACCCCTGGGTAGACCGGCGCACCCCTATGAATGTCCGGTTCCAAGGTCCTCAAAGTTGATGTCTTACGACCGAGATTGGGAGCATATCAGACTTAAAATACGCGGGGTGCAAGGACCTCGTCGCCACCCGTGACTGTGATCGCAAGCCGGCTGTTCGCGGGTTCGAGGCATTGCCAACGAAAACCCCTGTCCTACAATTTACCGCATCGGGCATAACCCGCAACGATGCCACAGCCTCGTCCTTCCCTCCCCGCCATCGCGCCCTCCCGCGCGCAGCCCGGTGTGACTCCGAAAGTCACACACGACGAAAACCGCAACGAACGTGACTCTGTGACCTTCCGGACCGACGCGCCGCCCGCAGCAAACCCGCACCCGTGACTCTGCCCCACCATATCGTGACCTTCGCGACCTTGTCAGCATTTCCGCGCTCTCCACGCCGTACCCCACTCGCCACCGCCGCCCGAAAATTGCTGCACCGCAAAACAACACAAGCCAAATCGCGCAATATCCTGTATGCCGACGATCTGGCGCTGACCGGGCCCGTTGCCCTGGCGCGTGCAAACCGCCCTGCCGGCCTTCTCCCGACGCCCATTTTCCGCCGCTCGCCGGCCTCTCGACGCAAAGTATCTTATGCCCTTTTCCAAACTCGCACCCTTTCTTGCGGACGCGCTCGCCGCCAAGGATTATGCCACCCCCACCGCGGTCCAGGCCGCCGTGCTCGAGGATCAGGCCGCCGGCCGCGACCTTGTCGTCTCGGCGCAGACCGGATCGGGCAAGACCGTCGCCTTCGGCCTCGCCATCGCGCCCGATCTGCTCAACGATGCCGGCACCATGCCCGCCGCCGGCGCGCCGCTCGCGCTCGCCATCGCCCCGACGCGCGAGCTCGCGCTCCAGGTCAGCCGCGAGCTCGCCTGGCTCTACGGCAAGGCGGGCGCGCGCATCGCCACCTGCGTCGGCGGCATGGACGCGTCGAAGGAACGCCGCACGCTGTCGCAGGGCGTCCACATCGTCGTCGGCACACCGGGCCGCCTGCGCGACCATCTCGAGCGCGGCTCGCTCGTGCTCACCAACTTGAAGGCGATCATCCTCGACGAGGCCGACGAGATGCTCGACATGGGCTTTCGCGACGACCTCGAGGAAATCCTCGACGCCACCCCCGACGGCCGCCGCACGCTGCTGTTCTCGGCGACGATGCCGCAGCCGATCGTCTCGCTCGCCAAGCGCTATCAGCGCAACGCGCTGCGCATCTCGACCGTCGGCGACGATCGCGGCCACGGCGATATCGCCTATCAGGCGATGACCGTCGCGCCCGCCGAGATCGAGCACGCCGTCGTCAACCTGCTGCGCTTTCACGAGGCGGAGACCGCGATGCTGTTCTGCGCCACGCGCGACAACGTGCGACGCCTCCACGCCACGCTGCGCGAGCGCGGCTTTGCCGCCGTCGCTTTGTCGGGCGAACATTCGCAGGGCGAACGCAACGAGGCGCTGCAGGCGCTGCGCGACCGCCGCGCCCGCGTCTGCGTCGCCACCGACGTCGCCTCGCGCGGCATCGACCTGCCGACGCTCAGCCTCGTCATCCATGTCGAAATCCCGCGCGACGCCGAAATCCTCCAGCACCGTTCTGGCCGGACAGGCCGCGCGGGCAAAAAGGGTACCGCCGTCCTCATCGTGCCCTATCCGCGCCGCAAGCGCGTCGAATCGATGCTGCGCGGGGCCAAGATCAAGGCCGACTGGATCGACCCGCCGACGCGCGAGGCCATCCAAAAGCAGGACCGCGAGCGCCTGCTCGAGGCGCTGCTCACCCCGGTCGAATATGACGACGAGGACCGCGCGCTGGCGCAGCGCCTGATCGCCGAGCGCAGCCCCGAGGATATCGCCGCCGCGCTCGTCCACGCGCACCGCGCCGCGATGCCGCAGCCCGAAAAGCTGATCGAGAACACGCCCGAGGCGCACCGCGCCAAACAGGCCGAGACGCACCGGCCGGGCTTCGAGGACACCGTCTGGTACCGGCTCGACATCGGCCGCCGGCAGAATGCCGATCCGCGCTGGATCCTGCCGATCCTGTGCCGCCGCGGCCATATCACGCGCGATTCGATCGGCGCGATCCGCATCGGCGCCAACGAAACCTATTTCCAGGTGCCGCGCGCCGCCGCCGCCAAATTCTCCGACGCGCTCGTCCGCACCGCCAATATCGACGGCGAAGAGGAAAGCGGCATCCTCATCGAACGCTCCGAAAGCGGCCCCGTCTATCGCGGCCGCGATGCCGGCAAGGGCGGCGCTTCGCGTCCCGCCCCGCCGCGCTCCGACCGCCGCCCCGCGCGTCCGTCGGGTCCGGATGCTCGTCCCCCCGCACGCGCCGATACGCGCCCCGCCACACGCCCCGATCCGCGTCCCTCGGCGCGCCCCGACGCCCGGCCCGCCGCCGACCCGGCCAAGCGCTCGACGATGCGCCCCGCCGCGGGCCATCCCGGCGCCGCGCGCAAGGCCGCCGACGCCGGCCGCGACTACGCCAAGAAGCGTCCCTTCCAGGGCAAGCGCAAATTCCCCGACCGCGGACCCAAAAAGGGCTAGGAGAGCGCGATGAAGAAGGATCGGTTCGAACGCCACAAACAGCCATGGCGGCAGGACGAGCTCGCCAAGCTCCACGACCTCGCGCGCAAGGGCAAGTCGCAGCGCGAGATCGCCAAGGCGCTGACCCGCACCGAGGAATCGGTCCGCGACCGCGCCCGCAGTGACGGCCTGGCGATCGCCAAGCTGCACTGACCCGATGCCCCCCCTCGCCGCCGCCCGCGTCCGCATCCTGATCGACGCCGATGCCTGTCCGGTGAAGGACGAAAGCTACAAGGTCGCCTGGCGCCACGACGTCCACGTCACGCTCGTCGCCAACAGCCATCTGCGCATCCCCGCGCACCCGCTGATCGACCGCGTCGTCGTCGGCGACGGCTTCGACGCGGCCGACGACCGCATCGCCGAAATCTGCGAGGCAAGCGGCGCCACCGCCGTGATCGTCGTCACCGCCGACATCCTCCTCGCCGACCGCTGCCTCAAGGCCGGCGCCACCGTCCTCGCCCCGACCGGAAAGCCCTTCACCGCCGCCTCGATCGGCCCCGCCATCGCCACCCGCGCGATCATGGCCGACCTGCGCGCCGGCGGCGACCAGCTCGGCGGCCCCGCCCCCTTCGCCAGGGCCGACCGCTCGCGCTACCTCCAGGCGCTCGACGCGGCGGTGGTGAAATTGCTCAGGCGGTAATGCCCGCGCCGCCGACCAGCGATACAAGGATGATCGCCCCCATCGGCGCAGCCATTTCCCGATCGGCTTCGATTTTCTCGCTTTGCCGGTCCTTCCGTGCTATCGAGGCTCATCGCCGTTGCACGTCCCAGGCATAACGGCGACCGAGGGAAACGATTTGCCCCCGCTTTCATGCAGAGGCATTCCCCATGAATTCCAGATTCCCCGTTTGCGTCGTTACCGCGCGAAAGCTCCCGGCATGATTTTCGAATCCGGCGAGGAACGGCCCAGCCGCGCGCTCAACATCGCGGTCAAGGTCGAGACCGTGGTCGAGGAATGCACCAAGAAGAACCGCGACATCAGCGCGATCGAGCCGCTGCCCGGCGGCGGCACCCGCGTCGTCATGCGCACCGTCGAGGACGCCGCATCGCTGCGCCGCCGCTTTGCCAAATCGCTGATCAAGGAGCCCGTCGAACGCACCGCCTACGCGTCGCATCGCGGCTATTGAACCGATCGGGACAGTCGTCGCCAGGCGGTGGGCGGCGATGAGCGCCGATCGCGTCTACGCGCGTAATTCCTTTACCTTGGCGCGCTTTACGTCTATCTTCGGTGCAACGCCCGCGATTCTCGCGAAGGCATGATCCGTTCCTGGTTTGAACTTAGGTGGAGAGACCAATTGGCCGACAACTCGGCGTTTTACCGGCAACGCGCGGATGCAGATCGCCGCGCTGCCGCTGAAACCAATCTAGACAATGTCCGCGACCGGTGCCTGCGTTCGATGCGCCACTGGGAAGAAATGGCCGAACGCGCCGAACGTTACGAAAAACAGCGTGAAATTCGCGAGGCTGCGACCCGTGCGCGGGTCGAAGCTGCGAAGACCGACGATGGCATGATAGAAGCCGTCACCGCCTGACCGGCCTTCCCCAACCGTCGCGATCGTCCGGCTATCCCGGGGTCAGGCGGCTGGGATGGTCTGGCCCGCTTTCAGCATTTCGCCATTGGTGACGATGATCTTGTCGCCGAGCTTCGTCACGCCGAACAGCTTTTTGGCGAAGGCCACAGGCACGCCGATGCACCCGTGCGTCGCATAGCCCCAGTCGACTTCGCTGCCGTGGATGCTGACGCCATCGTTGGTCATTCGCAGCATGTAGGGCATCGGTGCCGAATCATATAGATTGCTGTAATGGTCGGCATCCTTCTGCGTGATCGGATACACGCCGGTCGGCGTCGGTTTCTCGTCGGCACCGAACAGGATCACTGCCGCACCGATTTCATAGCCGCCACGGAACACCGACAGCGTCTCGGCCTTCAGATCGACGGTGATGACGACCTCGCCTTCGGACGGCGCGCCTTCTTCATCCCAGACATAGTCGCCATGGCGAAACGGACCGTCGATTTCGAGCACCCGCTTGACGACATAACCCTTGGCGGACGGCGCCGCATTTGTCTTGGCCGTCGTTGGCGGCGCCGGCCCGGGCTCTTGCGCCCCGACTTTCGCATCCGCTGCCTCCTGGCGAGTCTCGGTTTCCGCGCGAGACGAACACGCCGCCAGCATGACCAGGGCGAGCGCCGCCAACATGGCGGCGACCGCGATCGACCGGATCATATCGGCTTTGGGTGTCAATGCGCGGATGTCAGCCTCCTTTTCGACTAATCGGGCATTTACCGCACTTTTCCCCAGCGGCCAATGCCGCGACCGTGGGCGTCCCGTTGAGGGACGCGGCGTCGCCAGAGAGTAAACGTGGCTCGCGAGATTTCATGGCTTGGCGCAAGCGACCGCGATACCTACAGCGCCTTTCATGTCGAGCACCTCCGCCACCGCCGCATCGGGCGGGCATCACCCCCATCCACTGCGCATCCCCAACTTCCAGCGATACTGGACGGCGCGGCTCGCCGGCACGCTCGCCCAATCGGCGCTCGTGCTCATCATCGGCTGGCAGGTCTACGGGATCGCGCGGCTCGACATGTCGGTGCGCGAGGCGGCGTTCCTGCTCGGCATGATCGGGCTCGTCCAGTTCGTTCCGCTGTTCTTCCTGACGCCCGTCACCGGCTGGGTCGCCGACCGCTTCGACCGCCGCAGGATAGGCCAGGCGACGATCCTCATCCAGCTGTGCTGCGCGGCCTGGCTCGGCTTTCTGAGCTGGCAGGGATCGCTCACTCTAGCCGCGATCTTCGTCACAGCGTTCTTCCTCGGCATCGCCCGCGCCTTTTCCGGGCCGGCATTCAGCGCGCTCGCACCCAATCTGGTCCCGCGCGCCGTCCTGCCGACCGCCATCGCCGTCTCCTCGATCGCATGGCAGGCGGGGATGATCGCGGGTCCCAGCCTCGGCGGCGCGATGTATGCGATCCATCCCGACGTCGCTTACGGCTTTTGCAGCGGACTGTTCCTGATCGCGCTGATCGGGGTCATGACCATCAAGCCGGTTCCCCAGCCGCCGATGTTGCGCGACCGCAAGCCACTGACGCAGATGATCGACGGCCTTCGCTACGTTCGCCGCAACCGTCTCGTGCTGGCGACGATCACGCTCGACCTGTTCGCCGTCCTGCTCGCCGGGGCGACTGCGCTGCTGCCGGTCTTTGCGCGCGACATCCTGCAGGTCGGAGCATTGGGCCTTGGCATCCTGGCGTCATCGATGGGCGCGGGCGCGGCGGTGACGGCGATCTGGTTTTCCTTGCGCCCGATGACGCACAATGTCGGCGCCAAGATGCTGGTGGCGGTGATCATCTTCGGTGCCGCGATCATCGTCTTCGGGCTTTCCAAGCTGCTGTGGCTGAGCGTCGCCGCGCTGGTCGTGGCCGGCGGCGCCGACATGGTCAGCGTCTATGTCCGCCAGTCGCTGATCCAGTTGCATACGCCCGATGCCATGCGCGGGCGCGTCAGTTCGGTCTCGCTGCTGACGATTTCGGCGTCGAACGAGCTCGGCGAGACCGAGAGCGGCATCCTCGCCTCGTTGCTCGGCCCCGTCGCCGCAGTGGTGGTCGGCGGGGTCGGCGCGATCGCGATCACCATCGCCTGGGCGCGGCTTTTTCCCGAGCTAAGGCTTGCGAAAACCTTCGACCCTCCCGAAATGGGAGACTTGCCGCAGACATAGACCAGCCCCGGAGGCCCAGATGAAAGCCGACAATATTCTCGAAACCATTGGCAACACGCCGCATATCCGCACGCGGCGCCTGTTCGGAGAGGCCGAGGTCTGGATCAAATCGGAGCGCTCGAACCCCGGCGGATCGATCAAGGACCGCATCGCGCTCGCGATGGTCGAGGCCGCCGAACGCGACGGATCGCTCAAGCCCGGCGGTACGATTATCGAACCGACCAGCGGCAACACCGGCGTCGGCCTTGCCATGGTCGCCGCGGTCAAGGGATATAAGATCATCCTCGTCATGCCCGAAAGCATGAGCGTCGAGCGGCGTCGCCTGATGCTCGCCTACGGCGCCGAGTTCGACCTGACGGCCAAGGAAAAGGGCATGAAGGGCGCGATCGAACGCGCGCAGGAGCTTGTGGCCGAGACCGACAATGCGTGGATGCCGGCGCAGTTCGACAACCCCGCCAATGTCGACGTCCACAAGCGCACCACGGCCGAGGAAATCCTTGCCGATTTCGGCGATACGCCGATCGACATCCTCATCACCGGCGTGGGCACCGGCGGCCACATCACCGGGACGGCCGAAGTCCTTAAGCAACGCTGGCCCGATCTGCAGGTCTTCGCGGTCGAGCCCGCTTTATCGCCGGTGATTTCGGGCGGCGACCCCGGTCCGCATCCAATTCAGGGCATCGGCGCCGGTTTCATTCCCGGCAATTTGCACACCGATGCGATCGACGGCGCGATCCAGGTCGATGCCGGCGATGCCAAGGACATGGCACGCCGCGCGGCGCGCGAAGAAGGCATGCTGGTCGGCATATCGTCGGGGGCGACGCTCGCCGCAATCGCCCAGAAGATCGAAGAGATCGGCACCGGCAAGCGCATATTGGGCTTCAATTACGACACCGGCGAACGCTATCTGTCGGTCGCCGACTTCTTGCCTGAATAGCCCTAGTTCGGGCACAGCAGCCGACGATGGAACATCAGCGATCATTAGGCCCTCTCGCCGGGGCGCTTGGTGTGGCGATCGCGATCGCTGCGGCGGTCGCGATTGCGCTTGTCGGCGTCCCGTCCGCGCCGAAGCTTGCCGATACGATCGCCTCGCACGCGACCAACCCGGACCTCGCCGGCGATCGTTTGCCCGCAACGCCCCCGCCCGCCGTCGAGCCCGTGCTGCTGATGCCGGTGACGGTCGAGGATGCGCGCGCGATCAACGCCGAGATTCCGTTTATCGACGGGCCGATCGTCAGCGCCCGGCCATTCAGCTTCGCCGGCGACGCCGATCAGCGCGCCCGCGCGATCGACTGCCTCGCCGCCGCGATGCTTTATGAAGCCGGCGACAACAGCGACGACCAGCGCCCGGTCGCGCAAGTCGTGCTCAATCGCGTGCGTCATCCCGCCTTTCCCAAGACCGTTTGCGGCGTCGTGTTCCAGGGCAGCGAGCGGCGCACCGGTTGCCAGTTCACATTCACGTGCGACGGTGCGCTCAACCGTCGCTATAGCGAGGCGGCATGGCAACGCGCCCGCAACGCCGCCACAGCCGCCCTGAACGGCAGCGTCGATCGCCGCGTCGGCCTGGCGACGCATTATCATACCGACTGGGTCGTCCCCTATTGGAGCGACTCGCTCGACAAGCTCGCTGCGATCGACACCCACCTGTTCTTTCGCTGGAAAGGCGCGTGGGGGCAGCCGGCGGCGTTCCGGTCGCGCGTCAGCGGGGACGAGCCGCGCATCGCCCGCCTGGCGACCTGGTCGCCGGCACATGGTGCGGTCGCGCTGGCAACGACGCTCGAGACATCGCTCGACCTGGCCGACGCGATCGCCAGCGCCGCGCCGGCAACCACCGCGAAGGTGTTCGACAATACCATCTTTGTCGCCGCGCCGTCGTCCTCGACCCCGGCGAGCCTGCGCGCGCTTGCGCTCGCCCAGTGCGGCAAGCGCGATTACTGCAAATTGTTCGGCTGGACCGACAGCGCCGCGGTGCCCATCAACGGCGAACTGACCGCGAGCGCGCGGCAATCGATGGCCTTCAGCTATTTGCGCGACCAGCGGAGCGGGTTCGAACGCGCGTTGTTCAACTGCGCCCGCTTCGCCGGTCTCGAACCGCGCAATTGCATGAAGAGCATCTAGCGGCGAAAACGCTTCGCCCGGCCTCGCAAATTAGCCACGAACGACGATACCAGGCTGGTTTTTTGGAACGGCTCGAAAAACTCGTCGGCACATTCGGGATCGAGCAGTTGCTTGTCGGCGATAAATTCCTCGAAACCTTCGGGCTCCTCCATCGGCAACAGCTCGACCGTCTTTCCGGATCCCTGAAGCGCCTCGATCGCCCCGTTGATTGATCCAGCGGCCTGTGCAGCATCGCACCATTCGCTCGCCGAGCAACCAAGATGCTCGGCCAGTAGTCCTTCGCGAATCTGCCGAATTGCGGTGCGCGTCTTGCCGGGATCTTCGGCTTGCACGACCTCGAACAACAGGTCGCATTCGCTGTCGAGGCCGAGCGAGCGATTGTTGAGGTTGGACGACCCGATCCGCAACATCGCGTCGTCGACGATCATCACCTTGGCATGGACGTAAATCGGCGTGCCGCCGTCGGTTACCGGATAATAGATCCGAAAGCGATTGGTCGGATCGTTCTTGCCGATCATCTGCGTAAGGCGGACGCGCGTGCCGTCCATCGCCATCTGTTCGATCCAGCCGTCGGCGGTTTTCGGCTGGATCATGACGATTTCGAGTTCAGGCCGCTCGGCGAGGCGCTCGCTGATGGCGGCAGCGATCTTCGGCGACGTGAAATACTGGTTTTCCGAATAGATGAAATTTTCCGCGCGGGCGATCATGTCGCAATATAATTGCTCGATCTCCCGAATCTCCGCACATTCCTCATATTCGGCGCGGGTACGGGCGACGGCGACGTCGATATTGCGAAAATCGGGATCGACGTCGTCGATCCACCGGGGACCGGCGTCATGGATCGGCTCCATCGTCTCGCCGGTCGCGACGAGCCAGCGATCGCGGCACAATTCGCCGAGCAGCCGCGCCGCCTCGCCATCGATCATCGCGGTCGCGTCGTGCCACGGGCAATATTCCTTCCCCGACGGCTCGATCCGGCGCGGATCGCCTTCCTCGTGATCGCGCGTGTCCCAGCGGTCGTGCGTCAGATCGATCCCGCCGCAGATCGCGAGGCGATCATCGATGACGACGATTTTCTGGTGATGGCTACAGCCAGGAGGGTGTTTGCCATCGAACTTGAAGCGGATCGATTTCGTCATCCACCAGCGGAACAGCATCCACAGATGCGTACCGCGAAACAACGACTTGAGCGCGCCGAAATCCCATTTGAGAATCCGAATTTCGAGGCTCGGATTTCGCTTGGCAAGATCGAGCATGAAATGGCCGAGGTCGTCGACCGCATCGTTCGTGGGATCGAGATCGATTCGCGTGTCGAAATCCCAACCGATGATGAGGATCCGGCGTTCAGCCTCGAGCATCGCCCGGCGAACGATACGGAAGTAATCGCACGCATCGATGATGATAGCGGCTCGGTCGGCCCGGCCGATTTTCCAGCAATTGCGATCCGCTTCGGCAAGAACGGGCGGGCTTTGCGCATCATTGGGTGATTGAGTCATCGGCGCTCGCTAGCAGCAACGTTTGACGATGGCGAGCGCGCGGTGACGCGTCACCGATAGGCGCTGGCGAACTGATCGGGGGTAAGCGCCATGACCGCCTCGCTGCCGCCTTCGATACGGCGGCGCAACGCGCCGGCATCGGGCATGACACGCTCGGCGAAATAGCGGGCGGTCGCCAGCTTTGCCTCGTAGAACGCACTGTCGCCCTCGCCGCTCGCCAGCTTCGCAGACGCGACCGTCGCCATGCGCAGCCACATCAGGCCGAGCGCGACGATGCCCATGATGTGCATATAGCTGTGCGCACCGGCACCGACGTTGTTGGGGTTCGCCATGCCGTTCTGCATGAACCACATCGTCGCCGCCTTGAGTTGGCCATTCGCCTTGTCGAGAGCCTCCGCCAGCGGGGCCAAGGCGTCGTCCTTTTTGCCCTCGGTAATCTCGTCGTCGACCAGTTTGAAAAACGACTGGATCGCGCGTCCGCCGTTTTGCGCGAGCTTGCGCCCGACCAGGTCCATCGCCTGGATGCCGTTGGTGCCTTCGTAAATCTGCGCGATGCGCGCATCGCGGACATATTGCTCCATGCCCCATTCGGCGATGTAGCCATGACCGCCGAACACCTGCTGCGCATTGGTCGCGATGTCATAGCCCTTGTCGGTGCCATAGCCCTTGATCACCGGCGTCAGCAGGCTGATCAGGTCGTCGGCCATCTGGCGCTCGGCCTCGTCTTCGGCCTTGTGGCTAAGGTCGACCTGAAGCGCGCCCCAAATGATGAGCGCGCGAAGCCCCTCGATCACCGACTTGCCGTCCATCAGCATGCGGCGAACGTCGGGATGGACGAACAACGTATCGGCCTTTTCCTGCGGATCCTGCGGACCCGTCAGCGCCCTGCCCTGGCGGCGGTCGCCGGCATAGGCGACCGCGTTCTGATAGGCGACCTCGGCAATGCCGAGCCCCTGGAGCCCGACGCCGAGGCGCGCCGCGTTCATCATCACGAACATCGCCGCGAGACCCTTGTTCTCCTCGCCGACCATATAGCCGGTCGCCCCGTCGTAATTCATCACGCAGGTCGAATTGCCGTGAATTCCCATCTTGTGCTCGATCGAGCCGCAACTCACCGCGTTGCGCTCACCCAGCGACCCGTCGTCGTTCACCATCAATTTGGGCACGATGAACAGGCTGATGCCCTTGACGCTGTCGGGCGCATCGGGGGTCTTGGCGAGGACGAGGTGGATGATGTTGTCGGTTAGGTCATGCTCGCCCGACGAGATGAAGATCTTAGTGCCGCTGATCGCATAGCTGCCATCGGCATTGGGAACCGCCTTGGTACGGATCAGGCCGAGATCGGTGCCGCATTGCGGCTCGGTCAGATTCATCGTCCCGCCCCATTCGCCCGAGATCATCTTGGGCGTGTATTTTTCCTTCTGCTCCTGCGATCCCTTGGCGAGAATCGCCGAAACCGCGCCATGGGTCAGCCCGGGATACATCGCGAACGCCATGTTCGAACTCGTCATATATTCCTCGAACGCGATCGCGAGTATCGCCGGCAGGCCCTGGCCGCCGAATTCCTCGGGCGACGACAGCGTGCCCCAGCCCGATTCACGGTATTTGTCGTACGCCGCCTTGAAGCCTTCGGGGGTCGTGACGCTGCCGTCGTCTTGGCGCGTGCAACCCTGGTGATCACCGATCTGGTTGAGCGGGAACAGGACCTCTTCGACGAACCTGGCGCCTTCGCCCAGGATCGCATCCACCATGTCTCCGCTGGCGTTTTCGAAACCCGGCAGGCTCGCATAGCGATCGAGTCCGATCACCTCGCTCAACAAAAAGCGCGTGTCTTTGACGGGGGCGGAATAGCTGGGCATGTTTATCCTTTCGCGACGCGAGAGCGGCGCCTGTTGACGGCTTCGGGACGTTCGCCCCGATCGGCTTTCTTGACCATTTCGACGAACGACGCGAGCTCGTCGATCGCGCTGTCGAGATCGTCCCGCTGACGCCTGAGCAGGTCGATCCGGTCCTGGCATTTCTCGATCGTCACGCGGCGTTGCACCGCGCGACCGTCGCCGACGTCGTAGAGATCGATCATCTCCTTGATCTCGGACAGGCTGAAACCGACGCGCTTTGCGCGCAATATCCACGCTAGGCGGGCTCGATCGCGCTTCGCGTAGATGCGGGTCAGGCCCTTGCGCGTCGGCGCGATCAGTCCTTCGTCCTCGTAAAAGCGCAGCGCGCGGGCGGTGATGCCGAATTCGCTCGACAGATCGCCGATCGAATAGCTCAGCCGACCGTGCGCGTCGGGGGTATCGATCTGGGCATGGCCGTTGTCGCTGCTCATGCCGATTTTCTATCTGCCGTTTACGTGAACGTCAAGTAGCGCTGCAGAGCGGCTGCCCGCGCTTGAGCTCGCCACGATCGACGCGCGACAAAACCTCTTGCGCGGCACCTTCGCCTGCTTTGGTCACCACCATCCCGGCGAAAGTGGCACGCGACGAACATAAAATCGAACAGTCGCCTTCGACCCTGCCATCGATGCGGATCTCGCGGCCGTCATAGGCTCCCTCTGCAACGCAGCGGCCGACGCCGTCGAACGCGAAGCGCAACCGGTCGCCGCTTGCGCTCAACGTCCCTCTCCCCTGGCACAACAATCCGCGCCCGAGATCGGCAATCATCCCGAAACGGCTGTCGGCATCGATACACAACTGGTTGCGGCCATTTTCATGCCGCCGTTCATAGCTTCCGGTCACCGGGATCGTCGTCGCGTCGCTTATGATCCCGGCGTCGATCGCTGCTTGATCGAGCGGTGTCAGCTCACGCTCGGGACGATCGCGCGGAGCCTCTCCGCCGCGGCACGATGCGAGCGCCAATAGCGCGATCGCGAAGACCTTCGAAAAGACTGGCTGGCATAACGCGTGTCTCATGACGATCCCTCTAGCCGATGGCCGCCACGGTTCCAATTGCGCCCCCGCGATTTTGAAATGGGGGGCAGACATTCGCCCGCTCCGTCCCTATATGCCGCTGCCAAGGGCCGTCGGGCCCGCGCCGTCTATTTCTCCATGATCCAGAGGCCCCGTGCTGCTGACAACCGATCCCTTCGACGACGACAAGCTCAAGGAAGAATGCGGTGTGTTCGGCATTGCCGATGCCGACACCGCTTCGGCCGTCGTCGCGCTCGGCCTCCACGCGCTGCAGCATCGCGGCCAGGAAGCGGCTGGCATTACGAGTTATGATGGCGAGCATTTCCATACCCATCGCGCGATGGGCCATGTCGCCGGCAATTTCGACCGCGACGCCATCATCCGCGCGCTCGCCGGGTCCTCGGCGATCGGCCATGTCCGCTATTCGACCACGGGCGAAACCGCGCTGCGCAACGTTCAACCGCTGTTCGCCGACCTGTCGACCGGCGGTTTCGCGGTCGCGCACAACGGCAATATCTCGAATGCCGAAAAACTGCGCCGCGAACTTGTTCGGCGCGGCTCGATCTTTCAGTCGACCAGCGATACCGAAACGATCATCCACCTCGTGGCAACGTCACTCTATTCGACCTTGCTCGATCGCTTCATCGATGCGGTCAAGCAACTCGAAGGCGCCTATTCGCTCGTCTGCCTGACCTCCGAAGGCATGATCGCCTGCCGCGACCCGCTCGGCATCCGCCCGCTGGTCATGGGCCAGCTCGACGACGCGATCCTGTTCGCTTCCGAATCGGTCGCTTTCGACGTCGTCGGCGCCGAATTCGTCCGCTCGGTCGAACCTGGCGAGATCATCGTCGTGAACAACGGCAAGACGCGCTCGATCAAGCCATTCGCCAAGGCTTCGAAGCGGTTTTGCATCTTCGAACATGTCTATTTCAGCCGTCCCGATTCGATCGTCGACGGATCGTCCGTCTATTCGGTCAGGAAAGCGATCGGTGCCGAACTGGCGATCGAGAACCCGGTCGAGGCCGATCTCGTCATCCCGGTGCCCGACAGCGGCACCCCCGCCGCTATCGGCTATGCCCAGCAATCCGAAATTCCCTTCGAACTCGGCATCATCCGTTCGCATTATGTCGGCCGCACCTTCATCCAGCCGAGCGACAATGTCCGCCATCTCGGCGTCAAACTGAAGCACAATGCCAATCGCGCGCTGATCGAGGGCAAGCGCGTCATCCTGGTCGACGATTCGATCGTGCGCGGGACGACGAGCATGAAGATCGTCCAGATGATGCGCGATGCCGGCGCCTCGGAGGTGCATATGCGCATCGCCAGCCCGCCGACCGCGCACAGCTGTTTCTACGGCGTCGATACGCCGCGGCGCGAAAACCTCCTCGCCGCGAACAAGGACATCGAACAGATGCGGGTTCATATCGGTGCCGACAGCCTGGCCTTCATCACCCTCGACGGTCTCTATCGCGCGGTCGGCGAGACTGGGCGGGACGATACGGCTCCGCAATATTGCGATGCCTGTTTCAGCGGCGATTATCCAACCATGCTGACCGATCAGAATGGCGGCGACGAGCGTCTCGACCTGCCCCTGCTCGCCGAACATCTCGTCTGATGCGAAGCGACGGCGAAAAGATCGCGCTGGTCACCGGCGCCAGCCGCGGCATCGGTGCCGCGACCGCCAAGGCGCTGGCGCGCGAGGGAACGCACGTCGTTCTGGTCGCGCGGACCGCGAGAGATCTCGAAGCGGTCGAAGAGGAAATCTTCGCGGCCGGCGGCGCCGCCACGATCGCCCCGCTCGACCTCGTCGAAGGCGACAGCATCGCCAAGCTGGCGCAAGCCGTCGGCGAGCGCTGGGGCAAGCTCGACATCCTCGTGCTCAATGCGGCGATGCTGGGAACGCTGGCGCCGGTCACCGCGATCGACGGCAAGGAACTCAACCGCGTTTTCACGCTCAACGTGCTGGCGCAGCAGGCGCTGATCGCGGCGTTCGATCCGCTGTTGCGCAAATCCGATGCGGGTCGCCTGGTCGCGATCACGTCGAGCGTCGGGGCCAGCCCCCGCGCTTTTTGGGGCGCTTATGGCGCGTCGAAGGCGGCGCTCGACACGCTGGTCGCCAGCTATGGTGCCGAGACGTGCAACATATCCAAGGTCCGCACCGCCATCGTCGACCCCGGATCGACGCGCACCCAGATGCGTGCCCGCGCCTATCCCGGCGAGGACCCGCAAAGCGTGAAGGACCCCGCAGTCGTCGCCGAGGCGATCGCCGCCTTGCTGCAAACCGAATTCGACAGCACCGAACGGGTCAAGGTCGCCGGCTAATCGGCTGGCGCCGCCTCGCGATCGATGGCGGACCGGACCGCGCGGTAGAAGGCATCGCGATGTTCGCGCAGCCGCGCATCGGATGCGACCGGCCAATTGCCGTTGCTGGCAATGACCAACTTGCGCGCAGGGTCGATGAAAATGCCTTGCCCGAAGATGCCCTGCGCCGCGAAACTGCCGTCGTCATAGGTCCACCACTGATAGCCATAGCCGCGTCCCGGAGCGCCGATTTCGGCCTGCTTCGTGCCGGCCTTGGCGAACCAGCCTTCGGGGACCACGCGCTTGCCGCCCGCCAAGCCGCCTTCGGCGACGAACAGTCCGAACCGCGCATAGTCACGTAACCGGGCCGAAATGCAGCAGCCGGCGATTTCCTTGCCGGCATCGTTGGTCAACCAGGTGGCATCGGCTTCCATGCCATAGGGCGCCCAGATTTTTTCCGAGAGATATTGCGAAATCGGCCTTCCAGCCGCCCTTTCAACCAGCACGCCGATCAGATTGGTCTCGCCGGTATTGTATTGCCAGCGCGTTCCCGGCTTGGCCTCGCTCGGCAGTTTGCGCATATAGGCGGTGACCGGATCGATATCGCCTTCGGCTTGCTGGGCATTGAACTTGGCGACGTCGGACTGGGGATCGCCATAATCCTCATTCCATTTGACGCCCGATCGCATCGTCATCAGCTGGGCGATGCTGACGCCGTCGTAACCGCTCCCCTTGAGAGCGGGAATGTAGCGCGTCACCGGATCGTCGAGACTTTCGATGTACCCGTCATTCACGGCAGCGCCGACGAGCGTAGACACCAGCGACTTGGCGACGGAGAAGCTGGTCCAGCGACCTTCGGCATCGTAATCGATGCCATAGCGCTCCAGCCGGATCCGACCGTCGTGCACGATGACGACCCCGGCGCTGACCTGCTCGGCCAAATAGCTATCGATCGTCCAGTCGCGGCCAGCGGCGGTCCAGGCGAGGTCGATGGGCTTGCCTTGCGGCAACGGCATCGCCTTGCCGCCGGCCTCGATCGTCGCCGCGTCGGTCAGGCTGTCCATCATCCGGAACGCCTTCGACCGCTGCGCGTCGGTCCAGAACAGGATGTTCTTGTCCGAGGGCAGACCCGCAACGCCGGCGGCGAGCTTTTTGGCCTGATCGCATGACGACAAGGCGGGAGCCGAAAGGGTCAGGATCACCACACCCAAAAGTTTGATCACGTTCATCGACCGGGTTGTCCTTTTGCCAACGTCACCTGCGCGACCCAGATGCCGCCACCGCGGAATCCGCCTTCACAGTACATCAGATAATAGCGCCACAAGTCACGGAACTGTTTGTCGAAACCGGTCGGCAGGCGCTTCTCTTTGACGGCGAGGTCGAACCGTTCACGCCACTGCTTCAGCGTTTCGGCATAGTCGCCGCCGAAGCGCGTCTCGTCGCTCCAGACAAGGCCGCGCTCTTGGGCGAGCGCGCGGAAACGCTCGGTCGACAGCAGCATGCCGCCGGGGAAGATATAGGTCTGGATAAAATCGGCGCTGGCGGCGTAATCGGCGAAAATCGCGTCATCGATCGCGATATACTGGATCGCGGCACGACCGCCGGGTTTGAGGCAGCGCGCGATACAATCGAGATATTGCGGCCAGTATTCCTGCCCCACTGCCTCGACCATCTCGACGCTGGCGATGCCGTCGAACTGCCCGGTCATCGCGCGATAATCGATCAGCTCGAACCGCAGCGGCTTGCCATCAGCGAGATAGCGCTGTTCTGCCCAGGCGCGCTGTTCCTCTGACAGGGTGATTGCGGTCGTCGATATCCCCCGATCGGCGAAGCGATTGGCGAGATAGCCCCAGCCGCAGCCGATCTCGAGCAGGCGGTCGCCGGGTGCGAGCGCCAGCCGGTCGGCGATCGCCTCGATCTTGCGGCGCTGCGCGTCTTCGAGCGGCCCGTCGCCAGCGAAGATCGCGCTCGAATAGCTCATCGTCTCGTCGAGCCAGGCGGCGTAGAAATCGTTGCCGAGGTCGTAATGCGCCGCGATGTTGCGCTTCGCGCCGCGTGCCGAATTGCCGTTGAACCGATGGATCAGCCGCTTGGCGATCCGCCAGACGCCCTTGGCGCGCGCAACCCCGCCGAGGCTGCGCGCATTGCGCATGAACAGGTCGAAGATCGCGACCGGATCGGGCGACGTCCATTCGCCGCGCGACCAGGCAACGTACCAGCCGACCGACCCGGAATTGGCGAGGCGGACAAGCGCCATCCAGCTGGTGATCTCGCACACCGCATAGGGGCCGTCACCGCGACCGCCGACGATCCGCGTGCTGCCGTCGGGCAAGCGCCCTTCAATCGTGCCGTATTCGAGGCCCTTGTCGATGCTTTCGATGACGCGTTCGAAGACGCGGGCGCGGCCGCGCGCCCACAAGCGCGCCCAGAGCGGCCCTGCGACCAGTCCGCGATCGCCCGCGACGAGGTGGGCACCGCGCCTTGCATGGGGCAAATCGTTCACGACGCCGCCTTCATCCCGGCATAGGCAGCCAGCGCGCGCTCGCGCGCGGCGCGATGCTCGATTCGCTTGGCGGGATAGTCGCGCGGCGCCCGACCCGCCTCGTGTGGATCGTGGATCGCATCGTCGTCGTCGAGCGCCGCCAGCTCGGGCACCCATCGGCGGATATAGTCGCCCGCGGAGAATTTCTCCGACTGCGACAGCGGGGCCATGATGCGGACGAACATGTTCGAATCGATACCTGTCCCCGCGACCCATTGCCAGTTCACCGCGTTGTTGGCGTAATCGGCATCGACGAGGCAGTCCCAGAACCAGCGTTCGCCGCGCCGCCAGTCGATCAGCAGGTGTTTGACGAGAAAACTCGCGGCGATCATCCGCACGCGGTTGTGCATCCAGCCGGTCGTCCACAACTGCCGCATGCCCGCATCGACGATCGGATAGCCCGTGCGGCCCTGCGTCCACGCAGTAAAATCGGCATCGGCGCCCTTGCCCGTCCGCCATTGCATCGGGTCGAAGCGGTCGCGCGCGTTCCTGCTCGCATAGTCGCCGAACTGCAGGATCACGTTCTGCGCATAATCGCGCCACGCGAGTTCCTTGAGGAACGTATTCACCCCCGCCTTGCCACGCCCCACGGCGGCGATGCGGTGCCAGACAAAGGCAGGTGAGAGCTCGCCCCAATGGAGGTGCGGCGACAGGCGCGAGCTGCCCTCGATCGACGGCAGGTTGCGTGCCTCGCCATAATCGGCCGCCTCGTCGATGAAATCGGCGACACGCGCCCGCGCGCCCGCCTCGCCGGGCGTCCAGTCTTCGCCGAAACCGGTCGCCCAGTCTGGCTCGGTCGGCAGCAGGTCCCAGTCGGCGAGATCGTCCGAGCGCGGCCATGAGGTCGGCGCGGCGATATCGCGCGGAGCAGTGTGTGGCTCGCTCGGCGGCATCCTCTCGTTGAGCGCCTTCCAGAACGGCGTGAAGATCTTGTACGGTTCGCCCGCCCCCGTCGTCACGCTGCCCGGCGGGGCAAGGTAGTTGCCGTCGTGAAGGACGAGATCGAGCCGGTCGGCGACCGCCGCCTCGGCATCGCGCCACCACGGCTCGTAATGGTGCAACGCATGAACGCGGGTGGCGCCGACGTCTTGGGCGAGCTGCGCGATCTCCTCGACCGCGTCGCCGCTCCGCAGGATCAGCCGCGAACCCCTGGCGCGCAGATCGGCATCGAGGCTCGCCAGGCTGTGATGCAGCCACCAGCGCGCCGCACCGCCGATCGCGTGATCACCCGGCGCATCGTCGTCGAGGACATAGACCGGCACGACCGGCCCCTCGCCCGCCGCAGCGACGAGCGCCGCCTGGTCGGACAGTCGCAAATCGCGGCGGAACCACAGAAGAACGGAATCGGCCATGCCTTAGCGACGACGCGTCAATTTTCGCGTGGCTCTTTCTCGACCATCCAGGTCTGCCCCTTCGACACCAGCGCCTGGAGGTCGGGAGTCCTGCCTTCGCTGAGTTCGCGGTTCTGTGCGACGACGGCGCTTTCGAAGGTCGGGTGCGGGTCGTCGTAGAGCACGCCCAAGGCCATCGGGAACGGGCCGAAGGGCATTTCGACGAGCATGTGCGCGACCGCGCGGTTCCTGACGTCGTGGACGATCACGCCCGCATTTTGCCAGTCGCCGCCCTCGACATCGACGACCTTGAGCTGCAGCGTATCGTGGTCGAGGCTGATACCGCGGCTGCCCTTTTCGAACAGCATCGGTTCGCCCTGTTCGAGCCAGAGCTGGTGCGAATTCGCGTTATTCTTGTCGGTAAATTCCGCGAAAACGTCTGCATTATAGACGATACAGTTCTGGAATATCTCGATAAATGCCGCGCCCTTGTGCGAATGCGCGGCTTTCAGCACGTCAGGCAGATTCTTCGAAACGTCATAGCCGCGCGCGACGAAGCGCGCACCCGAACCGAGCGCGAAGGCGCACGGCTTGGCGGGATGATCGACCGAACCGAACGGCGTCGAGGGCGAACGCGTGCCTTCGCGGCTCGTCGGCGAATATTGCCCCTTGGTCAGCCCGTAAATCTCGTTGTTGAACAGCAGGATCTGCGTGTCGAGATTGCGCCGCAGGATATGCATCATGTGGTTGCCGCCGATCGACAGGCCGTCGCCGTCACCGGTCACCAGCCAGACGTCGAGATCGGGATTGGCGAGCTTGATCCCGGTGACGAAGGCGGGCGCGCGACCGTGAATCGTGTGGAATCCGTAGGTCTCCATATAATAGGGAAAGCGGCTCGAACAGCCGATGCCCGACACGAACACCGTGTTGGCCGGCGTGCCGCCGATCTGCGGCATCGTCCGCTGGATCGCCTTCAGGATCGCATAGTCGCCGCAGCCGGGGCACCAGCGCACTTCCTGGTCGGTTTCCCAGTCCTTGGGGCTGGTCGCGATGGGGGTCATGTCGTTCATGGGTTCATCGCCTTCGGCTCGGGAAGCTGGGTCGCGCTCGGTGGAACGTCGCCGTCGCCAACGCCGTTCGCGATCGCATCTTCGATCTCGGCGATCATGAACGGCTGGCCCGACACCTTGTTGAGCGGCCGGCAATCGACGAGATACTGGTCGCGCAGCAGCGTCTTCAGCTGGCCGGTGTTCATTTCGGGCACGATGATACGATCGTAGCTCCTGAGCAGTTCGCCCAGATTCTTCGGCAGCGGCCAGATGTGCCGGATATGGATATGGCTGACGTCGATCCCGCGCGCACGGGCGCGGCGGACCGCCTGGAGGATCGGGCCGTAGGTCGAGCCCCAGCCGACGATCGCCAACCTGCCGCCGGCTTCGCCGACCTCGATGTCCTGATCGGGCACATCGACGCCCAGCACCTTGTCGCGGCGGATTTCGGTCATGCGCGCGTGGTTTTCGGGAGCGTAATCGATATTGCCGGTGCCTTGCGCCTTTTCGATGCCCCCGATGCGGTGCATCAGACCCGGCGTGCCGGGGATCGCCCAGGGCCGCGCAAGTTTCTCGTCGCGGGCATAGGGCATGAAGGTCTCGCCCTCGCCCGGCGCATCGGTCATGAAGCGGACCGGGAACGGCGCGTAGCCCGCCATGTCGGGGACCTTCCACGGTTCGGCGGCATTGGCGATATAGCCGTCGGTGAGCAGCATGACCGGGGTCATGTAGGTCGTCGCGATGCGCACCGCCTCGATCGCGCAATCGAATGCGTCGGCAGGACTTCTAGCAGCAATGACGGGCAGCGGCGCATCGCCGTTGCGGCCATAGACCGCTTGGTAGAGGTCGCTCTGCTCGGTCTTGGTCGGCAGGCCGGTCGACGGGCCGCCGCGCTGCGAATTGACGATGACGAGCGGTAGTTCGGTCATGATCGCAAGGCCCATCGCCTCGGTCTTCAAGGCAATGCCGGGACCCGACGAGCTGGTGATGCCGAGCTGTCCGGCATAGCTCGCGCCGATCGACGCGCAGATCGCGGCAATCTCGTCCTCGGCCTGGAAGGTGGTGACGCCGAATTCCTTGAGCCGCGCGAGATGATGGAGGATCGCCGAGGCGGGCGTGATCGGATAGCCGCCGAAGAACAGCTTGAGCCCGGCGAGCTGCGCCCCCGCGACGAGGCCGAGCGAAATCGATTCGGCGCCGGTGACGGTGCGATAGAGGCCCGGCTCGGTCGGCGCTGCGGCGATCGAAACCTTTTGCATCGGCCCCGCGAGTTCGGCGGTTTCGCCATAGGCATGGCCCGCGTTGAGCGCGGCGATATTCGCCTCGGCGATGTCGGGCAGCTTGGCAAACTTGGCCTTGAGCCAGTCGACGATCGGCTGGCGGTCGCGGTCGAACATCCACAGCGCGAGGCCGAGCGTCCACATGTTCTTGCAGCGCAAGGCCTCTTTATTGCCGAGGCCGAAAGGTTTCACCGCCTCCAACGTCAGCGCGCTGATATCGAGCTTCATCAGCTGCCATTTGGCGAGGCTGCCGTCGTCGAGCGGGTTCGCCTCGTATTTCGCCTTGGCGAGGTTGCGGTCGCCGAATTCGCCGCTGTCGGCGATGATCAGCCCGCCGGGCTTCAGCGCCGAGACATTGGTCTTGAGCGCGGCGGGGTTCATCGCGACGAGGACGTCGGGCGCATCGCCCGCTGTCTCAATCGCGGTCGAACCGAAATTGATCTGGAACGCCGAAACGCCGAACAGCGTCCCTTGGGGCGCGCGGATTTCGGCGGGAAAATCGGGGAAGGTGGCAAGGTCGTTGCCCGCCAGCGCGGTCGACAACGTGAATTGCCCCCCGGTCAGCTGCATCCCGTCGCCGCTGTCGCCGGCAAAACGGACGACGACCGCCTCGGCGGGCGGATGGGCGGCGGCTTCCTGCGGAGTGACCTCGTGCGAGGCTGTGGCCATGTCTGGTCCCGTATCAACTGGTGTTTTTTCGTCCCTACGCTGCGAGCGCGCGTCACTCAAAGCCTTTTTCGAGCCGCGCCGACGCAAGAGGTTTCGCTTTGCAACGGCTCGCCGCTTTGGCAAATGGAGCGCCATGACCGAAATTCATCCCGATGCCCGCCCCGATGTCCGCGCCTATCTCGAGGTGATCAACGATCCCGCGACGCCGAAGGTGTGGCAATTCAATCCGGAAGAAGGCCGCGGCCTGATGAAAATGGCCAAGGCGATGGCCGATGTCGAGCGCGGCGAGATCGCCCGCGTCGAGGACTTGTCGCTGCCCGGCCCTGCCAGCGACATCGCGATCCGGCTCTACGATGCGCGCACGGCGGCGGCGGCGGCGCCGGCCATCTGCTTCTATCACGGCGGCGGTTTCGTTATCGGCGACCTCGATACGCACGACAGCTTCTGCGCCGAGATGGCGCGCGCGATGCAATTGCCGGTGGTGTCGATCGACTATCGCCTCGCGCCCGAAGCGCCTTTCCCCGCCGCGCCCGAGGATTGCGAGGCGGCGACGCGCTGGATCGCCGACAATGGCAGGGCGCTGGGCCTCGATATCACCGGGCTGATCCCATGCGGCGACAGCGCCGGCGGCAACCTTGCCATCGTCGTGACGCAGCAGTTGCGCGAAAAGCCCGCGGCCAAGCCCGTGGTCGCGCAGTTCGCGATCTATCCCGTCGTCGACGAAGCGACCAAATATCGAAGCTTCGGCGATTTTTCCAAGGGCCATCTGCTGACCGTCGACACGATGAAATGGTTTTCGGACCATTATGCCGCCGACCCCGCCGATCTGCGCAACGTCTGCATCGACAACGCGCATCACGACATGCCGCCGACGGTGGTGATGACCGCCGGGCTCGACCCGCTGCGCGACCAGGGGCGCGCCTATGCCAAGGCGCTGGTCGATGCCGGGGCGACGGTCGCGCATTACAACGCCGTCGGCAACGTCCACGGTTTCATCACGCTGCGCAAGGCGCTGCCGTCGTCGAACGACGATATCGCGCAGGCGTTTCGCCTGCTCAAGGCGGTCCTGCCCGACAATGGCTGAAGTCAATCGCGAGACATTGGCCTATCGCCCCGGCGTGGGCATCATGCTGGTCAATGCCGACGGCAAGGTGTTCGTCGGTCAGCGCATCGATAACCGCGCCGAGGCGTGGCAGATGCCGCAGGGGGGCGTCGACAAGGGCGAGGACTGGCTCGACGCGGCCTGGCGCGAACTCGAAGAGGAAACCGGCGTCGCCAGGACCAAGGCCGAGTTGATCGCCGAAGCGAGCGAGGAATTCGTCTACGAGCTTCCCGACGCGCTGATCGGTGTGCTGTGGAAGGGCAAATATCGCGGCCAAAGGCAGCGCTGGTACCTGATGCGCTTCACCGGCGACGACGGCGACGTCGATATTGCCACCGAACATCCCGAATTCCGCGAATATGCCTGGAAATCGCCGCACGAGCTCGTCGAATTGATCGTCCCGTTCAAGCGCGCACTGTACCGGCGCATCGTCACCGAATTCAGCCCGTTGATCTGACTTCCGCCGCCCGCGCGAACACCGCTTCGAACATCTCGGCCGTCAGCCGCCCGGTGTTGGTGTTGTAGCGCGAGCAGTGATAGCTATCGATCAGCACGCGGCCGTCGGGCAGTCGATGCTCGGCAAGATGGCCGAACTTGAAGTCCGCCTGGCGCGCGCCGAGATTGCGGATGACGGTCGAATGCGCGATCTGGCCGAGCGCGATCATCACGCGCGCGTCGGGCAGCATCGCGAGCTGGTGCGTATAGAAACGCCGGCAATTGTGGACCTCGGCGGGCAGCGGCTTGTTCTGCGGCGGCAGGCATTTGACAGCGTTGATGATGATCGCGCCGTCGAGCCGCAGCCCGTCGTCGGGCCGGCTGTCATAGCAGCCGTTCGACAGGCCGAATTTCGCCAGCGTCGCGAACAGCAGGTCGCCCGCATAGTCGCCGGTGAACGGCCGCCCCGTGCGGTGCGCGCCGTGCTTGCCCGGCGCCAGCCCCACGATCGCGAGCCACGCGGCGGGATCGCCGAAGGCCGGCACCGGGGCGTTCCACCAGCCGGGATATTCGGCAGCCACCTCCTCGCGAAACGCATAGAGCCGCGGGCACAGCGCGCAGTCGCGCGGCGGCTCGCCTTTGGCCAGCGGCGACAGGTCGGCGGGGGACGGATCGGAACGGGTTTGCAGCGGCATCGTCGCGGGACTAGGGCGACGGGATGAGCGAGGCAAGCCAGACCTATCTGATCGCCCTGGGTTCGAACCGGCGTCACGCGCGCTTCGGCGCACCGCGCGATATCGTGAGGGCGGCGATCGGCCTGCTGGAGGAGCTCGGCAGCGTGACGGCGCGATCGCAGGTCGTCGCATCGCCGCCGCTCGGCCCGTCGCGGCGGCGCTTCGCCAACGCCGCGGTCGTGCTCGAATCCCGCCTCTCCCCGCGCGCCCTGCTCGCCCGGCTCAAGGCGATCGAGACCGATTTCGGGCGACGCCGCGCGCGGCGCTGGGGGGCGCGTGTCCTCGACCTCGACATCGTCTTGTGGTCGGGCGGCCTGTTCGCCGATCGCGCACTCTCGATCCCGCATCGCGAATTTCGCGAGCGCGGCTTCGTTCTCGGACCCGCCAGCGACATCGCGGGCGATTGGCGCGATCCCGTGGGCGGACGGACGTTGCGTCAGCTTTCGCGACGACTTTCCGCGCCCAAGCCGCTTGACCGCGGGCGACGCGCTTTCTAGGTGCACATCGCGGTGGGGCCCTTAGCTCAGTCGGTAGAGCAACTGACTTTTAATCAGTAGGTCGCTGGTTCGAACCCAGCAGGGCTCACCACCGTATCAATCGAACAGCAGTTTTCGGATCAGCAACGCGGCGCTGCGCGCGGTCATGCCGTCGCGATCGTGCGGCGGCGAGAGTTCGACCGCGTCGGCGAGCGGCAGCGGGCGACCGAGCTCGGCGCAGACGCGCATGACTTCGCCGACGAGATGCTCGATCACCGACAGCGGCACGCCGCGCGGCGCCGGCGCGCTGACGCCGGGCGCCTGGTAATGCGGCAGGACGTCGATATCGATCGTCAGATAGACGAGGTCGTTGCGCGCAATCAGGTCGCGGATCGCACTGTCGGCGGCATGGGGATCGGCAATCAGCGCGTGATCGCTCACCGTCGTCACGCCCCAGTCGCGCGCCTTGTTCCGCAGCGCGGCGGTGTTCGATTCTTCGGCGAGCCCCAGGACCAGATAATCGAAGGCATCGCCCGCCAACTCGCGGATCTGCGCGAAGGGCGTGCCCGACGATCCGCCCCGATCGCCGACCGCGCGGATATCGAGGTGCGCGTCGAGGTTCACGATGCCGATGCGCTGGCCGGGCCGGGCCTTGGCGAGACCCGAGTAACTGGCGAAGGCGGTTTCGTGCCCGCCGCCGAGCACGACCACGCGTTCATGCCGACCTAACGCGCCGGCGATGCGGTCGGCGAGCGCCGCCTGCCCCATCTCGAGATCGTCGCCTTCGACGACCATCGTGCCGAGATCGCTGAAACCGCCCTCACCTCTTAGCGCACGATCGGGAGCCGCCATATTGGCGAGCGCGCTGCGTAGCGCGGCGGGGCCTTGCGATGCGCCGGGGCGGCCCTTGTTGCGCGCGACGCCCGCCTCGCAGGCGAAGCCGATCAACGCGCGCGGGGCATCGTCGCGGACGAGATGGTGGAGGCGCAGCGCGTCGGCACCGTCTTCGGGATCGGAGCGGCCGGTCCATGGCGCGGCGGGGAGGAAGCTGATCGGCATGGTCCGCTAATCCTGCGGCAGGATGCCGGGCAGATCGAGCCCGTTTTCACGCGCGCAATCGAGCGCCTCCTGGTAACCGGCATCGGCGTGGCGCATGACGCCGGTCGCGGGGTCGTTCCACAGCACGTTGGCGATGCGGCGATCGGCGTCTTCGGTCCCGTCGCAGCAGATCACCATGCCGCTGTGCTGCGAAAATCCCATGCCGACGCCGCCGCCATGGTGAATCGACACCCAGGTCGCGCCGCTCGCGGTGTTGAGCAGCGCATTGAGCAGCGGCCAGTCGCTGACGGCGTCGCTGCCGTCCTTCATCGCCTCGGTCTCGCGATTGGGCGAGGCGACCGAGCCGCTGTCGAGATGGTCGCGGCCGATGACGACGGGGGCAGAGAGTTCGCCGTTGCGCACCATTTCGTTGAACGCGAGGCCGAGCTTGTCGCGCTGACCCAGGCCTACCCAGCAGATCCGCGCAGGCAGCCCCTGAAAATCAATGCGTTCGCGCGCCATGTCGAGCCATTTGTGCAGGTGCGGAGCGTCGGGGATCAGCTCCTTCACCTTGGCGTCGGTCTTGTAGATATCTTGCGCGTCGCCCGACAGCGCGGACCAGCGAAACGGGCCGATGCCGCGGCAGAAGAGCGGGCGGATATAGGCGGGGACGAAGCCGGGAAAGGCAAAGGCGTCGGCCAGCCCCTCGTCGAGCGCGACCTGGCGGATGTTGTTACCGTAGTCGACCGTCGGCACACCGGCGCGATGAAAGTCGACCATCGCCGCGACGTGGAGCTTGATGCTGGCGCGCGCGGCCCGATCGACCGACTTGGGATCGCTTTCCTGCTTCGCGCGCCATTTGCCGACACTCCAGCCGATCGGCAGATAGCCGTGGACGGGATCGTGCGCGCTGGTCTGGTCGGTGACGATGTCTGGGCGGATGCCGCGCGCGAACAGGTCGGGGACGATTTCGGCGGCGTTGCCGATCAGCGCGACCGATTTGGCCTGACCTGTCGCGGTCCAGCGGTCGATGAGCGCGAGCGCCTCATCGATGTCGTGCGTCTTCTCGTCGACATAGCGCGTGCGGAGGCGGAAATCGGCGCGCGTCTCGTCGCACTCGATCGCGAGGCAGCACGCGCCCGCCATCACTGCGGCGAGCGGTTGCGCCCCGCCCATCCCGCCAAGCCCCGCGGTGAGGACCCAGCGCCCGGTCAGGTCGCCGCCATAATGCTGCCGCCCGGCCTCGACGAAAGTCTCGTAGGTGCCCTGAACGATGCCCTGCGTGCCGATGTAGATCCACGACCCCGCGGTCATCTGGCCGTACATCGCCAGGCCCTTCTTATCGAGCTCGTTGAAATGGTCCCACGTCGCCCAGTGCGGGACGAGGTTCGAATTGGCGATCAGCACGCGCGGCGCGTCCTTGTGCGTGCGGAAGATGCCGACGGGCTTGCCCGACTGGACGAGCAAGGTCTGGTCGTCGTCGAGCCGCTTGAGGCTGTCGACGATCTGGTCGAACGCCTGCCAGTTGCGCGCGGCGCGGCCGATGCCGCCATAGACGACGAGCTCGTCGGGATTTTCGGCGACGTCGGGATGGAGGTTGTTCATCAGCATGCGAAGCGGCGCCTCGGTCAGCCAGCTCCTGGCATTGAGCGTCGTGCCGGTCGGCGCCTTGACGGTGCGGCTATTGTGTCGGCGGTCAACCACGGATCAGCTCCTCGAGTTCGGGAAAGGCGGTTTGGGCCGCGTCGGTCAACGCGCGACCCTGTGCAAGTCTCGCCGACGTTTCGAGGCAGGGCGCGAGGAAACGGTCCTGCGTCAATGGCGCGACCTCTTCGTGGAAGCGCGCGCAGACGCGCGCCAGCGCCGGGCTCGTCGCGAGCGGGGCGCGGAAACGGATCCCCTCGGCCGCGCAAAAGATCTCGATGCCGAGGATGCGGAACAGGTTGTCGGCCATCGGCCCCAGCCGCCGCGCGCCGTGTGCCGCCATGCTGACATGGTCTTCCTGGTTGGCGCTGGTCGGGGTCGAATCGGTCGAGCACGGATTGGCCAGGTGCTTGTTCTCGCTCATCAGCGCGGCGCTCGTCACCTCGGCGATCATCATCCCCGAATTGAGCCCGGGATCGGCGGCGAGGAAGGGCGGCAGGTCGAAACTCAGCGTCGGATCGACGAGCAAGGCGATGCGACGCTGCGCTATCGACCCGATCTCGGCCAGCGCGAGCGCGATCATGTCGGCGGCAAAGGCGACCGGCTCGGCGTGGAAATTGCCACCCGAAACGATGCTGTCGGCAAGCACGAGCGGATTGTCGGTCGCGGCATTCGCTTCGCGGCGCAGCGTCAGCGCAGCCTGGGCGAGAACGTCGATCGCCGCCCCCGTCACCTGCGGCTGGCAGCGCATGCAATAGGGATCCTGGACGCGGGTGTCGTCGTCGCGGTGCGAATCGCGGATTGCACTCCCCTCGAGCAGCCCGCGGATCGTCGCCGCCGCGCAGATCTGCCCGGGATGTCCGCGCAGTTCGTGAATTTCGGCGGTCAACGGCGCGGTCGAGGCCATCGCCGCATCGATCGACAGCGCCGACGACAGCAGCGAGACGCGCGCGGCGTGCCACGCATTGAACAGGCCGACGAGCGCATGCGCGGTCGAGAACTGCGTCCCGTTGATCAGCGCGAGGCCTTCCTTGGGGCCGAGGGTGACGGGCGCGAGCCCTGCTTTGGCGAGCGCGGCGCCGCCGGACATCGTCACGCCGTCGAACTCCGCCTCGCCCTCGCCCATCATCACCGCCGCCATGTGTGCAAGCGGGGCGAGATCGCCCGACGCGCCGACCGAGCCCTGCGCCGGCACGACGGGCGTCACGCCCTTCGCCAGCATCGCCTCGATCAGCTCGACCGTCGCGGTGCGGATGCCCGACGCGCCCCGGCCCAGCGAAATCAGCTTCAATGCCATCATCAGCCGCGTGATCGCGCGCGGCGTGGCGGTGCCGACCCCCGAGCAATGCGACAGGATCAAATTGCGCTGGAGCGTCGCGGTGTCGGCCGCGGCAATGCGGATCGAGGCGAGCTTGCCGAAACCGGTATTGACGCCATAGACCGCCTCGCTGCCTGCGATCACTGCATCGATCCGCTTGGCCGATGTCGCGATCCGGTCGCGTGCTGCGGCGTCGAGCGTGACCGGCAGCTCCTCGCGCCATATCCGCTCGAGCGTCGCCAGATCGACCGAACCGGGGGAAAGCGTCAGCATAAGCGTCCTTCGAAAATGCGTTGATGCAGCGGCGCGTCGCCGATCCGATAGCTGAGCTCGGCGGGATCGGTAACATCCCAGATCGCAAGATCGGCGCGCATCCCCACCGCGATCGTGCCGCGATCGGCCAGACCGAGCGCGTGCGCGGCATGTTCGGTAACGCCGCGCAAGGCTTCCTCTGGCGTCAGGCCGAACAGGACCGCGCCCATGTTCATCGCGAGCAAAATCGAGCTCATCGGCGCCGATCCCGGATTACCGTCGGTTGCCAGCGCCATCGGCACGCCCGCCGCGCGCAGCTTCTCGACCGGCGGCGGCTGCTTTTCCCGGAGCGTGTAGAAAGCACCCGGCAACAGCACCGCGACCATGCCGCTCGCCGCCATCGCCGCGATGCCGTCGTCGCCGACATATTCGAGATGATCGGCCGACAGCGCGCCGTAACGCGCCGCAAGCGCCGCGCCGCCCTGGTCCGACAGCTGCTCGGCATGGAGCTTGACCGGCAGGCCGAGATCGCGCGCCACGTCGAACACACGCGCCATCTGCTGCGCGCTGAAACCGACATTCTCGCAAAAGCCGTCGACCGCATCGACCAGGCCTTGGGCCGCCGCTTCCCGGAGCGTCGGCAGGCACATTTCATCGAGATAGGCGTCGGCGCCGACATCTTTTGGAAAAGCGTGCGCGCCGAGGAATGTCGTGCGGATGCGGATCGCGCGATGGTTCTCAATGTCGCGCGCGACGCGCAGCATGCGAAGCTCGGTATCGCGGTCGAGGCCATAGCCCGACTTGATCTCGACCGTCGTCACGCCTTCGGCGATCAGGCGATCGATACGTTTGAGCGCGCCGGCGAGAAGCTCCTCCGCCGACGCCGCGCGCGTCGCCGCGACGGTCGAAAATATCCCGCCGCCCGCGCGCATGATCGTCTCGTACGTTGCGCCCTGCTGGCGCAGTTCGAACTCGCGCGCGCGCGATCCTGCGTAGACCAGGTGGGTATGACAATCGATCAGCCCGGGCGTGACGAGGCGGCCGCCGAGCGCCTCGCACCGCGCATCGGCGAACCCGGCGGGAATGCCGACGGGATCGCCGACAAACGCGATTCGCCCATCGTCGATGCCGATTGTCGCGGCGCGCGCATATCCGCCACGTGCGTCGCACGCGTCAGGGGCGATCAGCGCACCAGTCAGGAGCAGCTTGGACAAGCGATCTCTCTCCGTCAGCGGATTGGAAGACCCGGCGCGACTAGCATTGCTCGCGCTGCGACGGAAGGGACTGCTAAACCCGTCCGGTCAATGTCCGCCCGTTGCCGATCAGCGTACCGGTGATGGTGGATCCGCTGATATTGGCATTGCCGTCGAGAACGTTGCGCCCGGCATAGGTGCCGCGCGGAAACGACATCGTCTTCGACCTCTGCGACATCGTGCAGTCCGCGTAGATGACGTTGGTCGACCATGGCAGTACGGCGCGGTGCGTCAGGCGAAACTCGCACCGTTCGAAACGAACGTTGATATTGTCGGGCAGGTCGCCGATCGGCCGGTCGGGATTTTCGCCGCCGTAAACCTCGCCCGTCGGCGACAGGGCGGGATCGTCGAGAAAGCGGCACTGGCTGAACTGCGTCGCGCGCGCCGGATCGCGGTCACCGATGGCATGGACCAGTGCTCCGACGAAGGTGCACTGTGAGAACCGGAATCGCGGCTTGTTGGGCCATGCCGACCAGTTGGTCGTGCCGATAAAGGTGCAGCGGGTGAAGCGGGCATCTTCGCTATTGCCGCTGTCGGCGACCAGCCCGGCGCCGGTGTTGTTGGCAAAGGTGCAGGTGTCGAACGCGAGGTCGCGTACGCGTTTGCCGCCCTCGGCCTCGATATCGATGCCCGATCCCGGGGCGCTGGCGATGCCGCCCTTGCCGGTGTGGTTGAATTGCGAAGAACGCAGCGTGAACGCGCGCCCCCCGACGATGCTCAGTCCCTGGCGGCCGTTATATTCGCTGCGGACATTGTCGAGCGTCGTGCGCGCTTGCCCGGCGCGAACCGCATCGATCCCGTCGATCATCAAGCCATCCTGGCCATGATGATGCGCGTGGATATTGGAGAGACGTTCCCAACCGCGATTATTCTTCAAAATGATGCCGGTCGCGGGAATCTGCCATCCCGTATCGCCCCATGGACCGCCGATCGCCAGCCGCGCGAGGTTCCCGTCGAGCTCGATATTGTCGATCTCTATGTCGGCAAGGCAATCTTCGGCATGGATCATCGCGCGATAGGGCGAGGACAGCTGGCTGCCGTCCAGGAACGGCATCGCGTTGACCGTCTTGCGTCCACTATCGCGGTCGAACGTGCCATAGCGCAAGCCAGGGGCGCACCGAAGGGTTGCGCCGTTGCCGCGAATGACGAGCGGCGCGCGCAAACGATGGAATGCGAGCAATGCCGCCGGTTCGAAAGCATAGCCGTCTCTCCGGCCACGGGGAGCCTGCGCCTGTCGGCCGACGATATAGGTCGCCTTGCGCAGGATAATGGTGCCACCACCGCGCTGCTCGATCGCGGCGGACAATGCCGCGAATGCGGCGCTGTCGTTGGTCCTGCCGTCGCCCTTGGCACCGAACATTTCGGGAGTCAGCGCGCCGCCTGGCTGGGCGCGGGCGGGGACGAAGGCGGCGATAGCCAGTGCGGCACCCGACGAGGCGAGCAAATGTCGGCGGTCGATGTTCATCTGCCTGTACTAGCCTGACCTATCTTGCGCGCCGATGAAGCAGATCCGCAAGCGTGGTACATATGGTGCGCGACAGCGCTTGCGTTCTTGCATATCGGGGACGTCGTCTTTATCCGCCAGCGCGATTATCGTTTTGCCGGATCATGCTTATTATGAAAATCCTCGTCACAGGCGCCGCGGGCTTTATCGGCTCGCAAGTCGCGGGCCTTCTCGCCCGGCGCGGCGATCATGTGATCGGCATCGACAACCTCAACGATTATTATTCGATCCAGCTCAAGCGCGATCGGATCGCGCACCTCAAACAGCACAATGGCAACGCGTTCGAATTTCTCGAGATCGATTTCGCCGACAACGCGGGGCTCGTCGCCGCACTGGCGGAGCACGATTTCGATGCGATCTGCCACCTCGGTGCGCAGGCCGGCGTGCGCTATTCGATCGAGAATCCGCACAGCTATGTCCAGTCGAACCTGGTCGGCCATCTCAACATGCTCGAGGTGGCACGCGATCGCAAAGTCCCGATGACCTATGCATCGTCGTCGTCGGTCTATGGCGGCAATACGCAATTGCCGTTCCGCGTCGAGGATCGCGTCGACCGTCCGCTGGCGCTCTATGCCGCCACCAAGAAGGCCGACGAGCTGATGAGCGAGGCCTATGCCAACCTCTACCGCATTCCGCTGACCGGCCTGCGTTTCTTTACCGTTTATGGTCCGTGGGGCAGACCCGACATGGCAATGTGGCTGTTCACCAAGGCGATCCTCGCCGGCGAACCGATCAAGGTTTTCAACAACGGCGACATGCGGCGTGACTTTACCTATATCGACGACATCGTCGCCGGGATCGTCGCGTGCCTCGACCATCCCCCGCTCGACGATGGCGGCCCGCATGCGGGCGGCAGCATAAACCCGCACCGGATCTACAATATCGGCAACAATCGCTCCGAACAGCTAATGGACCTGATCGGCCTGATCGAAACCGCCTGCGGCAAGGAAGCGATCAAGGAAATGCACCCGCTCCAGCCCGGCGACGTCAAGGATACATTTGCCGACATCTCGGCGATCAGCAATGATCTGGGTTTCGAGCCCAGGACGACGATTGCCGAGGGCGTGCCGCGTTTCGTGTCGTGGTACCGCGACTATCACGGCGTCTAACTCATCGCCAATCAACCATCTTTCAAGGAAGAACCCATGCGTATCGTGGTTATCGGGCTCGGCTATGTCGGCCTTCCCCTGGCGGTCGCGCTGGCACGGCATTTCGAGACCTGGGGTCTCGACATCGACACGCGCCGCATCGAGGAACTGCGCGGCGGTCACGACCGCACCGGTGAAATCGACGACGACAGGCTTGCCGCCACCAGCCTCCAGCTGGTCAGCGATGCCGAGGCCTGTCCGGTCGCCGATGCCTATATCGTCACCGTGCCGACCCCGATCGATGGCGACAACCAGCCCGACCTGCGTCCGGTCGAGGGCGCGACGCGGATGATCGCCAAGATGATCGCGGGGTCCGACCGCAAGCCGGTGATAATCTATGAGAGCACGGTCTATCCCGGCGTCACCGAGGATATCTGCGGACCGTTGCTCGAAGAGATGTCGGGTCTGACGCGGGGGGAGGACTTTTTCCTCGGCTATTCGCCCGAACGCATCAATCCCGGCGACCGCGAACACACCGTCGATCGCATCACCAAGGTGATCGCCGGCGAGAACGACGAGATTACCGAGAAACTCGCCGACATTTACGGGCGCGTGACGAGCGGCGGAGTCTATCGCGCCGCGTCGATCAAGGCGGCCGAGGCCGCCAAGGTCATCGAAAACACGCAGCGCGACATCAACATCGCCTTCATGAACGAGCTGGCGCGGATCTTCGACCGCATGGACCTGTCGATCTGGGACGTGCTCGACGCCGCCGGGACCAAGTGGAATTTCCTCCCCTTCCAGCCCGGCCTGGTCGGCGGCCACTGCATCGGCGTCGACCCGTTCTATCTCAGCCACCGCGCCCAGCAACTGGGCTATGAGCCCGAGCTGATCCTCGCGGGTCGGACGATGAACGACGGCATGGCCGACTGGATGGCGCAACGGATTCATCGCGCGCTGGATGGCAAGCCTGGGCGGATTCTGTTCCTGGGAGTCACATTCAAGGAAAATGTGCCCGACCTGCGCAATTCGAAGGCGGCAGACCTCGCAAATGCCCTTTCGAACCTGGGGCACGCCGTCACGATCCACGACCCGCTCGCCGATCCGACCGAGGCAAAGCACGAGCTCGGAGTGGATATCGCCGTCGCGCTTCCCGACGGTCGCTTCGACTGCGTTGTTGGCGCAGTCTCGCACGATGCATTTGCGTCGATCGACCCCGCCGGGCTGACTGCTTTGCTGTCGACGAACGGCCTCGTCGCAGATATCAAGCGGATGTGGCAGCCAGAGGCGGTGCGGGCCGAGGGGCTTCGTAGCTGGACCCTTTGATTCGAGGGCCAGATATCGGCTGGCCATCCAGAAACAGTTGCCATGCCCGTTTTCACCTTGCTAAACCCGAACCGACTTTCCACGAGCCTCGCTCGCTTTAGCATATTCCGATCTAGGAGCCTTTCGAGCAGTGCCAAATTTTCATCGTCACACTTTGCGCGCAGTCATGTCCGGCCTGGTCTTGATGCTGGCTGCTTGTGCGGGGCCTCGCGCGGACATTCCCGTTAATCCGGAAAATTTCGGGATAGCCGATCCCGTGCCCGTGCAAATGGCTTCCGAGGACTACCGCATCAATGCTCTCGACAAGTTCAAGATGACGGTTTTTCGGGTCCCTGATCTCACCGGAGACTTCCAGGTCGAACTCTCCGGGGTCGTGAATTTTCCCCTGATCGGGTCGCAAAAGGTCACAGGCCTGACCAGCGCCGAACTCGCAAGCCAGCTCGAACGCGCTTATGGTGCGCGATATATTCGCGATCCCCAAATTGCGATTAATATGACCGAAGTCACCCGCCAACAGGTCCTCGTAGGCGGATCGGTCACTACGCCGGGACTTTATGAAGTCGTCGGGAGTTCCAACCTTTTGCGCATTGTTTCGCGCGCTGCGGGCCCAAATGATACCGCCAATCCATCGCGCGTGATCGTTTTTCGCCAGATCAGTGGTCAGCGAAACGCGGCCGCGTTCGATTACAAGCGCATTTCGGCGGGCCTTGATCCCAATCCCACGATCTACCCAGGCGACGAGATCATCGTCGACGGATCGGAAGTGAAGGCAGCTCTGCGCGATGCTCTGTCGGTCATCCCCTTGCTAGGCGTGTTTCAGGCCGTAAACGGTATCTAGACCTTCGACGCATCGCGAGAGTGGACGATCCGCTTTCGGCGACACTGTATTCCTTTCCCGAGGTTAGTAATGAACCAAGCTCCCGCTCAAAGAGCACAGACGGTCAACGATGGCCCGGAAAACTATTCCGCCTATGATGGCGAAGACAGCGCCATTCCGGTGATTGCCTTGCAGATGATCGCCGCAACCAAACGGCATAAATGGATCATTGCAGGCGTCGGCCTGGCTGGAATGCTCTTGGGCCTGGTGCTTGCGCTTATCACCCCTCCTCAATACCAGGCGACCACCCGCCTGCAGGTTAACCCGGAGCCCACCCGGGTCCTCGAGAACAAGGGCGATGTCTCACAGCGCGCGAAGGGCGACTTGGCCAACGACCAGACAGTCCTCGGATTGTTGCGGGCGCGTTCGCTGTATGAACGCGTTGTTCGTGACCTCAATCTGGCGGGGGATGAGGATTTCGTCGACCAGACATTGCCGCGCGATACCCGGCAGAACATCGCGGCTTCGATTGTGGCGAACAATGTCACGATCGAGCCGGTTCGCCAGGCAAGGCTCGTCGACATCAAGTTCGTCTATGGCGAGCCGACCCAAGCTGCTCGCATCTCCAATGCCGTGGCCGAAAACTTTATCCAGGCCAATCTCGACAGTCGGATCGAGCAGAGTTCGTTCGTTCGCGATTATCTGGAAAAGCAGCTGGCTACGACCCGGGACAAGCTCGAAATGTCCGAACGGGACCTGCTCGCATTCGAACGCAGCAAGGGCATCGTCACCGTGCAAGGCGCATCCGCTGACGGAACCCTGACCTCGCAATCGATCAGCAATATCGAATTGAGTTCGCTTGCCGAGAGATTGGCCGTAGCGCAAAACAATCGGATTGCCGCTGAACAGAAATATCGCAACATGTCGAGCGCGCCCGCCAGCGATGTAGCGGTCGGCACGCTGCGCGGTGAATTGGCCAAACTTCGCGTTGAAGAAGCCGAACTCGCCAAGACGTTTCTTCCGGATTATCCCGAACTGGCAACGGTGCGGGAAAAAATCCGGTCGCTTCGAAACGAGATCGGCAGTGCGCAATCGGTCCAGGGCGGAGAGCGCAACCAGACGCTGCGCGCCGAATATCTGGCCGCTCTCGGCGAAGAGAAGGAACTCGAACGTCGCCTCAACGACGTCAAAGCCCTCATGCTGCGCGAACGCGGCGAGGGCGCCCAGTACACGATATTGTCGCGCGATGTCGATAACAACCGGCAGCTCTACGACGCGCTCCTTCAGCGATATAAGGAAGTGGGCGTTACCGGCAGTGTCGGTGAGAACGAGGTCGCCATCGTCGATCGCGCCCAGGTGCCCAGCAGCCCGGTTTGGCCCATCATCCCTCTCAACCTGGTCGCGGGACTTGTTCTTGGGCTGCTCTGCGGCTTTGTCGGAAGCTTCGGCTACGACCTTCTCCATGAGAAGATTTCCGGTCCGCGCGATGTCGAAAAGCGGCTCGGCCTCAAGTCGCTCGGGACGGTCCCTAAGCTGGCCGACGATCAGAGCGTCAGCGAGATGCTGAACGATCCGAAATCGCCGATTACCGAAGCCTATCTCAATATTGCGAATGTCCTAAGGCTGGCGACTGCCAATGGCATCCCGCGAACGCTGTTGATCACAAGTACCGTGCCGGAAGAAGGTAAATCGTCGACATCCTTTGGCCTTGCACGCAGTTTTATGCGAGCCGGCAAGCGCGTCCTTCTCGTCGACGCTGATTTGCGCCGCCCGACATTCAGGATCGAGGGTTCGTATGACAAGCTCCCGGGGCTTTCCAACCTGCTGACTGGAACTGCGACGATTGAACAGGCAATCGTCAAAGGCGATCACGGCATTTCGATGATCCTAACCGGCGGCGCTCCACCGAACCCGTCAGAACTTTTCTCGGGCGATCGCATTCATGAGCTTGTCAGGGAACTGGGCGAACGCTTTGACGTGGTGCTGTTCGATGCCCCGCCGCTTCTGGCGCTGGTCGATGCGCCGGCCTTGGCTTCGGTGTGTGAGGCCACTTTGCTCGTGGTCCAGGCCAACAAGATTCGCGTGCCGCATGTGCAGAGTTCGATCTCGTCCCTGCGCAAGGTCGGGGCCTATATCGTCGGCGCGGTGGTCACCAAATACGATGCGGAAGCGGACGATTCGACTTACGACTACGGCTATGGCTACGGATACGGCTATGGCGACGACGGCGATACCGACAAAGAGGCGAAGGAATTGCGCTGGATCAATGCGCGCCAGGTGGAGCAATAATGGACGAAATTCCAGTCGATCATAGACCTAGGCGGACGATCGGCGGTAAGGTCGTCCTGCTCGTTATTTCGGCCCTGATCGCGCTCCTCATCGCGCGTAACCTCATCGTCCAGACCGCGCTTAGCCTGCATCGGCCGTTGGGCCTGTCCGATCTGATCGTCCAACAGGATGCGGCGCTGCTGATGCAGGAACGCGGCGTTGTGGTTTCTCAGATCGACTGGCAGAAGCACACGCCCGATGACATGCTGGCCCTGGCCAAACAAGCCCATCGCCTGGATCCGCTCGATAATTGGCCTCTCTTTTTGCTGGGTTCGGTTCAGGAACACGGTGAGAACCGTGATCGGGCGATCGCCTCGTTCAGAAAATCGATCCGTCGCGATCCGCGCTCGCCTGCTCCCAGGCTGCATTTGATTCAGAACCTGATCCAGGCCCGCCAGGGTGACGAGGCTTTGACGGAAATCGTGAGGCTGGCGCGCCTCAGCCCGGCCCAGGACAAGGTCCTTCTGCCGGCACTAATCTCTTTGCTTATTCAGGATCCTGAACATCGCCTGGTGGCGCGGTTGAAGGATTATCCCGATGTTCGCAATCGCCTGATCACCCAAGCCAGCTTGACCGAGGGCGCGGAACCGTTCCTGGCAGAGCTTCTCGCTCAGCCGGGGGTGGATAAAAAGATGCGCTGGGAACAGATCGGGCTGTTGGCGAAGCGCGGCGCGGTCGCCGCGGCTTTTGAGCTTTGGCGCAGACAGCCTGAGGCCGGGTCGTCGATCATTTTCGATTCTACGTTCAGCGGGCGACAGGCTCCCGAGCCATTTCGCTGGCGATTGATCAACGACAGCAGCGTCGTATCCGAGATTATGGCTTTCCAGGGACGTGGTGAGCCCGCCCTCGATGTCGAGGTGTTCGGCGACACGCTCGCGCTCGCCACCGTCCAGCTGGTCCGCATTCCGGCAGGTGCGCATCGCTTGGCGGTTACAGGGATCGCCATCGACCCTCCCGAGCGCGGCGGCACGATGAGGTGGGACGTAAAATGTATCGGCGCCGAAAAGCCGATCGCGAGAATCGTGTTTCCCATGACGCCAAAGCCAACCACTCGTCGGGCCAGTTTCGAAATTCCGGCGCAAGGGTGCGCGTTTCAGGAAATTTCGCTGACCGGCGTCCCGGTGGATCGTGCGCAACCATTCCGCATGCGGTTCACTCGCATTGTGCTCGATTAGGAACCCGTAACGTGTCTGGTCTGATTTCAATCCTGAGCCGATCGACGCTGCCGATCTTCGTCGCCCTTTGCTTGATCCTGGGCGGCGCGAGTGCCGCCGGGTTCATCGCCAACGCATTTCTCCAGTTGCTGGCGCTCGCGATCTTGATGGTCGCTTTTTGGCGTCCAGTGGCGATTTCATCGTCGGCAAACGCCCCTTTCGATGCAAAACTCTTGATCTGGGCCTTCGCTATCGCAGTCGGATGGATCGCAATCCAGCTGATCCCCCTTCCCCCCGCGATATGGCACATGCTTCCAGGGCGCGACATCGTCGCAAGCGACGACGCCATGATGGGAATGTCGGATCAGTGGCGCGCGATCAGCTTGCAACCTTCCAAGACGATCATTTCGATGGTTGGTCTGTTGCCGCCCCTGGCGGTCTTGGTGCTGACGCTGCGAGCTAAGGAACCGACGCGTATCACGACGCTCTGGACGATATTGGGCATTGCCGTCTTAAGTTCCCTCATCGGACTGATGCAGCTTTATCAGGGCTTGTCCGGGCCCGCCTATTTCTATCGGATTACCAATTACGGAACCTCGGTCGGTTTCTTCGCCAACAGCAATCATCTGGCGACATTATTTCTGATCGCCTTCGTGCTCGCATGTGAAATGCCCTTTAAGGGCGCAACCAAGCGGCCGTCGGGCACGGCAGTCTGGCAGATCATTCGCGCCGTCATTTTCTTGTTTTTCGTCGTCAATATCGTTCTCAACCAATCGATCGCCGGCTATGGCCTGCTGGTCGCCGCAATCGCGTACTGGGTGTTGCGCAGCACGAAAATCCGCAAGGTTTTCCAGCCGTCCCCGGTCGTTCTCGCCGTCACGATGGCCGGGGTGGCCGCAGTGGCGATGGCCAGCATATGGATGTTGTCGAACCGGCTGTCGGCCCTCGTCAACAACTCGCTCTCGGGCGAAGAGCGCCTCGATTATGCTGTTCATACAATGCGAATGATCGCCAATTCGTTTCCGTTCGGCAACGGCCTGGGAACCTTCCGTTGGGTCTATGCGGGGATCGAGCCGCTCAATGGCGTGACCGAGGTTTACGTCAATCATGCCCACAATGACTATCTGGAGTTCGTGGCCGACTTCGGTCTCGTGGGGCTTGGTTTGATCGCCATGTTTTTCATTTGGTTCGTGCGCCGCGTTCATTGGATGGCTGTGACGCGAGTAGCCTATCCGAGCTATTGCATTGCTGCGGCGGCAGGGATCGCGCTAGTCGCGCTGCACAGTATCGTCGATTACCCGCTTCGCACCGCGGCGATTGGTTCGGTATTTGCCTTCCTGGCCGCCAGCCTGGCTCGCCCCATTGCCGACGGCGATTTGAATCGCAAGAAGCACCGTCGGCGGCGCTCGCGAAGCAAAACGACCTGACTTCGGTCATGGGGGCTCGATCGCCTATTTTCGAGCCGTAATTCCGTTCAATACATTACGGTAGATGGCAAAGACACGTTCTTCGGAAAACTCTCGCGCAACCTTGGCCCGACCTGCCGTCGCCATGTCGCTCCATCGTTGTGGAGGCAATTCGACGCAGCGCTGGATTGCATCGGCCAGCGCCCTGCCATCGCGAGGCGCGCACAAAAAGCCCGTAACTCCATCATCGACGATTTCGCGGCAGCCCGGCACGTCGGCGGCGATGATCGGACGGCCCATGGCTGCGGCCTCCAACAACACGCGCGAAGTCCCCTCGCGATAAGAGGGCAGAACGACGGCATGGGCCTTCGCAATCATCGGCCGCACATCCTCGACCGGCGGATGGTATTCGATCAATCCTTCGCTCACCCAGCTGTCGAGCTCAGTGCGGTCGATAGCGGTGCGATTGGCGACATCGACGAATCCCATGAGGCTGAGGCGAAGATCGAACCCACGATCCTTCAACAAGCGCGCCGCTTCGACATATTCGCGAACGCCCTTGTCACCCAAGACTCGGGCAATCATGACGAAATGTCCCGTTTCGCGGGCCGCGACAGGAGCAGGGGTGAAACGGTCGAGGTCGATACCCGAGCCCGGGAGCAGGGCGACTTGATCCTCGCGAACCATCCGTCTGGCAACGAACAGATCGCGATCCGGCTTGTTTTGGAAAAACACCGTGTGCGCTTTGGCCAAGCCAATCCGATAGAGAATCGTCACCAGTTGGGTAATCGCACTGTCGCGGATAAATGCCGTACCAAGGCCCGAAATGTTGAGGACGGCGGGCACGGACGCTATTCGCGCGGCCAAGCCGCCGTATATATTGGGCTTGATCGTCCAGCCCAGGAATGCGGTGGGGCGGATCTTTCGCATGATCTTCAAAAATGCGAAAAAAGTCCGGATGTCGTTGAAGAGCGAAAGGCCCTTGGAATCAATTTCCAACGGGATGAATTCGCACCCATTCCGTTCAAGATGGGCACTATTTTGCTCATCTGGCGGTGCGCAGACGACAATGCGATATCCATCGCGGCGCAAGGCGCCGATCAAGCCGAGCCTGAAATTGACGATGTTCCACGCCTGGTTGGCCGCCAGCAACAAAATGCCGCGGTCTGTGGGACTATCCTCAGCTGTCCGAGATAATAGAGTGATAGGGCACCCAGGCATTCGAGTTATCGGCAAAGTTCAACCAGATCAGCTGAACCACGGCGCAATAAACGACCACGCCGAGGAGCAAAAGACCCGATCGACCGGCGCGTACATTTAGCGCGCGCGGCAGGTAGCCGAAGACGAAGATCTGGATCGGTGAAAATATCAGTCCCACCCGATCGACCACGGTGGACGACGCACTGAAGGGAAGGATCAGCAGCAGCCCGATCGAGCCCAGGCTGATCAAAGTCCAGATCTTCTTTTTTTCCACGTTCAGGCCCATACGATTGCGCACAGCCAGGAATAACGCCGCTGGGGCCGCATTCATGACAATCCGAATGATCGCCCCGCTCGACGAATAGCCGCTTTCGAAATAGTTGGTCTGCATCTCGGCAAAGCGTTCGGAGCCAGCCATCAGCATGATCGCAACGACCATGAAAACGAGCCCCACCGGTACCGCCACGATCTTCCGGCGTATCACCGCGAACAAGAAAAGCGGTGCCATGACAACCGCGCTGAAATGGAACGTCGTCGAGATCACCAAATATACGAAAACTGCCATAAGTCTGCGGTCGCTGACCGCATTGATAGCGAAGAGGAGGAAACCGATCGCGGCCGCCTGACGAACGTATCCCATGCCGACAACAATCAAAAGATAGGGAACGGCAGCGGTAATCGCGAGCCAGGGATGCTCCGTTCGCTGCGCCACGCGGATCACGCCGAGCGACAATATTCCAGAACAAATGAAATTGACGGTACCGAGGCCCAGGCCGACCCTTGTGACGATCCAGCTCGTTAAGGCAAAGCCGACGTCGGTAACCTTGAGTGCGTCGAAAAAACGCGAATCTGCGATATCGAGCACCATATCGATATATGCGATCCAGTCGCCCCCGATCTGATACCTCAGCCCGGAGATCAGATTGTACAGGATCCAAAACGCGATCATCATCGAGCCGCCGAAGGCGATGCCGCGCGACCGGCTTTTGCTAAGGTCGCTTCGACCCCGACTATCCGCCGCCCTGAGGCCAAGCAGGGCGAAAATCGAAGGAAATGCCAGCAACAACCAATAGATCAGCATGGGTTCGAAAACCTGGAAATCTGCTTCATGATGGATCTCGGATCATGCCTCGCGATAGCTGTCGCGACTGACGTCGTCGACCCGCAAGAGACCGAAGTTCGATATTTTCACGCTGGTGACCGACGGGCCTTGCTCTCGCGCTCAGTAATTCCTCGAGAAAATTGAGGAATATGGCACCCATGCGCCTGCATTGGCGGCATAATTCAGCCAGATAAGCTGGGTCATGATGCAGTAGCCGACAACCAAGAAAATCAGGAGTCCGGATCGTCGGGCCGGGATGTTAAAGGCATGCGGCAAGTATCCGAAAACATAGATCTGAATCGGAGAAAAGAGCAAGCCCAGCCGATCGATAAACGTCGACGAAGGACTTAAAGGCAACGCAATCGCTAGGCCAAGCGAGGCGAGGCTGATCAGGATCCAGACTTTTTTCTCCAGCACAGAAATCGGGAGTCGCTCCCTGACGAACAGAAAGAGCAATGCAGGCCCGACGTTCATGAGAATGCGGATTGCGGCTCCGCTCGATGCATAGCCCGATTGAATATAGTTATCCTGGATTTGCTCGAAACGCCCGCTGCCGCTGAGCACGAAATATCCGGCAATTGAGACGGCTCCCATCAGGATCAGGGCAAGACGCAGGCTGCGCACATATGCGACTGCCAGAAATGGCATCATGATCAGCGCGCTGGCATGAAAAGAGGCCGCCAGGACCAGATAGATAAGAGCGCCCCAGTTGCGGCGATCCGCCATCGCATTGATCGCAAAGAGGATAAAGCCAATTGCCGCAGCTTGGCGGATATACCCCATGCCGACGACGATCAACAGGTAGGGAACGGCTGCCGTGATCGCCAACCAAGGGTGGTCGGTCCGCCTGGCAAGACGGATGACGCCAAGCGAAAGCAGTCCCGAGCAGAGCGTGTTGATCGCGCCGATACCCAGGCCGATACGCGTCATCAGCCATGTCGCGAGAGCGAAACCCGAATCGGTTACTTGGATAGCCTTAATGATGCTCCGGTCGCCGATCCGCTCGATCATCTCGACATAAGCGAACCAGTCGCCTCCGATCTGGTACCGAAACCCCGCAACCAGATTATAAAACAACCAGAAAACTACCATTAGGAAACTGCCCATGATCGCGCTGTTCGATTGCGATCGAGAGGCTCGCTGCTCGCGGGACGTGCCCTGCTTCCGTAAACCGGCAACGGCTAGAGCGGCTGGTATCACCATCAAGAGCCAGTAAATCAGCATGGCCGACAAAACCTCGATGTCGATTTCGCCGTGCGCTACGCGCTAGCGAATTCCAGTGAAGACGAAAAAGAAACAGACAGATAAAAAGGTTTTTGCAATTTTGGTAGCATTCAAGACGAGTTTATCGCGAGGTGTAATCCTAAGTCGGATGGGAGCGATGGCAGGGGTTCGCGTTTCGCGCGAAAGTCATCCATGCATGTTCGCCTGCCTCGGACCCCGGACCTTGGTGGAGGGCGGAAATGTCGGCCAATGCCAAAATGAGGCATGAGCCTTCCAGCCATTCGTCGATTAGGCGTTCGAATGCGCGTGGGTGACAGCATTCGGGCGTATCGGCGAGGTTCGCGATCGCGTATGTCGCAGATTGCCAATCGCAGTCGTCGGGGTTAGCAATGCAGCGGCGAAGATCGCCCTCTTAGATTCCGCGACACATTCTTTAGCTGCATAGATTTGAGGTTGGTTATGTGCGGGATTGCGGGGTTGATTGCGCCGCACCCGATCTCGTCGGATACGGCTTGGGCGATGGCGGATGCCCTCAGCCATCGCGGCCCCGACGACCGCGGAATGTGGCGTAGCGACAACGGCTTGATCGCCTTGGGTCACCGGCGACTGGCCATCATCGATCTCTCCGCCAGCGGCCACCAGCCAATGACATCCGAGAACGGACGCTATATTGTCGTCTACAACGGCGAAATCTACAATTTCCATGAACTTCGGCGCGAGTTGGAGATGGCGGGCGCCGCGCCGGCCTGGCGCGGCCATTCGGATACGGAGGTCCTTCTCGCCGCGATCGCTCATTGGGGGCTCGAACATTCGCTTAAGCGGTTCGACGGCATGTTCGCATTCGCCGTCTGGGACAAGCAGACGCGACAGCTGTCGCTGGCTCGCGACCGGTTTGGCGAAAAGCCGCTCTATTACGGCTGGACCGCGGCAGGCTTTGCTTTCGGTTCGGAATTGAAGGCACTGACGTTGCTACCCGGGTTCGACAACCCGGTCGACCCAGGCGCGCTGCGCGTTATGCTCGGACGCGGCTATATCCCTGCCCCGCTCAGCATCTATCGCCGCATTTTCAAGCTCGAACCCGGATGCTGGCTGACGATCGCTCAAGAGGCCGCACAGATGCCGTGCGAAGTGGCGCCGGCAGCCGGTGTGGCGAACGCCGTCTCGCCCAATCGCTATTATGACTATGGTCAGCTCGTCGCCGATGGCGCGGCGCACCCGTTTGCCAGCTATGATGAAGCGCACGCCGCGGTCGGCGATAGCCTGACCCGGGCGATCGACCGACAGCTCGTCGCCGATGTGCCCGTCGGCACCTTCCTGTCGGGAGGGATCGATTCCTCGCTGATCACCGCCCTCGCCGCGAAGCGATCGGATGCGCCGGTCAAAACCTTCACGCTGGGATTTCGCGAAGCGGATTTCGACGAGGCGGATTATGCCAAGCGGGTCGCCGCGCATCTCGGCACCGACCATCACGAAGTCTATGTCGGGTCTGACGATGCTCTCTCCGTCATCCCCTTGCTCGCCCACATGTATGACGAGCCGTTCGCCGACAGTTCGCAGATTCCGACGCATCTCGTCTCGCGGATTGCGCGCGAGCACGTCACCGTGGCGTTGTCGGGCGATGCGGGCGACGAGCTTTTCGGCGGCTATAACCGCCACCGCTATTTCCCGGCGCTGTGGCGCAAGTTCGCGCCGCTCCCCCTGCCCTTGCGCCGCGCCGGCAACGCTATCGGCGCGCCCGTGCTCGAGGCGCTCTGGGTCGCCGCCGCGCGCGCGCGGCGCGCGCGGCGTCCGCGCCAGCTCGGCGAGCGGTTGCGCAGCGCGCTCGCAATCTTCGCCAGGTCACGCGATTTCGACGGCATGGTCGGCCTGTTTCTCGACCACTGGGCGCTCGGCGAGGACCCGATTGCGGTCGACTATGACCGCGCGGCGATCGCGCCGCTCGCGATCGATCCCGCGATCCGCCACCTGCCGCTCGAGACCGGGATGATGCAGCTCGATGCGGTCAGCTATTTGCCCGGAGACATCCTCTGCAAAGTCGATCGGGCGGCGATGGCCGTCAGCCTCGAAACGCGCGTGCCGTTCCTCGATCCGCACGTCGCGGCGGCGGCCGCGCGATTGCCCGCGGCGATGCATTTCGACCGCCAAGGCGGCAAGCGCGTCCTGCGCGGCCTGCTCGCGGAGCATCTCCCGCGCGAACTGTTCGAACGACCGAAGGCGGGTTTTGCCATCCCGGTCGGCGAATGGCTGCGCGGGCCCTTGCGCGCCTGGGCGGAGGATCTGCTGTCGCCGACGGCGCTGGGCGAAAGCGGCCTCCTCAATGCGACCCCGGTCCGCCATCGGTGGCGGCGGCATTTGGCTGGCGACAGCGACGCGACCGAGGCGTTATGGCCGGTATTGATGTTCCAGGCATGGAACCGCGCGCGCTGACTCGCGGTCCAGCCTGATGCAGCCACTCCAAGTGTTTCCGTACGTGGGGCCACGGCGGCTGTCGACCGATGCGGCGGGCCGAATCCGGGCAAACAACCACTTGGATTGTTCCTGGCATCCGGCTAGCCTGAGCCGAGCTGCATGGATGGCGAACGCTGAGCCGTCTGCGGGTCGCGAGCCGAGGACAGGACAGCGATTTCAACTGGGGCGCTTATGTATTTCGATGAACTTAGCGTCGGTCAGTATGGTAGTTTTTCCAAAACCGTCACCGAAAGCGATGTCGCCTTTTTCGCAGCGATTACAGGGGACTTCAATCCGCTCCACGTCGATGCCGTCAAGGCTGCGCAATCGCAGTTTGAGTCGCGGATCGTCCACGGAATGCTCAACGCCTCGCTCTTGTGCTCGGTGTACGGCATGCAGATTCCCGGCGGCGGTGCAGTCCATCTTGAACAATCGCTGTCCTTCGTCGCGCCGGTCAGGATCGGCGACACCATTACCGCCCATGTCGAAATTACCCGTCTCGCACCACGAAACCGCGTCCATGTGCGGTCGTGGTGCAGCAATCAGGACGATGTCGTGGTGATCGAGGGAACTGCGATTCTACGCGCGGCGGCTCGGCAGGGTTCCTCGGTCGAACCAACGCGCGATACCGAACAGAAGAAGGAACAAGCATGACGACCGCTGTCGCATACTGGAAGCAAGATGAGCTGGCCGGATTGGGTTTCGCCTCGGTTGGAAAGCACGTTTTCCTCAGCAAGTCGGCGACGTTCGACCACCCTGAGCGCATTCACCTGGGTAACCAAGTGCGCATCGACGCCTACGGCTGCCTGATCGCGTCGCAAACGATCCGGATCGGCAACAATGTGCATCTCGGCACCTCGGTGACGGTCAACGCAGCTGCTCCGGTGACAATCGGAAATTACTCGGGAATTTCGGCGGGAACGAAGATTTTCACGTCCGATGACGATTACGGCGGCGATTATCTGACGGGACCGACCGTTTCGCCGGAACTGACGCGCATCACCTTCGCTCCGGTCGCAATCGGGGACCACTGCATAGTCGGAGCGAATTCGGTTATCCTGCCGGGGGCCGTCCTCAACGACGGCGTTGCCGTCGGTGCGCTTTCGCTGGTGAAAGGCGAACTCGAGGAATGGACGGTTTATGGCGGCGTCCCCGCGCGGCCGCTGAAAAATCGTTCAATGGGTTTGCTCGACCGACTCGCGAAACAGCAGCGGCGCGATTAGTACGCTCGCGTGGCGGCTCATTCGCCACGTCGTGCGCCCGTAGCCGGCAGCGAATATAGCAGCCGTTCCCACTCGGCCACGACGCGCTCTATTCCATAATCGGCAACCGTATCCGGAGCGGCCCGCCCCAGATCGGCGCGCAAGTTAGCATCGCGCATCAGCCGACGAAGCCCATCGGCGAACGCCGATATCCGGTCCGGTCCACCAACCAGGATGCCGTTGACGCCATCGACGATGAGGGCGTTGGTTCCTGGGCAATCGGCAAATCCGACAACCGGCAGGCCGTGTCCGAACGCCTCGGCGGTAACAAGGCCGAAACTCTCGTAGGACGATGGCAAGGCGAACATTTGCGCGGCGGCATATTCGCTTGCGACATCCGCCACCGCGCCGGCCAAATCAATTCGTTGCGTCATGCCGAGATCGGCGATCTGTCGTTCGAGCGCGGGCCGTAAATCGCCTTCACCGACGATGCGCAAGTCCCAGTCGCGAAATTCGTCCGCCAATCGGGCGAATGCGGCAATCAGCGTGCGCTGGTCTTTCTGTTCGGCGAGCCGGCCGACGGTCAGAACCCGCTTGCGCGCACCGCCGCCCGTATCGGCCCGCGCGGCGGGCGACGCGCTGACCGGGTTGGGAATCACGTGCATTCGCCGTGCCACGGCGGGAGGATATGTGTCGCGCGCGGTCGGAGAGACGGCCGTCATCGCCGCGAACCAGGGAGCCGCGACCCGCAATAGTGCACCCTCCAACGGGCGCGTCCGAAAATGATCGTAGACGATATGATCGCTGGCGATCAGCGGGATCTTCGTCCCCGCCAACGCTGCGGCCATGGGGATATAGATCGAGTGCATGAAGCCGACAGCCACGTCGGGTGCAAGGTTTTTGATCGCGCCGCGCAGGCGCGGCAATCGGGTCAGCGTTTCACGCAGCCCCGTGGGCTTTTGGGTGCTGCCGACCCCCAGCCGAACGCGTTCGATAGCGGGATCGATGGCATAGAAGTCAGGTGTTTCTGCCCGGTCATAGCTGACGATGGCGACGCTGTGACCGCGCGCGGCCAGCGCGTTGGCGACATCGGCCAGGACGCGCTCGGCGCCGCCGCCCTGGGTGCCCATGGCCTTGATCGCAAAGGCGATGCGCAGGCGCTCGCGAGCAGTCGTCATCGAACTGCCCCCCGCCGATCGGCACGCGCAATCGGCACGCCGCGCCTACCCTCGCTTGCGAAAGGCCATGCAGCGCATGTCCGACGTTCGCGCGCGATAGGCAGCATAGGCCTTTTCGTCATAGCCGCCGCGGAACAACAGATAATCGTGGCTCATGACGGGCTCGAGGCCTGACTGGGCAAGAACTGCGGCGATCTTGTCCCATTCGATATGGTCATCCGGCCAGACGTGGATATCGCCTTCGTTGGCGTGGCGAGGATCGAACAGCCGCCAGATCTTGTGGACGTAATTCGACGGCACGAACCATTTCTTCCAGTCATATGGCTTCGCGCGTGCATAAAACTCGTCGAGTATCGGATCGCCCTGCCAGTACCGCTCATGCTGCTCGTGATCGAGATAGACCACTCCTCCGGGCGCGACGACGCGACCGAATTCGGCAATTGCGCCAAGATAGTCGGGAACGTGGTGGAGGACGGAATAGGTCGCGATGAAATCGATGCTGCCATCGTCCAGCCCGGCAAGATCCTCGCCGTTGAGCTGCATGACCGACAGCTTTTCGGAGGCAAAGCGCTTCTGCACCAGTTCGAGAAACTTGGGCGAGACGTCGGCGGCAGTGACGGCGAAACCCAAGGATAAAAGGTGACGCGTCAAATTGCCGGAACCGCAACCTAAATCAAGAGCGGTCGGCGGAGCGGACTCGCTCGTCACGAAATCCTTTGCTTCGCGGAGCGCCGCGGCCAGCCGCGCCTGCTCGATCGGATTGAAAATTTCGCCATGGCGCGCGTCGTATTGCTCGGCAATGCGGTCGTGCACCGCGATGTTGCCTTCGATATGCTGGCGCTGCTTGTCCATAGTCGTGCCGATGTCCCTGTTGATAGTCCTGGTAGCCGCAGCAGCCCTAACGCGATGGCCGCTCCGTGCCCAGAGGCTTGCGCCCGAGCAGCCGGTCGTAGAGTGCGGCTTGGTCGTGATCGGCTATTTTTGGATCGAGCATCGCCATCGCGCGGTCGCGCGCTGCGCTACCGTAACGTCGCGCGATTTCGGGGTCATCGAGCAGACGTTCGATCGCATCGGCGAGTTTTTCGATGTTGAGATATTCAACCAGTTCGCCGGTCCTGCCAGTCTCGACAATCTCGCCGTGCCAGTCGATATCGTAGGCGACGAGCGGGGCCCCTCCTAGCGCGGCTTCTCCGAGCGCTCGACCCGTCAAAGGCGAAACCACCATCGCTACTTCAGTCACGACGCGAGCGATCCATTGCTGGTCGCGATTGCCTGCGAACACGATCCGATCGGCAATGCCCAATCGGTTGGCAAGCTCTTCGAGATCCGCGCGTCCGACCCCGTCACCGACCAGAATCGCAGTCACCGAACGGCCGCGCTGATCCAACAGGGACACCGCCGAAACGACATGGTCGACCAGCTTGAGCGGTTCGAGGCGCGAAAGCACGGCCAATGTATCATGTCCCGTGACGCCAAGTTCGGCCAAGGCCTCGGATCCTCCCACGCGGCTTTCGGGAGCGCTGAAATGATCTTGATGGAGCAGATTGCCCAGCCGGAATATCGCGATACGGTCGTCGCTTACGCCATAGTCTCTGACGAACTCGCCGTTATTGGCGTTCTGAACCATGACGTGGTCGGCGCGACGCAGAACGAAACGCTCGACCGCCTCCTCGACAGCAACTCTGCGAAATATTCGCGGCATCAAAGGACGACCGGTCACCTTTCGCACCGCGCCGGGATTGCCCCAGACGCCGACCAGCAGTGGCAGCCGCCTTAGGCGAGACACGAGCCAGGCGCACAAGCCGTTATAATGCGGATCCTCGGACCGAACGATATCGATCCGTTCGCGGCCGATTAACCGCCACAGGACCACTAGCAGGTCTATCTGGGCGAGAAGAAAATTGAGGTTCTGAAAGCGCCGAAGCGCAGCGAACCGGCCCACTCGCCCTTCAATCATCGTATGACCGGGGGCCAGCTCATGGAATTGGGGCCGGCCGAACCGCTCGGGCGACGTTTCATCCCTCAGCAGCGACGCGACCGGATGACAGGTCCAGATATGGTCGAAATATCCGCCGAGGTCGCGCCCAGTCACGATCACCTCGATCTTCCGGCCAGTCAGGATATCGTACGTATAGGCCGAATCGAATACGAGCATCCGGGGACCGGGCACTGCGGTGCCGGGGTGATGATCAGTCGAGAAATTGGCCATGTCTGATGAACAACCTGGTTGTCGAAATGGGTCCGATGGATCGCAGCCACCGTCAGGAGGAAGAGAGGCCGTTAAAGCATTTCATTGAGATGATCAGCCAATTTCCGGGTCGGCTCCAGCAATTCTCGCTTCATCCGCGCGATATCGCCGACCACGCTGGCCGGCGGTTTGCTCGGATCGCCTTCGAAGACCGGCTTGCGACCCACCGCCTCGCCGATCACTTCGGCAATCTGGCGGAGCGACAAGACATCGGGTCCGCCGACGTTGAATGTGGCGCAGCCGTCGATTGCGAGCGCCGCGATCACCGCTTTCGCAGCATCGGTCGCATGGACCGGATTGATCCTCAGTCCGTCCTCGCCATCGATCGTGATAGGCCGACCCTCGCGGACATTATCGATCAGCCGCGGGATCAGCATCGACCGCTTCTGGCCGGACCCGTAAGCGAAAAATATGCGGAGGATCACGACGTTCATATAAGCAGCGTAATTTCGCGTCAGGATCTCGCCGATCAGCTTGGTGGCGGGGTAAAAGCCTGTCGAACCGTCGACCGGTATTGCCGCATCCTCCTGCATGGCGTCATGAGACTTCGCGTAAACGCCGCCGCTCGATGCCGAGACGAAATGAGTCGCACCGGCGCGCCGGGCATAATCGAGCAGGATCAGCAACGCGCGGACGTTGACATCGAAGATCGTCAACGCCTTTTCGGGGAAATCGCGAAAGTCGGGTGACTGAGACAGGACGATGACACCGTCGATGTGCACGGGAAGGCCGGAAGTATCGAAATCGGTCGCCAAGTCGATATGGTGCAAGACCGCGTTGGCAGGCAGGTCGCGAACGCGGCCGCGTGCCAGGACATGCACCTCGTCATAGTCGCTCGATAGCCCGAGCAGGTGACTCCCCACCAAACCGGTCGCCCCGGCTACGACAATCCGCTTCACACCAAGCTCCTCAAACGAATGGGGTCAAACATCGCACGATTCAAAATTCCGATTGCGAACGCGCCGAACAGGATCAGCGCCGCGATGCCGACCTTGATCAGGTACGCCATACCGGTCAACGCGCCCAAGTCGACAAGAGGGAGGCCAGCCGTCAGGCAAACGACCATCAGACAATAGGCCAACTTTGCCCGTTCAAGAGCGATCGGGTGAAGCCGCTGGCTCCAGAACAGATAATATACTGTGAGCATGCCATAGGTGCACAACGTCGCGATCGCGGCACCCATCGCACCCATCCGCGGGATCAGCCACAAGTTGAGCGCAAAGTTGAGCCCGGCGGCAAGCCACGTTCCTACCGTCACCCACACCGTCCGCTTCTTGAGGGTCATGCCCAATCCCGACACCTGCGTCGTGCCGAACAGCACGATTCCGGCCACCAATACGGGCAGCATCGCCGCGGCCGGCCAGAACGAGGCCGGGGTGAACAGCATAAGGGCCTCACGCGAAAACAGACCCAGGCCGAGTCCGATGAACGCCAGCGCAAAAAACCAGACGGAAAAGACGGATGCATAGACGCTGCGGTGGTCGGGGTCGTCGCGGTGCAAGCGGATCGCGAACGGCATCCAAGCCTGCCCGAACGCCGCGACGACGAAGGTCAGGACGGTCGCGTATTTCGCCGCCGCGCTGAACAGCCCGAGTTCGAGCGGGCTACTCAGGTCCACCAGCATCCAGCGATCGATCGAGGAGTAGATCCAATGCGCGACGCTGGCGAATGTCAGCGGAAAGCCGAACGCGAACAGGCTCCGTGTCGTTGCTAGCTCGATAGTCCAGCCGAGATCCTTGCGGATCATCCACAGGCCGAGAGGGACAGCCATGGCAGTGCCGATCAGCGTCCCCAGGAACAGGCCGGTCAGACCCGCCTCGAAGTGCAGCACAAGCAAAAGCGCGAGCGCGGTACCGAGCAGGTTCTTGAAAAGTGCGAGCACGGCAAAGCGCAGCGGGGTGAAATGAAGACGCAGAACATCAAGGCAATATTGCAACAGCTGATCGGGAACGACGTTGACCAGGGCGAGCACCAGCAACGGGCGCGTCACGCCATAGCCCGCTAGCGTCTGCTGACCGAACACCAACAATGCGCCGATCGTCAGCGCAACGATCACGATGCTAGAAACGATGACCTGGGCTAGCCCGCTTGAGACGATGACTCCGGCACCCCGATGCGTTGCCGGATCGTCGAAATAGTGCCGTTGGACCGCCTGATTCACGCCAAGATTGGCGAAATAGCCCAACAGGGTCGCCGAAACGCTCAGCAGCGCCCAGAGGCCGAATTCGGCGACCGAGAAATGGTGCGCATAGATCGGGAATGCCGCGAACGCGATGAATTTAAAGACGAATTCGCTCGATCCGTAGATCGCGATGTCCTTGCTCAGTCGCTGCGCCTGCGCCATTACTGCTCCCCGCTCAGGCGTGCCCGCCCCATTCGGGCGGCAACCGGTTTTCGACGAGCGGATGATCGATCAGCGGCGTCGCGCGATTATACGCCGATTTGAGCGGATGGAAGAGGTTGATGAGATCGACTTCCTTGCCATCGAGGATGCGGTCGTAGATCGCGCCGAACAAATATTGGGCGAGCGGGTAGGAATGGTATTTTTCGGCATAGGCGCGGCCTGCGCGGCCAAGCTTGCGGCGCAATTCAGGGTGCTTCGCTAGAACGCGCAGGTTTTCGGCGATGCGCTCGGGCGGCGTGGACAGGATCGGGCATTCGTCGAGAAAGGCGTAGCGCCGGTAGACCCGGGTGCTCGCTTCGCCGTCGAGATTCGCCAGAACGGGCAGCCCGCACGCCATGCCCTCGATACCGCTGAGGGCATAGCCGATACCGATGAACTGTTCGGCGAGGATATCCGCCTGCGCGAAATGCTCGCGCACCTGATCGTTGGGTACGCCTTCGAGCAGGATCAGCTCGATTTTGAGACCTTCCTCCTGCAGCTGTTCGACCGCCTCGATCAGGAATTCCGTTCCCTTGAAACCGCGATGATTGGGGGTATGAATGACGCGCACGGGCGCATCGATCGCGTCGGCCTCGCTGTAGATTTCCTTGGGACGCCAGGCGTCGGTGTCGATCGAGAAAAACTGGTTCATCGTGACGTCCCACCGCCCCATTCCGTCGATCATAAAGCCGGCCATGACGCAATCGGCCCGCGCCGACCAGAACGCGACCTGAGCCGCGATCAGCTTTTCTTGCCGGGCGAGCTGGGGATATGAGGCAAGCAATCCATACCGCATCGAAATATCGATCACGCGCGAATAAACGTAAACATCGGCACCGTAGGGCAGAACGATCGTGCGAATACCCGCCCATTTGCACAGGTAATAATCCATCCGCCACCAGATCGTCCCGCGCAGGGCGAAACCATCGAACGCGGTATGGAGGACGCGTCCGCGACGCAGCAGGAACAAGAGCGCAAACATCGATCCCAGGCCGATACGCATGACATGCGGCAACCATGCCGGCGCGAAATCCTCGAAATAGCGATCGAAGTCCGAGCGCTTGGAGATGTGGTAATGGCCCTCCATGATCGTCATGCTCGGCCGGCCGGCCTGCACCATGGCCTGCGACCAATATTTGAAACTGAGCAGGGGACGGCTGCCCCAGATCAGCACGGTGCGTCGCGACGAGGGCAACACGGCTGCGAGGATCAGGAAAGGCATGAATGCCGTAACCAGACAATTCCAGATAAATCTCTTCAACAATCTGACCCTTGCTGACGCGCGAATGACGATCGCGTTGCTATACGCACAATTCGGCGGCGAAACGACCGTTCAACGGATCGATTTCATATGACCCAGAAATGTCTCGTGCGGGAGCGCGAAATTGCCGGTCACTGTCGCGTCGTCCGGAACGTCGCGGGTCACAACCGATCCCATCGATATCCGCGAGCGGGCACCGACGAAGATGGAATTGCGGACGGTGGAATTGGGCCCGACCCACGCCTCGTCGCCATAACGCGAACTGCCGCCGAGCAACGCATGGGCGGCGATCCGGGCGCTCTTGCCGATCTGCACATTGTGTCCGACCTGGACCATGTTGTCGATCGCGGTGCGGTCGCCGATCGTCGTGTTGCCGCCGAGCAGCGCGCGCACGACGCACGTGTTGGCCATGATTTCGACGTCGTTGCCGATCAGCACGCCGCCGGTATGGCGCAGCACCGTCGAAACCCCGTCGATCTTGCGCACTTCGAAGCCCATCGCACCAACGACGGTGCCCGGGCCGATCGTGCAGCGGTCGCCGATCACGACATGCTCGAGGATCGTGGCGTTCGGCCCGATCACGCTTCCGGCGCCGATTTTCACACTATGTTCGGCGATGAAGGCGTGCGGAGAAACGACCGCGTCGGGGTGAATGGCGTTCGCGAAGTCGGGCTTGTAAAACCCGTCATCGGCGAGCTGATAGTGGCTCTTGAACAACGCGGCGATCGGGTCGGCAGCCACCGCCAGGCCGAAATTCGGCGGAATCTTCTCCGCAAGATCAGGCGTGGCGATGACCGCCGCGACGCTGGCATCGAGCCCATCGATGAAGCGCTCCTCATAGATCGGCACGACCGACCCTGCAGGATGCATCGGCAGGAAGCTCAATCCCGACACTTCGACGTCGCGCCGGGTGTCCGCGAATTCGCCGACCATTGCGCTGAGCATCATAGATGAAATCCCTTCCAATGAGCGATACGTGCAGCGGATGCGGCGAAAGACATTGCGAGCACGCGTCTCACGTCACGCTTTCCAGGACCATCGTCAGACAATCGGCGACGCCCCGCCCGGCAGTATTGCGCAAATGCAATAACGCATCGGGCGTCTGGAAACAGGGTCGCGCATTTTCATACGTGGCGGGCACATCGGTATTGAGAAACGCGTGGATCGGATGGAAATCATACCCGGTCAGCGCATCGGTCGGTACCGGCCTAGGGTGGTCGTCGCTGGCATGGGTGAACCAGAAATCGTCTTCCCAGCCATAAGGCACCCGGACGATATCGAACCAGTCGCGCCACGGTTTCAAAGGCATCGCGCTGTTGCCCGGAATGAATGCCGAACATTCGTGCGTCAGACCGCGATCCCGATAGAGTTCGAGAAGCCGGCCGCTCTGGACGAGCGAATGCGCCCGCACCGACTTCGCATCGGGAACCACGTCGAGCAGGCGATCGAGCACCTCCTCGGCCGACGCTCCCTTGCTGGTGTCGCCATGGAACAGCAGGGGAAGGAAGTTCGGGTGGATGCCCAGTTCGAACTGGGGGTTGCTACGCAGTCGGTCGACCACTGGCGACGCGTGCGTGACGAACCATGTCGCGGCGATATCCGCACTTTCGACCCGGTCGGCAATCGCGCACACCACATCGTCGTGCGCCCAATCGATGTCGAACGTCAGGTTGATCTTGCCTTGCCAGCTTTCGGGCGCGGAAGGATCGACGGAAGAGACTTTGACGAATGTCGGGCGGGCCGCCATGGCATCACTTCTCTGGTTTGGTGAAGACGAGGAACACCTGGTTTCTATGGGTATAGTCCAGGTCGTCGTGTCGCAGTCCGGCGGACTGCATGAGCTTTATGACATAGCGGGGCGTTTCGCGGAACGAGTGAAATGCGTCGACGGCCCCCGGAGGGGAATAGAACACCTCCAGATTGTCATAAACGATATAGCGATCGGTCCGGTATCCACGCAGCGCGTTGCGCGCCACCGTCTTGAGACGGGAGATCGCTTTTGCAATCAGTGTTTCGCTGCGATCGCTCATGAACATCACGACCCTGCCCCCGGGTCTCAGCACGCGCAGGACTTCGGTCGCGGTCTTTTCGGGCGAACAGACATGGTCGAAGCTGCCGCCGAACACGATGGCATCGAAGCTGTCGTCGGCGAATGGCAGATATTCGGCGCAACCGATGATCCGGACCCCCTGGAACCTGGTTTCCTCGATCGGATCGAGTCCGTACAGTTCGTAAGGCGACATGTCGTCGAACGCCAGATAGCCGGGAAGCGGCAGAATGCCGCAGCCGATATCCAGAAGCCGCCCCTGGGGCACCGCCTTTTGGATGTAGCTGCGAAACTGGCGCACATCGTCGCGATCCTCGAACGCGAGCGAGCTTTCGGCGAGGCTGTGATAGGCGACGTATCCGTTGTTCGAGAGCACCTTGTAGAGCAGGAACTTGTTCCTGTAGTTTTCGAACAGGAGCGGATCGGCATCGTATTTGATGAAGCCGGGACCCACGCGGTATGCAAAACCGCATTCGGGACAATCCGTGCCGGTGACCGCGTCGCCCTGTGGCAGCACATGCGCGCACCGGATACAGCGAAACCCCGGACTGGATAGCGCCGCGCCCGCCCCTCGCAAATCGTCGTCGGATGGCAAAACGCTGTCGTCGGTGGATATACCGGTCATGGATCGACAACATCTCCCTGCAGCCACTGTTCCACGTTCAGCAGCGACCAGATCAGCAATCGGCGGTTCTGCTCTCCGCTGAGATGCTCGTTGACCAAGGCGTGGACCGCATCGGGATCGAGCATCTGGTATATCCGCGCGTTCTTGTTGAGCAGGGCGCGACGGACGAAATCGATGCTTTCGCCCTTGAACCAGCTCGCATCGGGCGCGGAGAATCCCTGCTTCGTCGCGTCGGTGACATCGTCGGGGATGAAATTCTTCATCGTGTCGCGCAGGATCTGCTTGCCGTCCTTGGTCTTCTGGAAGAATTTGCCGGGCTTGTTGCCGGGTTCGTTCTCGTTGATCCGGACGACCTCCTTGAGGTTGTTGAGCTTGAGGTGGACCGGACAGCGCATCGCGAAATCGACGAGGTCGTTGTCAAGGAACGGCACGCGCGTTTCGAGGCTGTGCGCCATGCTGAGCTTGTCCTCGACCACGAGCAGCCCGTGCAGGAAGGTCTTGCATTCGAAATAGAGCGAATGATTTATGTACCGTTCGGGTGTCGCGAGCCGGTCGTCATGATGTTGGAAGACGTTGCGAAAGATGTCGCGCGTCGAAACGTCCTTCACGTCGTCCCACACCGGCGCAAAGATCTGCTTGATGTCCTTGTTGGGAATCAGGCGCTGCCAGAACAGATAATATTTATCGATATAGTCTTCGAAATCGTCGTTCACGACGGCACGATAATAGCGCCATGGATAGCCGCCGAACAATTCGTCGCCGCCCGCCCCGCTCAGCACCACCTTGACGAACTTGCTCGCCAGTTGCGCAGCGTAATAATTGGGATAGCTCTGTCCGACGCGCGGTTCTTCGAGATGGCGGGCGAGCCGCGGCATCGCGCGTTCCATGTCGCCCGCCTTCAGGACCATTTCATAATGTTCGGTCTTGAAGTGATAGCTCATCGCCTCGGCCTTGGTCCGCTCGTCGAAGCCGAGCTCGATGCCCGATGCCGAACTGAGGTCGAAACCGCAGGTGAAGGTCTTGAGATAGGGGAATGACTGCGCGGCGACCGCGGTGATCGATCCTGAATCCATGCCGCCGCTCAGGAAGCTGCCGAGTTCGACATCGGATACCAGCTGGCGGTTGACCGCCTGGCGGAACAGGCGGTCGAGTTCCTCGCGATACTCTTCGTCCGAAGCCGGAGTCTCCGGCTCGGCGAAGTCGAAATCCCAATATTGGGTGGTTTCGAGTTCGGCATCGCGCCGCGTGCAATCGAGCGTCGCGTAATGACCCGGCGGCAGCAGATGGATCCCGTCGACCAGCGTGCGGTCGGTAAAGATGTTCTGGAAGGTGAAATATTCGAGCAGCGCCTTGTTGTCGATCCGCCGCTCGACCCTGGGGTCGGTCAGGATCGCCTTCTGCTCAGAACCGAATGCGAACAGCCCGCCGCGATTGTAGTAATAGAGCGGCTTGATCCCGTAGCGGTCGCGCGCCAGCGTCAGGCGCTTCTCGCGCCGGTCATAGATGGCGAAGGCGAACATGCCGTTGAACCGGTCGAGCGCCCTGATCCCCCATTCGGCAAAGGCGTTGAGCAGGACTTCGCTGTCGGTTTGCGAACGGAACCAATAGCCCTTGGCTTCGAGTTCGGCACGTAGCTCGCGAAAATTGTATATTTCGCCGTTATATGTGAGGACAAACCGATGATCGGCGCCGACCATCGGCTGATGGCCTGCCGGCGACAGGTCGATAATCGCCAGACGACGATGACCTACGCCAACCCCGCCTTCGATCCACTGGCCCTCCCCGTCGGGTCCGCGATGGGCAATGGCGTTGGTCATGCGCCGAAGCGTTTCTGGCGAAACCGCCTGGCCATCGAGATTCACAATCCCCGCGATACCGCACATCGAATTATACCTTCACCTCGCGCGATATTGCCGAACCGACCGCAAACCGCTGATTATGAAAAACCGTCGCCAGCAGAGCCATCGAAAGGCGACCAACTACATTTGCCTCGGTCAGCGGAACCGCCCCGAATGGCAGGCTTCTTCACTGTGCAAGAACAAATCGTTGAAGCCAGCTCCTTCGATCATCGCAAGAAACTCTTCTCGGGTATAGCGGAACGCCGTGCTCGGCGCATACCAGTCGTAATTGATCATCTTCGATGCTTCGAAACCATGTTGCGGGTTCCAGAAGCATTTCAGGAAATTCCAGTAAAAGAATCGCTGGATATCCTGGCGCCCCCCCTTAATTCCCAAGGCGGGCATCGCCGGAACGTCGATCTCTATTTCAAGCTCGGACAGCGTCTTGCCGAGCTGCGTCAGCTGGTCACTCAATTCCCAGACCTGCTTGGCACTCAATTGCTTGGTATACTCGCGAAGGTGCTCGTCGAGCAACTCGCGAGGCAGGGCCTTGGTCGCATAAACATAGGTGTTCAACTGCCCGCCAGGAGCGATGATACGACGGAACTCGCGCGCCGTGGCCGGCGGATCGATCGTATGATGGAGAACCTGATCGCAGCTGACCAGACTGACTGCGTCTTCCTTGAACGGCGTGTTGGCGATGTCACCGCGCACGAAGATCATATTGGCCCGATCGCCATAGCGATCGGCCGCACGGAAAATCGATTCCGACAGATCCATCGCGATCACGGTTGAGTCGGGTGCGAGGCGCGCAAACCACGCCGCCTTGTACCCGGGACCGCAACCGGCATCGACGATCACGGGGTGTTTGGCCAGATCGGCAGCCAGCTCCGCTTCGTCCGCATAGCCGTAACACCGCAAATACCAGTCGAACTGGAACTGCTTCCAGCCTTCGGAATCGACATCCTCCTGAGTCAGGCTGGTCCATTTGTCGGAAAAAGCCGCGCTGGTCTGTCGATCGTTCTCGGACGAGCCGAATTCGTGCGCAATATAAACGCCGTTCGAAAGCTCGGGGACATCGCGGAAGATCGAATGCACGATTTCAGAGGTCGTCATCGCATCAGCCTTTCGCCAGGATCAAATCTCGACACCCGACTTGGCCCGTCGATCCTCGACCTCGGCCTTGTGCGAAGCGCGCCAGTCGATCAGGCGCTTGAGGCCTTCGCGCAGGTCGACCTCGGCGGTGAAGCCGATCTGCTCGCTCGCCTTGGCGGGATCGCCGATCCTGTTGCGGACCAAGGTCGCGGTGCTGCGCGGCGCGTAATTGATTTCGCCATCTGTGCCGGTCAATTCGATGAGCATTTCGGCCAGCTCCTTCAGGCTCGTACGCTTGCCCGTGCCGACGTTGTAGAACTCGTCGGTCGCATCGGCCTGCATCGCGCGAACGTTGGCGAGCGCGCAATCCTCGACCGCGACGAAGTCGAAGGCTTCCGAACCGTCGCCGAGGATCGTCGGATTGTCGCCGCGATCGATCGCATCGAGCATCTTCATGATCACCGCGATATAGGCGCCCTTGTAATCCTGACGCGGGCCATAGACGTTCATGTAGCGCAGGCCGACGAAGTCCAGATCATAGCGATGATGGAAGGCGCGCAGCATGGCCTCGCCGGCAATCTTGGTCGCACCGTAGAAGTTCTGGTTGTTGAACGGATGGTCTTCACCCATCGGTTCGGTCACCGCGTCGCCATAGACCGACGCCGACGACGAATAGACGAGCCGCTTGACGTTCTTTTTGACGCACGCTTCCATGACGTTGAACGTTCCGCGGACGTTGACGTCGAACGCCGAGCGCGGATAATCGTGACATTGCAGCAGCCACAAAGCGGCGAAATGGAAGACGCCGTCGGCCCCATCGAAAGCGCTTTCGAGGATATCGGTGTGCATGATGTCGCCGCCGACATCGTAAACGCGCAAACGCTTGTCGGCGATTGAATCGCTTAGATTTTCCATCCGGCCACGGACGAAGTTGTCATAGACGACCACTTCGCCGACGTCTTCGCGCAGCAAACGATCGACCGTGTGCGACCCGATCAACCCGCCGCCGCCAACCAGGACGAGTTTCTTGTCTTTGAGATTCATGGGGTTCCTCACGTGATATCGGCAAAGTCCGCTAGTCGGCGGGCAAGTGGAAAGGCGCTCGTAAAGGCCGGAGAAATGGCGTTAAGCACATGCGTCGAATGAGGTCCAGCCTCGACGAGAAAGTCGGTTACGAGTTCACCATTGCGCTTGTCGAGCATTTGCGCGCGGATCCCGACCTTGTCGCATGGCAACAAATGCTCGGGGCGCAGGCGCGGCAAGATCTTGCGCGCCGCGTCGGCAAACCAGGGTTTGAAATAGCGGCGCCCTTCCTGCCAGGCTAGGCGACGAAAGCCGTTGCGGCCTGCCAGGTACTGGTTGGCGAGATGGCCCAAGATGCGGACAAGCTCGCGAGGTCGGACATCATCGAGCCCATGATAGTTTTCACGACCGAACCCTGGCACCGAGGTCGGCCCGATATAGACTGTTCCGTCGATCGCGGTGGTCGTGTGCACGCCGAGAAAGGGCACGCGCAAATCGGGTACGGGGTAGATCAGGTGATTGATCGCGATCCCCGCCGCCGGGTCGAGCTTCCAGTAGAGCCCCTTGAACGGCAGCAGCGTATAGTCGCGGCCGACTCCGAACCGATGGGCAACGGTGTCGGCGTGGAGGCCCGCCGTGTTGAAGACGTGCCCAAAGGCGATTGCGGTGCTGCCCCAGACCACCGTCCGCGCCGACGCATCGACGCTCTTGACCGCCGCATCGCAGCGAATTTCGATCCCGGCCCTTCGGACATCCTCGACGATGCTCGCGAGCACGGCTTGAGAACTGACCACCGAGGTCTGCGCGACGAGCAGCGCCTCGCCCGTGGCCGAACCGGCTTCGGGTTCGAGCCGCGACAGTTCGGCCCGGTCCAACCGCCGCACAGCGACGCCGTTGAGGGGACCACGCTCCTCAAGCATATCGAGCTGAGCCGCGTCGCCATCATTGACCGGCACCAGGATCTTGCCGATCGGATTGAGCGGAAGTCCTCGCTCCTTGCAATAGGCCGCCATTTCGCGTGCGCCCTGGCCGCAGACCTGCGCCTTGATCGAGGCGGGAGGATAATAGATGCCGCTGTGCAGGACGCCGCTGTTGCGTCCGCTCGAATGGCGGCCCGGCTCACGTTCCTTTTCGAGCACTACGACGCGAGCGGCAGGCTGGCGACGCTTGATCTCGAGTGCCAGCGTGAGGCCGACGACGCCCGCGCCGATCACCAGATAATCGCATCTATCGGCCATCAGCTTGGGGCGCGCAGCACCTCGGCCAAGGCGTCGACCACACGGTCTTGATCGTCGCTGGCAAGATAGGGGTGCATCGGCAGGCTCATCACGGTCGCCGCGGCTGCTTCGGATCGCGGCGTGGCGCCGCCGCCCGAGATGTTGCTGTAGGCTGGCTGACGGTTGAGCGGCAAAGGATAATGGACCGCGGTCGGGATGCCCGCAGCCTGGAGCGCGGCCTGCACCGCTGCGCGATTGTCGACGAAAACGGTATATTGCGCGTAGACGCTTTCGCGATCATCGCGCTGCACGACCCGCCTGATTCCCGCCGCGTCGAGCAGGGCGTTGTAGCGCGCCCCGATCGCGATGCGCTGTTCGACTTCCCAATCGAAACGGTGGAGCTTGCCGAGGATCACCGCGCATTGCAGCGTATCCATCCGCCCGCCCACGCCGATGCGAGTGTGCACATACCGTTCGGACTGGCCATGGACGCGGATTTCACGACATGCTTGAGCGAGGGCATCATCCTCGGTGAAGATCGCGCCGCCGTCGCCATAGCAACCAAGCGGCTTCGACGGGAAGAAACTGGTGCAGCTGATTGTCGCCAGGCTGCAGCTTTTTCGCCCCTTGTAATCGGCGCCGAAGCTTTGCGCGGCGTCGTCGATCACTGCCAGACGGTGCTTCTTGGCGAGCGCCGCGATCTCGTCCATATCGGCCGGCTGGCCGTAGAGAGAAACGGGAATGATCGCGCGCGTTCTGGGCGTGATCTTGCCTGCGATCAGGCGCACATCGATGTTGCAAGTGTCGCTTTCGATATCGACGAAGACGGGCGTCGCACCTACGAGGGCGATCATTTCGGCGGTCGCGGCAAAGGTGAACGGGGTGGTGATCACCTCGTCTCCGCGCCCGATGCCGAGCGCCATCAGCGCAATGAGCAGCGCCTCGGTTCCGCTCGACACCGATATGCAGTGCCCCCCGGCGGTATAATCGGCGAGCGCGGCCTCCATTTCGGCGACCTCGGGGCCCATGATATATTTTCCGTGGTCGAGCACGCGCTGGATGCCTGCATCGATATGGCTCCGCGTGTCGCGATATTGCGCGGCAAGATCGATGAACGGCATCATTTCGGATGACATGTCAGCCGTCCTTCGGTGAGAATATAGCGATCGCCGGTATGCGGACAGCGCGCTTCGCCTTCGCCTTCAAGCGGGAGTGCGATCCGCTCGCCATATCGGCTCATCCAGCCGATATGGCGAGCGGGCACCCCTGCGACGAGCGCATAATCGAGCACATCGCGATTGACCACCGCGCCGGCTGCAACAAACGCGTAAGCGCCCACGGTAATGCCACAGACGAGCGTGCAATTTGCGCCCAGGCTGGCGCCTCGCCGGACCAGCGTGTCGCGATATTCGTCCTTGCGCTCGACCAGCGAACGCGGATTGACGACATTGGTGAACACCATGCTCGGCCCGCAAAAGACGCCGTCTTCGATCGTCACGTTGTCGTAGACCGAGACGTTGTTTTGGATTTTGCAATCGTCGCCGATCTTCACCCGATTTCCGACGAAGACATTCTGCCCCAACGAGACCCGCTTTCCGATCCGTGCGCCGCCGCAGACATGGACAAAATGCCAAATCCGCGACTCTTCGCCGATCGTGGCACCGGGATCGATGATTGCACTCTCATGACAGCTATAGGTCATGGTGCGCGGCCCGCCGAACCGGCTGCGAATGGATGGACCTCGCCGAGTGAACGGTCGGGGGTTGCGCCGCGAATATGGGCCACGGTCTCGATTGCGCAGCGGCTGGCCGATGCGCCGAAGCCCTTGCCTTCGAGGATGAGTTCGTAGCTGCGCGTATGAAGGTCCGTAAAGCCGCCCGAAAACTCGATCTCATCGCCGTCGATGGTGATCGAACGGTAGGTGCGCTGACCCTCGCGCAGGCAATGTTCGGGCAACGAGCGGGCATCAATCGACAGATACCAGCGCACGCGCGCCTTTTCATATTCGAGATACCCGGCCGCGGCCGTGTCGGTGGCGAGATGGACCCGATTGTCCTGCAAATCGCCAAATATGAAGTGCAGCATGTCAAAGAAATGCACCCCGATATTGGTCGCGATGCCGCCCGATTTGTCGACATTGCCCTTCCATGAGTGGAGGTACCACTGACCGCGCGAGGTTATGTAGGTAAGATCGACGTCGTATTTTCCGTCTCTCGCCTCTGCGACGACGCGATCGCGCAGAGCCACAATGGCCGGATGGACGCGCAGCTGCAAAATCGTGTTTACCTTGCGTCCGGACGATCGCTCGAGTTCGGTCAGTGCGTCGACATTCCAGGGATTGAGCACCAGCGGCTTTTCGCAAATGGCGTCGGCGTTGTTGCGCAACGCGAAACGAATATGCGAATCGTGAAGGTAATTTGGGGAACAGATCGAGACGAAGTCGATCTTCTCGCCGGCGTCGGCGCGTCTGAGCTTGTCGATATGGCGATCGAAACGCTCGAACTCGGTGAAGAAGCTCGCGTCGGGAAAATAGCTGTCAATGATACCGACGGAATCGCTCGGGTCGAAGGCAGCGAGCAATGCGTTGCCCGTGCTGTCGATCGCCTTCATATGGCGGGGGGCGATGTAGCCGGCCGCACCGATCATGGCAAAATTAAACGTCATCGATTCAGCGTCTCCGCAGTGGCTTAGATCTCAATCGAGCGCTCTATTGTCGCAGATACGCATGACTGGCTGCTCGTTTTCCTGATCGGGGCGAAGCCTGGCGGCCTTTAGGAAATAGGCCATACACCCGCAACGGAAAACTTGAAACGCGTTGCGATGCACGGGCAGGTAACTGCTTGCTACAATAAGCTTTGTCCAGTAGACGGCGCGATGCCTCGAGGGCATCCCGCAAGCTCTCAATAGCGAGTTTGATTGCTTTGAACGCTTACGATCACATGCGCGCGCAGGAAGGTCTGTCGCGATCCCCCAAGCGCGGTCTTCAGCTGGTTATTGGGCTGATCATGTGCGCCCTTGTCCCTTATGTCATTCAGATTTTTGTGCGCGACATTCCCTATGATCGCGATCCGCCGAGCCTCAATACGCTGATCAGCGCGTCGCTCGCCATCATTCTCGGTTTGTATTTCTCGCGCCGATTGACCTATTTCCCTGGAACGCGACAACGCGAAAGCGTCATCCCCGCATTCTTGTTGTCGTTCGGCACCGTCGCGATCATCCTGCTTCTGTTTCGGTTCGAATACGGCCGCTTCCAGCTTGCTGCCAGCGCCGCCATGTCGATCCTGTTTTTCAGCCTGCCGACCCTGTTCGGACGGCAATGGGAACAAACGGTCTTCCATGTCGTGCCGGTCGGCTCGGTCGGGCGTTTGAAACAGATGCAGGGAGTGATGTTTGTCACGATGGACCAGCCCGTCCTGCCCGAGCGCGCGCATACCGCGATCGTCGCCGATTTTCGCGCCAATATCCCCCCCGAATGGGAGCGCGCGCTGGCCCAGGCCGCGCTGAAGGGGTATCCGGTCTATCACGTCAAGCAGCTGGTTGAGTCGCTCAGTGGCCAGGTGAAGATCGAGCATCTGTCCGAAAACAGCCTCGGCTCGCTGATCCCCAATATCGGCTATAGTCAGATCAAGTCGCTGATCGACATTGGTGTCGCCGCAATTATCCTTCCGGTGCTGCTACCGATATTCGCCCTTTGCGCAATCGCCATCAAGCTCGATAGTCGCGGCCCCATTCTCTTTCGTCAGGAACGCACCGGTTTTCGTGGTAAAACCTTCACGGTCTACAAATTTCGAACGATGGAATGGCGACCGACCGATGCGATCGTCAATGCACGCGACGCCGCCATGACGCGGGATGGCGATCACCGCATCACGAAAGTGGGCTCGTTCCTGCGACGGTATCGAATAGACGAATTGCCCCAGGCCCTGAACATCCTGCGCGGCGAAATGAGCTGGATCGGTCCGCGACCAGAGGCGGTGCACCTGTCGCAATGGTACGAAGAGGAATTGCCGTTCTATTCCTATCGCCATATTGTGCTGCCCGGAATTACAGGCTGGGCCCAAGTCAATCAGGGCCATGTCGCTGATCTCACGGCGGTCGGTACCAAACTGCAGTTCGATTTCTACTACATCAAGTATTTTTCGGCCTGGCTCGACATCTTGATCACGCTCAAGACGGTGCGCACCATGTTGACCGGCTTCGGTTCGAAATAGCGCGCGACGCCCGTCGAAAAGCGGAAGATAACGAACCTTCGTATCTTTCCGCGCTTTACCCTATGGAATGGCGATGACCGCTTCGATCGAAACCGAACTCAGCCAGTTGCTCGGGTCCAGAGGCTTCACCGCCGATCAGACGACGATGGCGCCCTGGCTCAGCGATTGGCGCGGTCGCTATCATGGACTTGCACGAGCGATGCTCAGTCCGGCGGACAGTGCGCAGCTTGCCGAAACCGTTCGCATCTGCGCTCGTCACCGCGTGCCGCTGATTCCGCAAGGTGGCAATACCGGCATGGCGGCCGGGGCAACCCCGGGCGCCGACGGATCGGCGATGCTGCTTTCGACACGCCGTCTCGACACGATCGACGACAGTCGCGCAGCCGACGGCTTTGTCGAGTGCGGTGCAGGCGTCGTCCTTGAACGCTTGCACGATCACCTGGCCGCGATCGGCTATCGCTTTCCGCTTTCGCTCGGGGCCAAGGGCTCGGCCACGATCGGCGGGCTGATCTCTACCAACGCGGGCGGCACGCAGGTCCTGAAGCACGGGAATATGCGCGCGCTGGTCGCCGGATTGGAGGCGGTCCTGCCTGACGGATCGATTTTCGATGAGCGGGCGCCTCTCAAAAAGGACAACCGTGGCTATGCCCTGCGCGACCTGCTGGTCGGATCAGAGGGTACGCTCGGCATCGTGACCCGCGCGGTGCTGGCGATTTCGCCGGCGATCATCGATAGCGCAACGGCGTGGGTCGGACTCGCCGGCCCCGACGACGCATATCGCTTGTTGCGCTCGTTCCAATTGCGCGGCGACCAACTCGAGCAGTTCGAAATCCTTCCCGACCTCGCCCTCGACAGCGTCCTCGCCCATGTCCCCGAGACCCGAGCCCCCTTGGCCGAGCGCCATGCGTGGTACATCGTCGCTGAAGTTGTTCGCGAAAGTCCTGCCGGGCCCGATCCGCGCGAGCTGATCGAGGCTGTGCTTGCCCAAGCTCTCGACGAGGGGGTCGTCGAAGATGCGACGATCGCGTCGAGCAAGCGCGAGGAAGCGGAGCTCTGGCGACTACGTGAATCGATCTCCGAATCCGAACGCGCGCATGGACCGGCCTTGCAACACGACATCAGCGTTCCCGTGGCCGAAATGGCGCGGTTCATTGCCGAGACGTCCACCTTGGTTGAAAACAGCTTTGCCGGAACTCGGGCGTTGGCATTCGGTCATCTCGGCGACGGCAACGTCCATTTTCACGTCCGGGCGCCAAAGGGTGTAAATTCCGAGCGATGGTATGCCGAGTTCGGCGAACGGATCAGCGATCTCGTTTATGACACCGTCGATCGGTTTAGCGGCTCGATTTCCGCAGAACACGGTATCGGCAGGGCCAAGCTGCGCGATCTGTCGCGCCACGCCTCGCCTGTGCGACTGGCAACGATGGCGGCCATCAAGCGAGCGCTGGATCCCGACAATATCCTTAATCCAGGTGCGCTGATCCCGGCTGGCGGCTGGACTGTCGCCCGATGAGGGATATTTTCAACCACCTCGAATCATTCGGTATTAGCATCATTGGCAGCAAGGACGCGCTGGAACTGCTCGTCAACGTGTCGCCTGACGCCTTGCACATCCACGTGTCGCTCCTGATCCTGTTCGCGGTCGCCTTGCTATTGCGTCGGCGGCCGGACAACTGGCTGCCTTGGCTGGTCCTATTGCTGCTCGACCTCGTCAATGAGGCGAACGACATTCTGCATCATTCGATGCGAGTCCCGCTCGATGACCGTGCGGCGGCACTCCACGATCTATTGAACACGATGTTCTGGCCGACGATAATCCTGCTCTTCGGCCGTGTCCTGTTCCCTCCCGCCCGAACGCCCGTGCTGCAGCCGCCCAGTGCAGACCAGGAAGCGACTGAAAATCAACTCTCGTCCAGATCGCGCCAATGAGTTGGAGTGGCCACCACGGGCTAGCGACTTGCATTGAATCTTGCCGCCACCTACCAATCCGCAACATGCCAATTGACGGGCCAAAGATATGAAAATCACCATGATAGGCGCGGGCTATGTCGGCCTGGTATCGGGCGCATGCTTCGCCGATTTCGGGCACGAAGTCGTCTGCGTCGACAAGGACCCCAACAAGATCGAGGCGCTGCTCAAGGGCGTTATGCCGATTTACGAGCCGGGCCTCGAAGCGCTTGTCGCGGGCAACGTCAAGGCAGGGCGGCTGTCGTTCTCGACCGACGTGACCAAAGGCGTCGCCGGCGCCGACGCGGTCTTCATCGCGGTCGGCACGCCGTCGCGACGCGGCGACGGTCATGCCGATCTCAGCTATGTCCATGCCGCCGCCGAGGAAGTCGGCGCCGCGCTGTCGGGCGATTGCGTCATCATCAACAAGTCGACGGTCCCCGTCGGCACCGGCGACGAGGTCGAGCGGATCGTCGGCGCGGCGGCGAAGGACGGCATCAGGTTCGCCGTCGTCTCCAATCCCGAATTCCTGCGCGAGGGCGCGGCGATCGGCGATTTCAAGCGGCCCGACCGCATCGTCATCGGTTCCGAGGACGATTGGGCGAGCGATGTCATGCGCCAGGTCTATCGTCCGCTGTTCCTCAACGAAGCGCCGATGCTGTTCACCGGGCGGCGCACCGCCGAGCTGATCAAATACGCCGCCAACGCGTTCCTTGCGACCAAGATCACCTTCATCAACGAAATCGCCGATCTGTGCGAAGTGGTCGGCGCCGATGTGCAGGAGGTGTCGCGCGGCATCGGCCTCGACAATCGCATCGGGTCCAAGTTCCTCCATGCCGGACCGGGCTATGGCGGGTCTTGTTTTCCCAAGGATACGCTGGCGCTGCTCAAGACCGCGCAGGACAACGACGTGCCGATGCGGATCGTCGAATCGGTGGTGCAGGTGAACGACAATCGCAAGCGTGCGATGGGGCGCAAGATCGTCCAGGCGCTGGGCGGCGATGCGCGTGGCAAGAAGATCGCCGTGCTCGGCCTGACGTTCAAGCCCAATACCGACGACATGCGCGATGCGCCGAGCCTCGCCATCGTTCAGTCGTTGATCGACGCCGGCGCCGAGGTGACCGCTTATGATCCCGAAGGCATGGCGATCGCCGCCCCGTTGATGCCCGAGGTGACGATGGCCGACAACGCCTATGAGGCGGTGAAGGACAGCGACGCCGTCGCCATCGTCACCGAATGGGACGCGTTTCGCGCGCTCGACCTCGCCGAAATCGCGCGACTGGCGCGCGGCAAGGTGCTCGTCGACCTGCGCAATATCTATCGGCGGGCCGATGTCGAACGGCACGGCTTCGTCTATCACGGGATCGGCATGCCCGATAATCCGGCGCGGTGAGCGCAGACGCAACCATCGTCCCCGTCATCCTTTCGGGCGGTTCGGGCACGCGACTGTGGCCGTTGTCCACGCCAGACCGGCCCAAGCAGTTCCTCCGGCTGACCGATCCCGACGAAAGCCTGTTTCAGCGGACGATCGCGCGCTGCATCGGGCCGGCGTTCGCGGCGCCGATCGTCGTGGCGAGCGGACGGCATCGCGACCTGCTTGCGGACCAGCTTGAAGCGAGCGGTGTCACGTCGGCTACGATCGTGCTCGAACCGGTGGCGCGCAACACCGCGGCGGCGATCGCATTGGCGGCGCTGACGGTTCCGACCGATGCGCTGTTGCTGGTCATGCCGAGCGATCACCGCATCGGCGATGTGGCAGCCTTCCTTCAGGCGGTCGAAACGGCGCACGACGCGGCGCTTGGCGGCGCGCTGGTCACCTTCGGCGTCACCCCCGACCGGCCGGAAACCGGCTTCGGCTATATCGCGATGGGACAGCCTGTCGCGAGCGGGTCTGGCGCTTATCGCGTCGACCGCTTTGTCGAAAAGCCCGACCGCGCCCGCGCCGAAACGATGGTGGCGGACGGAGGCTATTTGTGGAACGCGGGGATTTTTCTTTTCACTGCAAAAGCATATCTGGATGAATTGGAAAAGTTCGAGCCTGAGGTGGCGCATTGTGCCGCGCAGGCCATGGCCACCGCGACGCGCAATGGAGCGATCGTGGCGCCTGGCTCAGAGGCGTTCGGCGTCTGTCCTTCGCAATCGATCGATGTCGCTGTGATGGAACGCTCGGACAAGGTCGTCACCGTCCCGCTGGCGTGCGACTGGTCCGATATCGGCAGCTGGGATGCGCTCGCCGACCTTTCCGAGAGCGCAGCGGGCGAAGCGACGCTGATCGACAGCGCCGGCAGCTTCGTCCACGCCGAGGGAGTGCATGTCACGCTGTGCGGCGCGCCCGACCTGATCGTCGTCGCCAGCGCGGGCGAGATGCTGATCGTGCCCCGCGGCGAAAGCCAGCGAGTCCGCGATGCGGTGGCGGCGCGCACCAAGCCGTCGCGATAGCATTTCGCTTGCCCGCCCTTGCGCGCGATTGCGGGCATCGCCAGAAGATGCGGCGATGAGCACGCCCGATCCTCTCGACACGCTCGAAGCCGAAGCGATCCACATTATCCGCGAGGCGCTGTCGACCGCGCGCGCGCCGCTGCTGATGTTTTCGGCCGGCAAGGATTCGGCGGTGCTGCTCCACCTCGCGCTCAGGGCTTTTGCCCCCGCCTTGCCGCCGGTACGCTTGCTGCACGTCGATACCGGCTGGAAATTTCGCGAAATGTATCGCTTTCGCGATCGGGCGGTCGCGGCAAGCGGGCTCGATCTGGTCGTCCACCGCAATCCCGATGCGGTCGCGGCGGGTATCAATCCGTTCGACCACGGCCCGCTGCACACGAACCTCTGGAAGACCGAGGGGCTGAAACAGGCGCTCGCGGCGCTCGATTGCGACATGGCGCTGGGCGGCGCGCGCCGCGACGAGGAGCGGACGCGCGCCAAGGAGCGGATCTTCTCGCTGCGATCGGCGCAGCAAGGCTGGGACCCGCGCCGCCAGCGCCCCGAATTGTGGCATGTGTTCAACACGCGCCTCGCCGCCGGCGAGAGCCTGCGCGTGTTTCCGCTGTCCGATTGGACCGAGCGCGACGTCTGGCGCTACATCGCGCGCGAAGCGATTCCCTTGCCCGACCTCTATTTCGCCGCGCCGCGGCCGACGGTGATTCGCGACGACATGATCGTGATGGTCGACGACGACCGCTTCCCGCTCGCCGGCGAACAGCCCGTCGAACGCATGATACGCTTCCGCTCGCTCGGCTGCTATCCCTTGAGCGCCGCGGTCGAGAGCGAGGCGCGCGACGTCGCGGCGATCATCGCCGAACTCGCGACCAGCCGCAGCGGTGAGCGCGCCGGGCGCCGCATCGACCGCGAGGACGGCACGCTCGAGGCCAAGAAGGCGGAGGGCTATTTCTGATGAGCGATCATCCTTCCGCGCGCGTCAAGGTCGTGATCTGCGGCAGCGTCGACGACGGCAAGTCGACGCTGGTTGCGCGGCTGTTGCTCGACACCGGCAACCTGACCGACGACGATGCTGCCCGGGCGACGAGCGAGGCCGACGGCAGCGCGCTGGCGGGACTGCTCGACGGGCTTGCCGCCGAGCGCGAACAGGCGATCACGATCGACGTCGCCTATCGCTATTTCGCGACGCCGCGGCGATCGGTCGTGCTGATCGATTGCCCGGGTCATGAACATTACACGCGCAACATGGTGACCGGCGCCTCGAATGCCGAGCTGGCGATCGTGCTGGTCGACGCGACGAGGGGCGTCAGCGCGCAGACGCGGCGCCACTGCCGCATCGCCCATCTGCTCGGCATCGGCGATTTCGTCTTCGCGGTGAACAAGATGGATCGCGTCGAGAACCCGATGGCGACGTTGGCCGCAATAGCGCGCGCACTAACGCAGCTTGCCGACGAGATCGGGCTGGCGCGCCGCTCGATTATCCCGACGATCGCGACGACCGGCGCCAATATCGCCCGCCGCGCCGCCGACCTGGCGGGATATGACGGACCCTGCCTGATCGAGGCGATCGAGGCGTTCGAACCAACCGACCGCGGCGACGTCTCCTTACGCCTGCCGGTGCAGACGGTGATCCGGTCGGGCGACGGCGAACGACGGCTGGCAGGCACCGTCGCGTCGGGGCGCATCGGTGCCGGGAGCCGCGTCCGCATCATGCCCGGCGCGCAGGAGGCCGAGGTCGTCGCCGTCCATGTCGGCGTGCAGGCGGTTCCCGATGCGGGCCAAGGCCGCGCGGTCGCGATCACGCTCGACCGGCCGGTCGACTGCACGCGCGGCGACATGATCTGCGCCGCCGACGACCCACCGCTCGACGCCGACCAGTTCGAGGCCGACATCGCCTGGCTCGGCGACAAGCCGATGCTGGCCGGGCGCGCCTATCTGTTCAAGCTGGCGACGGGCGAGCTGTCGGCGACCTTGCAGCAGCCCAAGCACCGGCTCGACGTCGAAACCGGCCAGGAACTGGCGGCGCGGACACTGCGCAAGAACGACATCGGCGTCGCTGTCGTCACCACCGCGCGGCCGATCCCCGCCGATCCCTATGCGGTGAATCGCACCACCGGCGGCTTCATCCTGATTGACCGCGAAAGCGGCGACACCGTCGCGGCGGGCATGATCCGCCACGCGCTGCGTCGGTCGCAGAACATCGCCTGGCAGGAGCTGACGATCGATCGCTCGGCGCGCGCGCTGCAAAAGGGCCACGCCCCGCGCATTCTGTGGTTCACCGGCCTGTCGGGCGCGGGCAAGACGACGATCGCCAATCTGGTCGAACAGCGGCTCTACGAGGCCGGATTGCACAGCTACATGCTCGACGGCGACAATGTCCGCACCGGGCTCAACAAGGATCTCGGCTTCACCGACGCCGACCGCGTCGAGAATGTCCGCCGCGTCGGCGAGGTCGCGACGCTGATGGCGGATGCCGGCCTGATCGTCCTTGCGACCTTCATCAGCCCGTTCCGCGCCGAGCGCGACATGGTGCGGCAGATGGCGCAGCCGGGCGAGTTCATCGAGGTGCATGTCGACGTGCCGCTGGCGGTCGCCGAGGATCGCGATCCCAAGGGGCTCTATGCCAAGGCGCGGCGCGGCGAGATCGCCAATTTCACCGGGCTCGACAGTCCCTATGAGGCGCCCGAGAATCCCGATCTGACGATCGATACGACCATGATGAGCGCGGCCGAGGCCGCCGATCGCATCGCCCGGCACCTGATCGCGTCGCTCGCCTCCGACGATGATTGAGGAAACCCGCTTTGCCCGCGAGGCGGCGCGGATGGCGGGCGACTACCTGCTCGCGCTGCAACGGCGCGGCGACCTTGGCGGTCGCGCGCTGGGCGCGCGCGGCGATCGCGAAGCGAACGCGCTGATCCTGCGCATGCTGCGAGACCGCTTTCCCGACGATGCCGTGCTGTCGGAGGAATCGGCCGACGATTCCTCGCGCCTGACGCAGTCGCGGCTGTGGATCATCGATCCGCTCGACGGCACGCGCGAATATTCCGAAGGACGCGACGACTGGGCGGTTCATGTCGGGCTGGCGATCGACGGCGCCGCAGCCGCCGGCGCGGTGGCGCTGCCGGCACTCGGACTGGTGCTGGCATCGGACGAGATTCAGCGCCCGCCGGCGGCGCGCGCGCGGCCGCGCATCGTCGTCAGTCGGACGCGCCCACCCGCCTTGGGCGACGCCGTCGCCGCCGCGCTCGATGGCGACATCGTCGCCATGGGATCGGCCGGCGCCAAGGCGATGGCGGTGGTGCGCGGCGAAGCCGAGATATACCTGCACGAAGGCGGCCAGCGCGAATGGGACAATTGCGCGCCGATCGCGGTCGCGCAGGCGGCGGGCCTGCATTGTTCGAGCCTCGGCGGGGCGCCGTTCACCTACAACAATCGCGACCCGCTGTGCGGATCGCTGCTGATCTGCCGCGCGCAATATGCCGACCGGATCATCGACCTGGCGGCGGCGCTGCCGGGTTGAGGCTGCAAGCGAGCGATGCTGTCGCTGCGCGATCCTTAATGTCCCGGAAACCGCTTTGCGCTAAGGCTCTGCTCCACACGCGCCGAACGGGGAACGGAATTTCGTGAGCAAGACCAGAATCATGACGGTTTTCGGCACCCGGCCCGAAGCGATCAAGATGATTCCGGTCGTTCACGCGCTGCGCGCGCAGCCGAGCCTCGACGTGCGCGTGTGCGTTACCGCGCAGCATCGCCACATGCTCGACCAGGTGCTCGAAATCGGCGGCGTCACGCCCGATATCGACCTCGACCTGATGCGCGATGCGCAAAGCCTCGACGAACTCGGTGCGCGGCTGCTGGCCGGTCTCGGCCCGGTGTTCGACGCCGAACGGCCCGACCGCATCCTCGTCCACGGCGATACGCTGACGACGATGATGGCGAGCATGGCCGCCTATTTCCGCCAGATCCCCGTCGGCCATGTCGAGGCCGGGCTGCGCAGCGGCGATATCTATCACCCCTGGCCCGAGGAAATTAACCGCCGCGTGACGGCGACGATCGCCGATCTCAATTTCGCGCCGACGCAGCGCGCGGCGCAAGCGCTGCGCGCCGAAAACGTCGCGCCGGCAAGCATCCATGTCACCGGCAACACCGTCATCGACGCGCTTTTGACGACCCGCGACCAGATTGCCGCGGAGCCCGCGCTGGCGGCGGCGCTCATGCCCGTGCTCGCCCGGTTCGCCGGCAAGCGCATCGTCGCCGTCACCTCGCACCGGCGCGAAAATTTCGGCGACGGCATGGCGGCGATCGCCGATGCCATAGTCCGCATCGCCGTGCGCGAGGACGTCGCGGTCGTGTTTCCGGTCCACCCCAACCCGCAGGTTCGCGGTCCGATGCAGCACGCGCTCGGCGACCACCCACGCATCGCGCTGATCGACCCGCTCGATTACCCGTGCTTCGTCGCGTTGCTCGACGCGGCGACGCTGGTGCTGACCGATTCGGGCGGCGTCCAGGAAGAGGCGCCGAGCTTCGGCAAGCCGGTCCTCGTCATGCGCACGACGACCGAGCGGCCCGAGGGGATCGCGGCGGGCACCGCGCTGCTCGTCGGCACCGATGCCGACCGCATGGTTGCCGAAACGATTAAATTGCTCGACGATGCGGACGCCTATGCGGCGATGGCCCGCGCCCACAACCCGTTCGGGGACGGCCACGCCGCCCGACGCATATCGGAGATTACCGCCAATGCCCATCGCTGAGGGCCACAAGACCGTCGTCATGGGGCTTGGCTATATCGGCCTGCCCACCGCCGCGCTGATCGCGCGTTCGGGGATCGAGACGGTCGGCGTCGACGTCAATCCCGATGTCGTCGAAACGGTCAACCAGGGCCGCGTCCATCTGGAGGAAGTCGATCTCGACGGGCTGGTGCGCGGCGTCGTCGAGCGTGGTCATCTCCGCGCGTCGCTGACGCCCGAGCCCGCCGATGCCTTCATCATCGCGGTGCCGACCCCGCTCGGCGAAGGACAGGCGCCCGATATCGGCTATGTCCTCGACGCCGCGCGCACGATCGCGCCGGTGCTCGCGCCCGGCAATCTCGTCATCCTCGAATCGACCTCGCCCGTCGGCACCACCGAACAGGTCTGCGCCGCGATCGCGAAGGCGCGCCCCGATCTGGCGGTGCCCGGCCATTGCGATGGCAATGCCGACATCTTCGTCGCCTATTGCCCCGAACGCGTCCTGCCGGGACGCATCCTCGTCGAGCTGGTCGACAACGATCGCTGCATCGGCGGCATCACGCCGCGCTGCGCGCGACGGGCGATGACTTTCTATCGCGGCTTCGTGCGCGGCGCCTGCGTGACGACGACGGCGCGCAACGCGGAACTCGTCAAGCTCGTCGAAAACAGCTTTCGCGACGTCAACATCGCCTTCGCCAACGAGCTGTCGATCATCGCCGACGGCATGGACATCGACGTATGGGACGTCATCGCGCTCGCCAACCGCCACCCGCGCGTCAACATCCTCCAGCCCGGCCCCGGCGTCGGCGGCCATTGCATCGCGGTCGATCCGTGGTTCATCGTTCATGGCGACCCCGACAACAGCCGCATCATCCGCACCGCGCGCGAGGTCAATCTGGCCAAGACCGAGCATGTCGTCGCGCGCGCCCGGGCGTTGATCGCGCAGCTGCCCGACGACAGCGAGATCGCGCTGTTCGGCCTCGCCTTCAAGGCCAATATCGACGACTTCCGCGAAAGCCCGGCGGTGGAAATCGCCGCCGCGCTGGCCCGCGAATATGGCGCGCGGATCGCGATCGTCGAACCGTTCGCGCGCGAACTGCCCGCCGTGCTTGCCGCTGCCGGCGCGCGGCTCGTCGCGCTCGACGACGCGCTCGACACTGCGCAAGCGATCGTGCTGCTCGTCGATCACGAGGTCTTCCGCTCGGTCCCGCTCGATGAACGCCGCGACAAGATGGTCTACGACACGCGCGGCCTGTGGCCCGACCAGCCGCTGCGCAGCGACTGGACCGAACGGCGCCAGGGCGGCGCGCGGTGAAACTGGAGCCGCGCTTCGTCGCCAAGCCATGGGGGCGCGACGATCTGCCCCCCGCATTCGGCGGGCCGCGCGGCGAACGCATCGGCGAACTGTGGTATGAAGGCGCACCCGACGGATTTCCGCTGCTCGCCAAATATCTCTTCACCAGCGCCAAGCTCTCGGTTCAGGTTCATCCCGATGACGATGCCGCGCGCGCGCGCGGGCTGGCGTCGGGCAAGGAGGAATGCTGGTACGTCACCGCCGCCGAAGCCGGCGCGACGATCGGCATCGGCACGACCCGCCCGGTCGCGGGCGACGAGCTGCGCGCCGCGGCGCTTGCCGGAACGATCGAACAACTCATCGACTGGCGCCCCGTCCGCGCGGGCGACCATTATTACGTTCCCGCGAGCACCGTCCACGCGATCGGCCCCGGCGTGACGCTGGTCGAGATCCAGCAGGCGAGCGACATCACCTATCGCCTGTACGACTATGGCCGCGACCGCGCGCTCCATCTCGACGAAGCGGTCGATGTCGCCGATGCGCGCCCCCATCCGCCCGCTCTGTCGGGGCATCACGGCATCGGTGGGGACTGCGCCATAGCCGACGGCGTGCATTTCGCCGTCCGCCTGTGCGGGCGCGATCTTGCCGCAGTGCCCGACGACGCACCGCTGCTGCTGCTGCCGTTGCGCGGCTCGGCAGAGAGCGACGAGGCGCTGGCGCGACCTGGCGATTGCCTCTATGCCGCAGCGCGAGCGCGGGTGACCGCCTCCGCCGAAGCCCATATGCTGGTGGCCTGGGCCAAGCGCTGACGGCGCGATGGCGGGCCACGAAATATGAGGCGGGACGTGTCGGCTAGACGAAGCGAAACTGGATCGCACGATGACGGCGCGAGAGGCTGGCTGGCATCGTACCGTGTCGCGCTGGTCGGCGGGCTAATCGCCTTGCTGGCCGCCGCGACGCTCGCCAGCGACTTTTTCGGCACCGCCATCATCCGCCTGTTTTTCATCGAGCAGGATCGCTGGTTCCTGCCGCTGCTGGCGCTCGTCGCAATGGCCCTGCGCCGCGCGATGCTGCCACAGTCCGGCGTACCGGCGATCTGGAACAGGGCGATGGCGCCGACGGGGATCGCGCTCATCGCCGTGGCGCTGCTGCTTGCCGCCTATCTTGGCCACGATCTCGCAATGGCGGGTTATGATCTCAGCCGCGACGAGCAGATGGCGCGTTTCGATGCGTGGATATTCGCGCATGGAAGCCTCGCCTGGCCCGTGCCGCCATCGTGGCGGGGCGACATTGCGGCACTCAATGGGACCTTCCTGCTCGTGGCGAACCAGCCGACCGGCTGGGTCTCGGCCTATCTCCCGGTCAACGCGGCGTTCCACGCGACGGTCGGCCTGGTCGCCGATCCGGCGCTGACCAATCCCGTCTTGCTCGCGGTCGGCTTCGTCGCGCTGTGGCGTATCGCGCTGCGGCTGTGGCCCGACGACCGCATTGCGCAGGCGACGGCGTTGGCGCTCTATCTGGGTTCGTCGCAGATCGTCGTCGCGAGCATGACGGCATATGCCATGACCGGCCATCTGGCGCTCAACCTGCTGTGGCTCCTGTTCTTCCTCAGGGGCCGGCTGCGCGACGATATCGTCGCCGTCGTCATCGGCTGCGCCGCGTCGGGGCTGCACCAGTTGCTGTTCCACCCGCTGTTCGTCGCGCCGTTCGTGCTGATGCTTGCAATGCGGCGCGAATGGCGGCGGTGCGCATTCTATTGCCTCGCCTATCTGGTCATCGGCGCGATCTGGTTTGCCTGGCCGATCTGGATGAGCGCATCGATTTCGGGGGCAGGGGCCGCCGCGGGCGGCGGCGTCAGTTTCGCCGACCGGCTGGTCGCGATGCTCGGCGCGGTCGGGATCGCCAACGGACCGGTGATGGTGCTCAACATCGCGCGCTTCGTCGCCTGGCAGCATCTCGCCTTCTTGCCCTTCGTCGCCGCCGGGCTGGTCGTCGCCTGGCGTAGGGGGTCGATGGCGCGCGCGCTGGCGGCGGCGACGCTGCTGCCGTTTATCGTGATGGCGGTGCTGCTCGCCTATCAGGGCCATGGCTGGGGCTATCGCTATGCGCATGGCGTGATCGGGGCGGCGTGCCTGATCGGCGGATTTGGCGCGCAGGAGCTGCGGCGGCGGGGGGTGGAGATCGTCGCCTTCCTCGGTTGGACGACGGCGGCATCGATCGCGGTCTCGCTGCCGGTCCATGCCTGGATGGCGCATCGACTCGTCGCGCCTTATGCCGCGGTCGATGCGGCGATCCGCGACAGCGACGCCGAGGTTGCGTTGATCGACACGCGCGCGGCGCCGTTCGCGAACGACCTCGTCCTCAATGCCCCCGATCTCGGCAACCGGCCGTTGCGTTTGCGTGCCGCGTCATTGTCGAACGCGCAAATCGCCCAACTGTGCGTGAGACGGCGGGCAATGGTCGTCGATGGCGCGGCGCTGGCATCGATCGTCGAGCTGTTCGACGCAAAAACCGGAAGCGATGCCAGATTGTCGCAGTGCGATCCTAAGAACGGCGATCAAGGAGCGAAGTGACCAGGTCGGCATAGCGATCGGCCATCGCATCGATTCCGCGTAGCGCGACGACATCGGCGCGCATCGCCGCGGCATCGCCGCTTGCGGCGAGCGCCGCGCGGATGGGTCCGATCCAGGCGCGCGCGGTCCCCTCGGGATCAGCCAGATCGACGTCGACGAAGCGCAGCCAGCGGTCGAGCGCGGGCACCCCGGTACGCGCCGACGCGCCGGCGATGGCGGGCGTGCCGCAGGCGAGCGCCTCGTAAAGGACAAGCGGCGTGCCCTCGGTCACGCCCGGCAGTACCAGGAGTCGCGCGCGCGCATAGGCCCGTGCCAGCGCTTCGGGCGACGGCCGGACGAGCGTCGTGACGTTGGGCAGCCGCCATCCGACGGGCGATTCGGGGCCGAAACCGGCGCATATGAAGCGCAAGTCGGGCGCGGCGCGCGCGAGCGCGCGGACCACGGCTATGCCCTTCTTGGCGACGAAGCGGCTGACGAACAGGACGTCGCAGTCGCTGTCTGCGTCCGCCCCGCCCGCCGCATCCGGGCTGAAAATGTCGGTATCGATCCCGTTGACGATCGTCTCGACGCGCGCTGGCAGGTCGCGCTCGGTGAAACAGGCGCGTTTCGCGTCGGTGACGAAGACCGCCGCATCGGCGCGGCGCAACGAGGGCAGCACCAGAGCGCGCCGCATGCCGGCCTGGAGCAGATTGGCCGCGCGCGAGCGCAGCCTCGTAACGCCGGTGTGCTTGACGATGATCACCGGCTTGCCGAGCCGCCGTGCGATCGCCTGGGCCGCGAAATTGGTCAGATAGACGTTGTCGTGAAGCAGCAACAGGTCGCAGTGCGCGACCGCGGCCCGGAGCTGCGGCAACCGGCGCGGATCGGGCAGCATCAGCGGCAGGCCGGTCAGGCGTTCGAGCGCGTTCGAAGCGGCCAGCGGCAGGCAGGCATAGCCGGCGTCGGTCGGCGGATCGCCATGCGCCGCGAGCGTGACCTGCCAGTCCGGGCGGCGCGCCAGCGCCCGCGCCAGGCCATGCGCGACCTGCTCGACGCCGCCGCCATGGCCGACGAAATAATTGGCGAGACAGAGGAGTTTTGGCATAGCCCCTAGTAACGACCCGCACTCATATGCGCAGCAGCAAACCGACGCGGGTCGGCGGAACAGGGAACGAGCGACGAGATGGCCGAGCCGACCCAGACGCGCGCGCGTCCGCGCCACCTGCTGCTCGCGGCGCCTGGATTTGCGCTGGCGGCGACGCTGATCGCCGGCATCGTGCGCTCGTTCGGCATCGACCTGGCGAAGGTCGGCGCCGAGCTGTCCGATCGCGCGCTGCCGGTGATCGCGATCGTCGCCGCGTGCCTGACGATCCAGTTCGGGCTGAGCGCGGTCAAATGGATGCAGGTCTATCGCCGCGTTGCGGGCGATGCCGTGCCGGCGTCGGGCAATCTTGCCGTGCAGTTTTTCTACGTCGCGTTGAGCGGTTTGTTCGCGCAGCTGCTAACCGCCTATCTCGCCTCGATCCTGGTGCGCGGCTTTGCCGAACGCCTGCATTTCCGACGTCGCTTCGCACTCGGCGCATCGGTGTCGATGTACGAACAATTGTTCGATGCCGTCGCCCTCGGCATCGTCGGCGCGCCGGTGGTCGCGTTGCTGGCCTTGGGCGCGTCGCCGCTCGCCGCGCTTGGCGCCGGCCTCGCCGGGGCGTTGCTGGTGATCCCGATCGTTCGCCTCGCGCTGCGCGCCGGCCATCCGCTGCAATTCGCGGCCCGCCTATTGCCCCGCTGGCTGCCGTTCGCGGGAGCGATCAAGGCGAGCAGCGAAGTGGCGCGCGAAATGGAGCTCGACGCGCCGCCGCTGGTGACGCGGCTGCTGGCGCTGTCGCTGCTGCGCTATGGCGCGATCGCGGCGCGCACCGCGCTGGTTGCGGTGCTGCTGATTCCAGGCCTGGGCCTGGTCAGCGCGACGACCGGCTTTGCCGCGATCCAGCTGTCGGCGCTGCTCGCGCTGACTCCCGGCAATATCGGCATCACCGAATGGGGCTGGGCTGGCTTTGGCCTGTATCTCGGCCGCGATGCCGCGATCTTCGCCGCTTTCGCGCTGACGCTGCGCGCGGTCACGATCGTCGTGACCGCCGCGATCGTCGCCATCGCGGGGGCGCTGGCCTGGGGTTCGCTGCGCGCGACGCGCTAGGCGGACCTAGTCCGTGCGACCGAGGAAATCCGCGTCGTGACCGCCGACGACGGCAAGCAGGAACCCGCCGAAGATCGTCTGCCAGCCAAGCACGCCCGCCATGCACGACAGCACCAGCGGCAGCGTGTCGGCAAGTGCGATATAGCCGCGCGCCGACCAGTTCGAGGCGACGATCGCGAATCCGACGATCGCCAGCGCGATCAGCGCCATCCCTGCGACGAGCATGGTTTCGAGCCGCAGCACCGGACGCAACCGCCGCACGCCCGGCTTCATCACCAGATAGCCGCTGCGCACGCCATAGATATGGCTGGCGATCGCCATGATCGCCGCCAGGTGCCCGATCGTGACGAGCGCGCTCGCCACCATCGTCCAGCTCGTGCCGAAATATTCGGGCCCGCCATGCACGCCGAGCTTGCCGAGGATCGCATAGCCCAGGATCGCCACGCCGAGCGCGAGCGCGATCGCGGCAGGCACGCCGAACACCCAGGTCGGGCTGAGCATGAACAGGTAGCGCAGATGGCGCCAGCCGTCGCGCCAGGGCCGCAGATGCGGCGCCTTGTCGCGCAGGTCGACCGACAGCGTCGCCGGCACTTCGTCGATGCGCTTGTGCTTGAGGCTCGCCTTGATCACCATCTCGCTGGCGAACTCCATGCCGGTACCCGACAGCCGGAGGTCGGCGAAGCAGGCGCTGGTCAGCGCGCGCAGGCCGCAATGCGCGTCGCCGATGCCCGAGCGGAAGAACAGGTTGAGGATGCCGGTCAGCACGGGATTGCCGATATACCGGTTTTTCCACGGCATCGCGCCCTTGGCGATGCCGCCGCGAAAACGCGATCCCATGCACAGGTCGGCGCCGTCGATCAGCCTTCCGATCATCGCCACGCCCTCGGTGAAATCGTAACTTCCGTCGGCGTCGCCCATCAGGATATAGCGGCCGTGCGCCGCTTCGCAGCCGCCGATCAGCGCCGCGCCATAGCCGCGCCGCGCGACCGGGACGACGCGCGCGCCGAGCTGCATCGCGAGCTGCTGGCTACCGTCGGTCGAACCGTTGTCGGCGATGACGATTTCCCCTGACAGGCCGTATTGCGCGGCGATGCCCGCCAGCGCGTCGTGCGCGTTGGCGATGCAGTGCGGCAGGCTGTCGAACTCGTTGAGGCACGGCATGACGATCGTGACGTCGGGCGCTCCGGTCTGGCCTGTCTTGGGCGCTGCAGTTGGCGATGGCGCGCTGGACGGGGGGGGCGGCTGCATTCGAGGGCTCCTGCGATGGGAAAGGGTCGCGATAGCGCGATATGGCGACGGGGGCGCGAAGGCAATCCACCCATTCAGCGTTTTGCAAAGCCCGGCGGCGCGATTATGGCAAGGCCAACCGACCCCGTCGTCGTCAAGCGCCACCAGGAGTTCTCATGTCGCACCTACCCGTTTTGGTCACCGGCGGCGCCGGCTATATCGGCAGCCACGCGGTACTCGCTTTGCGCGATGCCGGCTGGCCGGTCGTCGTGATCGACAATCTTTCGACCGGGTTCCGCTGGGCGCTGCCCGACGACGTCGCGCTTATCGAGGGTGATGTCGGCGACGGCGCGCTCGTCGGCGAGGTGCTGCGCGCGCATGAAATCGGCGCGATCATGCATTTTGCGGGATCGATCGTCGTGCCCGAATCGGTCGCCGACCCGCTCAAATATTACCACAACAACACCGCCAACAGTCGCAGCCTGATCGCTGCGGCAGTCGCCGCCGGGGTGCCGCATTTCATCTTTTCCTCGACCGCCGCGACCTATGGCGTTCCCGATCGCATCCCGGCGCGCGAGGACGATCCGACGGTGCCGATCAACCCCTATGGCTGGTCGAAGCTGATGACCGAGCAGATGCTGGCCGATACCGCGGCGGCCCATGCGGTGAATTATTGCGCGCTGCGCTATTTCAATGTCGCCGGCGCCGATCCGCAGCGGCGCACGGGGCAATCGACCGCCGGCGCCACGCATCTGATCAAGGTCGCGGCCGAGGCGGTGCTCGGCAAGCGCGCCGACGTCGCGGTGTTCGGCAGCGATTTCGACACGCCCGACGGCACCGGCGTGCGCGATTACATCCACGTCAGCGACCTTGCCGCCGCGCACGTCGCCGCGCTCGACGCGCTGATCGAGGCGCCGACGCGCAGCCTGACGATGAATTGCGGCTATGGTCACGGTTTTTCGGTGCTCGAGGTACTCGACGCGGTCGAGCGCGTCAGCGGCAAGACGCTCGAGCGTAGGATCGAAGGGCGCCGCGCGGGCGATCCGGCGGCGCTGGTCGCCGACAACGCCCGCATTCTCGCGACGATCGACTGGAGCCCGCGCTACGACGATCTCGACGCGATCGTGCGCGATGCGCTCGGCTGGGAGGAAGAGTTGGCGCGGCGGGGCGTGAATTGACCGGCGCGGCGCCGACCGCACCGGGGCCGATTATCGTCCACGGCGCGGGATCGATCGGCGCCTATGTCGGGCTCGCCTGGCAGCTCGCCGGCGGCGACGTGCGCCTGCTCGGCCGGCCCTGGCTCGCCGAGGCGGCGCGCGAGGCGGGCCATCTCGCCCTTTCCGATTATGCCGGGCATAATGACCAGATCGCCGCAGGCGAGTTGCAGGTGACAAGCGATCCCTCGGTGCTCGCGCAAGCGGCGCTTGTCGTTCTCGCGATCAAGGCGACCGCGCTCGAGCGCGCGATCGCCGAGCTCAAGACGCATTGTCCGAAATCTACGCCGATCGTCGCGTTGCAGAACGGCATCGGCCCGCTCGAGGCGCTGCGCGCAGCCCTGCCCGATCACACCATTCTAGGCGGCGTCGTCACGCACAACGTCGTCGTCATCGGTCGCTCTCGCTTTCACAAGGCGACAGCGGGCAATATCGTCGGCGAAGCATCGCCCGCGCTCGCCTTGCTCGAAAGCGTCGCGCACAGCCGCTTCGCGCCGGTCGCGTTCGCCGACGATTTCGCGCCGGTGCGCTGGGGCAAGCTGCTGATCAACCTCAACAACGCGGTCAATGCCGCGTCGGGTCTGGGACTGCACGCACAGTTCCTCGACCGGAAATGGCGCGCGATGACCGTCGGCGCGATCCGCGAGGGGATGAAGGTCGCGCGCGCCGAGGGCATCCGCCCTGCGCGAACCGGCGCGATTTCGCCGCAGCGGCTCGCGCTGCTGCTGTCGCTGCCGCAATGGCTGCTCGAACGCCTGCCGATCCTGGCCAAGATCGATGCCACGGCGCGCTCGTCGATGGCCGACGACGTCGCCGCGGGAAAGCCGACCGAAATCGCCTATCTCAACGGCGCGATCGCCGATCTCGGCCGCAAGCACGGCATCGCGACGCCGGTCAACGACGACCTCGTCGCGCGGATCGGTGCGATGGGCAAACATCGGCACGGGCTTGCATCGCCGGGGGCCTGACCCATATTCGCTGCCATGAGCAACGAACGACACGGCCTTGTCCAATGGCACGGCACCACCATCCTTTCGGTCCGCAAGAACGGCAAGGTCGTCGTCATCGGCGACGGCCAGGTCTCGATGGGCCAGACGATCATGAAACCCAATGCGAAGAAGGTCCGCCGCCTGCATGACGGCAGCGTCATCGGCGGATTTGCCGGCGCGACCGCCGATGCCTTCACGCTGTTCGAACGGCTCGAGCGCAAGCTCGAACAGCATCACGGCCAGCTGATGCGCGCCGCGGTCGAGCTCGCCAAGGACTGGCGGACCGACAAATATCTGCGCAACCTCGAAGCGTTGATGATCGTCGCCGACAAGGACATTACCTTGGTCCTGACCGGCAACGGCGACGTGCTCGAACCGTTCGAGGGGGTCACCGCGATCGGGTCGGGCGGCAATTACGCGCTGTCGGCGGCGCGCGCGCTGATGGAGTATGAGGAGGATGCCGAGGTGCTCGCCAACAAGGCGATGAAGATCGCCGCCGACATCTGCGTCTACACCAACGGCAACACGACGATCGAAACGATGGAGAGCGCGACGTGAGCGCCGAACCGGCGATCCGCGCCGGCCTCACCCCCAAGGCGATCGTCGCCGCGCTCGACCAGCATATCATCGGCCAGAAGGACGCCAAGCGCGCCGTTGCCGTCGCCCTGCGCAACCGCTGGCGGCGCCAGCGCGTCGATGCCGAATTGCGCAACGAGGTGACGCCCAAGAACATTCTGATGATCGGCCCGACCGGCTGCGGCAAGACCGAGATTTCGCGCCGCCTCGCCAAGCTTGCCGATGCGCCCTTCGTCAAGGTCGAGGCGACCAAGTTCACCGAGGTCGGCTATGTCGGGCGCGACGTCGAACAGATCGCGCGCGACCTGGTCGAGGACGCGATCCGGCTCGAACGCGACCGCCGCCGCGAGGCGGTACGCGAAGCCGCGTCGAAAGCGGCGATGGAGCGCCTGCTCGACGCGCTGACCGGCAAGGGATCGAGCGAGGCGACGCGATTGAGCTTCCGCCAGCGGATCGAGGCCGACCAGATGAACGATGCCGAGGTCGAGATCGAGATCGCCGAGGCGCCCAATTTGCAGATGGATCTGGGCGGCATGGGCGGCAATGTCGGCATGATCAATTTGAGCGAGATGATGGGCAAGGCGATGGGCCAGAAGCCCAAGAAGCGGCGCAAGCTCAAGGTACCCGAAGCATGGGACCGGCTCGTCGAGGAAGAGCAGGATGCCCGGCTCGACCAGGACGACGTCGCGCGCGTCGCGCTGTCCGACGCCGAGGAGAACGGAATCGTCTTTCTCGACGAGATCGACAAGATCGCGGTTTCCGACGTGCGCGGCGGATCGGTCAGCCGCGAGGGCGTCCAGCGCGACCTGCTGCCGCTGATCGAAGGCACCACCGTCGCGACCAAATACGGGCCGATCAAGACCGACCATATCCTGTTCATCGCCTCGGGCGCGTTCCACGTCGCCAAGCCGAGCGACCTGCTGCCCGAGCTGCAGGGGCGCCTGCCGATCCGGGTCGAATTGCGCGCGCTGACCGAAGCGGATTTCGTGCGCATATTGAGCGAGACGCGCGCGTCGCTGCCGCAGCAATATCTCGCGCTGCTCGGCACCGAGGACGTCACCGTGACGATGACCGACGACGCCATCGCC
>Ga0210036_1000088_pt1 | contig 113652 bp, 102 predicted proteins | sample CryGeymeta201515_FD_185469 | JGI IMG/M metagenome (GOLD analysis project Ga0210036, IMG submission 185469) | Groundwater microbial communities from Crystal Geyser aquifers in Utah, USA - Crystal Geyser metaG 2015-15 (SPAdes) (version 2) | ecosystem: Environmental > Aquatic > Deep subsurface >... | reverse complement strand
ACGCCGAGCACCGGCAGCCAGGTCATCGCCGCGACCATGCCGGGCAGATGCGCGGCGCCGCCCGCGCCGGCGATGATGACGCGCAGGCCGCGGGTCGCCGCGCCCTTGGCGTAATCCGCCATGCGATCGGGGGTGCGGTGCGCCGAGATCACCCTGGCTTCGTGCGCAATGCCGAGTTCGGCGAGCAGGTCGGCGGCGCAGCGCATCGTCGGCCAGTCGGAGCGGCTGCCCATGACGATGCCGACCCGCGGATCGCCTGCCGGCGGAGCGGCCGTTTTGCCCTGATCGCCCATGCCCATGCGGTTCGTTCCCCAGTGACCGATGCGTGTCGTCTCGCGTCGTCCGCGCTCTAGCGTTCAATCCGCCGCGCCGCAATCGCCGGGATGGCGATCGCCGCGGCGCCGGTCGCGGACGCGTCGAGGCGATCGGCGAGCGCCGACCATGGTTAACCGTCCATTGCCAAGCGCCTGACTTTTATGAAACTCTGGGACGAAGCGCGCGTTTTACCTGGTGACCTCGGGGAATGCGGTCGCTCTCCTTTTGCGGGAACGACCGGGAAAGGACTGAGATGAAACCGACTTACGCAAGTTCGCGCGCCGGCGCGCTCGGCCTGGCCCGCGAGACGCCGCCGCAGCGTGCCGCCGATCCGATCGACGAAGCGGCGCTGGCCACCGTGCGGCGCATCCTCATCCAGGCGGGCGACCTGGCGCTCGCGCGCAGCTACGTGCCCGTCTCGCGCCGATTCCCGGTCCCTGGCGAGCGATAATCCCGTCATTCGGCCGGCGCCCCCGTGCAATCGGTCGACCGCCGCCCTAGATAGGGCCCCATGTCCAGTCGCCATAACGCGGGCGCCAGCCTCAACAGCCGCGCCGAGGCGCCGCTCTGGCCGACGCTCAAACGCTTCCTGCCCTATCTGTGGCCCGCCGACGCGCCGGGCCAGCGGCTGCGCATCGTCGTCGCCGGGCTGCTCGTGCTGCTGTCGAAGGGCGTCCAGCTGTCGATGGGTTTCGTCTACGGCGCGGCGGTCGACCGCATGCAGCCAGGGCTCGAACCCGCCGTCACGATCGCGATCGCGCTCGTCGTCGCTTATGCCGGCGCGCGCTTCGCCGGCGTCCTGTTCGACAATCTGCGCAATGTCGTGTTCGAACGCGTCGGCCAGCAGGCGACGCGCCATCTCGCCTCGGCGGTGTTCGCGCATCTCCATGCGCTGAGCCTGCGCTTCCATCTCGCGCGGCGCACCGGAGAGGTCACCAAGGTCATCGAACGCGGCACCAAGAGCATCGACACGATGCTCTATTTCATGCTGTTCAACATCGCGCCGACGGCGATCGAGCTGACCGCGGTGCTGGTGATCTTCTGGCTCAAGTTCAGCATCTGGCTGGCGCTCGCGACGATCGTCATGGTGATCGTCTATATCGCCTTCACGCGCCGCGTCACCGATTGGCGCAACGCGCTGCGCGCCGAGATGAACGACCTCGACACGCTCACCGTGTCGCGCTCGGTCGACAGCCTGCTCAATTACGAGACGGTCAAATATTTCAACGCCGAACGGCGCGAGATCGACCGCTATGGCGCGACCGCGCAGCGCTATGCCGATGCCGCGGTCAAATCGGAAAATTCGCTCTCGATCCTCAATATCGGCCAGTCGCTGATCACCAACGCGATGATGGCGGGCGCGATGGGCTTCACCGTCTGGGGCTGGAGCCGCGGCATCTTCGCGGTCGGCGACGTCGTCCTCGTCAATACGCTGCTCGCGCAGCTGTTCCGCCCGCTCGACCTGCTCGGCATGGTCTATCGCATGATCCGCCAGGGCGTGATCGACATGGACGCGATGTTCGCGCTGACCGATCGCGCGCCCGAAATCGCCGATGCGCCCGATGCCGCGCCGCTCGACGTACGTACGGGCGCGATCCGCTTTGACCATGTTCGCTTCGGCTATGACGACGACCGCGTCATCCTCGACGACGTCTCGTTCGAGGTGCCGGCGGGGTCGACGCTCGCCATCGTCGGGCCGTCGGGATCGGGCAAGTCGACGATCGCGCGGCTGTTGTTCCGCTTCTACGATCCGCAGGCGGGCCGCATCCTCATCGACGGGCAGGATATTGCGAAAGTAACGCAGGACAGCCTGCGCGCGAACATCGGCATCGTCCCGCAGGACACCGTCCTGTTCAACGATACGATCGGCTACAACATCGCTTACGGTCGCGAGGGCGCCGGCGAAGACGCGGTCGAGGCGGCGGCCGAAGGCGCGGCGATCGCGCGCTTCATCGCCAGCCTGCCCGCGGGCATGGACACCGAGGTCGGCGAGCGCGGGCTCAAGCTGTCGGGCGGCGAGAAACAGCGCGTCGCGATCGCGCGTACCTTGCTAAAGGACCCGCCGATCGTGATCCTCGACGAGGCGACCAGCGCGCTCGATTCGCGGACCGAGGCGGGCATCCTCGCGACGCTCGGCGAAGTGGCGCGGGCGCGCACGACGATCACCATCGCGCACCGGCTCTCGACGATCGTCGATGCCGACCAGATCCTCGTCCTCGACCAGGGCCGCATCATCGAAACCGGCAGCCACCAGGCGCTGCTCGCGCGCGGCGGCCTCTATGCCGAAATGTGGACGCGCCAGGCGCAGGAAGCCGCCAAGGGCGAGGAAATCGTCGCCTGACCGCGCCCCTGCACCTTCAGCGGTGTAAATAACCGGTTGCAATGCCGGGTCGAAGCCCCACAGTCATATCATGCTGCGCCAGTACGAACTCGTCGAAAAGGTCAAGGAATACGACCCGCAAGCCGATGAGGCGATGATCAACCGCGCCTATGTCTTTACCGTGCAGAAGCACGGCAGCCAGAAACGCGCGAGCGGCGACCCCTATTTCAGCCATCCGGTCGAGGTTGCGGGCATTCTCACCGAGTTGAAGCTCGACACCGAAAGCGTCGTCACCGCATTGCTCCACGACACGCTCGAGGACACGATCGCCACGGCGCAGGAGATCGAGGACAATTTCGGCGCCGAGGTCGCGCGGCTGGTCGACGGCGTGACCAAGCTGTCGGCGATCGAGGCGCAGGAAATCTCGGCCGAGACCGACAGCGAAAAGGCCGCCGAGAACCTGCGCAAGTTCCTCCTCGCGATGTCCGACGACATCCGCGTGCTGCTCGTCAAGCTCGCCGATCGCCTGCACAACATGCGCACGCTGCATTTCATCGCCAACGAGGCCAAGCGGCGGCGGATCGCGCGCGAGACGATGGATATCTACGCCCCGCTCGCCGAGCGGATCGGCATGTACGAATTCATGCGCGAGATGCAGCTGCTCGCGTTCAAGGAGCTCGAGCCCGACGCCTATGAGACGATCTGCGACCGGCTCAGGAAACTGTCCGAAGGCGGCGAGAAAAAGGTCGAGAAAATCGCCAAGGCGATCCGCAAGGTGCTTGCCGAAGGCGGCGTCGAGGCCGAGGTGTCGGGGCGCGAGAAACATCCCTATTCGATCTGGAAGAAGATGCAGGAACGCCATGTCGCGTTCGAGCAGCTGACCGACATCATCGCCTTTCGCGTCATCACCGACAATGCCGACGACTGCTATCGCGCGATGGGCGTGCTCCATCGTCACTGGAAAATGGTCCCCGGGCGCTTCAAGGACTATATCTCGACGCCCAAGCGCAACGGCTATCGATCGCTCCACACCACCGTCATCACGCGCGAGAACATGCGCATCGAAATCCAGATTCGCGACACCGACATGCACCGCAAGAGCGAATACGGCCTCGCCGCGCACTGGGCGTACAAACAGGGCGACAAGCCCGACGGCCAGGCGAGCTGGATCCGCGACCTGATGGAAATCCTCGACCAGACGCAGGATGCCGACGAGCTGCTCGAACACACCCGCATGGCGATGTACCAGGATCGCATCTTCGCCTTCACCCCCAAGGGCGCATTGCACCAGATGCCCAAGGGCGCGACGCCGGTCGATTTCGCCTATGACGTCCATACCGATCTCGGCGATCAGGCGGTCGGGGCCAAGGTCAACGGCCGCATCGCGCCGCTGCGGACGTTGCTGCAGAATGGCGACATCGTCGAGATCCTGTCGTCGGAGAAACAGGTGCCGCAGGCGGGCTGGCTCAGCTTCGTCGTCACTGGCAAGGCGCGCTCGGCGGTCCGCCGCCATATCCGCCACAAGGAACGTGACGAGGTCACCGCGATCGGGCGCAAGCTGTACGAGGATATCCTCGACCGCATCCCCGCGCGGATCGGCAAGAAGGCGGAGGCGGCGGCGCGCGAACGGCTGAAGATGGCCGATGCCGACGCACTGCATTACGCCATCGGCAAGCATGCGCTTACCGACGAGCAGGTCATGGAAGCGCTCGTGCCCGGCATCCTCAAGGAAAAATCGGTTGCCAAACGCCCGTCGCGGCGCGGCTCGGCGATCTCGATCAAGGGATTGAGCGCGGGCGTCGCCTTCGGCCTGGCCGAATGCTGCCATCCGCTGCCCGGCGACCGCATCGTCGGGCTGCGCCGCGAGGGCGAGCGGATCGAGGTCCATGCGATCGACTGCGACGTGCTCGCCAACGGCGAGGACGCCGACTGGGTCGACCTGAGCTGGTCCGAAGACAGCGAGGGCGGCACCGCGCGGCTCACCGTCGTGATGCGCAACGAACCCGGCATGCTCGCCGAGGTATCGAGCGTCTTCGCGCTCAACCGCGCCAACATCCTCAACCTGCGCCTGACCAACCGCGAGGGCGATTTTCACACCTTCATGATCGACGTCGAGGTCGACGACATCCATCACCTGATGCGGATCCTGTCGGCGCTCAGGGCCTCCGACGCGGTCGCGCAGGCCGAACGCGATTAGGGGGGTATTATTGCGTTGAGCCGCGACAGCCAAGCTGTCGCTACGGTACCGGGTCTGACGGAAGTCAGAAAAGACGCATCAATGCGCCGCGCCCCAGCTCTTGCCGGTGCCGATCTCGATTCCCAGCGGAACGCTCAGCTTCACCGCCGGCGCCGCCGCTTCGGCCATCACGCGCTCGATGATCGGGCGCGCGGCGGCGACCTCGCCTTCGGGCAGTTCGAACACCAGCTCGTCGTGAACCTGGAGCAGCATCCGGACGTCGTCGAGCCCCGCCTCGGCGAGTGCCGGCTCCATCCGCGCCATCGCGCGCTTGATGATGTCGGCGCTGGTGCCCTGGATCGGCGCGTTGATCGCGGCGCGCTCGCTGCCCTGGCGTTCGGCCTGATTGGGCGCCTTGATCCGCGGGAAATGCGTCTTGCGGCCGAACAGCGTCTCGGTAAAGCCGTGTTCGCGCGCGAATTCGAGCGTTTCGGAGATATAGTTGCTGATCCCGGGAAAGCGTTCGAAATATTTCGAAATCATCGCCTGCGCCTCGTCGGGGCTGATCTCGAGCCGTCCCGCCAGGCCCCAGCGTGAAATGCCGTAGAGGATCGCGAAATTGATCGTCTTGGCCTTGCCGCGCGTGTCGCGGTTGACCTCGCCGAACAGCTCCATCGCGGTGGCGGCGTGGATGTCGTCGCCGCGCGCGAACGCCTCGCGCAGTTCTGGGACGTCGGCCATGTGCGCGGCGAGGCGCAGCTCGATCTGCGAATAGTCGGCGGCGAGGATGATGTTGCCCGGCCCGGCGACGAAGGCATGGCGGATCTGCCGCCCCATCTCGGTGCGGATCGGAATGTTCTGCAGATTGGGGTCGGTCGACGATAGGCGCCCGGTCTGCGCGCCGGTCATCGAGTAACTGGTGTGGACGCGCCCGGTCTTGGCGTTGATCTGTTCCTGCAACGCGTCGGTGTACGTCGATTTGAGTTTTGACAGCTGGCGCCAGTCGACCAGCATCTGCGCGATCGGCACGCCGTCCTTCTTCAATCGTTCGAGCTCGTTGATGTCGGTCGACCAGACCCCCGACTTGCCCTTGCGTCCGCCCTTGAGGCCAAGCTTGTCGAACAGGATGTCGCCGAGCTGCTTGGGGCTGCCGATGGTGAATTCCTGCCCCGCGGCGGCGTGGATCGCGGTCTCTAGCTTGGCGATCTCTTCCTCGAAATCCTTCGACAGGCGCGCCAGTTCGACCTTGTCGACGGTGATCCCGCGGCGCTCCATCCGCATCAAGGCGGCGATCAGCGGGCGATCGACCATCTGGTAGACGCGCGTGCCGCCCTCGGGCGCGAGCCTGAGCGACAGCAGCTGCCACAGGCGGAAGGTGACGTCGGCATCCTCGGCGGCATATTCGGTCGCGCGGTCGAGCTGGACCTCGGCAAAGCTGATCTGGCTCTTGCCGGTCCCGCAGACCTCCTTGAAGGCGATGCACTGATGGTCGAGGTGGAGCTTGGCGAGCTCGTCCATGCCGTGGCCGTGGACGCCGCCGTCGAGCGCGAAGCTCATCGCGATGCTGTCGTCGAAATTGCGGAATTCCAGGCCGTGCTGCGCCAGCACCGCCATGTCGTATTTGATATTGTGGCCGATCTTGCGCACGCTCTCGTCGAGCAGCAGCTTGTCGAGCCTCGCGGTCACCGTCGCGAGCGGAATCTGCACCGGCGTTTCGCTGAGCAGGTCGCTGCCGCCGTGGCCGACGGGGATGTAGCACGCCCGCCCTGGCGCGGTGGCGAGGCTGACGCCGACGAGCCGCCCGGTGATGCAGTCTAGGCAATCGGTCTCGGTATCGATCGCGACCGCGCGCAGCCGCGTCGCCTCGGCGATCCAGGCGTCGAGCGCCTCGACGGTGGTGACGGTTTCATAGCTCGAACGGTCGAACGGCACCGCGGTCAGCGTCGCCGCCTTCGGCTTTTGCGTGGCCGCCGCCGCCGGCGCATTGCCGTCGCCCGCGATCGCGGCGGCGAAATCGCGGCTGCCCGCGCTGTTGCCCGCCGACAGCGGCCCGCCGAGCTTGAGCAGCAGCGACTTGAAACCGTGATAGTCGAGAAAGGCGCGCAGCGGTTCCTCGGGAATGCCGTCGAGCGCCATGTCGTCGAGCGGGATCGGCAGCGCCACCGAGCAGTCGAGTTCGACCAGCACGCGCGACAGGCGCGCCATTTCGGCATGTTCGATCAAGCGATCGCGCATCGCCGATTTCTTCATCTCGGGCGCGGCGCCAAGGACGCTTTCGAGATCGCCATATTCCTGCAAGAGCTTGGTCGCGGTTTTCGGGCCGATCCCGGGAACGCCGGGGATATTGTCCGACGCGTCGCCCATCAGCGCGAGCGCATCGCCGACCAGCTCGGGCGGCACGCCGAACTTTTCGAGGACGTGCTCGCGCCCCATGCGAACGTTCTTCATCGTGTCGAGCATGTCGACGCCCGGCTCGATCAGCTGCATCAGGTCCTTGTCCGAACTGACGATCGTGACCTTCCAGCCTTCGCGCACCGCCGCCTTGGTATAGCAGGCGATGATGTCGTCGGCCTCGAAGCCCGCCTCCTCGATGCACGGCAGCGAAAAGGCGCGCGTCGCGTCGCGGATCATCGGGAATTGCGGGACGAGGTCCTCGGGAGGATCGGGCCGGTGCGCCTTGTACTGCGCGTAGATCTCGTTGCGGAAGCTCTTGCCGTCCTTGTCGAGGATCACTGCAAGGTGGCTCGGCCCGTCGGCCTTGTCGAGCGCATCGACCAGCTTCCACAGCATCGTCGTATAGCCATAGACCGCGCCGACCGGCTCGCCATGCTGGTTGGTCAGCGGCGGCAGCCGGTGATAGGCGCGAAAGATGTACGACGATCCGTCGACGAGATAGAGGTGATTCTGCGACATTGGGCGGCGATAGCAGCCCGTAAGCGGCTAGGCGAGATACCACCACCTCCTCTTCGTCACCCTGAACTTGTTTCAGGGTCCATAAGCGCCAGAGTCAGACTGGATCAAAACCCAACCCCACCGCCAGATCGACCCAGCCCGGATTGTCCTGTTCGATGAGATTGGTCTTCCAGTCGCGATGCCATCGCTTGAGCTGCTTTTCACGCGCGATCGCGAGTTCCATGGTGCCAAACTGTTCGAACCGCATCAGTTTCTTGACGTTGTGGCGTTTGGTGAAGCCGGCAACAGAACCACTGCGATGCTCATAGAGCCGCTGCATCAAATCGGATGTCACGCCAATGTAGAGCGCACCGTATTTTGCGCTAGCCAAGATGTAGACGCAGGGCTGGAATTCGGACCGTTGCATGACCCGATAACGCTAGAGCCTATGGATGCTGAAACAAGTTCAGCATGACGAGAAATTGTGCTTTCCCCTCCAAATTCGTCACCCTGAACTCGTTTCAGGGTCCATAAGCGCTGCAGCGAAAATCAGCGCGCCGCGCCAAACCCGTCACCGCCCGTGATAATCCGCCACCGCGCGCACGACGTTCTGCATCAGCCGCATGCGTTCGGGGATGCCCGCGGTCGTTTCGGCGAGCATCACCGCGATCGCATAGCGGGTGCCGTCGGGCGCGGTGAGGATGCCGATGTCGTTGTACCCCGTCGCGGTCGCGCCGAACACCTGGCCGGTGCCGGTCTTGTGCCCGATGCGCCAGCCCGGCGGCACGCCGCCCTTGAGCCGCTGCGGCCCCGACTTCGTGCGCGACATGGTCTCGAGCAGCAGCCGGGTGGTGTCGCGGCCGAGCAGTTCGCGCCGTTCGAGTTTCGCCAGCGCATCGACGATCGCCATCGGGCTCGCCCCGTCGATCGGGTCGGCGACATAGGATTCGAGCGCCTTCTTGCGGATGAAATCGGGCACCTTGGCGCGCTCGGCATAAAAGGTGCGGCCCTGCGAATAGGCCTGGCTCCAGTTCATCCCGGCGATGCCCGCCTGGAGCAGGCGTTCGCCCGGGCCGAAGCGGATCGCGCCGAGATCGTTCTTGGCGACGAAGGCGCGCACTGCCTCTGGCCCGCCGGCGGTGCGCAGCAGCGAATCGTTGGCGGTGTTGTCGCTGTGCGTGATCGCCTGGTCGATCAGGCTGCCGACGGTCTCGACGACGGTGCCTTCGCGCGCGACGCGCGCGGCGATCGGCTGGTGGAACACGGTGAGATTTTCGGGCCCGATTTCGACGCGCTGGTTCAGCGACAGGCGTCCGGCATCGACCTGGTCGAGCACGGTCATCGTCACCCATAGTTTCGACACGCTCTGCTGCGGGAACAATTCGTCGCCGCGCTTGGCATAGGCCCAGTTGCCGTCGATGCGGCGCACCGCGATGCCGGTCTTGCCGGGAAAGCTGCGCCACAATTCGTCGATCCGCGCGACCAGTTGCGGCGACGGTCGTTCGAAACCGGGGTCGGTGACCTTGGCGAATTGCTGCGCGACGGGCGTCGCCGGCTGGACCGGGACGCGTTCGACGCTGATCGGGCGGGTGGCGGGTGCGGCAGTGCGCTGCGCCGGGGCGACGCACCCCGCCAGCGCCATCGTCGAAACCGCCATCGTCGCCACCAAGCGTGCCGTCTGCCTCACCATCGTATCGAATCCTCGCTCATCATGTCGACGCGAACCAGGCCATCCCCTGCCGGCGCCCGTGCGGGCGAGTATCGCGCTAATTGGTATCAGAATCGTTTCACCGCCCAATATCAACGCATATCGTACCCGATCCGCGATTAACCGGCCCCGAACGACGACGGGTTGAGCGCCGTGCGTCGCTGCGCCATGGTGGGCGAATGGAAAATCTCGACTTCACCACGCTCGGGCTGCTGCTGTTCGTCGCCTCGCTGGTGGCGATGCTGACGCGGCGGATCGGCATGCCCTATTCGGTCGGCCTCGTCATCGCGGGCATCGCGCTGACGCTGCTGCCGTTCGGCCTCGACCTGCCGCTGACGCCCGAGCTGATCTTCCAGATATTCCTGCCGCCCCTGGTGTTCGAGGCGGCGATCCAGATCCCGTGGAAGCCGTTCCGCCGCGAACTGCCGCTGCTGCTCGCGCTCGTCACCCTCGGCGTCGTCCTCGCGGCGAGCACGGTCGCGGTCGGCATGCATTATATCATCGGCTGGAGCTGGATCGGCGCGGCCTTGTTCGGCGTGCTGATCGCCGCGACCGACCCGGTCAGCGTCATCGCGCTGTTCAAGAGCGTGCGCGTGCCGCCGCGGCTGCACCTCCTCGTCGAGTCCGAAAGCCTGCTCAACGACGGCGTCGCCGCGGTCGGTTTCGCCGTGCTGGTCGCGATTGCGGCGGGCGGCGATCTGGGCGCGGTCGCGATTTCGACCAAGCTCGTGACGACGGTGGTCGGCGGGATCGCGGCGGGCGCGATCGTCGCGCTGCCGCTGATCCTGATCGCCGGGCGCACCACCGACCGGCTCGTCGAAACGACGCTGACGGTGCTGATCGCCTATGGCAGCTTCGGCCTTGCCGAGCATTTTCACATGTCGGGCGTGCTCGCCGCGCTGACCGCCGGGATCATCGTCGGCAATTACGGCTTCATGGGCTCGATCTCGGACGACGGCCGCCCGGCGGTGATCAATTTCTGGGAATTCGCCGCCTTCCTCGTCAATTCGGTGATCTTCATCCTGATCGGCGGGCGCGAGGCCGAACAGGCGTTCCTCCCCGTGCTCGGCGCGGCGGCGGTGGCGACCGCGCTCAGCCTGATCGCGCGCGCCATCGCGATCTACCCCGTCGCGTCGATCTTCCTCGGCTCGCGCTTCGCGATTCCGTGGAAGTACAAGCACGTGCTGACCTGGGGCGGCCTCAAGGGCGCGCTGGCCTTGGCGCTCGCGCTGGCGCTCCCCGCCAACATCCCCGAACGCGCCGAGATCATCACCGTCGCCTTTGCCGTCGTCGCCTTTTCGATCTTCATCCAGGGGCTGACGATGCAGCCGCTGATGGCGTGGCTCGGGCTGATCGAGGAAGACCGCCCGCCGCCGCACGCGCACTAGGCGCGCGATCGGTCAGCCACGGCAGCAGCGCCGCCGCCCACAGCATCGCGATGCCGATGCTGGCGAGGACGTCGCCCCAGTGATGCGCCAGCACGAGCACGCGCTGCTCGGCGACGTAGAGCGACAGCGCCAGCAGCGGCACGCCGATCCGCGGCCAGCGGATCGCGACCGGCAGCACCAGCGCCCAGTAATAGGCGGCATGGCCGCTCGGGAAGCTGTAATTGCCGCCGACCAGCCAGTCCGACGCGTCATCGCCCTGCGCCAGCCAGTGGACGGGGCGCTCGCGCCCGGCGATCCATTTGATCAGATCGACGCTATACTCCGACGCCGCGATCAGGCCGCCCCAGCCCATGACGAAGCGCGTCGCCAGCCAGCCCGAGCGCCAGCCCCAATAGCCCCAGAGGAACAGCACCGCGCCCGACACCGCGCTGATCCTCTTGAGGACGACGAAATCGATCGCGCGCTGCCACGCGACGAGGTCGACGCGCAGCGGCACGCGCGGTTCGAGCCAGTGCGCGACGCCCGCATCGAACAGCGCCGCCATCGCGATGCCAGCGGCGAGGCAGGCGAGACCGAGGGCGATCAGCGCGCGGCGCAGCCGGTCAGGGGACAAGCACCGTGTCCTCGGCGACCGGCAGCGTCCCGGGATAATCGAGCGTGTAATGCAGCCCGCGGCTTTCGTGGCGTTTGAGCGCGGACCGCACGATCAGCTCAGCGGTGTCGAGCAGGTTGCGCAGTTCGATCAGGTCCTGCGTCACGCGGAAGCTGCCGTAGAAATCGGCGACTTCGTGGCGCAGCAGCTCGATCCTGTTGAGCGCGCGATCGAGCCGCTTGGTCGTTCGCACGATGCCGACATAGTTCCACATGAAGCGACGGATCTCGGTCCAGTTCTGCTTGATCACGACCTCTTCGTCGCTGTCGGTGACGCGGCTTTCGTCCCACGGCTTGATCGGCGGCGGCGCGGCCAGCTCGTCCCAGTGCGCGCAGACATGGTTGGCGACCGCCTCGCCGAAGACGAAGCATTCGAGCAGCGAATTCGAGGCGAGCCGGTTGGCGCCGTGCAGGCCGCTCTCGGTCACCTCGCCCGCCGCGTAGAGCCCGGGCAGGTCGGTCCTGCCGTCGAGATCGACGATCACCCCGCCGCAGGTATAATGCTGCGCGGGCACCACCGGGATCGGCCCCCTGGTCATGTCGATGCCGAGCCCGAGCAGCTTTTCGTGGATCGTCGGGAAGTGGTGGATGACGAACTCGGCCGGCTTGTGGCTGATGTCGAGATGGACGTAGTCGAGGCCGAAGCGCTTGATCTGGTCGTCGATCGCGCGCGCGACGATATCGCGCGGGGCGAGCTCGGCGCGATCGTCGTAATCGGGCATGAAGCGGTGGCCGGTGACAGGGTGCTTGAGCAGCCCGCCTTCGCCGCGCACCGCCTCGGTGATGAGGAAATTCTTGACCTCGAGATTGTAGAGGCAGGTCGGGTGGAACTGCATCATTTCCATGTTCGAAACGCGGCAGCCGGCGCGCCATGCCATCGCGATGCCGTCGCCCGTCGCGCCTCTTGGCGCAGTGCTGAACTGGTAGACGCGCCCCGCGCCGCCGGTTGCGAGCACCGTCGCCCTGGCCGTCAGAGCCTCGACCTTGCCGGTCGCCTTGTCGAGCGCATAGACGCCCCAGACATGGCCGGTGCCCGAATAATCGACGCCGTGCCGCCCGGTGATCAGGTCGATCCCGACCATGTCGGCGCGCACGGTGATGTTGGGGTTGGCGGCGGCGGCTTTTTCGAGCGCGGTCTGGACCGATCGCCCGGTCGCGTCGTCGACATGGACGATGCGGCGGTGGCTGTGCCCGCCCTCGCGCGTCAGGTGCCAGTTCTCCCCCAGCGCAACGTCGCCGTCCTCGCGGTTGAACGGCACGCCCATCTCGGCGAGCCGCTCGATCGCGCGCGGCGCGTTCTCGATGACGAACCTGACCGTGGCGATGTCGTTCAATCCCGCGCCGGCGTCCATCGTGTCGGCGATATGGCTGTCGAAGGTGTCGCCGGCGTCGAGCACCGCGGCGATCCCGCCCTGCGCCCAGGTCGTCGACCCGCCGTCGATCGCGCCCTTGACGATGACCAGCACCTTGAACCGCTCGGCCAGCGTGATCGCGGCGGTCAGCCCCGCGGCGCCCGAACCGATGACGATGACGTCGTGGCTTTTATTTGCGTCCATAATGCGCTTCAACACGGGGCAAAGCCGCGATGCAAGCGGTAACGAGGGGGAGGCAGGCGGTGGACGAGGCGAAACGGCGAGAACTCGAGGCGCGCCGCGCGGCGCACCGCGACCGCGCTGCCGAGCCGAGGCCGCAGGGCGCGATCGTGCGCCGCCTCGCGCGCTGCGGCATCGCGCACACGCCGACCGATGAGGGGATCTGGACGCCCCCCTATCTTCCCGTCACGGCGATCCGGATTTTCTGGGAAGGTGCCCCCGATCCCGCGCGATGGGACCATTGCGAGACCTATAAACAGCGGATCGATACGATCCGCGGCATGATCGAGGAGGTTGTCAGGCCCGACGACCTGCTGCGCTTCAGCTACGATAGCGGGTTCGAAAGCAATTTCACGATCCGCGCGTCGGATGCGCTGCGCCGGCCGGTGCTTTCGATCGTGCTCGCCTCGCGCCGCACGACCTGGATCACGTCCTATCCCAATCTTTGGCTGATCGAATGGGGCGACTATCACACTGCCCGGCTCGCCAAGCCGCCGCCGGATTTCAGCGAGGAACTGGCGGCGCGCGACGCCGCCTATTTCGCGCCGCTGACCGAGCTGTTGCAAGCCAGAGGCGTACCGTCGGTCATGACGCCGGCGTATAATCCGAACGGGCCGCAGCCGCCTGCGGTCGTCGCCAAGCTGCGCATGGCAGGCTGGTCCACGCTCAAGCGCAGCTTGTCGCGGGGAATCGAGAAAGCGGGCGGGGGTCCGCTGACGCACATGCTCGCGTTGCGCCGGACGCTCGAGCCGTTCCTTGCCGAGCGGCTGGCCCCTACCGCCGCCGTCGTCGTCGACCTTTTGGGCCGCGGCACGCCGCGTCTCCAGCTTCCCTGGGAGGGGCTGATCGACAATCTTCCCGGTCTCTACCGCCTGCTCCATCGACGGGGAGAGGACGCGCCGGGCGGACCGATCGAGACCGACATGGTCCGCCTCTATGCCGACGGCGAAGACTGGCTGGTCGAGATCGCCGATAGCGGCGCCTATATCTCCGTTCGCGGGCTCGGCTAGGTCAGCCTGCCGCGTTGTTCTCGCGCGTCAGCTTGAGGAACACGTCTTCGAGATCGGCCTCGCGCGTCGTCACGTCGATAATGTCGTAATGGCCCGCCTGGACCGCGGTGATGACCTCGCCCGCAGTCGCCTTGTCGATGTCGAAGGTGATCGCGATCTGGCGCTCGCCGATCGCCTCGACCTTCTCGAACTTGCTGCCCTGCGGCAACGCATCGACATCCTGGCCGAGCGTGACGACGACGGTCTTCTCGCGCCCCATCGCGACGAGCTCGCGCGTCGGCTTGTCGGCGATCAACTTGCCGTGGTTGATGATCGCGATGCGGTCGCACAATTCCTCGGCTTCCTCGAGATAATGCGTCGTCAGTACCACCGTCACCCCTTCGGCGTTGAGGCTGCGGACATAGTCCCACAATTGCTGGCGAAGCTCGATATCGACGCCGGCGGTCGGCTCATCGAGGACGATGATCGGCGGCGAATGGACCATCGCCTTGGCCACCATCAACCGCCGCTTCATCCCGCCCGACAGCGTGCGCGCATAGGCGTCGGCCTTGTCCTCGAGCCGCACCGCGCGCAGCAGTTCGTCGGTGATGCGCTCGCCCGGCGCGACGCCATAGAATCCCGCCTGGTTGTCGAGCGTTTCGCGCGGGGTGAAGAACGGATCGAACATGATCTCCTGCGGGACGATGCCGATCGAGCGCTTGGCGTTGCGCGGGTCGCGGGTGATGTCGAATCCCCAGACACTGGCGCTGCCGCTGGTCTTGTTGACGGTACCGGCGAGGATGTTGATCAGCGTCGACTTGCCCGCGCCATTGGGGCCGAGCAGCCCGAAGATGCTGCCGCGCGGGATATCAAGCGTGACCGCGTCGAGCGCGACCTTGCCGCCGGCATAGGTCTTCGACAGGCCCTCGACGGCGATGGCAGGCGGGTGAGCGGTATCCAGGGCGTGGTTCATGCTTAGGGCGATTAGCGGCGAATGGCCGGGGCGTGAAGGGCGAAGCGCGGCGTATCCCGTCGCGCGGTCGCGCGACGTCGCGATTGCACCGCCAAAACGGCGCTGCTAGACGCCGCTGCATGATCCCGCCGCCCGAAACCGTCACCGTCGATTCGCCGCGCGTCGCCTGCGACGGCGCCTCCGACATTCCCGGCGGAGTCGCGCTCGGCCATCCGCGCGTCTGGCTGCAGATCGACGAAAAGGGCTATGTCGACTGCGGCTATTGCGACCGCCGCTTCATCCTCGCGGGCGGACCTGCCGACGGCGCCGACCAGGCGCAACTGCCCGACATCGCGTCTGGCGCCAGCCTCTAAACGCCCTATATCGGTCGCATGACCGAACTTTCTGACCCGCGCAGCTTGCTCTATCGTCCCGGCCAGCTCGACCCCGACGGGGCGCAGCGGCTCGTCCGCAGCGCGCTGGCGGGCACCGACGACGGCGAACTCTATCTGCAATATCGCGCCAGCGAGAGCTTCGGCTTCGACGACGGCCGGCTCAAGACCGCCGACTATTCGACCGATTCGGGCTTCGGCCTGCGCGGCGTCTCGGGCGAGATGACGGGTTTCGCCCACGCCAACGACATCTCCGAAGCGGGCATCCGCCGCGCCGCCGAAACGCTGGCGCTGCTCGATCCGGCCAAGGGTGCGCCAGCCGCGCCGCCGCCGCGCACCAACCGCCACCTCTATAGCGACGGCAACCCGCTCGACCTCGTGCCCTTCGCCAGCAAGGTCGCGCTGTGCGAAGCGGTCGACGCCGCCGCGCGCGCCCGCGACCCGCGCATCGCGCAGGTGTCGGTCAGCCTGTCGGGTTCGTGGAGCGTCGTCGAAATCGTCCGCGCCGACGGTTTTCTCGCGACCGATATCCGCCCACTCGTCCGCCTCAACGTCGGCATCGTCGTCGAGGAGAACGGCCGCCGCGAGACCGGCTCGTTCGGCCTTGGCGGGCGTTATATGTACGACCGATTGTTCGAACCGGCGACGTGGAACCGCGCGATCGACGAGGCGCTGGCGCAGGCGCTGGTCAATCTGCGCAGCGTCGCCGCCCCGGCGGGCGAGATGACGGTGCTGCTCGGCCCCGGCTGGCCCGGCGTGCTGCTCCACGAAGCGATCGGCCACGGCCTCGAAGGCGATTTCAACCGCAAGGGCACGAGCGCCTTTTCGGGCCGCATCGGCAGCCAGGTCGCGGCGCCCGGCATCACCATCGTCGACGACGGCAGCATCGCCGACCGGCGCGGGTCGCTCAGCATCGACGACGAAGGCACGCCGAGCCAGGAAACGACGCTGATCGAGGACGGCGTCCTCAAATGCTACATGCAGGACCGGCTCAACGCGCGGCTGATGGGCGTTCCCGCGACCGGCAACGGGCGGCGCGAAAGCTATGCCCATGCGCCGATGCCGCGGATGACCAACACCTTCATGAAATCGGGCGACGACGACCCCGCCGAGCTCCTGTCCCGCGTCAAGTCGGGCATCTTCGCCAAGAGCTTCGGCGGCGGGCAGGTCGACATCGTTTCGGGCAAGTTCGTCTTTTCGTGCACCGAGGCGTACAGAATCGAGAACGGGAAACTGGGCGACCCGATCAAGGGCGCGACTCTGATCGGCGACGGCCCGACGGTGCTGACCAAGGTCACCGGGATCGGCAACGACAGCGCATTGGACGAAGGCGTCGGCGTCTGCGGCAAGGGCGGGCAGAGCGTCCCCGCTGGCGTCGGCCAGCCGACGCTGCTGGTCGGCGCGCTGACAGTGGGAGGCACGGCGGCGTGAGCGACTGGCCCACCGAGCTTCTCGCTTACTGGTTCGGCGAACTCGATCCCGCGCAATGGTGGCAGAAGAATGCCGCCGTCGACGCCGAGATCGGCGCGCGCTTCGGCGGGCTGTGGGAGGCGCAGCGCACGCATCCGGCCGAGGATTTCCTGACCGAGCCCGCAACCGCGCGCGCCGCCGTTCTGCTGTTCGACCAGGTCCCGCGCAACATGTTCCGCGACGATGCGCGCGCCTATGCGACCGACCCGCGCGCGCGCGCGATCGCGACGGCGGCGATCGAGGCCGGCTGGGACGAGGGGCTGTCGCTCCACGAACGCCAGTTCCTCTACATGCCCTTCATGCACAGCGAGGATCTCGGCGACCAGCAGCGCAGCCTCGCCCTGTTCGCGGGGCTCGGCGATCCCGAGATCGGCGAGTTCGCGCGCAAGCATTACGAGACGGTCGAACGCTTCGGCCGCTTCCCGCACCGCAACGCCGTCCTCGGTCGCGACAGCACGCCCGAAGAAATCGCCGCGATCGCAGCCGGCGCGCAATGGTGAGCAAGACGCCCAAGCGCTTCGAACCCGCCAACCCCTTTGCCCGCACGCTCGCCGCGCTGCGCCGCTGGCCCGATGCGCGGCAATGGCTGCAAGCCGCGCCGGTGCTTGCCGCCACCGCCGCCATCGTCCTCGCCATCGCAATGGTCGGTGGCTTCGCCCATTGGGCGCCGCGGCCGTTCGGCGCCGACTGGCTGACGATCGCCGCGATCGTCTTCGTCCTGCCCGCTCTGGTCGAGGAGGTCGTCTTTCGCGGCCTGCTGATGCCCGTGCCCGGCATCGCCTCGATGCGGATCGGGATGTGGCTGTCGATCGCGCTGTTCGTGATCTGGCACCCGCTCCAGGCAATCGTCTTCGGCCCGCCCTGGTCGGCGCTGCTGCTCGCCCCCGCCTTTCTCGCCGCCGTGCTTGTCCTTGCCATCGGCCTGACGCATGTGCGGATCGTGACCGGATCGCTATGGCCCGCTATACTCGGCCACTGGGCGATCGTCGCCGCGTGGAAGCTGCTGTTCGCCGGCCCATTCTAGGGCCGGTCCGTTCTGAAGGGAGCGTGGCATGTCCGATTTCACCGAAACGCTCACCGACGCGCACGCCGCGTTTATCGCCGACCAGCACGTTTTCTTCGTCGCGACCGCCGCCGAGGACGCGCGGATCAACCTGAGTCCCAAGGGGCTCGACACCTTCCGCGTCCTCTCGCCATCGCGCGTCGCCTGGCTCGATCTCGGCGGTTCGGGGAACGAAACCCACGCCCATCTCGTTGCCGATGGACGTATCACCATCATGTTCTGCAATTTTCACAACCCCGCGAATATCCTGCGCATCTATGGCACCGGCACCCCCGTGCTGCCGCAGGACGACGGCTGGGACGCGCTCGCGGCGCATTTCGACATGCTGCCCGGCACGCGGCAGATCTTCGACATCCAAGTCGGCAGCGTCCAGACGAGTTGCGGCTGGGGCGTGCCGCTGATGGAACTGAAGCGCGACCGCGCGACGCTGACCAAATATCACGCGCAAAAGGATCCCGACGCCTGGGTTGACAAGGTCCAAAAGCGCACCGCGAGCATCGACGGCCTGCCGGTGACGCCGACCAAGCGCTATTTCGGTCCGCGCGCAACGTGAGGCCGCGCGCATGAGGACGCCGGCATGAGTTTGGTCGAAGTCGCCCGCTTCGCGAGCGGGATCGAGGCCGATATCGTGCGCACGCGGCTCGCGTCGGAAGGCATCATGGCGTTCTGTTTCGACAGCGGCATGAACATCGCCGAAAGCGTCGGGATCATGATCCCGGTGCGCGTCATGGTCATCCCCGACGACCTCGACGAAGCGCGCGCGATCCTGGTCGATGCGGGCACGCTCGACCCGCCCCCGGAGGCGGAGCCATGATCCGCGTCGCCAGCTACAATATCCGCAAGTGCATCGGCACCGATCGCCGTCGCATCCCCGCGCGTGTGCTCGACGTGCTCGCCGAGGTCGATGCCGACGTCATCGCGCTGCAGGAGGCCGACCGGCGCTTCGGCGACCGGCCGAGCGCGCTGCCGCGCGGCGATATCGAAAGTCTCGGCTATCGCTGGGTCGAGCTGGGCGGGCGCACCCATTCGATCGGCTGGCACGGCAACGCCATCCTCGTGCGCGACAATGCCATCGTCGAACATGCCAGCGCGCTCCGCATTCCGACGCTCGAGCCGCGCGGCGCGGTGATGGCCGATATCGATTTCGGCAGCGGGCCGGGCGAGGCGCGGCGCCGGCTGCGCGTCGTCGGCATGCACCTCGACCTGTCGGGGCTGTGGCGGCGGCGGCAGATGCGCTCGCTGTTCGGCCATATCGACGATCGCGACGAGAGCCTGCCGACGGTGCTGATGGGCGACACCAACGAATGGACGCGGGCGGGCGGCTGCCTGCGCGAGATCGGCCATGGCTATGAAATCGCCGATACCGGTCGCAGTTTTCACAGCCGTCGCCCGGTCGCCGAGCTCGATCGCATCATTGTCAGCGAGGACGTGAAGCTGCTCGGCGGCGGCGCCCACCGCACCGCGCTCGCTGCGCGCGCGTCCGATCACCTGCCGATCTGGGCCGACATCGCGCATGTGGACTGGCTGCCGATCGTTCAGGAACCCACTGGCGAACGGTGACCGTCATCGCTTGGAGTGAGCGGCGCCCCGACGGGCTGCGTTCGCAAGTCTTCGCTCACGAACTGGGCGCAGCGTTCGCCGATCATGATCGACGGCGCGTTGGTGTTGCCCGACACGATCTGCGGCATGATCGAGGCGTCGGCGACGTAGAGCCCGTCGATCCCGCGCAGCTTGAGGCGCGGATCGACGACGCTGGCGGCGTCGCCGCCCATGCGGCACGTCCCGACGGGATGGTAGACGGTGTCGGCGCGGCTGCGGATCATCGCGTCGAGCGCGTCGTCGTCGTGAATATTGACCGGATGGCGATCGACCCCGGCATAATCGGCCAGCGGCGGCGCCTCGAAAATCCGGTACATCAGCCGCACGCCTTCGCGCAAAACCGCGATATCGCGATCGTCGGTCAGGAAGGCGGGATCGATCACCGGGGCGTCGGCGGCATCGCCGCTCGCCAGCGTCACGCTGCCACGGCTGGCGGGCCGCAACACGCAGGCGTGGCACGAAAAGCCGTGGCCCTTCACCTTCTCGCGGCCATGATCCTCGAGCAGCGCGGGAACGAAATGAAATTGCACGTCGGGGGCGGGGGCGTCGGGCATGACGCTCCAGAACCCGCCCGCCTCGGCGTAACAGGTCGTCATCGTCCCCGTGCGGCGGCGGCGATGCTCCCAGATCGCGTTGACGACCTTGAGCGTCCCGGCGAGCGACTGGCCCATGAAATCGCGGCTTTGCGTCGCAAAGCCCGCGACGTAATCGATATGGTCGTGCAGGTTCGCGCCGACCTCGCCGCGATCGGCAACGACCGCGATTCCATGGCGCGACAGCTGCGCGCCGGGGCCGATTCCCGAGCACATCAGGATCTGCGGGCTGTTGAACGCGCCTGCGCTCAGCACGACCGCGCCGCTTGCGCGGATCGTCTCGGACGTCTTGCCGCGCCGGATCGCGACCCCGACCGCGCGACCGTCCTCGACAAGGATTTTTTCGACCAGCACGCCGGTGCGGATGTCGAGATTGGCGCGACCGCGCGCGGGGTCCAAATAGGCGCGCGCCGCCGACCAGCGTTCGCCGCCCTTCTGCGTCACCTGGTACAGGCCGAAACCGCGCTGCTCGGCGCCGTTGAAATCGTCGGTGGTCTTCAATTGGAGCTCGCCCGCCGAGGCGACGAAGGCGCGGCTGCCGGGATTGGTCCAGCGCTGGTCGCTGACGGTGAGCGGCCCGTCGCCGCCGTGATAGCGATCGCCGCCGCGCTCGTTGCCCTCCGACGCCTTGAACCACGGCAGGACGTCGTCATACGCCCAGCCGGTGCAGCCCATGGCGGCCCAGTTGTCATAATCCCACGCATTGCCGCGGATATAGACCATCGCGTTGATCGCGCTCGATCCGCCGAGCCCCCGCCCGCGCGGCTGGTAGCCGGTGCGGCCATCGAGGCCCGGCTGCGGCACCGTTTCGTAGCGATAGTTCGCCGCGTCGGGGATGAAGGGCATCATGCCCGGCGTCCTGATCCGCCAGTCGTCATTGTCGCCGCCCGCTTCGAGCAGGCACACGCGGAGTTTGGGGTCTTCGCTCAATCGCGCCGCGACCGCACTCCCCGCGCTGCCTCCGCCGATCACGATCACGTCGAACTGGTCGGTCATCTATTCCCCTTTTCAAGCCACGCGGCGCGGATGGTGTCGCTCGTCGCGCGCGATCCGTCGTGACTCCAGCCGGGTTCGCGGATGACATAATTGAGCTTGTGCCGCCACGGCGCGCGCCACACGTCCTTGGCGATGCCGACCCATTCGTGGACCGCCGCCCAGACGACGTTGAAGCTGCCGAGATTGTGGACCAGGCCATAGCGGATGCGCTCGTCGTCGGTTTCGGGTTCGAAGGTGCCGAACATCCTGTCCCAGACGATGAACACGCCGGCATAGTTGCGGTCGAGATAGCGCGCGTTGGTCGCGTGGTGGACGCGGTGGTGGCTCGGGGTGTTCATGACCGCCTCGAACCAGCGCGGCATCCGCCCGATCGCCTCGGTATGGATCCAGAACTGGTAGATCAGGTTGAGCCCCGCGACGAAGAACACCATCGCGGGCGGAAAGCCGATCAGGAACAGCGGCAGGCGGAAGATGAAGGCGATGCTGAGGAAGCCCGTCCATGTCTGCCTGAGCGCGGTCGACAGGTTATAGTGCTGGCTCGAATGGTGGATGACGTGGCTCGCCCAGAACCAGCGGACGCGGTGCGCCGAGCGGTGGAAGACGTAGTACGCCAGGTCGTCGAGCACGAAGCAGGCGATCCACGCCCACCACCAGCCACGCAAATCCATGCCGATGTCGAACAGCGCGAAGGCGTGGACCCAGACCGCCAGCGCATAGATCAGCCCCGCCGACAGCACCCCCGCGATCGTGCTGCCGAGGCCGAGGAACAGCGAGGTTGCGGTATCGCCGGGCGAATAGGCGCGCGTCTGCTTGCGCCGCCGCACCAGCCAGATCTCGACGAGCATCAGCACGACGAAGGCCGGGACCGCGTAGTCGACCGGATTGGGCAGCTCGCTCATCGCGCCTGGTCGAGCCGCTCGCGCCACGCCGCGCGGGTCGCCTCGTCGGGAAAGCTCAGATTGATCTTACCGAACCAGCGATCGCCGCTTTCGATGTGGAGGACGGTTTCATCGCGCAATTGCGTCGTCACCGGCGCCGCCAGCCGCCGCGCCGCATATTGGCTGCCGAGCCGTTTGAGGATGACGAATTCACCGTTGGTCCCGGCGATCAGCGCGCCGCGCCCGGCGCCGCAGATCACCGCTTCGCGCGCGATGAAGCCCGGCACCATCGCCTCGGCCAGGTCGCATGCCTCGGCGGCGTCGGCGATGCTTGCCTCGCCCAGCCCCATCATCCGCACCGCGACGATGACGGCGACGACCGCGATCAGCGAACCGATGATCTGCCATGCGTTCATGGCGCATTACTGACACAGTTGTCAGCGGCTGTCGAGGTTGGGTTCACGCGGGCGCAGCGGGTGGCGGCAGGGCCTAGTCGTCGCCCGCCGCCAGCGCGTCGATCATCGCGCGGATCGGGGCGACGTCGTAACCCGCCTGCGCCGACTTGGCGGCGATTTCGTCGGGCGCTGCGCCCGCCTTGGCTTGCGCCAGCGCCCACAGCAGCGTCGATCGCGTGCCCGACCGGCAATAGCCGAGCACCGGCCCGTCGGCCCTGGCCAGGACCGCCGCCATCGCATCGACCTGCGGGTGCGAAAAGCCGGCGTGGCTGACCGGGATCGCGGCATAGGCCAGGCCGTGCGCCTTGGCCGCGGCCTCGATGACATTGCCTTGCGGCGCCGACGGGTCCTCGCCATCGGGGCGATTGTTGACGATCGTGCCGATGCCCAGCCGGGCGGCCTCGGCGACGTCGCCCGGGCCGATCTGTTCGCTGGCGTAGAAATGCGCGTCGACCTGTTTGATCATGATATCCGTCCTCACTCGAAGTGCGCTCGATATGCGCATGACGGGCGGCGCTGTCCAGTTGCGCCGCGCCGCCATGCGCATCAATTGTCGCGGATGACCTTGAGGAACGCCTCGCCATAAGCGTCGAGCTTGGCCGCGCCGATGCCGGGCAGCTCGCCGAGTTCGGCCAGGCTCGCGGGCCTCAGGCCGGCCATGTCGCGCAGCACGCTGTCGTGGAACACGACATAGGGCGGCACGCCGCGCTCGCTCGCCAGCTCCTTGCGCAGCGCGCGCAGCGCCTCGAACAGCGGATCGCCGACGGGGTTGGGCGAGGCGCTCCGGTCGCGCGCGGAGCGGCGCTTGGGCGGCGGTTCGATCACCGTGATCTCGGCCTCGCCGCGCAGGATGGGGCGCGCGGCGGGGCCCAGCATCATGCCGCCATGCTCGGTCTGGCGCAGCGCGTCGCGCGCGGTCAGCGCGCGCATCGCCGGGCGCAGCAGCTTGAGTTCCTCGGCATCGGCGATGCCGAACACCGACAGGCGGTCATGGCCGCGCGCGGCGATCTTGTCGGTCGCGCGCCCGGCGAGCACCGCCTCGACATGGCCGATGCCGAAACTCTGGCCGGTGCGATAGACCGCCGACAGCAGCTTGCGCGCCAGCTCGGTCGCGTCGATGCCCTTGGGCGGATCGATGCAATTGTCGCAATTGCCGCAGTGCTCGGGCGGGTCCTCGTCGAAATGGCGCAGGATCGCGGCGCGGCGGCAGCCGGTGGTTTCGACCAGCCCGGCGAGCGCGTTCAACCGTTCGAGCTCGCCCATCCGGCGATCCTCGGGGATTTCGCCGAGCCGCTGGCGCGCGCGCGCGAAATCGTCGGCGCCCCAGAACATCTGCGCCATTGCCGGGTCGCCGTCGCGCCCCGCGCGACCGGTCTCCTGGTAATAGGCCTCGATCGACTTGGGCAGGCCGGCATGCGCGACGAAGCGCACGTCGGGCTTGTCGATGCCCATGCCGAAGGCGATCGTCGCGACCATCACCATGTCTTCGCTAGCGACGAAATCGGCCTGGTTCCTCGCGCGGATCTCGGGCGGCAGGCCGGCGTGATAGGCGCGCGCCTCGCGGCGCTTCATTGCCGGCAGCTTGTTCAGGCTCTCGGCAATCCGCTCGGTTGCCGCGCGCGTCGGCGCATAGATGATGCCGGCGCCGGGATATTCGGCGACGAGCGCGCCGAGCTGCCGCGCGACGCCGTCGCGCGCGCGCATCGCATAGCGGATATTGGGGCGATCGAAGCCCGCGACGATGATACCCTGATCGGGAATGCCGAGCTGGAGCGCGATGTCGGCGCGCGTGCGCGCATCGGCGGTCGCGGTCAGCGCCAGGCGCGGGATCGCGCCGAAACGGTCGAGCAGCGGGCGCAGCCGCCGGTAATCGGGGCGGAAGTCATGGCCCCATTCCGACACGCAGTGCGCCTCGTCGATCGCGAACAGGCTGATCGGCGTCGTATCGAGCAGCTCGGCGAATTCGGGCATCGTCGCTCGTTCGGGCGCGACGTAGAGCAGATCGAGTTCGCCGCCGCGCATCCGCCGCACCGTTTCGACACGGTCGTCGTCGGCGCTGGTCAGCGTCGCGGCGCGGATGCCGACCGCCTCGGCGCCGCGCAACTGGTCGTGCATCAGCGCGATCAGCGGCGATATGACGATGCAGGTGCCCGGCAGCGCGACCGCGGGCAGCTGATAGCACAACGACTTGCCCGATCCGGTCGGCATCACCGCCAGGCTGTTTTCGCCCGCCATCGTGCGCGCGATCACCGGCTCCTGCGCGCCGCGCAGCGCGGCATGGCCGAAAACGGTTTTCAGGATTTCGGATTGCGCGGGCGTCATCGCGCCCTCGCTAGGGAGGCGGGCAGGGCTCGGCAAGCATCGCGTGGCGCGAACGCAAATGCGCCGCCCGTCCCGGCAAGGGGAGGGCGGCGCAGCGGCGCGCGGCCAAGAGGGGCGGGCCGCGCGGCGTCGGGGTCGGCTCAGCGCGCCTTGGCGTTGCAGGCGGTGAGGTCTTCGGCGTTCAGCGCTTCGCCGCCGGCGGTGAAGCTGGCCAGCGCGCCGGCCTGTTTGGCGACCGCGGCGCAGACGATCTTGGCGCGCGACGGGCTGCGATTGGCGGCGAGGCACGAGGTGCCGGCGCAGTTCCAGACCAGCCCCTTGGCGACGATCCGGCCGCTGTCGACCGGCTGGACGAGCTCGGCGTGGTAATAGGCGCCGGGCGCGGCGGTGGCGGGGATGGCGAAAGCGAGCATCGCGGCGCTGGCGGCGGCGAGGGCGGGGAAGAAAGCACGGGTCATGGCAGGGTCCTTACTGTCAGTCATGTAGGTTGCGAATCACTACTTATCCTGTTAGTTGCATAATGCAACCCTTTTTTGCGGAGGATGCGTTTTTGGGCGGTCGGCCTTGTGACAGCGACGAAAATTGTTGCTATTAGGCGTTCGCTTGGCGTTAGAGTGGCGAATTCATGGGAAAACTACGCGAAGATCTTCGGCAATATGAAGGCTGCGGCCTCGCCTCGGCGCTCGAGGCGATGGGCGAACGCTGGTCGTTCATGATCCTGCGCGCCGCCTTCAACGGGCTCAAGCATTTCGAGGAGTTCCAGTCCGAACTCGGCATCGCGCGCAATATCCTCGCCGGTCGCCTGGCGCGCCTCGTCGAACACGGCATCCTCGAACGCACCGCGCTCGACAGCGACCGGCGCAAAATCGTCTATGCGCTGACCGCCAAGGGCATGGACCTGCTCCCGGCGATGGTCGCATTGCGCCAATGGGGCGACAAATGGTGCCAGGGCGCCTCGACCCCGGTGCTCGTCGACAGCCGCGACGAACGCCCGATCCGCCCCGTCGCGTTGCAATCGCACGACGGCCGCACGCTCGACCTTGCCGAACTGCGCTGGAAACATGCCGAGGAGCTGCTCGAGCTCGGACGCAGTTCGGAGAACGCGGCTTGAACGCACGGCTGTTAGCGCCGGTCCAGTCGCTCGTCCGCCGCTTCATGGTGCCGCCGACGGCGCGACCGCGCATCGACCCCTTGTTCGACCCCGCGCGCGCCTCCGAACTGCGCGACGATGTCGTCAAGAGCGGCTTCTTCCACAACAAGATTCGCGCGTTCTGGATGATGCAGACCGCCGGCTGGCTCGGCGCGCTCGCCATGCGCGGCCTGTCGGGCTTCGCCAACGGCCAGCCGCTGAGCTATATCGTGCCGATCGTCATCTCGACGATCACCGGCTATTCGCTGACGCTCGTCATGTCGGTGCTCTATCGCAGCCTGATCGACCGCGCGCCGCTCGTCACCTGGTCGCTGACCGCCGGCGTGCTGATGGTCGCGAGCGCGCTCTACAGCTTCATCGACGGCTGGGTGTTCCAGAGCCTGCGGGGAACCGACAGCGATTTCGCCAGCCTGTTCATCGGCGCCTTCTTCCTCGACGCGACGCTGCTCGCCGCCTGGTCGGCACTGTATTACGCGATCAACTATTTCCTGCGCATCGAGGAACAGGCCGACCAGCTGCTGACGCTCGAGGCGCAGGCGACCTCGGCGCAGCTGGCGATGCTGCGCTACCAGCTCAACCCCCATTTCCTGTTCAATACGCTCAACAGCATCTCGACGCTGGTGCTGCTCAAACAGACCGAGCCCGCCAATGCGATGCTGTCGCGGCTGTCGGCGTTCCTGCGCTACACGCTCGCCAACGAATCGACCGGCCAGGTCACGCTGGCGCAGGAGGTCGAGACGCTCAAACTCTATCTCGATATCGAAAAGATGCGCTTCGAGGAACGGCTGCGCCCGCATTTCGACGTCGACGCCGGCGTCGCCGAGGCGCGCGTGCCCTCGCTGATCCTCCAGCCGCTGGTCGAAAACGCGATCAAATACGCGGTCACGCCCAAGGAGGACGGCGCCGACATCCTCGTCACCGCGACGCGCAAGGGCAAGAAGCTCGTGCTCGAAGTGACCGATACCGGGCCCGGCTTGCATATCGGCCAAACCCGGCCCAAATTGTCGACCGGCGTCGGTCTGGCGAACATACGCGACCGTCTGGCGCAAGCCTATGGCGCACAGCAGAGCTTCGAGACCAGGTCGATTCCGGGCGGCGGATTTTCGGTAACGCTCGAACTGCCGTTCACGCGTAACGCAAACCAAGAGGCCTGACGCCGCTATGACCATCAGAACGATCCTCGTCGACGACGAAAAACTGGCCATCGAGGGCATGCGGCTGCGGCTCGCGGCGCATGACGATGTCGAGATCGTCGATACCTGCCAGAACGGGCGCGAGGCGATCCGCAAGATCAAGACCGACAAGCCCGACCTCGTCTTCCTCGACATCCAGATGCCCGGCTTCGACGGCTTTTCGGTGGTCCAGGGGATGATGGACATCGAACCGCCGCTGTTCGTCTTCGTCACCGCCTATAACGACCATGCCGTGCGCGCATTCGAGGCGCAGGCGGTCGACTATCTGTTGAAGCCGGTCGATCCGCAGCGGCTCGCCGACACGCTCGAGCGCGTGCGCCAGCGGTTGAACGAAAAGCGCGGCGCGTCCGACGTCGAACGGCTGAAGGAGGTGCTCGCCGAGGTCGCCCCCGACGCCGCCGAGAAGTTCGAGAGCGACGAAGAGGTCCCCGCCGCCAACCGCTATGAAAAGCTCATCAACATCAAGGATCGCGGCCAGATTTTCCGCGTCGATGTCGACACCATCGAACGCATCGACGCCGCCGGCGATTACATGGTGATCGAGACCGCCGACAATTCGCTGATCCTGCGCGAAACGATGAAGGATCTCGAAAAGCGCCTCGACCCGCGCAATTTCCAGCGCGTCCATCGCTCGACGATCGTCAACCTCGGCCTCGTCCGTCAGGTCCGCCCGCACACCAACGGCGAATGTTTCCTCGTCCTCGAATCGGGTGCCGAGGTGAAGGTCAGCCGCAGCTATCGCGACGTCGTCGCAAGGTTCGTGCATTGATCGCCAACCGCCGGCAAGGCTGTTTCTAGGCGGCCGCGCGGGCTAACGTTCCACCTTCGACAAGGAGATTTCCATCATGCACAAGATCGTTCTCGCCGCCGCCCTGACCGGCGCCGCCCTGGCCCTGGCCGCCTGTTCCAAAACCGAGGAAGCGACCGACTCCGCTGCGGCGACCGATGCTGCAGCCGAAAGTCCCGACGCCCCGGCGGCCGATACCGGCAGCGTGCTTGACGCCAACACCGCCACCGCCGAGCAGCTGGCGGCTGTCGACAACGTATCGCCCGAACTCGCCAAAGCGATCGTCGCGGGGCGGCCGTACGCCAGCGTCACCGAACTCAACGCCGCGCTGCTCGCCGCCGCGACGCCCGAACAGGCGGCCGCCACGCTTGCCCGCGTGTTCGTGCCGGTCAATTTGAACAGCGCCAGCCGCGACGAAATCGCCCTCATCCCCGGCATGACCGACCGCATGATTCACGAGTTCGAGGAATACCGCCCTTATGAGGACATGGCCGAATTCGACCGCGAGATCGGCAAGTATGTCGACGAGGCGGAGGTCGCGCGCTTCCGCAATTACGTCACCCTCTGACGCGCTTGCAGCCAGATCCTCCCCAGCTCGATGACGGCCAGCACCGCGAGGTGGAGATAGGCCGTCATCGGGTCGAACGCCGACAAGACCCAGTGCACGAACATCAGGATCGCCGCCGGGTAGACGAGCCGGTGCAGGCGTTTCCATGATCTTTTGAGCGCGCGCACTGCAATATCGTTCGACGTCGCCGCCAAGGGCGCGAACAATGCGAGCGCCAGCCAGCCGGTCAGCATGTCCGCCGAATTCATCTCGGTCAGCACGGCACCGAAAGAGGCCTTGTCGACGAGGTAAATCATGGTGTGACCGGACGCATAGGCGAAACTGGCAACCCCGAGATCGCGACGGCGCCGCATGAGCCAGATTGCCCAATCCCGCTTGCGAAACACGAGGCGGACGGGCGTGACGGCGAGCGTCGCTATCAGCAGCCACGCCGCCACGTCCCCGCTATCGCCGATGATGTGGCCATAGCCATAAACGTCGGGAGCGGCGTTCCAGCGAGCGAGCATCGCCAGGCCCGGCAGGGCCAGGCCCAGCCAGAGCAGCGGTCGCGAGGCGAGAAGTTTTCTCATCGGGTGAGACGAGTGGCGGCAATGGCTTTAAGAGGCAAGCCCGGTGCTGATGATCGCTATTTCGGCAGGGCTTCGCGACCGGAAGGCGCGTCAGCGCGTCGGCGTATACCAACGCTGCTGCCAGCCGGCGATCCCCGGAACCGGGCGCCCCTGCGCATCGCGCGCGGGATCGTAGCGAAAACGCTGCAGGATCAGGCGACAGGTGAAATCGTCGAGCGCGGCGATGCCGCTCGATTCGTGCGCGCGGCAGTCGGTCACGCGACCGTCGGTGGCGATCGACAGGTGGAACAGCGCCGATCGTCCTTCGCGTTCGCGCGCGCCGCTGGCGGAAAAGTCGCGCGCCTCGATGGCGCCGGCGATGCGCCGCGGTCGCGTTACCTGGGATCCCGTATAAGCGGGCCGATCCGTCGCGGACCCGATGTCGCTATCGACGCTGTAGTCGCCGGCGTCGGAATAGGGGGGTTGATCGTCATAGCGCGCGTCGTCGGGCGCGAGCGTGGTGCAGGCGGCCAGGCCTAGCGCCAGCGCCAGTCCCGCGCCGGTCAGTGCGAGCGTTTTCACGGGCGATTGCGTGGGTGTTCCGATCGGGTGCGTCATGGCGAATCCTTTATTCAGACGGGGCGCTTCCCATGCCTCAACGCACCAGCGCGCCTTTCGTTCTCCGGGCACGTCAGATCCTGCAGTCCTGGCCTTTCAGGCAATAACGCTGGGTGCGATAGATATCCGATTCGATCGGGTCGCCGGCACCGTTGCGCGCCGGCTCGTAGCGGAACCGCTGCCTGATCAGGTCGCAGGTTTCCGAATCGAGCCGCGCGCTGCCCGACGATCGCACGATCGAGCAGGCCTTGGCGCGGCCGTCGATGCCGACCCTGACGAGCGCGACGACGGTGCCGTCGACCTTCAAATTCTCGGGCATGTTGCGAAAATCGCGGTTCGAGATATCGCCCTTGATCCGATACGACTTGCTCGCCAGCCCGCCATCGCCGGTGCCGTCGCCGCTGTTGCCGCTGCCCAGGCCGTTGCCGCTTCCTCCCGCGCCGGTGCCGGGGCCGGGGGTTTCGGCGGCGCCGGCATCCGAATCGTTGCCCTTGCCCGCGACCGGGGCGGCCTTGACCGGTACCGGGATCGGGAGGCGCGGCTTGGGCGCGACGATCTGCGTCGGGGTGGCGCGGGTGTTGGCGGCCGATGCCGCGCCTTCCTTCGCCTTGCTCGGCTCGGGCGCCGGCGTGGGCGGCGGCGGTGGCGGTGGCGGTGCGGTGACATCGAAGGTCGACAGCGCCTCGACCGCGCTTTTGAGCACGACGCCTTCGCGCGCGGTCGCCGCCACATAGCCGGCGGCGGCGACGATGACGGCAGCCGCGATCGCGGATGCGATCCGTTCCGGGGTACGGTTGGCGTCGAGGTAGCTCATTGGCCCTATTACCGTTGGCGGGCGAAACGGTTCCTTAACGGCGCCGCGCGCGCGATCGATCTTGTTTTGGCATGAGCGCGCGAAAACTGCTATGACGATGCCCGGTCAGCGCCGCAAAGGCGCGACCGAACGATAGGGGAGGCACCAATGCAAGATTTCACAACCACGAAACCACCCAGCTGGTACTGGCTCGTCGCCGCGCTGGCGCTCGTCTGGAACCTGTTCGGCGTCATGGCCTATATCGCGCAGGTCACGATGCCCGCGGCGATTTCCGAGGCGATGACCGCGGCCGAACGCGCGGCGGTCGCGGCGCAACCGGCCTGGTATGTCGGCGCCTTCGCCATCGCCGTATTCGGCGGCACGCTCGGCTGCCTGTTGCTGTTGCTGCGGCGGCGCTGGGCGGTCTGGGCACTGGCCCTGTCGCTTGCCGCGATCATCGTTCAGCAGCTCTATTACTGGGTGCTCACCGATGTTGGCGCGGGGATGGCCGGGTGGGAACTTGGCATTTCGCTGCTGATCCCGGTGGTGGCGGCGCTGCTGCTGTGGATCGCGGTCAGGGCCGATCGCCACGGCTGGCTGAAATAATCGCCGCCGCCGACCGATCGCGGCGGCGAGCGACGAAGAATTCGCGCAGCAATTCGCCCGCCTCGCCCGCCGCGATGCCGCCCGCAACCTCGGGCGCATGGTGGCAGGTCGGGTGGGCGAAGACGCGCGCGCCATGGTCGACGCCGCCGCCCTTGGGATCGCTCGCGCCGTAATAGAGCCTGGCGATGCGCGCATGCGCGATCGCGCCCGCGCACATCGCGCACGGTTCGAGCGTCACCCACAGGTCGCAATCGGTCAGCCGTTCGTTGCCGATCGCCTGCGCGGCGGCGCGAATCGCGACGATTTCGGCATGGGCGGTGGGATCGGCGGCGCCGCGCGGGCGGTTGGCGCCTTCGCCGATGATGCGTCCGCCGCGCACCACCACCGCCCCGACCGGTACCTCGCCCGCGATGCCCGCATCGCGCGCCAACGCGAGCGCGCGCGCCATGAAGGGGGAGGGGGGAAAAGCCATGCCCGCCTGCTAGCGCGCGGGGCGTTCGTCGCCAAGCTTGGCTTGACGAATCCGCATGACCTGTTTAGGTGCGCCGACTTTCCGGCTCGGTCCGAGTGGCCGCTCGCGGGAATCCCGATTACCCCAATAAAGGTTTCAGAACGATGTCGCGCATCTGCGAACTTACCGGCAAGGGCCGTATGGTCGGCAACAATGTCAGCCACGCCAACAACAAGACCAAGCGCACCTTTCTGCCCAATCTGCAGAATGTGACGCTGCTGTCCGAAAAGCTCGATCGCAGCGTCAAACTGCGCGTTTCGACGGCGGGCCTGCGTTCGGTCGAACATAATGGCGGGCTCGACAACTGGCTCGTCAAGACAAGCGAGACCAAGCTCAGCGATCGCGCGCGCAAGCTCAAGCGCGAGATCATGAAGAAGGACGCGACCGCCGCCTAAGGCGCGCGCGCTTTCGCATTTCTTCAGCTTTCGAATCGAATCGAGCGGCGCCCCGGCGCCGCTTTTTTCGTGCCTTGCACGGGCCTAGTCGGTTCGTGCCGGCAATCGCACGCGCACCAGCAGCGTGCGCTGCCACACCGCCTTGTTGTCGTCGGAAATGATCCACACGCAGCGACAGGCAGGATCGGGATCGACAGCCAGCCCTTCGAAATTGTCGGCCAGCAACGGCGGCGCCAGCTCGCCCAGCATGCGTGCCGTCCACGCCCTGCCGGGCGCGATCTCGGCCGGGTCGGCGATCGCGAGCGTCGCCGAAAAACCGTCGATCAGCGAAACGCTGCGATGCAGGATGGCGATGCGTCCGTCGGGCAGCGCGACCGCATCGGAGACCGACCCCATGCCGCCGCGGTCGTATCGATAGCGCGCGACGACCGCATCGGGCCGGTCGGGCGCGCGGTCGAACAGCAGGACATCGCTATGCCCGTCGATCCGCCCGCGTTCGGACATCACCAGCCAGCGCCCGTCGGCGAGCCGCACCATCGCCTCGGCCCCGGCATTCGATCGCCAGCGGTGCATCGCCTTCGGCCGGGCGACGTTTCGTTCGCGGGCGAAGTCATCGCTGTAGCGCCGGATTTCGCGGCGGCTCTCGATTGTCGCCAGCCAATCGCCGCGATCGGTCCGCGCCAGCGCCTCGACATCGCGATAGCGTTTGTGCAGCGCCATGTCGCCGGCGCGGCCGGGCAACGGCCTGAGCGTCGGCGCGACGATCCCGCCGTCGCCACCGAGCCCGAAATCGAAAATCCAGCCGCTGTCGCTCGCCGCGACGAAATGGCGCTTGCCCGTCATCGCCAGCGCCGACCAGCCGCCGAAGCCGTCGTGCGGGCTGGTGATCTGCCACGCTTCCAGCAGGACGAGTTCGCCGAAGCGTCGCCGCGCCGGGTCGCTCGAATCGAGTGCCAGCGGGCCGGCGGCGAAGCGCAACGTCGTGACCGGCGGCGGCACCACCGGGCGGCCGAGCGGCCATGGACCGACCGTGACGAAGATCGCGGCGGCGGCGAGGATGCGGGACATGCGCATGGGTCCCGCCTGCGATAGCAGTCCCGGCGCGCGGGGCAAGCCGCCGGCCCGCCCGGCCGCTTGGCGACGCCCAGGCTGAACGGCGGATAACTGAACGAAAGCCGATATTCTCGTTCAGCGTGTCCACAGTCGGTCCGGTCTATTCCGTCATCAAGCCCGACGGAGCGCCCGCGCTCGTGTCGGCGAACGATTCGGTCCCTGTCGGGGGCTGATAGGGTCGGTGGGTCCATTGCTTCCCGGATCCACCGGCCCGACTTTTTTGCGCCGCTCTGGCGCTTACCTTGCCATCGCGCGCCTGCGACCCTAAGCTTGCCGACAAGTTCCGGCGGGATATTCCCGCGCGGTGATAACATGAAGATTGGCGTTGCTGGCATGGCGGATCGTCCTGCACCATCGCCGCGGCAGCCGGGTAACGATGGCCCCGGTAGGTTTGCGGACAAGCGTCCCCCCGGCGGGGCGGGTCATAATCGGCCTCGCGGAACGGCGCACAAGGCGCGCCGGTCGAGCTATGCCGCGATCGACCTCGGCACCAACAACTGCCGCCTGCTCATCGCCCGCCCGACCGCCGACGGCTTTATCGTCACCGACGCCTTTTCGCGCATCGTCCGCCTCGGCGAGGGGCTGACGCACAGCGGGCGCATTTCCGACGCCGCGATCGATCGCGCGATCGCCGCCTTGTCGGTCTGTTCGGACAAGTTGCGCCGCCGCCACGTCACGCTCGCGCGTTCGGTCGCGACCGAGGCATGCCGCCGCGCGACCAACGGCCCCGCCTTTATCGACCGCGTCTATCGTGAAACCGGCATCGCGCTCGAAATCATCTCGAACGAGGAGGAGGCACGGCTCGCGATGCTCGGCTGCCACATCCTGCTCGAACCCGGCGACGGGCCCGCGCTCGTGTTCGACATCGGCGGCGGCTCGACCGAGCTGGTGCTGGTCGATTCGACCGGCCCGGTGCCCCAGGTGCTCGACTGGATGAGCGTGCCATGGGGCGTCGTCTCGCTGACCGAGACGGTGGAGATCGACGTCGCCGACGCCGACGCGCGCATCGCGGGCTATGCCGAGATGCGCGATATCGTGCGCCAGGCGTTCGCGCCGTTCGCGCAGCGCCTGCCCAGCGCCGACCCGGGCGAGGCGCGCCTGCTCGGCACCAGCGGCACCGTCACCACGCTCGCCAGCCTCCATCTCGAACTGCCCGCCTATGACCGCAGCGCGATCGACGGCCTGATCGTCCCGTCGGCATCGATGCGCGCGATCAGCACGCGGCTCGCGCATATGTCGCTCGACGAGCGCGCCGAGCTACCGACGATCGGGCGCGAGCGCGGCCAGCTCGTCGTCGCCGGCTGCGCGATCCTCGAATCGATCCTCGACATCTGGCCCGCCGACCGCCTCGGCGTCGCCGATCGCGGCATCCGCGAGGGCATTTTGCGCACGCTGATGGCGGGCGACGACAAGCGGCAGCGGCGGTCGTGACGAGCGGCCGCAGAGACGCCGGGCGGACGACTCGCGTGCGCACCGCCAAGGGGCGCCGCGCCAGCTCGACGCGCTGGCTCCAGCGCCAGCTCAACGACCCCTATGTCAAGCGCGCGCGCGCCGAGGGCTATCGCAGCCGCGCCGCGTACAAGCTGATCGAGCTCGACGAGAAATTCGGCCTGCTCAAGAACGCGCGGGCGATCGTCGATCTCGGCGTCGCGCCCGGCGGCTGGACGCAGGTCGCGCGCCTGCTCGCGCCGCGCGCGGCGATCGTCGGCATCGACTTGCTCCCGACCGACCCGATCGAGGGCGCGATCTTGCTCGAAATGGATTTCATGGCCGACGATGCGCCCGACCGGCTGATCGCCGAACTGGGCAGTACGCCCGATCTCGTCATCTCCGACATGGCGGCGAACACCGTCGGCCACCAGCAGACCGACCATCTGCGCACCATGGGCCTCGCCGAAGCCGGGGCGGAGTTCGCGATCCAGACGCTGGCCGAGGGCGGCGCCTTCGTCTCGAAGGTTTTCGCCGGCGGCACCGACCGCGAACTGCTCGCGCTGCTCAAGCGCAATTTCCGTACCGTCAAACACGCCAAGCCGCCCGCCAGCCGCAAGGGCTCGCCCGAATGGTACGTCGTCGCGCAGGGGTTCAAGGGGCGACCCGAATGATCGCCCCCGCATGACGCAGGCGGGCCGCTGGTACATCTGTCGCCACGGCGAAACCGTGTTCAACGCGGTCCGCCGCCTGCAGGGCGATGCGCCGCACACGCCGCTGACGCGCACCGGCTTCGCCCAGGCCGACGCCATCGGCGCGGCGCTCGCCGAACGCCTCGGCAACGCGCCGGCGCTGACCCTATGGGCGTCGGACACCGGCCGCGCGCTGCAGACGCTGGCGGTCATCGCCGAGCATCTGGCGCTCGACTGGCACGCCGCGCGGCGCGATCCGCGGCTGCGCGAGATCGATGTCGGCAGCTGGGGCGGGCGCTATTATTCCGAGCTTTCGGCCGAGCGCGATCGCGCCGACGATGCCGCGACCGGCCTGTTCACACGCGGCGTGCCGGGCGGCGAAAGCTATCAAGACGTCGCCCGCCGCCTCGGCGAATGGATCGCCGCCACGCGCGACGAGCCGGGCGACCGGCTGATCGTCATGCACGGCATGTCGAGCCGCGTGCTGCGCGGTCTGCTCCTCGACCTGCCCGAGCACGGCGACAGCGGCGCGCCCATCGCCCCCGGGCTGTCGCAGGGATCGCTCGCGATGATCGAGAATGGGCGCGAAACCCTGCTGGTCGCGGGTGCGGCGAGCGCGCCGCGTTAGTCGGTGTTCTTGCTCTTCCTCGCCTTCGCCACGGCCGCCTTGAGCGCGTCATAGCCGACCGCGCCGTGGAGGATCTGGTCGCCGACGACGAAGGTCGGCGTGCCCTCGAAGCGCAATTGCTGCGCGACCGTCACGTTCGATGCGATCTCGCGATCGAGTGCGGGGTCGGCCTTGGCGCTTTCGACATCCTCGGCGGTCATTCCCGCCTTTTTGGCGGCGGCAAGGATGTTGGCGTCATTCGGCTGGCGCAGCGCGAACAGCGCGAGGTGATAGTCGCGATAGCGGCCCTTGCGCGCGGCCGCGAGCGCGACCTTGGCTGCGGGTCCGCTCTGCGCCGACAGGATCGGCAGCTCGCGATAGACGATCTTGAGCTGGGGATCGGATTTGAGCAGCCTTTCGACGTCGGGCAGGCTCTGGCGACAGAAGCCGCAGGCGAAATCGCTATATTCGGTGATGACGACGTCGCCCGCCGCGTTGCCGCCCCAGGCGCCCGCGAACGGCCGTTCGATCGCCGGGCGCAGCCGCGCGATCGCGGTCGCCGCCTCGCGCTGCTGCAGGCGGTCGAGCGCGCGCGGAATGATTTCGGGATGGTCGAGCAGATAGGCTTCGACCACCGCCTCGATTTCGGCGCGGTCGCGGCCATCGATCGCGGCGAGCACGGTCCCCGGCTCGGCATCGGTCGCGGCCGTCGTCGCACTCGCGCTGTCGTCGCCGCCGCGGCCCCACAAGGCGCTTCCGGCAAGGATTGCCACTGCGAGCAGCGCGATGGCCACGGCGCCGACGGCGATCGCGCGCCGCGCTCCGGCCGGTTCGCGCGCGCCAGGCCGCGCCGGCTCGGCTTCCGCGTAACCCGCCTGCATGGCCTTGGCCGCCGCCGGCCTGGGGCTCGCGACGGGGGTGGCCGCCTGCGGATCTGCCGCAACGCTCGCGGAGCCACGCATCTCGCCGCCCAGGTCTCCGAACAGCGGCAGGTCGCCGCCGCTTTGCTTGGCCGGTCGCGTGGCTTCTCCGGCCTTTTCCTCGGCGACCAGCCGGTCGAGCTCGCTGCCGATGACCGGGGCTTCGGGTTTGGGCGGGGCGACCTTGGCGATCACCGGCCTGGCCGCATCCCTGGCCCCGGCGATCAGCCGGCCGCTACCGTTGCGCGTCGCCGCGATCGATTTGTCGAGGCCGCTGGCCGTGGCGGCGCGGGTCTTGCGGGCCGCCCGCCCGATCATCGTGCCGCTCGACTTGCCCGCCGTCGCGGCGCCCGCGGCGATCGCGCCGCCCGCCTTGCCCGCGCCGCGCGATATCGCCGCTCCCAGCCTGTCGGCCTTGTCGCCCAGCTCGAGCGCGGCGACGCGGCGCGGGATATCGGCGCGTTCGCCCCAGCGAATCGTTGTCGCGGCAAAGCCGTGCCAGGCGCGTTTCACGCCCGACAGGAGCGCCGCCGCCTGGTCTGACGCCGATTTGGCGTGGGTGCCGGGCGCGGGGCTGGGGTCCCGTTCGTCCTGCGCCTTGGGAATGTCGATCGTCGCCTTGCGAATGCGCTGGGCGCTGTCCTCGTCCTCGCCGTCGAACTTGTCGAGCCAGGGCCGGTAATGTTCGTCTTTATCGCCCGTCATGCGGCCCCCGGTGGTGGCGGCCCCTCGATGCGGTCCGCCTGTCAGCGCTTCTTCTTTTTCTTCCCGTCGCTCTCGATTTCGGCGCGGGCGACATAGGCGATGTCCTGCGCGCGCAACCAATCGGGTGCGTTGGGATCGATACCAGCCATTGCCATTTCGGCATAGCGTAATGCAAGCGGCCACTCCTCGACCAGGCTGAATCGCTCGGCGCTGGCGAGCGAGGCGCGCGGCTGGTCGCCCTCGCGCGCGTAGACCAGCCCGAGCTGGTACCAGGCGAACGGATTTTCGCGATCGCGCGTCACGGCGGCACGCAGGATGGCGACCGCCTCGTCGTAATTCGCCGGGTCCTCGGTGGCGATCAGGGCATGGCCGAACATCGCCGCGATCAGCGGCTGCGCGCCGCTCAGCGCGGTCGCCTGCCGCAAGGGCTCCAGGGCATCGGCCGGACGCCCCGATTCGAGCAGCACCTGTCCTTCGAGCTCGAGGAAATAGGGATCGTTCGGCTGCTCGGCCAGCAGCGCCTCGGTCTCGGCGAGCGCTTTGTCGGGATAGGCCGATCGATGCCAGGCATAGGCGCGGGCATAACGCGCGGCGACGCTGTGGTCGGTTTCCGGAAACTTCTGCAAGGTTCGCGTCGGCTCGTCGGAATAACCGCCCAGCTTGGCCTTGATGCGCTGAAAGCGCGCCTCGATCGCGGGATCGGTGGCGACGGCATAGGCGGGATCGGCTTCGATATCGTGTTCGAGCCGCGCGATGCGGTCGCCCGACAGCGGATGGGTATAGGCCCAGCCGGCCTCGCGATTGACGCCGGTGCGGAACTCCTGGTTCTGCAACGTCTTGAAGAAGTCGATCATGCCCCTGCCGCTGATTCCGGCGCTGCGCAGATAGCTCGATCCGGCCTGGTCGGCCGACGATTCCTGCGTGCGCGAATAGGCGAGGAAGCTGCCCATCGCCGCCTGCTGGCCCGCCGCCATCACGCCGGTGCCCGCTTCGCCGGCGCCTGCCGCGATCAACGCGACCCCGGCCAGCAGCGAGAGCAGGCTGATCCGCGTCGCGGCCGTCGCGCCTTCGTCGAAGCGCACGACATGGCCGCCCGCGATGTGGCCCAGTTCATGGGCGATCACGCCCTGGACCTGGTTGGCATTGTCGGCGGAAGTGATCAGCCCGCTGTGGATGTAGACGGTCTGGCCGGTGGCGACGAAGGCGTTGATCGACGGATCCTGGATCATGACGATATCGACGCTCGCGGGCGCCAGGCCCGCCGCCTCGATCAGCGGTTTCGACATGTCGGTCAGCAGCGCCTCGGTTTCGGCATCGCGCAGGACCGACTGCGCGCCGACCGGCGCGATCGCGAGCGACAGGCAGGCGAGCAGCGCCAGCGCGCGCGCGACGAGACGCGCGACGATGGGCGCGGTCGGGCTCGCGGTGGAGGCCGCGCTGATCTGGGAGGAGGTCATGGCGCCGCTTGTGGCGCCGGGCGGCTGAACGCGCGATGAAAATCGGGCCGGGCGACCTTGCGGTCGCGCCCGGCCCGATTCCTGGCCCGATGCCCGGACCGATGATCGTATCGGCGGATCAGTTGCCAAAGGTCCTTTGCCACCAGCCGCGACGGCTGCCGCCGCCGGCGCCGGCTTCTTCGGTCGCGCTTTCGACATCGCTCGCCGGCCGCGCTGCCGCCGTCTCGGCGGGCTTCTTCGCCGCCGGCTTGCGCGGTGCCTTGTCCGGCGCGGCGTCGCTCTTGGCGTCGTCGTCCTTGATCGCGTCGGTTTTGGCCGTGGCCGCCTTGGCCGCCTTGGCCGGCTTGGCTGCCGGCTTGGCACGTGCCCGCGGCTTGGCGGCGGGTTTTTCGGCCTTCCCGCGAGCGGTCGGCGTATCCGCCGGTTCCTGCGCGGTCGGCTGGTCGTCGGCCTTGGCCTTGCGGGCGCGCGGCTTGCGCGGTGCCTTGGCCGGAGCGGCGTCGGCTACGTCGCCGCCGCCCGCCGTCGCCGGGGTTGCGGCACCGGCATCGTCGGGCTTGCGCGCACGCGGACGACGGCGCGTCCGCGGCTTGTCGTCGCCATCGTCCTGCGCACCGTCTCCGGTCCCGGCGTCGTCGGCCGGGGCGGGGGCATGGTCGCCCGAATTGCTCGTTCGCGCGGCGCGATCGCCACCCTGGTCGTGCGCGTTGCCGCCGGCCTGGTGCTCGCCGCCCTCGGCGCCTTCGCCGCGACCGCCGCGCCGACGCCGTCCGCCACGCCGTCCGCGACGACGCTTGGGCTTGTCGCCCTCGTCCTCGTCGGCGGCGGCGCTCGGCCGGTCGCGGCTTTCGCCCTCGTCCTGGTCGCTGTCGTCGCGATCGATTCGCGCCGGGCGACTGTCGTCGCCCCCGCGCTGGTCGTTCGCACCGCGCTCGTCGCGCGATCGGCCGCGGCCGCCACGCTTGCGGCGACGCTTGCCGTCGCTGCCGCGATCGTCGCGGTCGCTGCGGTCGGCGTCGTCGTCGCCATCGCCGTCGTCGCCATAATCGTCCGCCTCGACGACGTCGTCGTCATCCTCGGCGAGCGATTCGAACTTGGGCATGTTCTCGGGGCGCGGGCCGCTGATGTCGACCGTCATGCGCGCGCCTTCGGTTTCGCCGTCGGACAGGATCTCGATGACGACGCCATAGCGGTGCTCGATCTCGGCAAGCTCGTCGCGCTTGGCGTTGAGCACGTAATAGCTCGCTTCCTGGCTGGTGCGCAGGACCAGGCGCGTGCCCTTGCCCTTGGCGGCTTCCTCCTCGAGCAGGCGCAGCGCCGACAGCGCCGCCGACGAGGCGGTGCGGACGAGGCCGGTGCCTTCGCAATGCGGGCATTCGCGCGTCGATGCCTCGAGCACGCCGGTGCGCAGCCGCTGGCGGCTCATTTCCATCAGGCCGAAGCCCGAGATGCGGCCGACCTGGATGCGCGCGCGGTCGTTCTTGAGCGCGTCCTTCATCGCGCGCTCGACCTTGCGGACATTGCCGTTCTTTTCCATGTCGATGAAATCGATGACGACGAGCCCGGCCATGTCGCGCAGGCGCAGCTGGCGGGCGATCTCGCGCGCCGCCTCGATATTGGTGCTGTACGCGGTCGCCTCGATGCCGTGTTCCTTGGTCGACCGGCCCGAGTTGATGTCGATCGAGACGAGCGCCTCGGTCGGGTTGATCACCAGGTAACCGCCCGATTTCAGCTGGACGACGGGATTGTACATCGCGCTCAGCTGGTCTTCGGCGCCATAGCGCTGGAACAGCGGCACGGGGTCGGCATAATGCTGCACGCGCTTGGCGTGGCTCGGCATCAGCAGCTTCATGAAGTCCTTGGCGGCGCGATAGCCGTCCTCGCCCTCGACCAGCACTTCGCTGATCTCGCGATTGTAGATGTCGCGGATCGCGCGCTTGATCAGGTCGCTGTCCGAATGGATCAGCGCCGGCGCCGACTGGCCCAGCGTGTTTTCGCGAATGCCGTCCCACAATCGCGCGAGATAGTCGAAATCGCGCTTGATCTCGGGCTTGGTGCGCGACAGGCCGGCGGTGCGGATGATGACGCCGACGCTCGGCGGCAGCTTGAGGTCGTCGATGATCGACTTCAGCCGCTTGCGATCGCTGCCGTTGGCGATCTTGCGGCTGATCCCGCCGCCGTGCGAGGTGTTGGGCATCAGCACGCAATAGCGACCGGCGAGCGACAGATAGGTGGTGAGCGCGGCGCCCTTGTTGCCGCGTTCTTCCTTGACGACCTGGACCAGCATCACCTGGCGGCGCTTGATCACGTCCTGGATCTTGTAGCGGCGGCGCAGCGCCATCCGCTTGTCCTTCAGCTCGTCGCTCGGACGCCGCTTGGGGCCCTTGCCGCGACCGCGATTGCGCGCCCGGCGGCCGCCGCGCGCCTCGTCGTCCTCGTCGTCCTCGCCGCGTTCCTCGTCGTCCTGCGACTCGTCGCCATGGCCGTCGTCGTTATTGTCGGCGTGATCGTCTTCGTCGAGCGGGGCGGGCGGGACGACGTCCTCGACCTCGCCCTCGAGCTCCTCGATATCCTCTTCGGCGCGCATCGCGGCCTCTTCGGCGGCGTGCTCGGCCTCTTCGCGGAGCAGCGCTTCGCGATCTTCCTTGGGGATCTGGTAATAATCGGGGTGGATTTCGCTGAAGGCGAGGAAGCCGTGGCGGTTGCCGCCATATTCGATGAACGCCGCCTGCAGCGACGGTTCGACGCGGGTGACTTTCGCCAGGTAGATATTGCCCTTGAGCTGCTTGTGCTCGGAGGACTCGAAATCAAATTCCTCGATACGGTTTCCGTTGAGGACGGCGACCCGGGTCTCTTCCCGGTGCCGCGCGTCGATCAGCATGCGCGTTGTCATGTACTTTACTCCGGGCGTCGGCGCTCCCTCCCGGTGGGGCTAGCCCAAGCGGGAAAAGGGTGCGGACGCCATGTTTTGTGGACGGCCCTGGGCGCGATGTCGCGCTGCCGGGCGTGATCCGGTGGTTATGATGATTGTGTCTGCTGGTACGGGCCCGGGCGCAAAACGCGCTCGCCGGTCCGGGGACGAAAGTGCCCGGAAAATGCGGGACGATCCGGCTCCGATCCGCGCCGCGCGGGACGAAATGTCCCTTGCCGGGGCGGGTGTGGAGGGGGATGTCATGCCTCATTCAGCGTCAACCTGGTTCGATAGGGGGCGAAAAATCGCGGCATATTGCCACATATCCTTGCCCCTGGTCGAGCCGTGCCGCCGTTTCGCCGCGATCCCGAAAAACGGGCGTGACGAGCGGGTTTTGCGGCCCGCCATCGTGCTAGCACCGCCCGGCAGCGACGGCAACCGCGCTGTTGCCGCCACCGCGCGCGACGCATGGGGGCTGGACGAACAGGGAATCGGGGCGGCATAGCACGGTCATGGCATTCATGGTCACCGCGTTGCTGCCGCTTGCCGCCGCCCTTTCAGGACCGGCCGCAGCGATATCGCATCTGGCGGAAATTCCCGTATTTGCCGCCGCCCAGCGCCGCCGCAGCCGCTACAGCGTGTCGATCAAAATCGGCAAACCCGCGCCCGCGCTGCCGCTGCCGGCGATCGAGGGCGACGATGCCACGCTGCCGCTGGTCGTCATCGATGCCGGCCATGGCGGCCACGATCCCGGCGCGGTCGCCGAGGGCGCGCGCGAAAAGGATCTCACGCTCGCGCTGGCCAAGGCGCTGCGCCGCGACCTCATCGACAGCGGGCGGGTGCGCGTCGCGCTGACCCGCGACGACGACAGCTTCCTCGTGCTCGAAGAACGCTTCGGCATCGCGCGCCGCCTCGGCGCCGACCTGTTCGTCTCGCTCCATGCCGACGGCGCCGAAAACACCGCCGCGCACGGCGCGACCGTCTACACCCTGTCGGAAACCGCGTCGGACCGCGAGGCGGCGCTGCTCGCCGCGCGCGAAAACCGCTCGGACATCATCCATGGCGTCGACCTCGGCGGCAAGTCCGACGATATCGGCGCGATCCTGATCGACCTCAGCCAGCGCGAGACGATGCGCGCCTCGGCCGATTTCGCGCGGCTGCTGGTGCGCGAGGCGCGCGACGATTTCCCCTTCCGCCAGGTTCCGCACCGCATGGCGGGACTGATCGTGCTCAAGGCGCCCGACATGCCCTCGGCGCTGGTCGAGGCGGGCTATATCACCAACGCCGCCGATGCCAATTTCCTCGCCTCGCGCGAAGGCCAGCGCCGCGTCGCGCGCGGCATCGCCCAGGCGGTGATCGTGCATTTCGCGAAGTTGCGGGCGGAACGGTGATTTTGGCTTCGCGTGCCCGCAATCTGCATCTTGTCCACGAAGCATATGGCAATGCCCGTGGCCTTTGCTAAAGCGTGGCCGCAATGACCGACGACACCGCCCCTGCTGCCACCGGCCCCGCCACCACCGGCGCTTATGCGCGCTACCGCCTGCGTCGCGACGCCGCCGGGCTTGGGCACTGGTTCGCCGATCGCTGGCACCGCCGCCGCTTTCGCTGGCTGACCTATGCCGTCGTCCTCGCGCTGGTCGGCTGGATCGCGTTGTGGGCGGTGGTCGCGCGCGGCCTGCCCGATGCCAAGTCGCTGCTCGAATATCAGCCGCCGCTGCCGACCGTGGTGCGCGGGGCGAGCGGCGAGCCGGTCCACAGCTATGCCCGCGAACGCCGTGTGCAGCTGAGCTACGAGGACCTGCCGCCGCAGCTGATCCAGGCCTATCTCGCCGCCGAGGACAAGACCTTTTTCAGCCATGGCGGCATCGATTATACCGGCCTTGCCGGCGCGGTGATCGACTATATCAGCAAGGCCGGCTCGAACGAGCGCGCCAAGGGCGGCTCGACGATCACCCAGCAGGTCGCCAAGAACATCCTGCTGAGCGACGAATATTCGCTGGCGCGCAAGTTCCGCGAGATGGTGCTCGCGCGGCGCATCGAAAGCGTGCTGACCAAGCAGCAGATCCTCGAACTGTATTTGAACGAAATCCCGCTCGGCCGCCGCTCGTTCGGGGTCCAGGCGGCGGCGCGCGCCTATTTCGACAAGGATGTCGGCAATCTCGATCTCAGCGAGGCGGCGTTTCTCGCCATCTTGCCCAAGGCGCCCGAAAAATACGGTCGCGCGCAGAATAGCGCGCTCGCGCTCGAACGGCGCAATTTCGTGCTCGGCCAGATGGAGGAGAACGGCTGGATCAGCGCGGCCCAGCGCGCCGAGGCGACGGCCAGGCCGCTCGGCCTGACCGCGACGAGCATTTCGCCGTTCCGCAATGCCGGCGGCTATTACATGGAGGAAGTCCGCCGCGAGCTGATCGACAAGTTCGGAGAGACCGCCGACGACGGCCCCTTGAGCGTCTATGCCGGCGGCCTGTGGGTGCGCACGCCCTATGAACCCGAGATGCAGGCGGCGGCGACCAAGGCGCTGCGCGCCGGCCTGCTGCGCTTCGATGCCGGGCGCGGCTGGTCGGGCGCGATCGCGACGATCGAGGCCGACGACCAGTGGAAGAGCCGGCTCGCCTCGTCCTATGTCACGATCGACTATGAGGACTGGCGGATCGCCGCCTTGTTGTCGAAAAACGGGCGCGAGGCCGAGATCGGCTTTGCCGACGGCAGCACCGGCCGGATGACGGCGGGCAACGCGATGGGCGCGTTCGATCGCATCGCGCCGGGCGACCTGATCGCGGTCAAGCCGATGGGCGGCGACGAATTCGCGTTGCGCAACGTGCCCAAGGTGTCGGGCGGGATGGTCGTCGAGGATCCCCATTCGGGCCGCATCTATGCGATGCAGGGCGGCTTTTCGAACCGCATATCGTCGTTCAACCGCGCCACCCAGGCCGAGCGCCAGCCGGGCTCGACGATCAAGCCGTTCGTCTATTCGGCCGCGCTCGACAACGGCATGACCCCCGCCAGCATCATCGTCGATCAGCCGTTCTGCGTCTGGCAGGGCGCCAATCTCGGCGACAAATGCTTCCGCAATTTCTCGGGCGGCTATGCCGGGCCCAAGACGATGCGCTGGGGTATCGAACAGTCGCGCAACCTGATGACGGTCCAGGCCGCCAATGCGACCGGCATGGACAAGGTCGTGGCGACGATCAAGCGGATGAAGATCGGCGACTATCCGCCCTATCTGTCGATGGCGCTGGGTGCCGGCGAAACCACCGTGATGAAGATGACCAACGCCTTTTCGATGCTCGCCAACCATGGCCGCGAGCTCGACCCGCGCGTCATCGATTATGTCCAGGACCGCAACGGCAAGGTCGTCTGGCCGGCCAAATGGAAAGCGTGCGACGGCTGCAACAGGGACGACTGGGACGGCAGGCCGATGCCGCGCTTCGAGCAGACCGGGCGCCAGCTGCTCGACCCGCTGACCGCCTATCAGATGGTCCACATCCTCGAAGGCGTGGTGACGCGCGGCACCGCGACGCGGCTGCGCGCGATGGACCGGCCGATGATGGGCAAGACGGGGACCACCAACGGGCCCAAGGAAGTGTGGTTCGTCGGCGGCACGCCCGATCTCATCACCGGCGTCTATGTCGGTTACGACCAGCCGCGCGACATGGGCGGATGGGCGCAGGGCGGCCGCGTCTCCGCGCCGATCGCGCTCGATTTCTTCCAGGCGGTGATCCCCAAGGACGCGCCAAAGATCCCGTTCGTCGCCCCCGCCGACATTCGCATGGTGCGGATCGACCGGACGACGGGCAAGCGCGTCTATGGCGTCTTTCCCGACAGCGAGAACGACGATCCCAAGGCGGCGATCATCTGGGAGGCGTTCAAGCCCGAGACCGAGCCCAAGCGCACGATTCGCAAGGAAGAGATTCCGCAGCCCAAGAAGCAGCAGCAGGAAGCCGTCCCGCAGCGCACCGCCCCGGTCCAGCGCAAGGACACGGACTTTCTCGAAGACCAGGGCGGGATATACTAGTTGCCGACATCGGGTCGCGACGATCGCGTCCATCCCGCAGGAGAAGCTCGCATGCGCCGCGCCGTCGTTATCGTCATCGCCCTCGTCGCGCTTCTCGCCGGTGCCGTCTTGCTGCTCTATCCGCGCGGCGCCGAGGCGACGGGCCGGCTCGCGGTCGGCGATCCGGCGCCGCGCTTCGTCACGACGGGCACGCTCGGCGGCGAAACCTTTCGGGTCGATCTTGCCAGCGAGATCGCAAAGGGCCCGGTGGTCCTCTATTTCTATCCCGCCGCCTTCACCACCGGCTGCACGCTCGAGGCCAATGCCTTTGCCGAGGCGATGCCGCGCTTCCGCGCCGCTGGCGCCACCGTGCTCGGCCTCTCGGCCGACGATCTCGGCACGCTCAGGAAATTCTCGGTGTCCGAATGTCGCGGCAAGTTCGCGGTCGCGCCGGCGAGCAAGCGGATGATCGCCGACTATGGCGTCGCGCTGAAGAAGGCGGGCGTCGATACCGGCGTGACGACGCGCACCAGCTACGTCGTCGGCTCCGACGGCCGCATCGCCTTCGTCCACGACGACATGGATTATCATGACCATGTCCGGCTGACGCTTGCCGCGGTCGAACGGCTCGCCGCGACGCGCTGACTCGTCGGCCCGCGATCCCGCCGCGCTTGCCAAGGCTCGCTGCGGCGTTAAAACCCGGCGGCAGTTAACATAACGCGCGCATCGCGCCGCGATCGAAAAGACACGAACCGGGGGATTATCACGTGACCGCAGCAGCTCAGCCCGACGCTTTCGCGCCGATCATGAACGTGTCCGACTTCCTGTGGGGCGGCACCTGGAACGGCGAGGCGGTGATTCCGTTCCCGCCCTTGGTCCTCCTCCTGCTCGGCGCCGGCGTCTATATCATGATCGGCCTGCGCGCCTATCCGCTGACGCATTTGATTCCCGCCTTCCGCAGCCTGTTCACCAAGTCGGGCAAGCAGGGCGCGGGCGAAATCTCTCCCTTCGCGGCGCTGTCGACCGCGCTGTCGGGCCAGGTCGGCACCGGCAACCTCGCCGGTGTCGCGACCGCGATCGCGCTCGGCGGACCAGGCGCGATCTTCTGGATGTGGATCACCGCCCTGGTCGGCATGGCGCTGGCATTCGGTGAGGGCGCGCTCGCGATCCGCTTTCGCGACCGCGCCGAGGACGGCACCTGGCGCGGCGGCCCGATGAGCTACATCACCATCGGCCTCGGCCCGAAATGGAAATGGCTCGCGATCCTGTTCTGCATCGGCACGCTGATCTCGGCGATCGTCACCGGCAACGGCATCCAGGCCAATTCGATCGCCGATTCGATGACCGAAATCTTCGCCGTCGAAGCATGGGTCGGGGGCCTCGTCACCGCGATCGCGGTATTCATCGTCATCATCGGCGGCATCAAGTCGATCGGCAACGTCGCCGAAAAGGTGGTTCCATTCATGGCGATCGCCTATATCGCGATGGCATTGCTCGCGATCATCCTCGACATTCGCGATATTCCCGAAACCTTCGGCCGCATCTTCTACGGCGCGTTCAACACGCAGTCGGCCTCGGGCGGTTTCATCGGCGCCGCGATCATCATCGCGATCCGCGCCGGCGTCGCGCGCGGCCTGTTCTCGAACGAGGCGGGCCAGGGGTCTACCCCGATCGCGCACGCCGTCGCGCAGACCAACGATCCCGCCGCCCAGGGTCGTTTCGCCATGCTCGGCACCTTCATCGACACGATCGTCATCTGCACGATGACCGCGCTCGTGATCTTGACGGTCGAGGGCGATTTCACCGCCGGCGGCATGGCGGTCGAACACGCCTGGCAGTCCGACCTGACCGGCTTCGCGATGACCTCGGGCGCGTTCGGCGCGGCGTTTCCGTTCCCGATCCTCGGCGTGCCGGTGGGCACGCTGATCGCCTCGATCGCGCTCATCCTGTTCGTCTTCACGACGCTGCTGACGTGGAGCTATTACGGCGAGCGCGCGATCACCTGGCTCTACGACCTCTTCCCCGGATCGAGCCTCAAGGGCGAAAAGGCGCTGCACATGACGTGGCGCGTCCTGTGGTGCATCGTCATCTACATCGCCGCGGACGTCCCGCTCGAGGTGATCTGGCGCTTCGGCGACATCGCCAATGCGACGATGCTGGTGCCCAACGTCATCGCGCTGCTCGCGCTGTCGGGGGTGATCTTCGCGCTGGCGCGCGGCGAACGCACCGCCGGCACCGACCACGGCCGCGCCACGCCGCCCGAACTGAGCGACGATATCGCGGGCGCGCCGGGCGGGCATTAACCCACCTTTTCGACATTGCGGAAGCGGGGGCGCGGCGACGCGCCCCCGCTTTCGTTTTAAACGCGACTCCGCTAAGCGGCAGTCACATCTGACGGAGACTTTCCATGCGCGCCGAAGCGCAATCGCATATCGACCGCATCACCGCCGCGCTCGACCTCATTCGCCGCTTCCTCAACTGGGACCAGGCGAAGCGGCGGCTCGACGAGCTCAATGCGCGCGTCGAGGACCCGACTTTGTGGGACGATCCCAAGGCCGCGCAGGAGGTGATGCGCGAACGCGGCCGGCTCGACGATGCGATCCGGGCGGTGACGGCGATCCAGAAGGACATGGACGACACCGCCGAGCTGATCGAAATGGCCGATGCCGAAGGCGACACCGCGCTCGGCGACGAAGGCCTGGCGCAGCTCGCCAAGCTCGCAACCCGCGCCGATGCCGACAAGATCAAGGCGCTGCTCGCGGGCGAGGCCGATAGCTACGACACCTATATCGAAATCCATGCCGGCGCCGGCGGGACCGAGAGCCAGGACTGGGCCGAGATGCTGCTGCGCATGTACCAGCGCTGGGCCGACAAGCGCGGCTACAAGGTTTCGATGGTCGATTACCAGGCGGGCGACCAGGCGGGGATCAAGTCGGCGACGATCGAGGTCAAGGGCGAGAACGCCTATGGCTATGCCAAGACCGAAAGCGGCGTCCATCGGCTCGTGCGCATCTCGCCCTATGACAGCGCCGCCAAGCGCCACACCAGCTTCTCGAGCGTCTGGGTCTATCCCGTCATCGATGACGATATCGACATCGAGATCAACGAGGGCGATCTCAAGATCGACACCTATCGCGCGTCCGGGGCGGGCGGCCAGCACGTCAACACGACCGATTCGGCGGTGCGGATCACGCACATCCCGACGGGCATCATCGTCGCCAGCCAGAACGACCGGTCGCAGCACAAGAACCGCGCGACCGCGATGAACATGCTGAAAGCGCGGATGTACGAGGCCGAACTGGCGCGGCGCGAGGCAGAGGCATCGGGCGAATACCAGGCCAAGACCGAAATCGGCTGGGGCCACCAGATCCGCAGCTACGTCCTGCAGCCCTATCAGATGGTCAAGGACCTCAGGACCGGCGTCACCTCGCCGTCGCCCGACGACGTCCTCGACGGCGCGCTCGACCCCTTCATGGCGGCCGCGCTCTCGCAAAAGGTCACCGGCGAAAAGGTCGAGGTAGAGGACGTCGATTGATGCGCGCGGGGCGGGGCATCATGGCGCTGGTCCTCGTGTCGTCGCTCGCGCTCGCCAGCTGCGACTGGATCCACGATCCCGATGCCGACCGCCCCGAAACCTCGCGCGACTTTCCGCGCGCCGACCGCCCCGTCGCCCCCGTCGTCTCGAACCAGTATTCGGACGAAACCAGCCGCGACCGGCTCGGCGAGGCGGGCGAGGTGATGGAACGCGCCGGCGTCACCAGCGGCATGACCGTCGCCGATATCGGCGCGGGCGAGGGCTATTATACCGTGCGGCTGGCGCAACGCGTCGGCGCGCAGGGCCGCGTCCTCGCGCAGGATATCGATCGCGGCGCGATCCGCCGCCTTGCCGACCGCGTCGCGCGCGAACGGCTCGACAACGTCTCGATCAAATTGGGCGCGCCCGACGATCCGATGCTCCCCGCGGGCAGTTTCGACCGCGTCTTCATGGTCCATATGTATCACGAGGTCGCCGAACCCTACGCCTTTCTCTGGCGGCTCTATCCCGCGCTGCGGCGCGACGGAGAGGTGATCGTGATCGACGCCGATCGCCCGACGACGCAGCACGGCACCCCGCCCAAGCTGCTGTTCTGCGAATTCGAGGCGGTCGGCTACAAGCTCAAGAGCTTCACCGAACAGCCCGAGCTCGGCAGCTATTACGCCAGCTTCGTCGCCAGCGGCGATCGCCCCGAACCCGGCGCGATCGAGGCGTGCGCTTCGGCGGCCTAGCGGACGATTTGCGCCGCCCCCGCGTTTTGGCTAAGGGACGGTGGCATCCGCCCCGGACTCGCCGCGCCGCCACGCGCGCGCCGATTTCGGGGCGCTCCCATTCTTCCCTGCGAAGGTAACCGTCATGCCCCGTCGCCGCCAGATTTACGAAGGCAAGGCCAAGATCCTCTACGAGGGTCCCGAGCCGGGCACGCTGATCCAGTATTTCAAGGATGACGCGACCGCGTTCAATGCGCAGAAACGCGGCACGATCTCGGGCAAGGGGGTGCTCAACAACCGCATCTCCGAACATATCTTCACGCTGCTCGGCCAGATCGGCGTGCCGACGCATTTCCTGCGCCGGCTCAACATGCGCGAACAGTTGATCCGCCAGGTCGAGATCGTCCCGATCGAGGTCGTCGTGCGCAACGTCGCGGCGGGCACGCTGTCGAAACGCCTCGGCATCGAGGAAGGCACGCAGCTGCCGCGCACGCTGATCGAATATTGCTACAAGGACGACGCGCTCGGCGATCCGTTGATTTCCGAGGAACATATCGCGTGCTTCAACTGGGCGAGCCAGGAAGAGATGCACGACATCGCCGACATGGCGATCCGCGTGAACGATTTCATGTGCGGCCTGTTCGCAGGCATCGGCATCAAGCTGGTCGATTTCAAGCTCGAGTTCGGGCGGATCTGGGACAACGACTTTTCGCGGATCATCCTCGCCGACGAGATCAGCCCCGACAGCTGCCGGCTGTGGGATATGCAAACCAATGAAAAACTTGACAAAGATCGCTTCCGTCGCGATCTCGGCGGCGAAGCGGAAGCCTATCAGGAGGTCGCCCGGCGGCTCGGCCTGATGCCCGAAGGCGCCGACAACGAGGTCCTCGATCTCGACAGCCATCGCAAGAAAAGAGGAAAATGAGTTTATGAAGCGGATCGTCCCGGCCACACGCATTGCGACCCTCCCGCTTCTCTCCTTAGCCCTCGCTTTATCCGCCTGCGCGACGCTGCCCGACCCGGCGGCGACGGCGACGCCGGCCCCCGCCGCGCTGGTCCGGGACGACGCCCTGCCGCTGCCCCCGGTCAGCGGCGAAACCGGCTGGGGCTTTCCCGTTTACGATGTCCTGCCCGATCCCGCGGTGCGTTATGGCACGCTCGCCAACGGGATGAAATATGCGATTTTGCGCAACCAAACGCCGCAGGGATCGGCGGCGGTGCGGATGCGCTTCGACTTCGGTTCGATCGCCGAGGGCGAGAACGAGCGCGGGCTTGCCCATTTCATCGAGCATATGGCGTTCAACGGGTCGCAAAACGTCCCCGAAGGCGACATGACCAAGATGCTCGAACGGCTCGGGCTGGCGTTCGGCGCCGACACCAATGCCTCGACCGGCTTCGATGCCACGACCTATCAGCTCGATCTGCCGCGCACCGATGACGAGCTGGTCGATACCGCGCTGATGCTGATGCGCGAAACCGCGGGCAACCTCACCATCGCGCCCGAGGCGGTGAATCGCGAGCGCGGCGTCGTCCTGTCCGAAATGCGCACGCGCGACAGCTTCCAGCTGCGCCGCATCGTCGATTATTTCGATTTCGTCGCGCCCGAGACGCCATTCGGCGATCGCCTGCCGATCGGCACCGCCGAGGTGCTCGAGAGCGCCGATGCGGCAACGATCCGCGCGCTTTATCATCGCTATTACCGCCCCGAAAAGGCGACGCTCGTCCTCGTCGGCGATTTCGATCCCGACGCGATCGAGGCGAAGATCAAGGCGCGTTTCGGCGACTGGCAGGGCGTCGGTCCGGCCGGCGCCGATCTCGACGACGGCACGATCGACGTTGCGCGTCCCGCCGCCGCCGACAGCTTCGTCGATCCCGACGTTCCCTATATCGTCAGCATCGACCGCTTTCAGCCCTATGTCGAACGCCCCGACACCGTCGCCGAGAGCCGCCGCGCGCTGCTCGAAAGCCTCGGCAACGCGATGCTCAACCGTCGTTTCGAAAAGCTCGCCAACGCGCCCGGCAGCCCGATCCTCGGCGGCGGCGTGTCGACCTCGGCCTTTTTCGAGGCGGCGCGATCGGCGTCGGTCTCGGTGACCGCCAAGGAAGGCGAATGGCAACAGGCGCTCGCGGTCGGCGAGAACGAGCTGCGCCGCGCGCTCGAGTTCGGTTTCGCGCCGGGCGAGCTTGCCGAACAGCTCGCCAATATCCAGCTGGCGGTCGATACCGCTGCCGATCAGGCCGATACGCGCCGCTCGGCCGCGCTCGCCGCGAGCATCCTGGCGACGCTCAACGACCGCGCAATCTTCTCGACCCCGGCCTTCCAGCAGCGATTGTTCGCGACGCTCAAGCCGACGCTGACGCTCGACGCGGTCGAGGCGGCGTTCCGCGCGCGCTGGGCTGGCTCGCCGCCGCTCGTCCATGTCTCGACCAAGACCCCGATCGCGGGCGGCGACGCCGCCGTGCTCGCGGCGTTCGATGCCGCGGCCAGGGCCGCGCTGACCGCGCCGGTCACGGCGACCGCGACCGCCTTCGCCTATGACGATTTCGGTGCCGCCGGGGCCGTTGCCGCCGACGCCACGATTGCCGATCTCGGCATCCGCACCGTCACCTTTGCCAACAATGTGCGGCTCAACCTCAAAAAGACCGACTTCGAACAGGGCAAGTTGCGCTATGCCGTGCGCCTCGGTTCGGGCGAGCTGCAGCTGCCCGCCGACGAGCCTGGGCTCGCCATCTTCATGAACACGATGTTCGCCAATGCCGGCCTCGGCCGGCACAGCTACGACGATCTCGTCGCGCTGCTCGCCGGGCGCAACGTCAGCCCCGGCCTGACGGTCAGCGACGACGGCTTCGGCGCGTCGGGCACGACGACGATGGCCGACCTGCCGCTGCAGCTCAAGGTCACGGCCGCCTATCTGACCGATCCCGGCTATCGCGCCGAGGCGCAGTCGCGCTGGGCCAGCCTCGTGCCGACCTTCGTGGCGCAGCTCGACGCGACGCCGCAATCGGTGTCGGCGCGCGACGTCGGCCGCATCCTCGCCAGCGGCGATCAGCGCTTCGGCATTCCCGACGAGGCGACGCTGCTCGCGCGCAACCTCGGCGAGCTCGAGGCGGCGCTGACGCCCATCCTCGCGCGCGCGCCGATCGAGATCGCGGTCGTCGGCGATATCGACGAGGATGCGGTGATTGCCGCCGTCGCCGCCAGCTTCGGCGCGTTGCCGCCGCGCGACGCCGATTTCGGCGCCTTCGCCGATCGCCGCGCGGTCGCCTTTCCGGCCGACCGCAGCCCGGTGACGCTGACCCATGCCGGCGCCCCCGACCAGGCGCTTGCGCTCGCCTATTGGCCGACCGACGACGACAGCGACGCGACCGAAGAGGTTGCCGTTGACATGCTGTCCGACGTCATGGGGCTGCTGCTGCTCGAGGAAATTCGCGAGAAGCTGGGCGCGACCTATTCGCCCTCGGCCGCGTCGAGCATGTCGAGCGTCTATCGCGATTACGGCACCTTCGGCGTTTCGGTCGTGGTCGAGCCGGGCCGCGCCGACGAGGTGTTCGCCGCGGTCGATCGCATCGCCGCCGAACTGCGCGATGCCCCTGTCGACGCCGATGTCCTCGCCCGCGCGCGCACGCCGATCCTCGAACAAATCGCCAAGAGCCGGCGCGAAAACGCTTACTGGCTGGGGCTCGCGTCGCGCGCGCAAAGCCAAGCCGACCGGCTCGACCGCGCGCGCAATTACGAGGCGCGCGTGAAGGCGATCACCGCCGCGGACCTGCAAAAGGCCGCGCGCAAATATCTGCGCGACGAGAGCGAGCTCAAGATCCGCATCGTCCATGACAGCCTGGTCGGGGACTCTTGATGCGCTGAACGGGGCCAGCTGACGCTGTCCCTAATCGGTGCCGAGTGGGCTGGGTCCGGCGGAAGCCAGGAAAAGCGCCCTACTGGTTGACCCGATAGCCGCAGATGATGCCGAACAGGAAGGCGGCGAACAGCGCGAGCTGGACCTGGCCGTCGGGATCGGACCATTGGAACATTTCGTGGCCCCAGCCGAACAGGGCGATGAACATGGCAAGTGCCAGCATACCCATGGCAACAACTCCCAATCGCAACATCGATCGGTTCGATCATAAGGCGACAGGGTAAATAAGGTCTTAGCGTTCGTGTCGTCGGGCCTGCGCCCGATCGCCGCCTGCACCCTTGTCGCGCGCGGCCAATCGCGCCATAGCGGCGGCGATTTTCGATCGAAAGGGATGCGATGAAGGTTCAGGTCTATGTCACGCTCAAGCCCGGCGTGCTCGATCCGCAGGGCAAGGCGATCCACCACGCGCTCGAAAGTCTCGGTTTCGCCGGCGTCGCCGACGTTCGCGCGGGGCGCTTCATCGAGCTCGACGTCGCCGACGACGTGTCCGACGACGATCTCGACGCGATGTGCCGCAAGCTGCTCGCCAACACGGTGATCGAAAACTACCGCATCGAACGCGGCTGAGGGGCAGGGGACCAACCCATGAAATCCGCCGTCATCGTCTTTCCCGGCTCGAACTGCGATCGCGACATGGCGGTCGCGATCGGCGCCGTCACCGGCCAGGCTCCGGCGATGGTCTGGCACGGCGACGCCGACCTGCCCGAGCGGCTCGATTTCATCGCCGTTCCGGGCGGTTTTTCCTATGGCGACTATCTGCGCTCGGGGGCGATGGCGGCGCGTTCGCCGGTGATGCGCAGCGTCGTCGATGCGGCCGCGCGCGGCGTTGCCGTGCTCGGCGTCTGCAACGGCTTCCAGATCCTGACCGAGGCGGGGCTGCTGCCCGGCGCGCTGATGCGCAATGCCGGGCTCAACTTCGTCTGCCGCGACGTCGCGCTGACGGTCGAGAACGCCCGGTCGCTGTTCACGAACCGCTATGACGCGGGCGAACGCATATCGCTCCCCGTCGCCCATCACGACGGCAATTATTTCGCCGACGACGCCACGCTCGACCGGCTCGAGGGTGAGGGCCGCGTCGCCTTGCGCTATGCCGATGGCGATGCCAACGGCGCGGTCAACGGATCGTCGCGCGACATCGCGGGCATCCTCAACGATGCGGGCAACGTGCTCGGCCTGATGCCGCACCCCGAACGCGCGATCGAGCCCGCCCATGGCGGCAGCGACGGCCGCCGCCTGTTCGAAGGCGTCATGGCGGGCCTGTCGGTCGGCGCCTGACCGGTCGATCTATTCGCCTAGGCAGCCATGGTCCGGGCGGTTACAAGGCCTCGCACGCGCCCGTAGCTCAGTTGGATAGAGCACGAGACTTCTAATCTTGAGGCCGCTGGTTCGAATCCAGCCGGGCGCACCATAATATCAACGTCTTAGCGGGTGCAGCCGGGCGGCATGGGATGCCGAGCGCATGGCCAGCAAGCAGATAGCAAGCAGCGCGGTCGGTTTCATAGCCCGCCCGTCACGCTCAGAACGCGCCGTTATCGCGCTCGAACTCACGAAGCGCCTTGCGGGCGTCACGCGATGCCGCGCCGAGCGAGAACTGTTCATCGCTCACCGCCACGCCACCGCGCAGATTGCGGCAGATCGGAACGTCCATATAGCCATAGTCCGGGTCGGTACTGTCGCACGGACAATAGTCCTGCCAGCACCTACCAGGTGACTGCGCCGCTGCCGCCGCTAATGCTTCATCCGTCGATCCGACATCGCCATCCAGGTTCTCGACCGGAGATGCCGCCTGGCGAGGTTTAGCGGGCATTGCGGAGCGTCTGGCCTCTGACGCCGCCAGATCGCGCCGTAGGGCCTCGTTCGTACGCTCCAGCGCCTTGAGCTCGGCGAGTTGGCCCTCGATGTCGGAAGCGGGCTCGTTCGGATCACCACCGCAACCGCCGGCGGCGGCGAGCGCGATCGTCATTATCGCAACGCGAAGCATCATGGCACTTTCCTCCAGGTCGGCGGCAAGCGTATCACCGCGGCATGCGCTTCGACAAGATGAGGGGCGGTGGCTGGTAGAAAGCCGCGACTGACCAACTCCGAACTGTCAGTGCGGACGGCGCAGTTAATCGACAGTTTAATCGACACTCTGGGATGGGCGCAGAAAGCCGCCGCTATTCCCACGATAGGCGGCGGCGCGCGCGATCACACAACAGGCGAGGCGAAAGGTCATGGCACGTTGGCTATCCTGCCGCCCCGATGACGATGAGCAGGAAGAACAGCACTGCGCCCGCGATCAGCCACATCTGAGGGTTGTTCGTCTCGCGCAGCGGCTCGGAAGAGTAGGCGGCCGATTGCTCGGCAAACGTGTCGGATTGCCCACTTGGGGCAGGCTGGACTTGCGCCGGGGCATCGGCGACGTCGTCGACCAGGGGCGCAAGGGCTTCGCCGCAATGCCGGCACTTCGTCGCCTTGCGCTTGATCGGCTCGGCGCAGACCGGGCAAGTCCTCATGTCCGATAGCTTGCGCACAGCAAGGCCGGTGCCCTTCATCGACTTCCAGGAGGTCATTGAGACGCCGCTATTGTATTCGACCTCGACGATCGCGTTGGCGCCCAGCTTCGCGGCCATTGAACGCAGCTTGCCATTCATCTCGTCAACTGTCGGCGCTGGCGAAAAGGCCATCGTGGCCTCACACTTCGCCTCGAGCCGCCGGATGGGCTCGTACTCGAAGTCCGGCGTTCCAACGTGGATTTCGATGTCCTCAATTCGCATAGCCAAGCCTCCCCTGCAGACCGAATGCAGGCTTGCCTATATTTGCGGCGCTTTCAAGCATCTATGCTGCGGGTCCTTGCTGCGGCCGGCCCCAAACGTAAGCGCATAGGAACCGCTTTTTTCGCGCATTTCCGCTATGTCGCCACCTCGAATAGTTAGAAGTTGCACGCAAGTTTTACTTGGAAATCTGGGATTTCTAGGCTACCAAAGCTGCGCGCTGTGATCGCTCCGTCTTTGGAGGCATTATGGCTGCTCGACCCTCACAATTTCCTGCATTTTTGCAGCTGAATTACGAAGAAAACGGCGTTTTTTCGCGGTTTCAGTCGGACGTGGCGAATGCGACGTCGGCGGCCCAGGGCAAGTTCGACAGCACCTTCAACGAGATCAACTCCACGCTGAATCGCGCGCTGACCATGCCGCGCAATGCGTTCGGCGCGCTCGACCTCGGCGCCTCGAGCCTGCGCCAGGCCGCGGCGGCGTCGCAAGAACGGGCCCGAGCAGCCACTGAGATGGCGGGCGCGATGGCAACGGCTGCGCGCGAGGAGGGCGACTATTCCCGGCAGGCGCGCCTTTCGGTAGCTGCAGCCGAGGCACTAGCTCGCGAAGAGCGCGATGCAGCTGCGGCCGCGCTCGCCCATGCGGACGCCGTCGAGCAGGTCCAGGGGCGCCTCAACCGCGCAGCCAGATCGTCGACCGCTCTAACTGTATCCACCCAGCGATCGTCCCTCGCGATGCAGACTGGCACGGCGTCCGTCGGCGCGCAGCGGTTCGCATACCAGCAACTCGGCCAGCAATTGAATGACGTCACCATTCAGGCGCAACAGGGCGTGAATCCGTTCGTCATCCTGACCCAGCAAGGCTCACAAGCTGCGTTCGCAATGTCGTATTTCGGCGGCAAGGCTGGCGCGGTGGGCAGGTTCCTCGCCGGACCTTGGGGTGCGGCAGTCTTTATCGCCGTAGCCGCGCTCGGTTCTCTCACAAAAGGCATGTTCGACAACGCAGACGCGGCGAAGATGGCCGAGACCGGCGCATCGGGCCTGTCGCAAGCTCAGAGCGTTTTGGGCGACATCTTCGATCTGACAAGCGGCAAGCTTCAGCATCAGAACGAACTCCTCATCCTCAACGCCAGGCTGACCGCGATCAATTTGCGGGCCGAAGCGGCAGCCTCGCAAGCGAGTTCGATTAAAACGCTCGGCCAAGTCGGCGATCGCCAGACGAGCGGCGGAACGCGCGCACGCGCCATCGCGGGATCGATCTTGCCGGATGGCATCGGCAACCTTGTCGCTGGCGATTATTACGGCGCGCGCGCCAATGCTCAGGCGCTCACTGATCTGGAAAACCGGCGTCGGACAGGCAAGATTACGCCGTCACAAGCACTTCAGGCGTCTGAAGATCTCGATTTCACCGGCCTCAAAATCAGCGCAGGAGAATATCAGCAGGCCCTCATCGATCGGGTTTCGTCGGGCATCAAAACCCAGACCGCCGACGCTATCGATAAATCGCTGGACGATGGCACGCTCGCAAAGGAACTGCGTCGCGTCGGCCGTCCGCACAAGCCGAAGAAGGCGCGCGACACTTCCGGGCAGGAAGCGCGCGAGCAGGAGCGGATCGGCGACCTTGCCCGGAAATCGGCGGACGAGATCGCGCGCGTCAATGAACAGTTCGACCGACAGCCTACGCTCGTCGACAAATCCGCTCAGGCTGTTCGCAAGCTCGAAGGCGTCATTGCCGAATTGTCGAAGCCCAAAAATGCTAAATTGCCTGGCGTCGCAAAGCTGATCGACGAGGCGCGAGACGTCCAGGCGAAAGCCCGAAACGCGATCAACAACGAGATCGACAAAACGATCGAGCGCGACGAGCAAGAGCTCGAACTGCTCAGTTTGCAGGCCGCCGGCTTGCGCGACGTCGCCGAAATCCGAAAACGTATTCGCGCCGAGGACGAACGGCTCGGCCTGTCAGCCAAGCTCAAGGACCTCGCCGATGAAAAGCGCGCTGCCGAGGGCATCCTTGCCGACACGTCCGCGACCGCGGACGAGCACGCGCGCGCGGCTGGCATCATTGCGGGGATGCCTCAGCAGATCGCGGAGATCGGCGACCAGCAGGATCGGGTCGCCAATGCTGCCGAACGCCAGTATTTCGCCGCGCTGAAGTACTCGGTTGAAATCGAGCGCGCCAATGCTCTCATGAACGCGCAGCTGGGCGTGGTGTCGAGCGTGCGCAGCGAGATCGAATCTTTCCTGGGAGGTCAATCGAGCGGCAAGAATTTCCTCAGCACCATCACCGATCAATTCGCCCAGTTGCGGGGAAAGAATCTGTTCGATGCGCTGTTCGGTGACGCCTTCGCGTCGCTCGAAGAACAGTTGCGCCGCGACAGTCCGCTCGGCAAAGCGAACGAGCGGCTGCGCGATGGGGTCGACGTGGCCGGGAGCGAAGCGCGACGGCTGGGCAAGGAGCTTCGTGAAGTCACCGATGGCATCGCCGCAGCCCGCCTAACCGGCACCGCGGGATTGACTGGCGAGAGTGCGCCGAGCGCAGCGAATGACGGGGAAACCATCGTCGTCGTCGGTCAGCGCCCGATCGACCTGGCCAAAGCCAGCGTCACCGATCTTGCCGATGCAATGGGCATAGCAATCTCTCAGCCGCTTACGACTGCGCTCGACCAGGTGTTCGGCACCAAGTTTTTCCAGCAGTTCAGCCGCGAGTTCGGCGGCGCGATTGCCGGTTACGCGCAGGGTGGCATCCCCGGCGCGCTCGCTGGCGTGTTGAAGGAGGTCGGCGCCAAGACCCTCAACGCAAATCTGTGGGGCAACGCGAACAAGGCGTTGAAGGGGTCGGCCACCGGAACCACGACCGCCGGCATCATGAAGGCGCTCGGCATCAAAACGTCGACGACCGGCGCGCAACTTGGCGGAGCGATCGGCTCGTTCCTCCCCATCCCCGGCGGCAACATCATCGGCGCGATCGCGGGCGGATTGTTCGGCGGACTGTTCAAGAAATCGCCGAGGGGCGCAGCGGTGATCACCAGCGCGACCCAGTCGAGCATCAGTGGCAACAAGGGCGACGTGCGCGATGCCCTGAGCGGGACGGCGGGATCGGTCCAGGATGGCTTACGCCGGATCGCCGACGCCCTGGGCGCTGAACTGGGCTCATTCTCCGTGTCGATCGGCAAATACAAGGACTGGTTCAGGGTCAGCGCGAGCGGTTCGCGGAGTGTCGGCGACAAGAAATTTCCCAAGCGGGCGGGCAGCGATCTCATCTACGACGGGCAGGATGAGGCCGAGGCGATCAAGGCAGCAATCATCAACGCGATCAGCGACGGTGCTATCAAGGGGCTGCGCGAGGGTACACAGCGGCTGTTGCGCGCGGGCAAGGATGTCGAAGCTCAAATTTCGAAGGCGCTGTCGTTCGAGAGCGTGTTCACGCGCCTCAAGGCGTACAAGGATCCGGTCGGCGCGGCGCTCGACACGCTCGACAAGGAATTCAAGCGGCTGCAGGACATTTTCAAGGAAGCCGGGGCGTCAGCCGAAGAATATGCCCAGCTAGAAGAACTCTATGGCATCGAGCGGGCGAAGGCGATCAAGGAGGCGGGCGAAAGCGTCACCGCATCACTGCGCGGGCTGTTCGATGAACTGACCATCGGCAACGATGCGCGATCGTTGCGTGACCGCCTTTCCAGTGCCCAGGAGGCATATAATCCGCTCGCCGAGCGCGTGGCGGCGGGCGATATGTCCGCTTATGACGACTATGCGGTGGCGGCGCGCGCGCTGCTCGACATTCAACGCCAGTTCGCGGGATCGCAGGACGATTATTTCAAGGTGCTGGACGAAATCACTGCGCTCACCAAGGCGCGGATCGACGCGGAAACGAACATTACGTCGATCTCCGCGAATCGTGACAGTCCGTTCTCCAACACCGGCATCGGAAATGACAATGGCCCCGTAATCGACGCGATCGATCGCCAGACCGACGCGGTAATTGCTCGCCTAGACGCTCTCAATCGCAATTTCGGCAACGTCACTTTGCGCGAACAGGCCGGCATGAACATGACCATGGAACAGCGTGATTTTCGGCGTGGCGGTTTCGATGACAGGATGAATTTCTGAGCATGGCAGCCGCGAGGCGAGAAAGGAATTAATCGCCCCGCGGCCCCTCGGGTGAGGCCCGGCAATCCAAACCGGGGCCTCGTCGCGGGCGCTGTGGACGCCGCGACAAGCTGGATAATTGAACGGGTCGACTATTGTTCTCGCGGATGATCGACGGCGCCGATGCGCAAGCCCGCCTGCGCGAACAGGGCTCGATGATCGTCGAACAGTTGGACAAGCGCCGGGTCGGGCTCGGGCCGATCGACATTTGGACCCATGTTGGACCGAAGGCGCGCCGCTGCGTCCTCGATGGCTGCCAGCGAGCGCGGTTCGTTGCCGAGGTGTCTTAGAGCCATGTCGTCGCGCCATAGCTGCTCCGCAGCCGCAAAAAGGGCGCGGGCGGCCTCATCGGCGGCGTCGGCCAATGGTCGCAGCGCCGCACCGAATGCCGCGCGCTGTTCGTCGCGGCGTGCTTTAACCGCCGCCAGCGCGTCACGATGCGCTATGCGTAGTTCGCGAAGACCATCCGTCAGCCGCCGCCGATCGTCGTCGAGATTGATGCGCCGTTCGGGCAACGCATCGCCGGCGAGCAGGGCATCGGCGACTGCGCGACCCGCTAGCTCCGATTCCGCGCCTTTCATGATCTTGCTCGCTACGTCGGCCAGCTGCTGCTCGGCAGACCTGATAGCCGCCTCGATCTGCTCGACGCGCGCTCGCGTCTGGTCGATAGCCGCAGCGAGCGCGCCACCATCGATCTTTGCGAGGCGTTCGCTCGCCGCTTTGACGGCTGCGGCGTTCATCGACCCATTCCGTCATTATATTCGCGCGCCCGGCCCCACACGTCATCGACGGCGGCACGCCGCGCGGCGGCATCCCGGCAGGCTTTTTCAGCCGCCTCGCGCTCGCCGCGATCCAACGCAGCCCTTGCAAATTCACGGGCCGCGCGTTCGGCGATGACGGCTTGAGCCAGCGCGCCATAATCGGGCTCGACCGGCGCAGCGGCGGCACGATTGGCGCTGGGGGCTGCTTGCGCGACGGACTCCGCTTTGGGATTGGCGGCCCTTTCCTGGGCCGTCTGTCGATCGGCCTCCAGGCTGGCGAAATAGGCGGCGAAGCGGCTTTCGGCCGGCGCCGGGGTATTAGTCGGTGATGTCGTCTTATCAGTCATATTCGTGTCCTTTCGTTCGTAAGAATTGCGTTCAGGCCAGTCGATTGGCGATCGACATTCACCGCTGCTCACGGCTGCCGTTCCATTCTGACCAGATTTGCTCTGATTTCCGCGCCTTCGCGCCGGATGCGTTCACGTTCCTGTGGCGCCATGAATTCACGGTACGGCTTTCGGCCCGATGCCGGCGGCTGGTCGTATCTGCCTGCCAGGATTTTGTCGGCATTGGCTGGCTTGAATGCCCAATCCATGTCGGCAGCCCATGTCCGTTCGCCTTCGCCGCGAAGGTGGGCGGATCCCTCAATTTTCTTGATGACAGCGGTCGGCGCCGAATCGCCCTTCAACCGCACAAGTTCGCTGATCGCCTTCACCTGTCGCTGGGAAAGCTTTTCGCACCGTGCCGTCGATGGCGATAAGTCTGCCAGCGCGTTCCAGTCGGCCCGAACCTTTTCAATGTTCGCATTGCAAAGCTTACTTAACTGTTCCCTCTTAGATGCTTCCGTGTCCCGTTTTTCCCACCTTTGATCGGAAAAAACGGGTACCTTTCCATCGTCATAGCCCTCCGTTTTTACCACCTTTAAGCTGTCCGTTTTTACCACCTTGAGATGGAGCTCAATGACCTGAACTTGACCTGTTCGGCCTCGCCGATCGCCTGTTACCGTGAGATGCCCGGCCGCCTGGAGGCGCTTGCGCGAAGCCAGCACCGTTTTGCGATCGAGTCCGGTGTCGTTCGCGATACGGGAGATTGCAGGGTGAACACGGTTGGACGAGCTCAGCATGGCATGACGAGCCAAGGCGACGAGAACAAGCCGATCGGCTGCCCGCTCGACCTCGGCTTCCCAAGCCCAAATAGCCGCCTCGCGACCATGCGGAAGTTGTGCCATATCATCGCCCCCGCCCCGAAAGCTGCCAGCCGTTCTCGCGAGCCAGGCGCTCGGCGACGAGCCATGCTGCGGCCTCGGTCGGGAAGGATTGTGACGGGTGATCGACGTGGCACGGATAGGTTTCGACGGTGAATTGCTCGCCGAAAAGGCCGCGTTCGACTTGGATCCAAAACGCTTGTCGATCGAACTCGCGAGCATTATCTTGCGAGGGATCGATCGAGCGCCGTCCTGCTGCCCAGGCGGCGCTCATTTGGCTTCTCGGCGGATCGGAAGGCCACCGAATTCGAGGGAGAGGCCGCCGGCATAGGTGACGGCGCAGGGCAGGCTATCGAAAGTCATCGGCACGCGACCAGCCTTGGGCGGCTGGAGATCGACAACGAACAGCCCGCCGCCATGTCGAACAACAACATCGCGCTCAATCGGCGCGGGGCTGGCCTTCGCAACAGCGATCGAGGACGCGCTCGCCATGAGCGCCATGCGCGTTATCGCGAACCGGCGCCGGCGCATTATGCCGCGGCGCCCGTGTCGCTCGTCGAGCGGCGTACCTGGCCCTCGATCCAGGCGTCGATGTCGGCGGGGCGATAAACGACGCGGCGCCCGAGCTTGACGAATTGCGGACCTTCGCCGGTGACTCTCCAACCTTCGAGAGTGCAGGGCTTCAAGCCGAGCCGGTCAGCGGTAGCTTTGGTGTCTAACAGTTGGGTCAAGTCTGGCCTCCATCGCGGCGTTTCGATGGAGCATGTTTATAATATGCTGACTGTTTGTCTGGGTAACGGGGACCAAGTCGTTTTAACCAAGAGTTGGAAAATCGTCCAAGCGTAGAGGATTGTCGGGCAATTGGCGTGATTTTAGGATGGCGTGTACTAGGCGAATATCGGCAAACTCTCGCGCAAACGCTTCGCGCCTGTAGCGAAGGTACGCCGCCTTTATTCCATCGCGCTTTAGCCATTTTCCGGCCGGCGAGCCGAGGTATTCGTTCGGATCAATCTCCTTTTCGGCCACCATGTCAAAAGCACTCTCAATGCTGGCGCATTGCCGATATGCCATCAAAACGAGACCTCCGAACGACTCGTCTCGCATTCTCCCTAGATGAAGGCGGCGGGCCCTATCTATTGAGGGCGCAGCTTCCATTCCACGACGCTCGCTCAGCGTGATTTTGATCGGTTCATAGCGGTCAGTTGCTGCACGCAAAACCACGATAGCCGCCTCACGCGACAACAAGTTGCGGAGCCGTCTGTAAGCCGACCGGAACTGGGCTCGAGACGTCGCAGGCGTGGCATCCGCCGCCAGGCTTAAGGAATGGAGGTCGCGTAGCAGTTCGTTCCAAGGCGAGAGAGTGTCGGGCTGTAGCACCTTGGCGGCGAACGCATGAGCAAACCACTCTGCTGCTCGATCCTCGTGGTGATCCAGATCTTCGCGTCGACGTCCCAAGGCAAATCCTTGAGACATCACCTTAGACCCAGAATGGCGCCATCGAGCCGATCCATGTCGACCGCCGCATCAGCGTAGGCGTCATAGACCATGGCGCGATCATCCGCGTCGAGCCGATCGAGTGCGATCTCGACCAGCTTGAGCGCTCCGCGCCATTCGTCGATACTGTGGAAGCGCGCGTGCGGCGCGTCCTCGGCCAGCGGCTGCGGTAGGTCGCAGAAATCGAACTCAGGCACCTGCCGGCCGCGTCTCCCGTCGGTTCCGATTACGAAGCGACCGCCCAGTTGCTCGAAAAGCGACCCGTAGAGCAGCGGTACGCTCATGATGCCGGCGCTCACGACCTCGCCGCCAGCCGCGGAATGTCGCGCGCAGTCGATTCCAGGATGCCAATCACGCGCCCCTCGAGCAGCGATGCTAGGTAGCCCACGTTGGGGCCGGTCGTCGGATAGGGGCCGTCTTTGCAAACAAGCATCCGTCGCTCCCATATCAGTTTTTCGGCCTCTTCGAGCGATCGGGGGCGATTATAGGGCGCGGTCCACCAGCCGTCGTCACGCCGCCAAACCTGCACGAACTCGCGACGGTATCGCCCCGGCTCGCCATACCGAATGCGAAATATCGCGCCGTTGATCGGCTCGCACTGGTCTGGATCCACAACCGCGAACTCGCCGATATGAAGGATAGGCTCGGAGCGGTCATCGGCGACAAGCTCGGCGTGGCATCCCGGCGGCAGTTCGCCAAAAACGGGTACGGCGCGCATCTCGCCGCGACAGGCCGGCAAGTTCGATATATGATTCAATTCAGTCATTCTCAGCACTCCACGCTGTTGATGATCAGGCCGGACGGCGAGCGCTAACTCGCAGTCCGGCCGCTCTCCGCTCGCCGAGCCTTTCGCTCGGCGGCCAGATCGATGATGTCGGTCGGCGCGACCAGGGCGGCAACCTTCGCGCCCCATGCGTCGAGCGCTTCGCGACGTTCCTCGGCATAATCGTGTGTCTGGTATACGCCCACAATGCCGCTACGCGCGCCGCTGCGATGATTGAGGACGGCCTCGGTCACCTCCAAGCGCACGCTGAGCTTTTGCAACCCAGTCGCCAAAGTCCGCCGCAAATCGTGGAAGCGCCAAGGCAGTGTAAACGGGGCGGCGCCATCCTCGGCGATGGAAACGTCGATCCGGCGCTTTGCTGAGGAAAACCCCGAAACCGGCCTGCAGCCATTAGTCGTGAGGACAGGGCCTTTGCGCGGCCATTCTGCCGAGCCCTTGCCATCGATCAGCCGATCTATTTCGGCAACCGCGAGGGGGGAGAGGGAGACGATGTGCTCAAGGCCGTTTTTTGTCCGGGCGGCCGGAATCGTCCAGACCTTCGCCTTGCGATCGAGTTCCTGCCACATCATGCCGGCGATTTCGCTCCGTCGCTGCCCGGTCACGATGCCTAGCCGATACAGCGCCATGAACGGCGCGGGGAGGGCATCGGCCGCGCGCCAAACTCTCGCGAGCTCTTCATCGCTCAGCACGCGGGCGCGGGCAGGGACAGGCGGCTGTCGCTTTACGTTCGCGAGCACATCGTCCGCCAGACCTTCCTCCGCAGCCCAGCGCACAAAGGCGCTGAGGGTGGCAAATGCTGACCGGCGCGCAGCGCGCTGGCTGGCTGGAATGCGCGCCTTGATCTGTGCCCAATGCGCCGGCGTGATTTCGCCGACGGGTAGATCGCGGATGATAGGCAGAATGTGCGCGCGCATCGTCGTCTTGTAGAATGCGCGGGTAGAGGCCGAGCGGTCGGCGCCGCTCTTTTTGCTCGCGTCGAGCCATTGATCGAGCAGCACGCTTACGCGATGATCGCGCGCGACAAGTTCGGCTTTCACCGCCGCCTCGAGCTCGGCTTTGCGCGCGGTCCGCGCAGCACGCTGGATCGCGACCGGATCGTGCCCAGCCAGGACTGCCGCACGAAGATGCTCGGCGCGCGCTCGGGCTTCGCTCGGCGTAAGTTCGCCATGCGGGCCCAAAGTGACCCTGCGAACGGATTGCCCCTTCGGCCGATATTGGAAAACGTAGATCCGGCGATCCGCGGGCGTGATCTTGCATCCGAATCCTTTGCAATCGGCATCCCACAGGAAGGCGTCGCGCGCAGCTGCCTGCAACGCATCTACGCTTCGTTTCGTGATCCTGCCGCTCGCCATCGCCCGCTAGCAATCGCATAGCAATCAGATGAACGCAAGTTCCATCTAATTGAGGACAACTCAATGGACGCAAAACCAACGCTTTAGATCTGTTCGGCTTTCGGAAGGGCGGAAATTAAGGCCTCAGCACGAGACTTCTAATCTTGAGGCCGCTGGTTCGAATCCAGCCGGGCGCACCAATTTGCCATAGAAGTGCGCACCGGTGGCGCACCGTCCTCGGGCGTGCTTACCGCCTGGACCAGACTGGCCACAGGGCCACGCACGATCAGATCATCCTTCGTCATCACGACCTCGCTCACGAACGCCTGAACGTAGTTCTTGCGGAGGCCCGGGCGATCGGGATCAGTGAGCTTCTTCTTGAGGCCATTGGCAAAGGCTGCGATCGTCTCGCTGTCGATCCGATCAAGCTTATCGCCGCACTGCCTTTCTATGAGGTCGATCTCCTGGCTGAGAGCAGCGCGTCGAGCCTGATGACTGGCCAGACGCTTTTTGAGGTCCTTGTCCTTGGGATCGATGAGACCTGCTTCGATCGATTCGAACAGACGCTGGATCGCCGTTTCAGCGGCGTTGCGCTCATTGCGCAACGTAACGATGTCGCGCTTGCGTTTTACATCTGCACCGGCGGAACGCTCAAGAAGCTGCGCAAGCAGTTTCTCGAGGCGAGCAGGATCGAGCAAGCGCTTTTCAAGGACGGTGAGAACAGCATCGTCAACCTGCGCCATCGAGACGTTGTTGCCGCCGCACGAGCGATCCTTCTTCCTGCGCACGTTGGAGCACGTATAGTAGCGATACTGACCGCCCTTGCCGGTCATCAGCATCATAGTGCCATTGCAACCGGGATTACCGCACCGACCAAGACCTGACAGCAGAACTGGGCTCGAATGCGAGCGCGCAGGTGCCATCTTTGGATCGCGGGATTTGAGGATCGCCTGGACCTTCTCGAAGGTCTTTTCTGGAATAATTGCGGGCACCGCGACCTCGATCCACTCTTCGCGGGGACGCTTTTCGCCGGTGCGACTGTCCTTAACGTTGTAAAAGTGGCGACCAATATATGTCTCGCGCGTCAGGATAGTGTGCACCAACGCTGGTGAGAACGGACGGCCGCGGTAGCTGAGCCCTTTCGTGTTGAGATGGTCGGCCAGCCGGGCGATGCCAAGAGAGGCTTTGCCGTCGGTGCCGACATAGAGGGCATAGATATGCTCCACGACAGCCGCCTCAGAAGAGAGCACGCGCAGCATCTTCTTATGCTTTTTGAGGCGGATTTCGGCTGTGTAAGTTTCGTAGCCAAGGGGCGGCACCGACCCATTCCAAAACCCGTCGCGAGCGTTCGCCCGCATCACCAAGGTAACCTGTTCCGCGTTGATATCGGAGGCCGCCGCATCCATCGCGGTTATGATCGCACGCTGTAATCTCGCGTGCGGCCCTTTTGTAATCTGCTGCGTTGCGCTCAACAGTTCGACACCGTTTTTCTCGAGCTTGCGACGATAACCCTCGACCTCAAAGTCGTCGCGGAAGAACCGCGAAAAGTTGTAAATATAAACCGCGTTATAGGGCCTCGTCTTCGAACGGCTGTCGGCGATGAGCCGCTGAAATTCAGGGCGCCTGGCCGAGCGACCTGAAATGCCGCCATCTACATACCATTCCACGACCACATAACCGTGCCGCTCGGCGTCGCGCTCGATGCCCTTTTTCTGCTCGGCCATAGAGGTCCCTGCTTCCGCTTGCCGCTTTGTGGACACCCGGATGTATCCGGCAGCGGGAAGAAGGTCAGTCATGGTCGAGTTCCTTTTGGGTTTCAGGCGAAAGAAGTGTGGCGAGCAGATCGGTCAGCCACAGTAACTCCTCTTCCAATATAGGCAGATCGGCAGGCAATTCATCGCGCACGATGAGTTTGTCCCGCGATGAGTCACTCGCATCGCGCCTGTCGTTTGAAGATGGATCGCTCCGGCTCATAAAGCCGGTATGCCCGCGCTAATTCAGACTGGCTGTAAGGCCCGAATCAATCGCTCCGGCTTTGTTCCACTGACTCCGCGTCCTATACCTACAGTAGCGCGTATAACATTTGGGATCCTACGATGTTTTCTATTAAGCATGCCTGCTTCGACGATATAGTAAATATAAAAGGGCGCCTGCGAATTGCGCGCGAGTTGCAAGAGCGGCGGGACATATACGATCACGCCGCTACGCTCATCTCTCTGCAGGACGGTGACATCACTGCAGGTGATATCAATCTCGACCTCAGGGACCGTGCTCTGGGGCGCTACATGGGTTCGGTCATGGGAAATCCTGAACACCCGGAAGATGAAAAAGCTCCGATAGGGACTAAGTTGCCGCCCTATTACCCCTCGCCCTTATATCACTTGATGCAAGCGTCACTCAATCATTCGCCGAGTTGCGGCGAAGAGTTCCGGCCTACACCTTACCTGCCAAAGACAGTCAATGAACTGGAGGTTTATTTGCACGAAGCGATGCATGGTGTCTTTCGTAATGATAAATTCAAAGATGACGATATTTTTGTCGTAGGTCGAATTTTCCTCGCCGTTGGTGAAAAGCCACGGTTCGAACAGGCTACCGGAGTGACGATTCGATCCCTCGCCGAATTCCTTTTCGCAATCCGCAAGACGCATCCGGCGCTATTCCTGCTGTTTCTTAGCTTCGAAATCGAGGAGATTCATCGGACCATGCCGTTCCTCGACTACAGGGGCGGGCGAAACGCGGCGAGCGAATGGCGGGATAAGTATTTCAAGAAGAGTAAGTGCAGTATCCTCGCCATCTTCGAAATAATCCGTATTCTTCGTCGCGGCACGGCGATCATCGAGGCCCTTTCGGTTAGGCTCAATTTCACTGTGGGTCAGTTGAGATGCGTTCTCGCTCGTCTGCGCAAAGGCGTAAGAGTCGGCGACGATAAAGACACGTTAATGGAGGTCAATCTGTCCGTGTTTGCATTGCGTAAGATCGGTCTCGTCGACATCGATCGCCACGACGCTATTCGCCGAGATCCCAAACGCTGCGCATTTTATCGCCGCAATTCCGATAAGAGCACGCTGCGCTCGATGACCTGTCTCGGCGGACCGGACACCGCTTATGCAGCGGACGTCCTTGAAGATTATATTAACAACGCTGTGATGAACCTGCCTGACGCCGGCCCTCCGCCGCAAATTTCATCCAAGAACAGCATGATCGATGTATCACGGATAGCTGGCGCGGGAAAAATCCAAAACGATCAACTCTGCACATTCTATGGCCTTACGGGTAAAGAGGTAGCGATTCTGGTCGCGATCGAGGTTGGTGCCGTTCTCGGAGACAGAACTTCCACACGGTCGGTTGCCGAGCTCGCCAGCGTTATCGTGGCTACGCTTTGGACAGGGGTAAAAGGAGTGTGGAGCGACGATGTCCATCGCATGAAGAAGACCGCTGACCACGTCTTTCCGGCATATGGCAAATTCCGCCATTCATGCGGTTTCGCTCGATCCAGCTGGTCCGAACTCGAAGGCGATGCAATACAGTGGCGCGCTCTGACCGAAAGTTCCGAAGCGAAGGATCCTGCTGATCCCTACGCAGAGCTTTTCCTGGCAACCCGACGCTATATGCACGGGTTTTCCGTCGGGTTTGCTCGCTTGGAAAACCTCGCTGAGTCCGCTCGGATATTCTGCCACCAGTCTCATTCGATGGGTCTGCTCGCACAGGACCCAGTCTGGATTAGGCTCGTCGAACGCGCGAGGTTCATTGCGGGGATAAATATCAAGAATGATGCTGCCAACAATAATCAACGCGCAATGTTCGGCTCCGGCCCCAAATGTCTTGATCAAATGGTTCGCTCGATCGTCTGAATTTGAGACGAGCGCTAATCCGGTTGCGGTGACTCGCCCAAGTAAGTCTCAGCTATATTGAGCACCTTTTTGGCCATCCGCTGATAATGCTCCTTCTTCTTCAGGAGCAAAATTTGGGGATCGCTGTTCAATTGTTCGACGACCGTGACGTTAGAATTCCAGTATCCCAATATGCGGTCGAAATCGCCGAAAGACACGTGATCAGCATTATCCGCAGCGTTTGTTTGGCCCAAGACGTGTTTTATAACGACGATGAATTCCGCCACCTTCTTGTCGACCTGCTCCAACGAATCGACTTCGTCCACGGCACCGTATGGGTTATGCATACTGTAGGTCACCTCGATTCTCCCCCCATAGAGTATAGAACATTCGCAGCATTGGCATGAAGCCAATCGGATGCCTCACCGCGATCCATGCCTTCGGGCACCTCGGTTGCAAGTATTCGCGCGGTATCTGCAATAAGAAGGCGCTGCGGTGCGGTCATCGGAAGATTGCGCCAATCGAGGCCCTTCTGTTGCTCGACTGCCTTCCACGACGCTCGGTCTGCATCATAGGCAGCCTTACGCTTAGCCCATTGCATCACTGCGGCTCGGTTGGCGAATTCATCCTCATAGCGATGGATGATCAGTGTCAACAAAGAGACGAGACGCAGTTTCTGCCAACCGGGAATTGTCTTGGCGAATTCCCCCAGCGTTTCGATTGTGGAGTGAATGAGCCCGTAATGCGCATCCGCCTGCTTATGGCTCAACCCCTCATCTACATACGGACCGGCGATCGAGGCGCAATCGTAAAGTCGTCGCTGTATCGACATCGAAATCTCCTTTCGATGCCAGTTTAAGGGTGCAGTTAAGATCTGTCTGTCAGACCCGAATCATACACGACAAACCGGACAGCATTAGGGCATAAGCATTTGTCCTGAGGGCCGCTTGTGGGCCGAGATCGGACCGGCCGGTTTCAGACGCCAAGCGTCAAGCTCGGACGTTCGAACCACCAACTTCAATGTAATATTTCGTCTCAAATCCGACATTGGGAAACGCGGCTCTCGCCTGTAGTGTCGGCCGATGACCTATCTGATCGTATTCATTGGAGGGGGGATTGGTGCAGCACTGCGTCATGCAGTGAATACAGGAGCATTGTTCCTGCTCGGCCCCTCGTTCCCGTTCGGAACCCTGCTTGTGAATGTCCTTGGTGGTTTTCTGATGGGAGTCGTGGTCTTTGCCTTGCTCGCGCGAGGCGAAGGAGATCAGCCGTTGCGTCTCTTTCTCGGGGCCAGTATTCTCGGTGGGTTCACCACATTTTCCGCGTTCAGTCTCGATCCTGCTCTGATGTGGAGAAGGCGGACTGGCTACCTCTTGGAGCGTATGTGATCGGCTCTGTCGTCCTCTCGGTTGGAGCCTTGCTGGTCGGCATGTTCGCAGCGCGAAGCCTCGGTTGAATGCTGGCCCTCGCATACGTCGGCGCGGCCCTTGCTGAGATCGCGGGATGCTTTGCTTTTTGGGCATGGCTCAGGCTCGACAGGTCGCCCCTATGGCTCATCCCCGGTGTGCTTTCGTTGTGCCTTTTCGCCTACCTCTTGACCCTCGTTGATGCCGAGCACGCTGGCCGCACTTACGCGGCTTACGGAGGGGTGTATATTATATCCGCCCTTTTCTGGCTGTGGGCTGCTGAAGGCGTGAAACCGGATCGATGGGACATCATCGGAGCCACAGCTTGCCTGTTGGGAGCCGCGATAATTCTGTGGGGACCACGATCCGGCTGAATGCACCGCGTGGACTAAGCTGGTCGTAAGAAGACCGAATCCTTTTTCGCAACAAGGAGCGACTCTGCGACGCCCGCCTCCTAGGTTTGCGCCTGTTGTTAGCAGCTGCGTTGATCAGTATTGACTGTGCACACGCTAACGTAACGCGGATGTCTGCATTTCCGTTTATCGTAGACCGCAGTGTCTTGCCCTCCGGCGTGTCACAAGCTGAACGCGCGTGGGTAAAAATAGCTATCGGCCAATCGCGCTAATTAGCCCCAAAGCGATCGTCGCCAAGAATATGAGTGATAGAGTCACCACGAGCGTCACGCGCAAACCGGCGCGAGCAACGGCCCGAACGTCGACGCCCAGGCCAAGTGCGGCCATCGATAGGATGGTCAGCCAAGATGCCGCTGTCGCGACTGGCCCAAGCAGCATCTCGGGGATCAGCGCTAGCGAACGAGCAGCGGCCATCAATAGGAAGCCTATGATGAACCACGGAACCAGGCGGTGCAGCGGCGGGAACCCGGCACGGGGGCGTTCCCCAGCCGTGACCGCGGGAGCCGGCTCGTCGGTTTCGTCTCGCAGCTTCGTGGCGATCAAGGCGAGGACAAGCACCACTGGTCCAAGCATTAGCACCCGAATGAGCTTGACCAGCGTGCCGACCTGCGTCGCGAGCGCGCCGACGGGCATCGTTGCGGCCAGCACTTGCGGCACGGCATAGACGGTCAGGCCGGCGAGCACTCCGTAGCTATGCTCGGTCAGGGCGAGCGCGACGCCTATCAGCGGCAGGAGCAGAACCACTACAACACCCAGGACGGCGGTAAATGCGATCGAGGACGCGACGTCGTCGCCGTCAGCCCCGATCACTGGAGCGACAGCGGCGATCGCCGAGTTGCCGCAAATCGAATTGCCGCAGGCGATCAACACCGCCATCCGACGAGGCAGTCGGAAAAGCCGACCCAGTCCGTAGCTTGCCAGAATGGCGAGCGTGACGGTTGCAATGATGCCCAGCAACAGCGGCAGGCCGGCAGCGACAATGGTTTGCGCACTTAGCGAGGCGCCAAGCAGAACCACTGCAACTTCGAGCAGGAACTTGGCACTGAGATCGATACCAGGCGTCCATCGCGCCGGTGGGGTCCAAGCTGTCCGTATGACGGTGCCGAGGATGATTGCGAGCACCAAGGCCTCGAGCCATGCGCGGCCAGTGGAAGCTTCCTCTGCATGCTGCAGCGCAACCGCGGCTAGCGATATGCTGATGCACAACAGCAGCCCCGGAACGAGTTGGATTGCGCGGCGTTGAGTAGTGGCATGACTGGACATTCACCGGTCATAATGTCTCATCCACATAAAGCGAGAGCGGCGATGCATGCTTTTTTAACAACTGCTACTAACAGGATCGCTGTTACTGTCGTGGCCTTGGTAATTTCGACCGCGGCCTTCGCAAGCGCCAACTCGTTCGCGTCCGAGATGGACCGGGCGATGGCGACGATGCACCGATCGATGGAGACGGGATACAGCGGAGACGCGGATCGCGATTTCGCCGCTATGATGATCGCGCACCACCAAGGCGCGATCGACATGGCCGCCCTCGAACTGCGCTACGGCAAGGACGAACGATTGAAGCGGCTTGCGCAAGGGATCATCGTCGAACAGCGACAGGAAATCGAAGTGATGCGCGGCATCCTTTCCGAGGAGAGAGCGTTGCCAGCTACACGTCCCGAAGGTTGGGGGCATATGCACCATCCGGGAGGGCAAAAATGAAGAAACCTTACCTCATCACCGCTGCGGCCATCGCTGTGTCGAGCCCGGTGTTCGCCCAACAAGTGCCCAACGGCGCAGCGGACATTCCGGTCAGCAGCAAGGACCGCTTCTATACGTCCGACCAATTCTCGAACACGGTGTCGGTCATCAATCCGGCAACGAACAATTTGCTCGGGGTGATCAAACTCGGTGATCTGACACCGGCCAATCTCAGCCCGCTCTACAGGGGCGAGTTGCTGGTTCACGGCATGGGTTTCTCGCCCGACCGCAAGACGCTTGCCGTCGTTTCGATCGGGTCCAACTCGGTGACATTCATCGATACCGCGACCAATTCGATCAAGCACAAGACCTACGTCGGCCGCTCGCCTCACGAAGCTTTCTTCCGCCCGGATGGCCGCGAAGTCTGGGTCAGCATTCGCGGCGAGAATTACTTGTCCGTCCTCGACGGCCGCACATTCAAGGAAACCGGGCGGATCACCGTTCCCAACGGACCGGGCATGACGATCTTTTCGCCGAATGGCCGCTACGCTTACGTTTGCTCGAGTTTCTCTCCGGAAACGGTCGTTATCGATACGCGGACCAAGAAGGTCGTGGAGCGTGTCAAACAGGCCAGCCCGTTCTGTCCCGACATCGCAGCTAGTCCAGATGGCAAGCAGGTATGGCTGACGCTCAAGGATGTCGGCAAGGTGATGGTATTCGACGCCAGGCCGCCATTTGCAATTTTGAAAACAATCGACACTGGGGCGATAACCAACCACGTCAACATCGCTCGCAATCGTAACGGCCAGTTCGCTTATGTCACGGTCGGAACCGAGAATGTGGTCAAGGTATTCCGAACCAGCGATTTTAGGCAGGTGGCTTCGATCCGGGTCGGAGCGCTGCCCCACGGCCTGTGGCCGTCGGGTGATGGGACACGAATGTATGTCGGCCTCGAAAATGCCGATGCCGTCGCGGCGATCGACACGCTTTCTAATCGCGTCATTGCCACCATTCCGGTCGGTCAGGGGCCGCAAGGCGTCGCCTATGTGCCCGGTGCGGTGCCGAACGGCGAGGGAATGGCAAACCTCATGCCGCTGGCCGACGCCGGCAAGAAGGTGCAGCTGCTCCTGGAAGGAACGGGGAGCAGCCAGGTCACGCTGTTCGACCAGGGCCAGGTCCAGATTCTGCAAGCCGCCGTCGCGGGGCTGGCCCCCAAGACAGCTTATGTCTTGGGGCTCGCCAGCGATCCGCAGGGTAGAGGAAAAATCGAACCGCTGGCGAAATTCATGACAAGCCCGTCAGGGTCTGCTGTCGTCAACACACTCGGCCCGCTTCGTCAGATCGTGACTGCCGAAGTGAAAAGCGTCCGGCGCTACCTGGTCGTCGCGGCCGGGACGCCGGAATCCTTAGGACCCGTGATGCAGGTTCAGCAACGCTAATCCGATTGATGTGTTCTCAGAGACATGTCCGCTTTGAAATGCCAGACAATGAAGCATCTATGACCGAAATTGGGCGCGTTGTTGCCCGGCGGCTTTTGCCGAAAACCGTCGACCGGCACTTGGGACGCTAGCTGGCCGTCGGCTTTTTCGCCGCAGGCTTCGCGACGGCCTTGCGCGCCTTCGGTGCGGCTGCGGCCTTCTTCGTCGCAGACGACCCCCGCGCGTTCTTGGCCTTTGCGACCTGGCGGCGACCGGGGGATGCGTCGAGACCGCGGACGGCCACCTCGATCGACCCGGTGGAATTGGACGATTGCGCACCGCCTGGGCCTGCAGCTTTTCAATGGCCTTACCGAACAGGATCCGCTCGCCGGAGCGGCGCTCCCGCCAGAACTTGGCGTCGCGGTGGTTGGTAATGACCAGCACCCCATGCCGCCGGTTGGCCGAATACAATATCGCTCCGCCAGCTGGGTCGTGAGCGCGAACCTGAGGTTCGGAATCGTCCAACCTTTCTGTCGTGCTTGATCTCGATCGAGAGCTGGACCGGCGCCTGTGTCGCGGTGACAGTGATGTCGGAGCGGCGGTGGGCGGCGACTTGGGTCTCTAGATCGCACCGGAAACGCCCGCCGCCCATTCGGGTGAGCGTCGTGCCGAGCAACTCTTGAACGGCTTCTTCGTCCTTGCCCGACACTGCCGCCAACGGCGACATAACCAATAGCGGAAGGATCGCTTCGTGACGGCAGGATATTTCCGCTCCTTCCTGGAGTTCGCCTGATACCTTTACCAGTAAGTCTCTCGCTGCGTTTTGCCGAGCGTCAGAATTGGTATTTGACTGGGCGATGCAGCAAAACTCGGAATGCCTCAACCGCCGGACATTGTCGTTAATTCTGCAGCGTGTGTGTGGCCCGAAGCATTTCACCCACGGAAGACGAAAGCAGCGAAAAGCCGGATTCGGGTCTTACAGCCAAAAGAAGCGCAACTAGGCAGAGAGGAGGTGTGGGGGGTCTTAGCGAGAGAAATTGTTTAGCGTGCGCAAACCATCAAGACCCCCCACACCTCCCACACCAGCAGAGCGCTCTACAGCCGCGCGCACTTTTTCCTACGCACTTGATGGGACGATCGTTTCGCTCACGCGGAATGCTCTAAAACAAGTTGCCATTCACCGTCGGGACGCGGATTCGGACAGCAGGCGAGAGCGCCGCCGTATGGCTGCACTCGTGCGTAGCGACAGGCTTCAGGCGCGCGTGAATAAGGCCATCCAACGCCAGCTTGATAAAGTCGAAAGGCGCGCGCCACCAAAGAGAATTCGTGTCTTGGTCGAGGTCCAAAACCGTCGGAGATACAAGCGAAAGCCACATAAGATTACGCCTAAATCGCGGACGGCATTGCCCAGATACGATGGCCCGATCATTGATCGACGAGGCCGCCGAGGCATCGTCATGACCATCGAATACGATGGTGCAAAGCGGCACTCGTTCGGCATCATGGGGCGGCGCATAGTCTATATATCCGATCCCGAGCATTGCGAGATCGATGGACAAGGCAACGTCATCTTTTTCAGCAATATGGGCGTGGACCTCGTCGAGATTCTGATGGGTGCGGACCTTGCCGAGCTAACTCAACGCGAGAGCCGGGACGATGCAAAACTCAACGTCAATATCGTCATCCAGATGCCTCATGACGTGCCGCAAGAAGTGCGCGTCTCGATCCTTAAAGCGGTCTCATACGAACTCTTTGGGCGCCATGGGCTGCCCTATTCGGCGGCGCTTCACGAGCCCGATCCCAACGGGGACCAACGCAATTTCCATGGCCATATTTGCGGTAGTTGGCGTCCTATGACACGCACAGCGCCCTATTGCTGGGAGGTTGCGCAGGACTTCCGGAGCGATCTCGACGGGGCGAAATATTGGCGCCATGCACGCAGGCGAACAGCCGAAATCATGACCGCGATGGTCCAGCGCGAGGGGCTGGATCGACATTACACCCATCTTTCGAATGCCGAGCGAGGGCTGGTGCACAAGCCCCAAAAGAAGCTCGATAAACGCAAGACGAGAGCGGCTCGCAACGGTGAATTCGTGGCCGATGTTGCGGCAAACGCCAAGGTGATGATTGCTAATATTGCGCTCGTCGAGAAGCTCGAAGCGAAGCGGCAGCAGCAACGCCGGCGGGCGTTGAAGCGACGGCTAGCCCTGCTCGCGAGGGTCGAATGGACAATGTCGCAGCGACAAGAATTGCGGGTGAGCCCGCTAGCATCCTCAAGCCGCACATCGGAACTTCGGCGGGTCGACGCTCGGGTCGACGTTGACCGGCCAATGGATTTCCTCCGGCCTGTGGCGGTCGATCGCAAACCAAAATATTCGGCGATTAAGGCTATAACGACTGAGACCAGGAAGGGCTCGTCACGTGACCAATACACCCTGGCTCGTGTCGCAACAGATCTGAGTAGCGGGCCTGGCGTGCTAGGGCTTCGCGTCATATCCACTGGCAGAGTTTCGGTGCTGCCTGTCACGAATGATGGCGAAGTTTGGTCGTCCAAGGTATTGGCAAAGGTGCCCATCACCACCGTCAAACCAGCAAATAATCCCCCGCTTGCGCCGGTTGAAATTACACGGATTGAAATGGCGCGTCTTGCTCCAGTCACGCCGGTGAGCGCGGTTGGCGCATCGCTGCCGATAGAGCGCGTTGTAACGAGTAACCTACGGCGTTCGGCTATCGAGACAGTCCAAGAAGTGGGCAGCAATCGAACCACAGCATCGAGCCTCAAAGCGGTTCATACGACCGAGACTCGCCTTGCACGGATCAGCAAAATATCCGCTGATCATAGACTCAATGACGCTCCAGCTAGCTCACTTCGGCAGGTTTTGCCGAAGGGTGACTCGCCAAGGTATTATGGTGCAATCGCGCGCGTCTCGGACGCGGTGCCACTGCGCCCGAACTCTCAATGCCTTAAGCAGGTGGCGATGCAGCCCTACCTTAACCAGCGCATTTCGCTTCTGCCGGTCAAGCTGGCACCTTTGAGAGCACGATCAAACCTGAGAACCATAAGCACGGCGGAACCGGTTGGCTTGGCCTCGGAACTGCGATCCATCGCGAAGGTAAAAATTTACGATCGCAGTAAAGGGCTGCGCCAGGTTGTGGCGGTAAACGACGCCGTGATCGATTCTGACCTGCAAAAAGCCGTAGAAAGGGTTGGCGCGCTGCTTGGCCAGTGTGCAGCCGCGCTATCACGGTTCCGCGAGGTTCAGTCCCCTCCCGAGGTCACTGCACCGGGCATCGTTTCCGATCAGCCCAGTGTCAAGGCAACGAAATCGCCAAATGCTGATGGGGAAGCGCAGGAAGTAGCGGCGGCCCTCGCATTCATCGACCGGGTTCGAAATACGGCCGTCCATGTTGGCACGAACGAGTCCGGATTGGTGGTCCCGCATGAGTCTTATTGGGCTGACAATAGCCTTACCGAGCGTGGCCTTCGTGACCCGGCCGTGCAAAAAGAACTCGACCAAATGAGGGTTCGTAAGATCGAATATATGGAGCGGATTTCGCACATTTTGAAGACTTGTTGCGATGCCAAGATCGTCGCCAGGGGGCCCTCCGCTATGGTGGAAGCCTTGCCGGAGGATGAGCGCGCTGAGGCAAGGGAATGGGCTAGGAGCGGCAGCTTGGATAAGGTGGCGGTATGGCTGATCAAGAATGGCCGAGGGCTCAGTGAGCTAGCGCTCGAACGCTGGAAAGAAGCCCGGTCGAATGACGCGAGCGATAGATTTGCCGAAGCAGCAAAAGCGCTTCGCCGGCATGAGAAATGGCCGACCGCACTCGCATCCCAGACTCTAACGGATATGAAAAGCGACGCCGCGCGTCATTCCCAGATGCTCGCCGCCCAGCAGCTGGCCGCGCATCAGCGGGGAATAGCCTGAGCTAAATCGTCGGCAAGAATAGGGTGGAGCAGGCGTGCAAGGGTAAGGGGCATGCTGCCGCATTAGGAAAAGTCGGCGTTAGCGAAGCCTTGGAAGGGGGCACCTTCGCTTCCGCGATGGGCCCAAATATTTTTAGGCTTTTTGAACACGGCTGCCGTGAACCGGCAGGTTGAATGGAAAAGGGAAGCAAGAACGCATCCCATGCGTCTCGCCGGTTCGTGGAGAACCGAAATGAATATTGGACACCTTAACCCGGACCATGAGGAGCTCGCACAGCGGCTCCAACACGACGACGATTATCGCGTGCTGCGCGCCGTCCCGAAACCGTATTGCGCGATGCCAGAGAACGGTGCCCCGCCTAACGGTAAATGCATCGCGATCGTCGACACCGAGACGACCGGCCTCGACCCCGACAACGATACGATCATCGAGCTCGCCATCATGCACGTCTTCGTCGACGACAACGGCGAGCTGCTCGGTCACTTCGGACCGTTCTCGTGGTTGCAGGATCCGGGCGAAGCCCTCGACCCGCGTATTGCGCGTATCACGGGTCTCGATGCCCAGCAGCTGGCAGGTCAGAAGATCGATGATGCATTCGCCTTCAGCCTCCTCGATCGCGCTGACCTGATCGTGGCTCACAACTCAGCTTTCGACGTGGGTTTCATCGAGCGACGATACCCAGAGATCGAAGGCCTTGCCTGGGCGTGCTCGTGCTCCGAAATTGATTGGCTCGGGCTCGGGTTCGACAGGCGCGGCCAACAGCACCTTCTTTCGCAAGCGGGCTGGTTTTCGGGCGCCCATCGCGCGGGAGACGATGTCTGGTCGCTGTTCTGGTTGTTGCAGCAGCGACAGCGCGATCCGCGCGGAGGCGCCGAGCGCACGCATCTCGCGCGTCTCCTCGAGGCGTCAGAGACCCCGACCGTGATGCTCCAGGCAGAGGGCGCGCCCTACAGCACCAAGGACAAGCTGAAGGCGCGGGGCTATCGGTGGAACGCCGATCGTCGGTTCTGGCAGTGCGAGTTTCCCGCAGACAAAGTCGAGCACGAACAGGCCTGGGCCTATCGCAACGGTCTTCGCATGCTGACCGAGCGCGCCACGACCGCGTGCAATCGCCACCGGTAATCCTCCACCAATCCAACAGCCCAAACGAGCCCGCCACTGGCGGGCTTTTTGTTATGAAAAAGGAATCCCAATATGACCGATACCAACATCACGTTCGACCATCCGCTCGAACGCGAAGCGCGTCTGTTCGCGGCACATCGCAACGACGTCGATAAACGTGCGGCTCGCACTTACATCGTTGCCGACTTCGAATATATTTTCGATCGCGACGCGCACTACGCCTACACCGTTCGGGAAGGTGCCAACGCGCACACGGCGCACGGTCGCGACAAGGTCCGCTGGCCGTTTCACCATCTCTCGGCGGCAAGCTGGATTACGCTGCGGTTCTTGCCGGGGCAAGACGTCCCGGAGATCGTCGGGCCGGTCGTGCTGGCGCGTGACGTCACGGACGAGCGTGACATGGTGGTCGCGTTCTTTGACACGCTGAAAGACACCGCTGACAGCGTGCTGGTGACCTGGGGCGGCGAGGTCCGCGACTTCGCGGTCCTGCGCCATCTCGCTTGCCAATATGATCTGGTCCTGCCGATACAGCTGCGAGAAACCTCTCCCCATGCTCGAGAACGGCTCGATCTGTGCCGATCGACCGTGGTGCAGGCTGAACCGGTGCACCTGCAGGAATATGCTGCGGCCAGCTCGATCCCGACCAAGCCGTCGCCGTCAAAAGAGATCGGCAAGCTCGCCGAGCGGGGAGAGTGGGACAAGGTTCGCGACCACGTGGCGGCCGACGTCCTCACCACCAGCGTCATCGCGCTACGTCACCTGGCATCGAACGGTGCAATCGAATGCGACCGCGCGGCGAGCGTTATGGCAATTGCCGACGCGGCCATTGCAAGCGCGCCTCTCAGTCCGTTCGTCACGCGTGACTTCAAGCCTTGGGCGAACGCGCGGCTTCGCCAGGCCGGCCTTCGCGGCAAGGTCTATCGCGCCGACGCACCGCGTGTGCGCCGCAAAAAGCAGGAGGAGGACGCCATGACCTGAGTGCAGAATACATAAGCCCACAGCGCGTGGGCTACCAAATGACGCGCCAACCAAGCGCTCGCCATGCCGAGCATCCAGCAGCCGCCCGTCCATTTCGGACCGAGCGGCTTTTTTGTGCCTGAAAGGAATTGAAAATGCCCAAGAAGAATACTCCCAGCCGCGCCCTCGTGCCGGCTCCTGCCCAGAAGCTCTATCCCATCGACGAGGCCACGATCGAGCCTACCCAGCTCGTGATCAAGGGCCGCCGTCACCCGTTCGGTGACGGGCCTTGGAAGCACGAGCCGGATAAAATCGCGTGGATCGATGCGTCGACCGGGCTTGCCTGCACAGTCTTGCGAAAAGAAAACGGCGTTCTGTCAGGCTATGTGGGTCTGACGCCCGATCACCCGCTGTTTGGCTTCTTCGCTGACGCAATCCCGTCGATGCTCGGTATGGCCGTGCATGGCGGGCTCAATTATGCTGCTGCGTGTGACGAACGAGGACCCGAGGACATCTCGGTATGCCATCCGTCCGCTGCGCCCGACGATGCGCTTTGGTGGCTCGGGTTCTCGTGCGATCACGGATACGACTATGTTCCGGACCGGGCCGGCAAACCGCTCGCCGAGGAGAACGGCCAGGCCTACCGCACCGAGGCTTATGTCTATCGCGAAACCGTCAAGCTCGCCCGGCAGCTCAAGGCCATCAGCGAGGGTGATGGTGCCGCCGGCGTTGCCGTAGACGTCTCCACCTCAATCCCGCCCATCGGACTTGATCCGGAGGGCCGGTCATGAACGAGCATCGGGACATCCCATATGAGCAGCGCCGCAATCCCAATTTGCCATGGGGTTACTGGATGACTGCCCAAGGCGAGGTCTACAGCACGCCGCCTCTTGCCGACGAGGAAGGCCGCCTGTGGAACAGCGTGCGCGAGGCATTCTGGGTTTCGAGGCTTGGCATGGGTCCGATAGCTCGGACCGATGTCATGAACAGCGAGCTGGAATTGCTGCTGGCGGTGCTCGTCGCCATCGACCGCCGGATCATCGGGATCGAGGAAAGCGCTTACGACCTGTTCGGCGGATGGGACAGAGCCAGGCATTACGGTGCCTGGCTGCATGGCCAGGCGCTGGTCGAGTTCGTGCCGGGTTGCGATTTCAACACCGACCTGTCGGCAGAGGGTCACGCGGTGCTGCTGATGCTCGCCTCGACACGGTCCCCCAAGGACGCGCCGATGCCAATCGGGCTTGCCAGCCTCAAACCCTATCACGGCCTCAACCTGGGCATGGATGAGGAGGTTCGCGAGACAATCATGGCCGCTCAGGAACGTGCCGCGGCCTTGCTGCAATACAGGTTCCAGCGCGAAATCGTCGGTTCGTCGATGGCGATTGTGCTGGTCGGCGATGCACTTGGGCCCAACGTCCCGCTCAGGCGCAAGCTATGGTCAATGCCGTTCGTTGACACATACGCCCGTGATCGGATGTATCTGTGGCTGCACGAACGGATCGATCGGTGGCAGTCATGGGGCGAGTTGGCCTACGAGCGGGGGGCGCGCGAGCTTAGCGAGCATCTGCTCCAGCTGAGGTTTGTCGACGAGCCAATCGAGCTAGCGTGAAGAAGGAGCGGCTGCTGCGGCAGTCGCCCCTTTTTTGCATCCACATTCGCCAGCGCCCGAGGGCCGGGGAACAGACCTTGCTTATATCTTTTCCTATCGAGCCAACGCCGCCGGGCAGTCCGCTTGGACCAAGTTGCCGTTATCCGACCTGCCAACGCGCGCTGTTCTGTTTCGTCGTGAAGTGAAGCTGCGCCCGTCCTATTCGGTCGCAACGAAGCCCGGCACATATCGTCTGGCCATTATCTAATCACCTGCCGGTTCGCTTCGCCTTCTCGTCAATTCAGGAGACCAGAGCGAGACGCATCTGCCTGCGGAGCGAGAGGGCCCGTGACGGTGATGATCTCATATCTTGGGTTTCATCTGGGGTCTCGCCGCTTCCGCCGCGGCCTTGGCGGACTTGAAGTCGTCGATCAGCTGCTGGAGCTCGGCGAGATGGACGTTGAACTGGTCGGGTGACGGCACCGGCACGGTGTCTGCGGCCGGATTGTCGTGGCTGTGAGTATTCGCCTGCGTCATCCCGTCGTGGAAGCGGATCGCGAGATCGTCAGGCAAGGTAACATAGCGCAACATCTGAGTCTGGATGACATCGACGCCGCGCCGGACGATGTCGCTGAAGATGATCTCTTCGACCATCCGCTCATAAGTATCGCGCAGCCGACCATACAGGTTTTTGATCGCGAACTCGTAGTCGGCGGGGCTGTTGGCGTGGATCTTGGGCAACGGTGCGAAGGCGCTTTTGATGGCGCCGATCCGCTTGGCGACGTTGAGGCCCTTCCAGACCACGCCAGCCGCGTCGATCTTGCCCGCCGCGTCGAGATCGCTGAACAGCGCAATCGTCACGGGTTCGATGCCGATATTGTCGGCGGCGCGGCACAGTTCGTTGAAGAAAACGATGTCGTGAGTGAACACCACGACCTGCCGGCTCAGAGCTTCGGCAGCGATGCGGTCGGCGACCCTTGCGCTGCGATCGCGGTCGAGTGAGGACACCGGATCGTCGATTACGATTGGCCCCGACCCATCAGTGAGCGCGACTTCGGTCAGGAAGCCGGCGAGCGCCAACGCGCGCTGCTCGCCTTCGCTTAAGATCTGCGAGGTAAGCTTGGTCAATTTGGTCTGCGGATCGATTTCGAACTCGGCCTTGGTCTGCCCGCTTTTACGCGCCAGCCCGACCTTGAGATGCGATATTTCAAAATTGGTGCGCTCGGCGTCGAACCGCGTGATCACCGCCGCGGTCAGATGGGTATCGATGAGCTCATTCGCCCGCTTGGTAATGCCGGTTGTAGCGACGAGAGTAAGCGCCTTAGCATAAGTGGCATCGGTCACCATCAGGTCGCGCCGGGTGGTGAGCTTCGCTTTGTTGGCGTGAAGGATCTTGCGGTCCTCCAATTCGGCCTTTTCGATTTCGAGCTTCTGGCGACCCTCCACCAGACTGGCTTGGGTGAGCGCGGCTTTCTCGTCGCCAAGTTTGGTGGACAGCGCCTCTACCGCCGCGAGCGGCGAGGCGAGCGGCGTCACGTTGGCCAGCTCAGCGCCGTTCAGTCGGGCCTTCGCGTTGGCATAGCGCCCAGCGACGGAAGCCTGGAAACTCTCAAGTGCGTCGGCAAGCGCGGCATCGCGCGCACGCACCTGCTGGATTCGCGCAGTGATTTCGTCGCCCAAGAGATGAGCCAGGGCGGGTAGGGTAGCCAAGGCGTTGGTGACCGCAGCCTCGGCGGTTGTGGCCGCCGTATCGAGCGCGTCGTCCATATATGCCTGAAAGCGCTGCATCCGGTCGATGCCGCCCGTCTCCAGCGGCTGCTGGCAGAGAACGCAGACGGCGGCGACGGCATCGTCACCGACCACCGGAAAGGGCTGATCGAAATAGGCTTCCGTCACCGAGTAATCGCGCGCCGCCTGCCACAGAGCTCTCCAGGTCTGGCTGCCGACGCCGTTGAGCGGCGCATCGTCAAACAGCGCGCCGGCCGCAATCTGCGCGACTTCTCGCGCGGTTGTCGCCGAATCGCGCAGCGCCGAAAGCGCCGAAAGCGCCTCGTCGCCGAGCGCATGTGTCGCACTTTCGCATTCGAGTTTGACGGCATCGATCCAACTCAGCAGCGCGGCGAGATCGGATGCCGTCGTCGCGCCCGCCGCCAGCAGACTGCTGATCTCCTCGAGCCGCCTCTCATTATCTACGCTCCACGCAGTGCCGGCATTGATCTCCGCATCGGTCGTAGTCTTGCTAAGGCCGGTGTTGAATGTCTGCGCCGGTGTCTTGCGCGCGATCGGAAACGCGATCGAACTCAGCGCGATTTTGCCGCCGACCGCTGTGAGCTGCTCGGCCTCAAGCTTTGCCTTGAACGCGAGGCAGACGGCGTTCAGCCGGTGCGGCAGCGCCAAACCGAAGGGCAGATAGCGGATCTGATTGCCGCCATCGACATAGACCTCCGCCGACGCGCTGTCGAAGACCGCAACCTGAGCGAGTTGCGGCACCGCGGCCATGCCTGGGGTCCAGGCGATCGGGACATTGCCGTCGCCGAAATCGACCAAAATATCGGCCGCCTGCGCGCTCGCTCCGTCGCCATAGACATCGGCGAGGACCTTGAGCACGGCAGGATTTTCGATGCGCGTCCGGCACGCCGTGCGCAGTATACGAACGAAACCGCTCTTGCCGCTGCCATTTCGTCCATAAACGATAGTCAGCGCCTTGGGGCAGAAACTGAGCGACGCCTTGGCGACGAGTCGGTTGACGCCTTCGACATTGGCGATACCCTTCAGCACCACCGGCGTCTGCGCGCCGCCACCGAAATGCGCCTTGGTGAAGGCAATCGGCGCAGGAGGCTCGCTAGCGAGCGTGAAACCGGCTGCGTGCTTGACCATCGCCAGAAGCTCGTCCTGATCCGCCTCGGTCAGGTCGTTGGAAATGGCGAGCCGGCGCAGGCAATCGCGCCGCCACGGTTGTTGCGAACCTGACCAGTTGATGATGTCGTTGATCGGTTCGCTCGCCACTTTCCCCTCCTCGTGAGCTCGCTATGCCGTATTGATCGCTGCCGCTCCACTACTATGTGCATACGGATTTGTATTCGCAGGGTAATCAAACCAGCGCTCCTGTTCTGTCAGGCTGCAGGGCTGGCCGCAAAGCAGGCTACGCCACAGACCTCTCGAGTGAGTGAAATTGGGCGCGTTGCATTCCGGCGGCTAAATCGAGAGCCGAATAGCTGCTTCTGGGCCGGCAGCTGAATGGCGGCTTCTATCGCTTAAATAGTGCAGAGCGGACTCGCTCTTCAGGCACATGCGAACGTATTCGCCGAGGGAACCCGCAAGCCTTGCACGCGATCTTGCGCACGTGGGCGCCCATCTATTCGCCAAAGAAGCAAGGTGCGTAGACGGTTTGTGCCGCGCAGATCACGTGCGCGGCACTTTAGGTAATTCGATGAGCCGTGATCGCTTTTTCATCCCATGCGGTGCTTACTGTTTGGTGATTGCGATCACTTCGCCGCCCCCGTCCTTGATTGATACGTCGAACGCGACCTTGTCGCCGACGGCGATATCCTTCAGCAGCTCTGGCTGAGCGGCGAACTCCATAGTCATTGCGGGCCAGTCCGCTGCAGGCATGGCCGCGTGATTGAGCGTAACCTTGCCCGCTTTTGCGTCGATCGCCGTGACGGTAGCTGTGCTCGACGCCATTTTGTGGTCGCCCATTGCTCCCGTCATACCGTCGTGCGTATCGCCCATCATCGCGCCATCAGCGGGCATTTCGTCCATTGTCCCCGACATATTAGTTTGCGTCTCGCCAGTGTCCTGAGGCGCGCCGCCGCATGCGGTCAAAGTCAGCGCCGTGCCTAGCACCGCGAATGTGATCATCGTCTTCATCGTCTTCTCCTTCAAATAAGGGCAGGATCGCCCGGGGGGTGTTTGGGCCGCCGCATCAGCAGATACGCGGCGGGAATCACGAACATTGAGAGCAGCGGCGCGGTGATCATGCCACCGATCATCGGGGCGGCGATGCGGCTCATCACCTCCGACCCCGCGCCGGTGCCGATCAGGATCGGGAACAGGCCGGCGAGGATCACTGCGACGGTCATCGCCTTGGGCCGGACCCGCAGCAGCGCGCCTTCGCGCACCGCCGTATCGACCTGCTCGGTGTCAGGCGCATCGCCGCGTTCGGCGAGCGCATGTTTGAGATAGATCAGCATCACCACTCCGAACTCGGCCGAAACGCCCGCGAGCGCGATGAAGCCGACACCCGTTGCCACCGACTGGTTATAACCGAGCAGCCACAGCAGCCAGAAACCGCCGGTCAGCGCGAACGGCAGCGTTCCCATGATCAGCGCCGCCTCATCGAACCGGCGGAAGATCAGGTAGAGCAGCAGGAAAATGATCGCGAGCGTCGCCGGAACGACGATCTTGAGCCTTTCCACCGCGCGGGTGAGATATTCGAACTGTCCCGCATAGGTCAGGCTGACGCCGGGCGAGAGCTTCACCTTGGCGCCAATCGCATCCTGCAAATCGCCGACAACCGAGCTGAGGTCGCGCCCGCGCACGTCGATATAGACATAGGTCGTGGGACGACCGTTCTCGCTCTTGAGCATCGGCGGACCGCTCGTCACGTCGAGCTTGGCGACCGTCCCCAAGGTGATCTGCTGTCCCGACGGCGTCAGGATCGGCAGCGCGCGCAGTTCGCCGATGCTGTCGCGAAGCTCGCGTGGATAACGCACGCTGATCGGATAGCGGGCCAAACCTTCGACCGTTCGCCCGACATTGGCCCCGCCGACCGCGCCAGATACGATCTGCTGAACGTCGGCGATATTGAGACCGAAGCGGCCCGCTGCCGCGCGATCGATGTCGACGTCGATATAGCGACCGCCGGTCAGGCGTTCGGCGAGCGCCGAGCTGACGCCGGGCACGGTCTTGGCGACGGTCTCGATCTCGCTCGCGATCCGATCGAGTTGAGTAAGGTCCGCGCCCGACACCTTGACGCCGATCGGGCTCTTTATCCCAGTCGCGAGCATGTCGATACGGTTGCGGATCGGGGGCACCCAGATGTTGGCGAGGCCGGGCACTTTGACGGTGCGGTCGAGCTCCTCGATCAGTTTCTCGGACGTCATCCCGTCGCGCCACTGGTCGCGCGGCTTGAAACGGATCGTGGTTTCGAACATCGTCAAGGGCGCGGGATCGGTTGCGGTATCGGCGCGTCCTGCCTTGCCGAACACGGTTGCGACCTCTGGCACCGACTTGATCAGCCGGTCGGTGCGTTGCAACAGCAGCGAGGCTTGTCCCGCCGATAGGCCAGGTAGCGCAGTCGGCATGTAGAGTAGGTCGCCCTCATCGAGCGGCGGCAGGAACTCTCCGCCGAGCTGGGTCAGCGGCACCAAGGTCGTGAGGAAGATCGCGCTGGCAATCGCCAGCGTCTGCTTGGGCCGCTTCATCACCCAGTCGAGACCCGGGCGATACGCCCGCGTCAGCATGCGGTTGACCGGATTGTCTTGCTCGTCGGGAATGCGCCCGCGGATCAGCCAGCCCATCAGCACCGGCACCAGCGTGATCGACAGGATCGCGGCCGATGCCATCGCATAGGTCTTGGTAAATGCGAGCGGAGCGAACAGCCGCCCCTCCTGCGCCTGCAGCGTGAACACGGGAATGAACGACAGCGTGATGATCATCAGGCTGAAAAACAGCGCCGGACCCACTTCCTTGGCCGCGCGCGCGATCACCATCCAGCGTTCGTCGCCGACCAGATCGCCATCGGGATTGTCGTGACGCCAACGCTCGATATGCTTGTGCGCATTCTCGATCATGACGATCGCGGCATCGACCATCGCGCCGATCGCGATCGCGATCCCGCCCAATGACATGATGTTGGCGTTGATCCCCTGATACCGCATGATGACGAAGGCCGCGAGCACGCCCAGTGGCAACGTCACTACCGCGACGAGCGCCGAACGAATGTGCCAGAGGAAGAGCGCACAGACGATTGCGACGACGATAAACTCCTCGATCAGCTTGTGCGTCAGATTCTCGACCGACGCGTCGATCAGGTGCGAGCGATCGTAGGTGGTGACGAGTTCCACGCCCGGAGGCAGCCCGCTCTTGAGTTCGTCGAGCTTCGCCTTGACCCCAGTGATCGCCTTGCGCGCATCGGCGCCTTGGCGAAGAATGACGACGCCGCCAGCAACCTCCCCCTCGCCGTTGAGTTCGGCGATACCGCGCCGCATTTCGGGGCCGAGCTGGATGGTGGCGACGTCGCCCAAAGTGACGGGCACGCCGGCTTGCGCGGTCTTGAGCGGGATTGCGCGAAAATCATCGAGTTTCTGAAGATAGCCCGACGCGCGCACCATATATTCGGCCTCGCCGAGTTCGAGCACCGAACCGCCGACCTCCTGATTCGCGCGTTGGATGGCGGCAACCACCTGCGCATGGGTGACGCCGTAGCTCGCAAGTTTCTGCGGATCGAGCACGACCTGATATTGCTTCACCATGCCGCCGATGCTCGCCACTTCGGCGATACCCGGAACGGTCTTGAGCTCGTAGCGCAGGAACCAGTCCTGCAGGCTTCGCAGCTGGGCGAGGTCGCGATGGCCGCTGCGATCGACGAGCGCATATTCGTAAATCCAGCCAACCCCCGTCGCATCGGGACCAAGCGCGCTCGTCACGCCCTCGGGCAGGCGGCCCTGCACCTGGTTGAGATATTCGAGCACGCGCGAACGCGCCCAATAGAGATCGGTGCCATCTTCGAAAATCACATAGACATAGCTGTCGCCGAAGAACGAATAGCCGCGCACCGTCTTCGCGCCCGGCACCGATAGCATTGTCGTAGCCAGCGGGTAGGTCACCTGGTCCTCGACGATGCGCGGCGCTTGGCCCGCATAGTTCGAGCGGATGACGACCTGGACGTCGGACAGATCGGGCAAGGCATCGACCGGGGTCGTTTGCACCGCCCATATTCCCGCCAACGCTAAAACTATCGCGGCGAGGACGACGAACATCCGGTTGGCGATCGCGCCATCGATGATCCGGCCGATCATTGCGCCGACGCCTTCGTGATTGTGCGGATTGTGGGGCCAGCCTCGGCCTGAACGAAGCCGAACCTGACCCGGTCGCCGGGTTTGTAACCGCGTGCAATGGTCGGATTGGCGATGCGGAAGGTCATCGTCATCGCGGGCCAGCCCAAAGCTTTGACCGGCTGGTGGTCGAGCGTCACCTTGGCCGCGGAGATCGCTTTGATCGTGCCAATCGTCGAGTAGACTTTGTCCTTCGCCGCCGGTTTTTGCGCCTTGTCGGCAGCCGCAGCCGCTCCGATTGGGCGCACGTCGAGGCCCGCCAGGCTCGCTTCAGAATCGATCAGGAACTGGCCCGATGTGATGACCTTCTCACCCGCCGAAAGGCCCGCAAGGATTTCGCTCTGGCCGCCCGCTTCGCGACCGACGGTCACCTCGGCGGGGCGGAACGCACCCTTGTCCTTTGCCAGCATGACGATCGTGCGTGCGCCGGTGCGGATCAGCGCTTCGGACGGCACCAGCAGGGCATCGCGGCCACTACCGCTGAATGCGACGCTGGCGAACATCCCGGGTTTGAGCCGGAGACGGCGATTGCCGAGTTCGATACGCACGGTCAGCGTCCGGCTTTCGCTCTGCGCTTGCGGCAGGATCGCCTTCACCTGCCCGCGGAAGGTTTCGCCGGGAAAGGCCGCCAACGTCGCTGCAACCGGCTGACCCCGTCGCAAGCTTCCCGCCAGCGCTTCGGGCACCGCCGCGTCGAGCCACACGGTGCCGAGCCCTTTGATCTCGGCGAGCGTCTGACCCATTGTGACGCTCATTCCCGACCGCACGCCGAGCATGGTGATCGTCCCACCGATCGGCGCCGATATCGTGATCGTCGTATGCGGTCGTCCGCTGCGATCGACCGCGGAGATCAGGCCCGGCGGCATGCCGAGCAGCATCAACCGATTGCGCGCCGCCCGAGTCAAAGCCGCATCGCCGGTCCGCTTGACCGCAAGAAACTCGGCTTGCGCGCCGCCCCATTCTGGAACCAGCAGATCGACCAGCGGCGCACCCTTGCCGATCACATCGCCGGGTGCGCGGCCATAGGTGCGCTGGACGAAGCCGCTGGCGCGCGGCTGGACGATGGCGACGTTGCGCTCGTCGAACGCGATGACACCGGTCGCCGACGTCTTGTCTTCGAGCGTGCCGAACTGCGCCACGGCGGTGCGGATGCCGAAATTCTGCACCAGCGCAGGATCGATCCGAACGCCCGCGCTATCGCCCGCCTCGTCAGCATATTTGGGAATGGTTTTCATCCCCATCGAGGACAGGGTCTCGGGATCGTCGTAATGTTCGAGAGGCACCATCGGATCGTAATAATAGAGCACTTCGCGTTTCGCATCGCTCGCTGCGCCCGATGCCTCGGTAGCTGGCGTGCCGCCCATCGTGGCCAGGCCATAACCGGTCGCGCCCGCCAAAACCGAGATCGCGCCTGCTGCCAACCACGAGCGTTGACGCGGCGAAAGGCGTGTAAAAACGTTGGTCATCGATCGATGCTCCCGAAGGTAATTTTGAGATTGATCGCTTGGGCGGCGACGAGCGCCTCACGGTCGATGACTGCCAGCTCGATATTGGCGAGCCGTGTCTTGGCCGCGATGACGTCGAGCAGATCGGCATTGCCGGCCGAAAAGCTCGCGACCTCAAGACCGTCCTGCTTGCGCGCCAGCGGCAGCAGGACATCGCGCGCGCGCTGCCACTGAGCGTAGCGGCTTTCATATTCGGCGAGGCCGCCGTCGAGTTCGGCGAGCAGTTTGCGGCGCACGTCCTCGGTTTCGGCTCTTGCCGCGGCCAGGTCGAGCCGCCTCGCGGCGATCCGGGGTTCCTGCCTGCGTCCGGCGAATAGCGGCAGCGAGACCGACACGCCGACCGACAGCAAGTCGCCGTAAGCCGGATCGCGGCGGCCATAAGCGACGTTGACCCCGAAATCGGGACGCTTTTCGGCGCGCGCTAGGTCGACATCGGCCTCGGCGGATCGGGTGCGAGCCGAGGCCAGTCCGAGTTCGGGCTGACGATCGAGACTGCCGACCAATTCGAGCCGTGATACCGAAAGATCGGGCATCGGCCCGGCGGCTTGCGGGTCGGTCTCACCGGTCCAGCGGGCAAGCCGCGCGCGCGCTTGGCCGACATCGGCCGCGATGGCGCTGCGGGCGTCTTCTAGGACTGCGATCGATTGCTGAATTTCCAGACTCTCAGCGGGCCGTGCGGCGCCGACCTCGACCGCGCTCGTCGCCATCGGCGCGTATCTGTGCAGATCGGCGATGATCGTGTCGAGCGAGGAAAGCCGTCGCTGCGCATAGGCAAGATCGATCCATGCCGTCGCTGCGCCGCTGCGCACCTCCTTGGCGGTTACATCTGCATTCGCGGCCGCCAGGGTCACGTCAGCCGTGGCGCGTGCGGCGCGGGCATGACGCTTAGCAAGATTGGGCAGTTCCTGCTCGATCCCGATCCGCGTCATCGTCATCATCGTGCCGTTGAGCGTGAACGCGGGCGGTCCCGAGATCGGGAAGTTCTGCAACCCGACCGACAGTCGGGGATCGGGCAGTTCATCGGCTGCGCCCGCTTCCGCGCGGCGGGCTTCAAGGTTGAGGCCACGCGCCTCGATCGAGGGCGCGCTGCGCTCGGCCGCCGCCAGCGCTTCGGTGAAGGTAACCGATTGCGCCATCGCAGCGGACGGGAGAACCGCTAGCAGCGGCAAGACATGATAATATCGCATCCAAGCATCCTGGATTGGTCGGCTACGCCTCGCGTTTACGCAACGGGTGCGTGAACGCTCACGGCGAGCGGGGAAATCGTTCAATTGTGAGTAGGTTACGCAAGCGTATGGAACGCACCGCAACGGGATCGTGGAAGAGTCGATCCGGGGCCGTGGATTTGCGACGAGCGCTGGGCGCCTGCCGCTATCGCGCGACCTCTATTATCCCGGCAAGGAGGAAGGGGGATGCGGCTCGGGGCTGAGTGTCAGGCCGTCGAGCGAGGTAACCGCGGGCCATATCGCCGGCAGCGCGGCAACCTTGTCAGTCGATCGGACCAAGCGATCGCCGATAATTGCAGCCGGTGTGGCGCACCCCATGGTCGCGGCACAGTCGGCAGTCATCTTTTTGCACGGTGCGCTTGTGTCGCCCGTCATTGCAGTCATGGTGTCGCAGTCGTTCATCGCTGGCGCCTGCATCGTCGTAGCCATGGCCGGCATTGCTACGGGCACCGCGGCGAAAGCCACAGCTTGCCCCATAAGACCCGCGCATGCGGCGATCAGCAAAACGAGGCGAACGAAGCTACGCATCGGGCTCATCTAGCCGGATCGGCTTGTCAGAGCAAGGATCGCCGCACGTGATACGAGGAGGTTGGGCGCCAAGCAAACCGGACCGGGGCTATTGCTCAGAGTTCGGTGGAATCGATTACCCTTTCGCATTTGGCGCCTCTCGTTGGCTCCGGAACCGATTCAACGAAAAACCAACAATGATCGCTAGCAGCATAATAAACTGCGCGGCGGTGGATTGGACGGTCGGAAACAGTCCTATCGCCGACACGCGCGGAACATTTGACAGTGGCGCAATGTCGATCAAGCCTGCTTCTTGCAGGGCGGCGATCCCTTTACCCACCAGAACTATGGTCAGGACAGCCATCAGCCAGGAACTGTATCTGAAGAAGGTCGCTATCGGCAATTTCCGACTGTAACGAAGCATTGCCCAGGCAATCGCACCGAGGAGCAGGGCCGCAGTCCCAGCCCCCGCAAGCATCGCGGCCCCGCTGCCTTGCGCCCAAAGCGCGGCGTAGAAAAGGATCGTTTCGAACACTTCGCGATACACGACGACGAAGGCGAGGCCGAACAGGAACCAGCCTGATTTTCGATCAAGCGCCTTGGAGAGCTTTTCCTGGATATAACGCTGCCACTGACCCGCCTGGGCTTTGCCATGCATCCAGATCCCGACCGACAGGAGTATCACCGCTGCAAGAATCGATCCGAAGCCCTCGGTAAGTTCTCGGCTGGCCCCGCTGATCCCGATCGCATAGGTTGCTACCACCCAGGTTGCGCCGCCGGCGATGAGCGCGCCAGCCCAGCCACCATGAACATAACGCAGTGCATCACGTCGTTCGGCTTTGCCGAGAAAGGCAATCATCGCGACGACGATAAGCAGCGCCTCTACGCCTTCACGCAAGAGCACCGTGAAGGCACCGATAAAGGAAGCCGTGCCGCTGGTTGCATCAGGTGATAGCACCCGTTCGACATCGTCGAAGAGCGTGTTCAATATCGCCGCCTGGGTGGCAATTGTTTCGACCGGTGCGCCTTGATCAATGGAAGCACGATATTCGCCCATGCTGCGTTCGATATGGCTCAAAAGAGTAGCGTCGCGGGCGCCAAGGGCCGGTTCGATCGGCTCAAAGCCGTCCAGATAGGCCGCCAGAGCGAGCTTTTTGGCGGCGCTTCGGTCTCCCGACCGATAGGCATTCACACTCTGTTCGAGCTTCGATCGAACCACCTCAAGAGAAGCCACCCCATTCGTCGTCGCCATGACAGCTTCCGGATGCCGGCGCAGATATGCCATGACAGCGTCTGCCTTAGCGGGGCCGATGGCGTCTGCGAGCGCTTCTGGAGTCTTGTCGACCAGTGCTTCGAGATCGGGAATTTGCTTGCGCACTGCGGGATCGGACTTCCAGATTGCCTCTCCTTGCTCCGCCAGCTCCTCGGGAAACGCGAAAGTCCCAGCTTTGAAGGCGAGATTCCAACGATCGCCAACGGGCAACGACGAAAAGCTTTGCATCGCGGTGCCATCGATCCCGTTGCTGATCACCTGCTGTAGCGCGAACAGACTGCGTTGACGCGCTCGTTCGCGATCGGTGAAAGCTACAGGAGGGGTAGCAAGCTTGGCGGCGTTCGGGCCTTTGCCATTCCCCGACACGCCGTGGCAACTCGCGCAATTCTGGGCGAACAACGTGTTGCCCCTTGCCAGATCAGGCGGCGATTTTGACGCCAGCGCAATCGGGTATGCCTTGAGGAGATTGGCAGCTATCCGATGGGCTAGAGATGCCACATCCTCAGCTGTGCCCTTAGCCGCAATGAGAGATTTCAGGCGTTTCGAATCCGTCAGAAGACGACCCCGCTCGGGCTTGCTTGGCAACGACGCGAGCCGTTCGGAAATTGTGTCAGCGAACTCGTTCATTTCCGCGAACTCGGTCTGGCTGACAACGGCGCCATTCGTGACCGCGCCAGAATAATCGACCGCGATATAATCGAGAAGCTGCCATGATGTTTGAACGTCGTCGGTCGCTGCCGACGCGGGGAGCGCGATCAGCAGGGCGGCGAGGAGCGCGCTCAGCATGGCAAGCAGTCGGAGCACCTCGCCACGCGGATACCCGCTAGCGGCGGCAGCACATTTCTTTGGGTAAGTCATTCTTCAGCTTAGTCCTTCGGAGATACTACAGGTTCTAGCTAATTGCGACAAACTCTTATTAGCGTCACGACCCAAACAGAGATCGGAGCTTGCTAATTGCGGACGGTAGCGCGGGCGGAACATGATTAGAATCGGAACTCATAGTCGATGAGCAGTCGGAACTGGCCATCTGCTTCGTCGCGGGCGGCTCCGATCGCGTAAAGATAACCGCCTTCAAGCTCGAGCTCGCCTTTGCCGGGCAATCCTTCGATTTCAAACTTCGCTACCGGACCCAGAAAATGATCGGCGCGCGTCAAGAATTTGCGCGAGCTTCCGAGTTCGCCGAGTGCAACTGCGCCCAGCCGAAAATCACCGATAACCGCATAATCGGCCGATGCGGCGTATTCAAAAGCGATGGGGGAAGCAGTGAATTCCTTTTCCGCCACAAGATTCAAGCGCGTATCAAACCGTCCGCGTGCCCGTTGCAGCAAAAGTTTAGCCTCGACCTTGTCGGGTCCTTCGAGCGCCGCTTCATATTCGCCATAAACCGCCACATCGATCCCCAGCGACTGAATCTTCCCGATGGAGTAAATTCCTTCAACTGCAATTGCTTCCAACTCGCGTCCACTGCCTGGGCCGTCGACGAACTCGGCAACTATTCCGCCATAGAATCGCGGTGTGAAGCCATAGGCAGCTTCCAGAACGAAAACGTTCGCACCATTGTCTGCGCCGCCGTCCACCTGGCCATAACGAGTCTCGATTTCCGCCACGCCCTCCTCGACCGTTGCGCCATAGACTTTGTCGCCGCCTGCTGGGCCGGCATACGCCGGACCTGCCCAAACGATAGCGATCGATCCGCATAAAACGGCTTTCGCAAACTTCATCACCGATTCCCCTTCGATTGCGACGCGGTATATATGCGATTCATTCGCAATTGCAACAAGCCTGTTGCTTTGCGCTGAATGATACCAATCTACCTTGTTCGTTGAAGTTCTATAGTCTAGGGGACTATACTATATGGCACATATCGATGCAAAACGGGGCGAACTGCTTGCGCGGATCAAGCGGATATCGGGTCAGGTCGCCGCAATCGAGCGGCAGCTGAGCGAGGATGTTTCCTGTTCCGAACTTTTGCAGCTGGTGGCGGGCACACGCGGCGCGATCAACGGCTTGATGGACGAGATCATCGTCGATCATCTCGAGGCGCATGTCTTGGGAGAGCAATTGAGCCAAGAGGAGCGATCCGCAGGAGCCGCAGAATTGATGGCCGTGATCCGGCGTTATGCGAAGTAGGGCTATCCAGCCGCAAAGGGATTCCAATTGCTTAATATTCTCGCAAATCGGACATATCGGCACCTGTTTCTCGCCCAGATCATCGCATTGGTTGGGACAGGGCTAGCAACGATCGCTCTTGGATTGCTCGCTTATGACCTTGCGGGCAGCAATGCCGGCGCCGTTCTTGGCACCGCGTTGGCCATCAAGATGGTGGCCTATATCGGTGTCGCACCCGTCGTCGGTGCCTATGCCGATCGGCTGCCGCGAAAAGCATTACTGGTGGCGATGGACGTCGTCAGGGCTGGGGTGGCGCTGGTGTTGCCCTTCGTAGACCAGATATGGCAGATCTACGCGCTGATCTTTGTCCTCCAATCTGCCTCGGCAGCCTTTACTCCCACCTTTCAGGCGGCCATTCCAGACGTGTTGCCAGAGGAAAGGGACTACACCCGTGCGCTGTCCCTTTCGCGGCTCGCTTACGATATGGAAAGCCTGCTCAGCCCGATGTTGGCGGCGGCACTATTGACCGTCATCACCTTCCACTGGTTGTTTGCAGGGACATCTGCCGGATTTGTGGCCTCGGCCCTGTTGGTCCTGTCGGTTAGCCTGCCAACTGCAAAGGCGGCCGCTAGAACGGTCGGCGGAGTATGGGCGCGGACAACGCGCGGCATGCGGATATATCTCAAGACGCCACGCCTGATCGGGTTGCTCGCCGTGACGCTGACTGCGGCAGCGGCCAGCGCGATGGTGATCGTCAATACCGTCGTCATCGTGAAAGAAATGGGGCTGGGGCAGAGCGAGGTGGCCCTTACCCTGGCCGCCTATGGTGGCGGCTCGATGCTGGCAGCATTGGCTCTCCCCCGATTGCTCGACCGCGTCAGCGACCGGCTGGTTATGATCGCAGGGAGCGTCCTGCTGACGCTAGCGCTCGCCACGATGGCCGTCATCACAAGCATCCTGGGCGACACCACAATTTATTGGCCGCTGCTTCTGGCAGGCTGGGTCCTCATGGGGATCGGTTATGCGGCGACGGTGACACCATCGGGGCGGCTGCTCCGACGTTCGTCGCAAGATAGCGACCGAACCGCCTTGTTCGCGGCCCAATTCGCGCTGAGCCATGTCTGCTGGCTGATCGCCTATCCCTTGGCCGGACAGATCGGGGCGCGTGCGAACATAGCGGCCGCATTTGCCGTGCTAGCCGTGTTGGCCGCGATCGGGGTCGCGCTGGCATTTTTCCTGTGGCCCAAGGGCGACCCTGAAAATATCCCGCATACGCATGATGATCTTCCTGCCAACCATCCTCACCTTCAGGCTCATGCCGTCGGAAGCCATGCCTTCGTGATCGATGATCTGCATCCCAGATGGCCAAGGAAGATTTGACGCACGGATATAGGCTAGAAGTTCGATTCCGTCGCCAGCTAAGACGACGGCGTGTATGCCATTGTCAAAGAACGGTAGCTTTCGGGCTGCTAGGTTATCGGACGCTACAACGTGGATTGGGCGCGTTGCGGTCTGGCGGCGTTAATCATGACCTGACGAGCTGTTCGAACCGCGATAGAGGGTTGTTGCTGCATCGTTTCGCCACCGCCGACACCCCTTGCAGTCCTTGGGCCGTGCAAGGTATCAGAATTTATGGCTGACGATTGTTGTTCCGGCAAAGGAAGTGAACTGGAAAAGCTTGCAGCGCAGGCCGACCAGCGACGCGTCCTCATGATTGTGCTGGCAATCAACGCGGTTATGTTCGTCGCAGAATTTACCGCTGGCATAATTGCCGGATCGACCGCGCTGTTGGCCGACAGCGTCGATATGCTGGGCGATGCGTTGGTCTACAGCCTTAGTATCTTTGCCATTTCTCGAAGCGATCGGTGGAAGGGCGGCGCAGCGCTTGCCAAGGGAATTTTCATTTTGGCATTCGGCGTGGGCATTCTGGTCGATATAGCGATTAAACTGGATTCGGGCGTCCCGCCATCTTCGACATTGATGCTGGTATTCGGCACAATCGCCCTGCTCGCCAATCTTGCGTGCCTTCGCCTGCTATGGCGTTTTCGGGCGAAGGACGTGAACATGGCAAGCACGTTCGAGTGCTCGCGCAATGACGTCATTTCTAATGTGGGCGTCCTCATCGCCGCGGCGGCGGTCACGGCGACGGCATCACCATGGCCAGATATTATTGTGGGGGCAGTTATCGCGGTCCTGTTCCTCAAATCAGCCGTCCACGTCATTCGCCAATCCTTGCCAATTCTCAAGCCAGCATAGGCCAGTCCGCTTCTTCGATTACCCACTCGCTCACAAGGCGCGGAGTGATCAACAGACGAGAGGTATTCGAGGTAAACTATTGCTGGTTGAATGGGGTCAGCTTGGGCATTTTGATCCTGTTCGACCTGAACCGGCTGCTGCCATTCCTAATTGTAAATATGGCATGATTTTTCCAGCCGTTCGCCGGACCTCCCGATAGCGGCTGTTGAAAGCAAGGTTGTTCCTTGTTAGACTAAGGCCGTCATCTGGGGAGTAGCTCGCCGTCTTTACGGTTCCCTCGCGTCAACATACTCGGCTGAGAGGTCGTGGCGCAGGGGTTCGGAGATTTCCGTTCGAGCGAGACCAATGACACCTGACTTTCGTCCGGCTGGGCGGAGGGTCAAGTGTCGTTGCAGTCTTGAAGCCCGGCCCGGAGATATATCGTGGAAGCTGTTCTCACCTCGACCGCCGTCGTCGCGCTTGCCGAAATCGGCGACAAGACGATGCTTTTGGCCATCATATTGGCGACGAGGTTTCGCAAACCGCTGCCGATCATATTCGGCATTCTCGTGGCCACCCTGGCAAATCACGGTATCGCGGCTTTTGTTGGCCAGTCCGTCGCCAGCCTGTTGGCAGGCACAGCCTTCCGCTACGCCGTCGGCATCAGCTTTGTCGTCATGGCATTTTGGACGCTCGTGCCGGACAAGCTTGAAGAGGATGAAGAGCCCAAGGCACCGCGCTTCGGTGCGTTCCTCACAACCACCTTCACTTTCTTCATCGTCGAGATCGGTGACAAAACGCAGATCGCGACCATCGCGCTCGGGGCGCAATTCCAGAATGTGATTCTGGTAACGATCGGCACCACGCTCGGCATGATGCTGGCCAATGTTCCGGCGGTCTATTTCGGTAAGGCCATCGTCGAACGGGTTTCTCTCAAGGTCGTGCGCGCCATCGCCGCGCTATTGTTTTTGGCCATCGGACTATGGGTTATCGCGGACGCGGCGGGTCTGCACCTGTTCCAGTAATTTTCAGGCGGATGTGGATTGGCCGATGCTGTTGAGCTTTTCGCGCAGCGGAAAACCAGCCTTTAAGAGGCCGTTTTGCTTTGTCTTTCGTTCGTTCCTCAAGCGGGACGGTCAGGAGTAATGGCCGCTCTTAGGGGCACATCGTGCTCGAATTACTGGTTGTGGGCGCATTGCGGTCTAATGGCTAAATCAAGAGCCGATTCACGGCTCTTGGGCCGCGAGCTGCCAGCCATCACTGCATCAGTTCCTCAATGGTCAGGATAGCCATGAAGCCGATGAAGAACATCGAGGTCGTCAGCGGCGATTCCGGGCATTCGTGCGCTTCGACCAGCAATTCTTCGGTGACGAGATAGAGCAGAGCGATGAGGCCGAAAGCATAGAAGCCGGTCTGCCATGCCGCCGGCAAGGCACTGACTGGCGTGCCCAGGAGGGCACCGAGCGGCAGCGCAAGACCAACCGCGCACGTCAGCACGACCGCTCGCATTTTAGACATACTTTCCGATAGCGTGCCCGCGAGGGACAAGCCGAGGAAGAGGACCTCGAGCGTGAGCGCGATGGCCAGCAAAATCCCTTGCTGCATGCCCGCTACGAAGCTGATGCCCAGGACCAGTCCGTCGACTAAAAGATCGATGCCCGCCGTGACGGCGAGGCCGGTCGGCCCACCCCCTTTTTCAGTAGCGCTCTTGAGCACCAGCATCCCCGCAATCCCGACCCCCGCACCAAGCAGGACGGGAAGAAGCGAGGAGCTGTGCTTAAGGTCGGGAAGGATCTCCCCCGCTGCCGCAGCAAAGACGACACCGGCCGCGAGATGCTGCACGCCTGACTGAAAACCCACGCTAGGTCGGCGAACTACGGTGGCCAGCGCACCGATCACCACAGCGGCGAGGGGGATGAGGGTATAGAGGATCGCCTGCATATCAGACCACTTCTTGCGACTCCAGGGGGCACGGACAGCTACCGGTTTCAACCTGCAGGGTGACGTGATCGATCCCGAAGCGCTCGTGCAGCTTGCTTGCGGTGTTCTGCAAGAAGCGATCGCGGTCGGCTGGCGCGCCCATCACGAGGTGCGCCGTCAGCGCCGTCTCGGTCGTGCTCATCGGCCAGACGTGAAGGTCGTGCACCGAGGCGACGCCATCGAGACCTGCCAGGTGCGATGAGACCTTCGCTGTGTCGATCTCGGAAGGCGTCGCGTTCAGCGACATCGCCACTGCCTCGCGCAGCAGCCCCCAGGTGCTCCAAACGATCACCGCCACGATGGCGAGGCTCGTGACCGGGTCTATCCAGCTCAGTCCGGTGTTGCGGATGGCGAGGCCCGCGATCACCACGCCTGCCGATACTGCGGCGTCGGCCGCCATATGGAGGAACGCACCCCGGATATTGATGTCGCTCTTGCGGCCCCGCATGAACATCAGCGCCGTTGCAGTGTTGATCGCGATCCCGATGCCGGCAACGATCATGACCGTGTTGCCCGCGACTGGTTGAGGATCGGCGAACCGAAGCAAGGCCTGCCAGGCTATCGCCCCTGCGGCGAGCATCAGGAAGATGCCGTTGAACAGCGCGGCGAGAATAGAGCTTCCACCCAGGCCATAGGTATAGCGCGCACTGGGCGCCTTGCTGCCCAGCCTCACGGCCGCCCAGGCGATGACCAGCCCGAAGACATCGCTCAGATTATGTCCGGCGTCCGCGAGGAGCGCGAGCGAGTTGGCAAATATTCCATAGCCCGCCTCGATGGCGACAAAGGCGACGTTGAGCGCGATACCAACCGCGAAGGCGCGGCCGAAGCTGGCGGGCGCGTGCGCGTGGCCATGGTTACCGTGGTCATGGTGGCCGCTCATTCCGGGCGCTCCGCACTCGGCAGGCTGCCGTGCAGCACTTCGACCCGTTCGAGCGTGACCAGACCGATATGGCGCAGATCGCTGAAATTATGGAGGGCATCGGCAATCAGCGCCAACGATCCCGAAAGGATGCCGCCGATAGTCTGTGCGAATGTAAGAAGGACGTTGAGCGTGACCGCCAGCATAAGGCGGCCATCGCTCATCTTTTCCTCACCATGGCTGTGACCAGCACCCATCGGTCAAAGACCCGCTTCGCGGACCCAAGCGTCCGCTGCGAGATTCTGGTCAGCTTCGAAAAACCGTATGTCTGCGCGGAAGAACAAATCGGATAGTTTCGTTCCCCATTCCTCCCACTTTCTATCGCCGACGATAGCAATCCGTCCGAACTTATTCTTATGCCGAATGTCGAACTTCAGCTCACGCCATATACCGGAGATATCCCAGCCCGCAAAATCGCTGGTGAGTTCAATTAACATTGGAACGGTTCCTGTTTTGCGTTTCGCCACCTGTTCGAAGAACGGGACGAACGCATCATAGTCTGATGGTGTGAGCTTACCGCCCACTTCGATATGAAGCAGGCCATCGATTTCTTGAACTTCCAGCATATCAGGCTTTCCTTTTGTCGGGCGCTTTTGATTTTGTATCACCTAGGCCCGTAGTGACAATTTCTACCTTTTCGAGTGTTGCCAACCCGATCCCGCGCAAATCTGCCAACATTGGCAGGAAGGCTCTGAGTTTGCTCTCGGCATCGACTAACTCGATGACCATTGGCGGATTATCGCCGATGCCGAACGAATGGTGCTCGTGAACAGCCGAGCCCGAGGCAAAGCCAACCCGCCCCCGGAGCACCGTAGCGCCGGCCAAACCCGTCGTTCGAGCCCGGCGGACAATTACATCCACCACATCGTCGTCACCATGCATCGCTGCATCATCCGTATAGATGCGCAGCAACATGTCATCCCGCGATACCGTCATTGGCTGTCTCCTCGTCTGGGTTGCATCATGCTCAATCGATTCATGCTTGGTGCCGCGGCTTCCAGCGCGTGAACGATATCTTGGGCAGAGTTGGCAGTCGGCGCTTGAAACGAGCCGTCCAATCGCTTCCTTTACGTCCGAGTATCAGACGCGTGACGGCAGGAAGAACGAACAGCGTCAGCGCAGTCGCAGTTATCAATCCGCCGATTACCACGATCGCAAGCGGCTTTTGCACTTCGGCGCCCGTGCCCGTCGCAATCGCCATCGGCACGAAGCCTAAAGACGGCACGATCGCCGTCATCAGCACCGAGCGGAATCGCTCTACGGCGCCCCCGAATATGGCTTCATCGAGCGGCATATCTGCGTGTAACCTGCTCTGGATGCTCGTCATCATAACGAGCCCGTTGAGCACTGCCACGCCTGCCAACACGATGAAGCCGACCGCGACCGAGATCGAAAAGGGCAAGCCCGTGAGGGCGAGCGAGAAGATGCCCCCGGCGATACCAAGTGGCACTGTAGTGAACACAGCGATCGCCATGCGCACATTGCCAAGCGCCATGACCAACAGGCCGAAAATAAGCAGTGCGACAATCGGCACGACCACGCCGATACGCGCTTGGGCCGCTTGCAGGTTTTCGAACTGTCCTCCCCATTCTAGAAAGACACCCGGCGGCAAGTCGACTTGCTCGGCAATCGCTGCGCGTGCTTCGGTTACCAACGAACCCACGTCGCGACCCCTCACATTTAACTGCACGACGACCCGGCGCTGACCGTTTTCTCGACTGATCTGGTTGAGACCTTCAATCTCTGACAAGGTGGCGAGCGAACGAAGTGGCACCGAAGACTGTCTGCCCATATTATTTTCAGGCAGGACAACTGGAAGAGCGCCGATCGCATCGATATCGTCGCGCACTTCGCCCGGCAGACGGACGACGATGTCAAATCGCCGGTCGCCCTGGAAGACGATACCGCTCTCAGCACCGCCGAGTGCTGCGCTGACCGTTGCCGCAACCTCGTCCACGGTAAGTCCGTGAGCAGCAATCGCCGAACGATCGAACTGGACGTCGAGTGTCGGAAAGCCCTCGGTCTGCTCGACCCGCACATCCGCGCTTCCTTCGATGCCCGAAAACACCCCGGCGATCTGGTTGGCTGTAGCTGTGAGCTGTTCGAGATTGTCGCCGAAGACCTTGACCGCAACGTCGCCGCGGACGCCGGCGATGAGCTCATTGAAGCGCATCTCGATCGGTTGGCTGAACTCGAAATTGTTGCCGATCAGACCCGATAGCGCCTTTTCCATCTGTTCGACCAGCTCGGCCTTGGGAAGCGATGGATCGGGCCATTCGTCGCGTGGACGCAATATGATGAAGGCATCGGAAATATTCTGCGGCATCGGATCGCTCGCGACTTCGGCCGTGCCTGTCTTCGAATACATGTAGCGGACCTGCGGGAAGCGCGAGATCGTTCGTTCGATCTGCCGCTGCATCTCGACCGACTGGTCAAGTGAGGTCGACGGAATCCGAATCGCCTGGACCGACAGATCCTGTTCATCGAGCTGCGGCATGAACTCGCTGCCAAGAAAATTGAATACCCCGAGCGAGAGGGCGAAGACGCCAAAGCCTATGATCGCCGTGCGCTTGGGAAGTGCCAGCGCCTTTCGCAGCGCAGGCTCATATTTGCTCTTCGCCCAACTCACGGGACGGACGTCCTTCTCCGCAACACGTCCGCGAATAAGCAATGCTAGGAGCGCTGGCACGAGCGTTAGCGAAAGTATAAAAGCTGATGCTAACGCGAGCATCACCGTTATCGCCATCGGCGCGAAGGTTTTGCCCTCGATTCCCTGAAAAGTCAGCAACGGAACGAACACGAGGAGGATGATCGCTTGGCCGAAGAGCGAGGGCCGGATCATCTCGCGGGTCGAGGCGATAACCTCTTCGAGCCTTTCGCCGAGCGACAAGAGGTGCCCTTCTTCTTGTTGTCGACCGGCCATTCGGCGAAGGAAATTCTCGACGATGATGACGCTGCCATCGACGATCAACCCGAAATCGAGCGCACCGAGGCTCATCAAATTGCCCGATACACCGACCCGGTTCATGCCAATCGCCATCATCAGGAATGAGAGAGGGATCACGAGCGCGGTGATGATCGCGGCACGAAAATTGCCAAGCAACAGGAACAGCGCGACGATGACCAGTAACGCCCCTTCGGTAAGATTTTTCTCGACAGTCGAAATTGTCGCATCGACTAGCTTCGAACGATCGAGCACGACTTCGAGATTGACGTCGGGTGGCATTGACCCGGCGATTTCGGCCAAGCGTTCCCTAGACGAGGCTGCGACCGCTTGGCTGTTTTCGCCGAGCAGCATCAAGGTGGTTCCCACGACAACCTCGTCGCCGTTCTCCGTCGCCGCGCCAGTCCGAAGGTCACCGCCGTTGGCTACGGTCGCAACGTCACGCACGCGGATGGGAATACCCTCCCGGCGAGCAATAATGGCATTCTCGATTTCGTCGATCGTGCGAATGCGGGCATCGGCGCGAACCAGAAAAGCCTCGCCACCTCGCTGAACGAAATTGGCACCCACGGAGAGGTTCGTCTTCTTAAGGGCCTCGGCGAGATCATCAAAGCCGATCCCATATGATGCCAGTCTAGCCGAAGACGGCGTGACCACGAACTGACGCGCATAGCCGCCGATTGAATCGACGCCGGCGACGCCGGGCACATTGCGCATCTGCGGGCCGATGACCCAATCCTGCAAGGTTCTAAGATAGGCGGCACGCGACACTTCGTCGGTCAGGCGCTCGCCTTCCGGGGTCAGATAAGAACCGTCAGGCTGCAAACCCGGTCCCGATTTCGTCTCGCCCTTCTTTCGCTCCGCATAGCTGACGGTCCACATCAACACTTCGCCGAGGCCCGTCGATACCGGCCCCATTGCCGGCTCGGCGCTGTCGGGCAGGTTCTCGCGGACGGTCGTCAGCCTTTCGGCCACTTGCTGTCGCGCGAAATATATATCGACATCGTCATCGAAAATCGCGCTGACCTGGGAGAAACCATTGCGCGAGATAGACCGGGTTGTCTGCAGTCCTGGAATACCGGCGAGCGAAGTCTCGACCGGAAATGTCACGAGACGTTCGATGTCGAGCGGTGCCAAGGACGGATCGACCGTATTGATCTGCACCTGATTATTGGTGATGTCCGGGACCGCATCGATCGGCAGCCTGGCCAAATTATACACCCCCAAAGCCGCGACCGCGGCGATGAGAAAAACGATAATAATGCGATTTCGAACCGAAAGTTCGACTAGGCGCGCGATCATGGCTGCCGCTCCAAATTAAATATTACAATCAATGTTCTGCTTCCCCGCGACCGAGTTCGGCTTTGAGGAGAAAGGCATTGCGACCGGCTATCTGCGTTCCAGCGGCAAGGCCTTCGACGATCTCGATACGATCTCCGCTTCGTGAGCCGGTTCGGACAGGCTGGGCACGAAAACCAGTCGGAGTTCTTACGAAGACGACGTCGCGTCCTTCGACAGATTGGACGGCCTCGGCCGGCACCACCAAAGCGGAAGACGTCCCAGATCCAGATCGTGGACTAATTCGGGCGCGAACATATTCTCCTGGCACGAGTCCGGCGTGCGCTCCGGGAGACAAGACGACGATCGCGGAACGGTTTTCGACATCGGCGGCCGGAGTCACAGCGAGAACCTTGGCGGCGATCTCGCCTTCGGGTGTATCCACGCGTGCTGGATCGCCTGGTGCGATTTTGCGGGCATCTTCCGGAGGAACGGCGGCTTCAATCTGAATCTGGTTTGGATTGGATATCCGAAATAGTTCGTCTTGCGGGGTCACATAGGAACCCAGCACCGCTGGCGCTGCGGTCACGCGGCCGCTGATTGGTGATCGAACCGCGATGAAACGACCCGAAACACTCGCTGCAGATGCGGCTTGCCTGGCCCGATTTGCCTCTGTGACCGCCTGTTGAAGTTCAGCTCGCGCTGTCTCCAAATCGGCGCGCGCAGTCACGCGTTCTTCGAACAGCCTTTGTTCTCGCGTATACCGCGATCGTGCAAGTTCGGCTCGCGACGCCGCCGAAGTCACGTCGGAACTGATCGCAGCAGCTTCACGACTTTCGATCGTCGCGATCGTCTCTCCCCGGCCAACGGCGTCTCCCAGACGCTTGTTGATGCGCGAAACACGTCCTTCTGCGCCAGCGCTGAGGATTGCCTGTCCCTGAGGCGAAGGCGCTACGCTGCCCTGCGCAATGATCTCAGCATCGAGCGAACTGGCTTCGACCGAAATGATCTCGATATCGGATGTGGCGATCTGTTCTTTGGTGAGGCGAACGATCCCCTCGTCGTCAGCATGATCCGCCTCGTTCCCCGCGGCGATTTCAGCTGGCTGGTCCGAGCCTTTACCGATTCCAAAAATGGCGAAAGCCACAATTGCGAGCAAAGCAAGGATTACTGCCGCCGCGATGATTTTTGTCCTGTTCATGGATACGATGTCCTTCATTGGGCTGTCGCACGGAGAAGCGTTGCGGTGGCTGTGTCGCGGGCCTCTCTCGCGTCGATGAGTGCATTAAGCGCAGCGTCGCGCGCTTCGGTGGCGTCGAGCAGCTCAATCAGATTGAAGCGTCCGGCGCGGTAACCAATATCCGCCAGTCGCAACGCCTCTTCAGCCTGCGGGACCGTGCGGCTTTCGAGCGTTTCTACGCGCTCCTCGGCCGCCGCGAGGGTTGCGCGAGCGCTGGCGATGGCTCGCCCGGCCTCTACCACCAGCAGTGATCGCTGGGCTTCGGCGGCTCTTGCGGATGCCCTGGCAGCGGCGATGGCCCCCTGATTGCGGTTGCCGAATGGGAGCGAAAATGATGCTCCGGCGACGAAGCCCTGAGCGTTGGCTTCCTCGTTGCGGCGCACGCCCGCTGATAGCGTCAGATCCGGCGTGCGAAGCGAACGCTCGCGATCAATACTGGCTTCCGCTGCGTTAAGCTCGGCGTCCGCTAGCCGGATCGCAAGCACCGACAGCGGTTCGACGCGAGGCGCATTTGCCCCAACTGAAAGGGAAGCCTCGTCGACAGTGGCAGAAGGCATAGGATCGCCCCACAGTGCCGCTAGCGAACGCCGCGCATTTTCATCTTCGGCGCGGCGCTCCGCCAGTTCCGCTTCGGCTTCGCCGAGATTGGCTTCGGCTCTCAAACCTCTGAGCGGTGGATCGCGCCCAACATCGACCAACACACGCGCAATGCGTGCCAGCTCCCGAGATCGCTCGAGGGCCTGTTCGGCGAGCCGCAAGCGCTGCCGTGCGGCGACTGCATCGACAAATCGCTGCCGAACCGACAAGGTCAGGTCGGCCCGTGCAATTTCAGCTCTAATCGCTGCGACAGTCGTCTCTGCGCGCGCAGCTTCTACACGGGCGCGTCTTTTTCCACCCAGTTCGAGCCGCTGTCCGATCGCCAACGTCGTTTCGGTGGCTTGGAGACCTCGGAACACGCCGGTTCCGGCGACATTCTCTACATCTAGAGAAATCTCTGGATTTGGCCGAAGCCCGGCCTGTTGCTGGTTGCCGCGGGCTACATCGACCTGCGCCTCGGCTACATCGACCGATGGTGATGCGCCGGCAAGTTCGAGAGCTTCGGCAAGCGTAAGGGATTTATCCTGAGCGGACGCGGCAGACGCCACAACCATTGCGAGCAGCACACCCCACAGGGTGCGCCGACACGCTCGTATAACTGACATTTTGAAAACTCCTGACCATCAATAGAACCCGCCGCTTCAAGCAGTGGGGACGTCTTGGGTCAGGTGCGTGGAGGACGCTTCAATAGACTGGGTATATTGCCGGTCAAACCGTCTTCATGAGGGCGTGTTTGGGCCATGGAATTAACGATCATTGGCTCAGCCCTCGTCGGAGTGGCTATAGCGTGCTGCGCATCATGGCAGTGTCCGTGGGCACAAACGGCGTGTTGATCAGTCGGGCGGTTATCGTCGTCCGTTGGGCCTTGGTCATCGACAAAGGCGATAGAGGTCGATGAAGTCAGTTCCGGGCTACAGGCGACGGCATCCGCCACTCCCCCGAGCGCAATCGCGAGCAGCGCAAGCAATCCCAGGAAAGCTTGGCTTAGAGAAGGAGAGCGATGTGAGGATCGAAAATTCAGCACGGGGCGCTCGTTAGGGGATGATAATCGCTTTGTCATCCACGATTCCGGGCTTCCAGATATTTGTCCGTCACGTCGATGAGATGTTCAGGCACCTAATGGTCCAATCCGATCCGTGTAAACGCATTAAAAATTGGGAATTTATCGGGTTAATGGCGTGCGAAGAGAACCGATCGTTCGCGTGACCGAGAGGGGAAAGCCGCCATATGCTTAGTCGCCCGCCGTTTTAACCAGTGTTTTTTGGCCGGGCAACGGCGATGTCCGTCTCTCATTGGCAGACCCAGAACGTCCGAAATTGGGCGCGTTGCAGCCTGGCAGCTAAATCGAGAGTCGACTGGCGGCTCGTGGGCCGTCAGCCGACATTCTGGACTTGGACGATCGGCTTAATAAGCCGACCTTGATCCTCTCCCGTGCACAGTAATAATCAGCCGATCGCCTGCAGGCAGGCGGCGAATATCTCTTTCTGCTTTGCGACCGGAAACGCCTCGCGAGCGTCATCCGCGACAAACCAGCGCGCATCGGCGACTTCTTCGGTCTGTAGCACGAGCGGGGTATCGCTGGCGATCCAGCAGGCGAACATCACCGCGTCTTGGCCATCATGGTCAAGCCCGCGCTTGGCCTTGTGATCGGCAGGGTAGACGAAGCGATTGCTCACCGGCAGTTCGGCAATCTCAGCCTCCAATCCTACGCCGAGTTCCTCGGCCAGTTCGCGACGCATGGCCTCGACGGGGGATTCTCCGTCTTCCACCCCACCGCCGGCCAGCGTCCATTCGCCCTCGCGATAGCCATGGGGGCGGATCAGAAGCATCTCGTTATGTTCGTTGATTACCACTGCTCGCACTTTGCGGCGCAAGCGCAGTCCCTCGCTCTGGATATAGGCCGTCATGCGCAGCACCATCGTGTCGCGGGGTAAACTCGCGGTAAACGCCGCAAATTCTCCTGCGATATGGCGCTTATCGGGGGCCGCTGGCGCATTCCACGCATTTGACGATGGCGGGGTTGGTCCTGAGCCGCGCCTCGCCAATCGAATCGCCGCACGCGACGCAATAGCCAAATTCGCCCTCTTCGATGCGGGCAAGCGCAGCTTCAATGGCGTGCCGCTGGGTCATGCGTCGGCGTTCTTGCGCCAAGGCCATGGCCTGAAGCTGCATCGCGTCGATCCGCGACAGCCGACCGACACTTTCTTGATCTAGCTTCACTGGTGCGCGATTGACTGAAGAGATACGATCTTCCTCGTCCAGTTCGGTGCGGCGTTTGATCAGCAGGTCGCGGAAGAGGGCAGAGTCGAGCGCCATATTAGCGGACCATCAACACCGGCGCTTTGACCGTGCGGACCATCTCGGAAGTAGTGCTGCCCACGATCATGCGGCGGATCGGAGAATGACCATAGGCACCCATTAACAACAGCGCCCCGGTGGTATCCCCCACGACTCGCGGGATCACCTGTTCGGCCTTGCCCCGCTCGAAGATGGAGGTCACGAGATGGCCAGGCGCGAAACTGGCCTCGGCGCTGGCGAGTTGCTCGCGCTTAGCATCGCCACTGGCTTCAGCCATCACTATAGTGACCGGCAGACCGACAAACAGCGGCGAGTTGGCAAGCCGTTCGAGAGCGCGGTCGGCTGCCGGACTCGCATCATAGGCAAAGACGATATGTTCGGGTAGGGCATAATCGCGCGATGCGACAAGCACCGGCTTGGAACTGGCCCGGACCACACGCTCGATTTTTGAACCGATATGGTCACCTGCGGCTTCGTGCGCGACACCGCGCTTGCCTAGGACGACAACACGCGCCTCTCGCTCGCGTTCTATGATTGTTTCGACGACCCCCCCGTGGCGGTGCAGCAAGGTTACATTCGTAACACCCGCCTCGCGCAGCATTTGTTCGCCTGCGGCAAGCAAGACGCGACCCTTTTCGATCTCGATCCGGCTGCTGTCTTCTGACAGGCGCACCAGCTCTTCCATTAGTTCGCTCTTGACGCCAAGGCCGATGGCACCCGACAGGTCGTGACGTGTAGTCACCGGGTCCTGATGCTGCACAACGTGGAGTAACTCGACCGGAAGCGACAGTCGGGTGGCCGCCCATGCGGCATAGCGACATACGCTGGTGGCATAGGTCGAGGCATCGATCGTCGCCAGCACGTGTTCCATCGTCGTTCTCCTGATCAGTGAGCGCCCAACTGCGCATCGGCACCGGGCTTGTCGTGAATTGCATAGCGTTCGATCATCGCCGCGCTAACGTCGTTCAGGCCCAGCACCTCAACCTCGGTCCCCTCCCGTCGGAATTTGAGGATCGCCTTATCGAGGGTGCCGACCGCCGAGATGTCCCAAAAATGGGCTTGGCTGACATCGATCAGCACACGATCAAGCACCTCCTTGTAGTCGAAGGCAGACACGAAGCTATCGGACGAAGCGAAGAACACCTGTCCCTCAATCCGATAGGTGCGCGCACGGCCATCGCTGGAGAGTTCGGTCGCAACGGTGAAAAGTCGCTTGACCTTGCTGGCGAAAAATAGGCCCGACAGGATTACGCCGGCCAGCACGCCCTGCGCCAGATCGTGGGTCCATACCACCACGACGACTGTGACAATCATGACGACCGACGATTGCCAAGGATGGCTACGGATATCCTTGATCGAACGCCACGAGAAGGTGCCGATCGAAACCATGATCATGACCGCAACCAGTGATGCCATCGGGATAATGGCCACAAGCGGTCCAAGCACCAACAACAAGAACAGCAGGAAGACGCCCGATGCCATCGTCGAAAGCCGCGTCTCGCCGCCTGATTTCACGTTGATGACCGATTGGCCGATCATCGCGCAACCTCCCATGCCTCCAAGGAAGCCGGTGAAGAAGTTGGCGATGCCCTGACCCTTCATCTCACGCTGTTTGTCGGACCCCGTATCGGTCAGGTCATCGACGATCTGCGCGGTCATCATCGATTCGAGCAAGCCCACCGCAGCCATCGTTGCTGAATAAGGCAGGATAATCTTCAACGTTTCCAGCGTGAACGGCACATCGGGAATCAACCACGCGGGAAGCGACGATGGCAGCTCGCCCATGTCGCCCACCGTCCGCACGTCGATGCCGACGTAGAACACGACTGCGGTGAGGACGACGATCGCCACCAGCGGCGAGGGGATCGCCTTAGTCAGGCGCGGTAACAAATAGATTATGGCGAGACCGGACGCGACCAGCACATAGGTCAGCATGGGCACGTCCGTCAGTTCGGGTAATTGCGCGATGAAGATCAAGATCGCCAGCGCATTGACGAAGCCGGTAATGACCGAACGCGAGACATATTGCATCAGCAGATGCAGCCGTAGGTATCCCGCGATAATCTGGATCATGCCCATCAGCACAGTAGCAGCAAAAAGATATTCGACTCCGTGATCGCGGATCAGTGGCAGCACCAGCACCGCAATCGCGGCGGTTGCGGCAGAGATCATACCCGGCCTGCCACCCACCAGCGAGATGATCACTGCGATCGAGAAGGAGGCGTAGAGGCCAACGCGCGGATCGACCCCCGCAATGATCGAGAAACCGATCGCCTCGGGGATGAGCGCAAGCGCGACTACGATTCCGGCAAGCATATCCCGCCGCGGATTGGTCAGCCATTCGCGCCTTAACGCGACGATATCGAACATAGGAACCCTATCATGTCTCACATGACCGGCGACGCACCGAGGCTGCGCGCGATGCGCTCATAGATGTGCGGCGGGGAAAATCGGTATGGAAGGTTGTCCCGGGGATAGGCGCCGAGCCGAGCCACCCGGCTCGCCGGGTCCGATGGATGACCGAGCACATAACGTCCATCTAACAATGCAGCAAGTGCGAAGACCGTTACTGTGTTTGATGGCAGCTGTCGGGCAACGATGGAGCAACTGTCGGAGGGCAGCATTTGGGCGCAAAGCCGACCCTCTCATAACGAGACACGAAATTCCCATTCCTTTGAGTGCCCATCTTTACCACGACGGGCGCACCACCCTTCTTCCGCTGCCGCCCTGTCGATCCGTCTCAGTCGCCTGCCAGCGTCAGCGGCGCGATCGTCCGTTCGCGAACCGTGTCGGTCGCGGCGCGGTCGCTCGGGAGCACCGCGCGCTGCGGGCATTGCGCGCGATAGCAGCGGCGGCAGCCGAGTCCGATCGGCACCGCCGGCCCGGCGAGATCGACCCCGCGCGCATAGACCAGCGCCTGCGCGTGGTCCGCCGCGACGCCCAGCCCGATGGCGAATTCGGCGCGGATCCCCTCGGGCCCGGCATAGGGAGAGATTGCGCTGCGCGCGATCGTCAACCAGCGCGATCCGTCCTCGAGCTCGGCGAGCTGGCGCACGATCCGCCCCGGCTCGGCAAAGGCGCGCGGCACCGCCCACAGCGCGCAGCGGCTCTCGTGGCGGGCGAGCGGCGACGCCGATGCCCCGGCATAGCGTTTGGAAAACTGCCCGGCGCGGTCGATGCGGACCATGAAGAACGGCACCCCGCTCGCGCCGACGCGCTGCAACGTCGTTAGCCGGTGCGCGACCATTTCGAAACTGGCGTCGAAGCGCCGTTCGAGGATCTCGATATCGTAGCCGCTGTCGTCGCAAGCGCGCAGGAAGCGGGCATAGGGCATCATCAGCGCGGCGGCGAAATAGGCGGCGAGGTGGCGGCGATAGAGCGCCTCGGCACCGCCGTCGACGAACTTGGCGCCGCGCGCCAGCGCGTCGATTTCGCCGCTCGCCTCGACCAGGCCGAGCTGGATCGCCGCCTGGAAGGTGCGCGAGGCATGGCCCAGGCTTTCGGACAATTGCAGCTGGCGCGCATGAAGGTCGATCCGGCGCAGCGTGGCGCCGAGCACGGCGGCGGGCAGCCGTCGCACCGTCAGCCGGTGCCGGCTGCGCAGCCGGTCGGCGATCGCGCCGTAAAGATCGTTGCCGACCAGCCGCAATTCCTCGGCGATCGTTTCGGCGAGCGCGTCGAGATCGGCGAAATGGTTGCGCCAGCGCTCGATCTCTCGCCGCACCAGCGTCGCCGTATCGCCGGCCTCGTCGCCGCCCC
>Ga0210036_1000081_pt1 | contig 118293 bp, 101 predicted proteins | sample CryGeymeta201515_FD_185469 | JGI IMG/M metagenome (GOLD analysis project Ga0210036, IMG submission 185469) | Groundwater microbial communities from Crystal Geyser aquifers in Utah, USA - Crystal Geyser metaG 2015-15 (SPAdes) (version 2) | ecosystem: Environmental > Aquatic > Deep subsurface >... | reverse complement strand
AGCCTGCCGATGTTCCCCGATGCCAGCGCCCAGTTCATGTGGCTGATCTTCGCGCTGTCGATGGTCGCGGTCGTCTACACCAGCCTCGTCGCGCTGGTGCAGTCGGACATGAAGAAGCTGATCGCCTATTCGAGCGTCGCGCACATGGCGATCGTCACCGCGGGGCTGTTCGCATTCAACCAGCAGGGGATCGAGGGCGCGATCATGGTCATGCTCGGCCATGGCCTCGTCTCGGGCGCATTGTTCCTGTGCGTCGGGGTGATTTACGACCGCCTCCACACGCGCGAGATCGCGCGCTACGGCGGCCTCGCTATCAACATGCCGCGCTACGCCCTGTTCTTCATGCTGTTCACAATGGCCAGCGTCGGGCTGCCGGGGACGAGCAATTTCGTCGGCGAATTCCTCGGCATCATGGGCATCTACCAAGCGTCGAGCTGGGTCGCCTTTATCTGCACCACCGGGATCATCCTCGGCGCGGCCTACATGCTCTACCTCTACCGCCGCGTCGTCTTCGGCGAGCTCGTCCATGACGACGTCCGCGCGATGCCCGACTTGTCGGTGCGCGAATGGGCGCTCCTCGCGCCGATCGCCGCCGCCGTCCTGTGGATGGGAGTCTATCCCGAAAGCTTCCTCGCGCCGATCCGCGGCGACGTCACCGCGCTGACCGCGCGGCTCGCGGCGAGCGCGCCCGCGGGCGATGCGCAGCTGACCATCGGCAAGCCCAGCCTGACCGAAAAGGGCGCCGCGCTGCACGACGCGACTGGCGGCCAGGGGCATTGATATGAACCATGATTTCGCCTCGTCGCTGACGCTCATCGCGCCCGAGCTGGTCCTGACCGGCGCCGGCCTTATCCTGCTCGTCTGGGCGGCGTTCTTCGGCGATCGCCATGCGACCGGCATCAGCATCGCCGCCGTTGCCGCGCTTGCCGCCGCGGCGGCGCTGACCAGCCTCGCGCCCGCCGACGGCGGCGACATTTTCGCCGGCCTTGCCAGCAGCGACGCGTTTTCGACTTTCGCGCACGTGCTGATCTATTTCGCCGCGGCGGTCGCCATCATCATCGCGCCGCGCTTTTTCCGCGCGCATACGCCCGGCGGGCACGGGCTGATGCGCGCCGAATATCCGATCCTGATCGTCTTCGCCGCGCTCGGCATGGGGCTGATGGTGTCGGCGACCGACCTGATGACGCTCTATGTCGGGCTCGAGATGAACAGCCTCGCCGCCTATGTGCTGGCGAGCTTCATCCGCACCGATACGCGCTCGGCCGAGGCGGGCCTCAAATATTTCGTCCTCGGCGCGCTCGCCAGCGGAATCCTGCTCTACGGCATGAGTCTGCTCTACGGCTTCAGCGGCACGACGGGCTTTGCCGGCATCGCCGCCGCGATGGACGCCGATTTCTCGGGCGGGCTCGTCTTCGGCCTCGTCTTCGTGCTGGCGGGACTGGCGTTCAAGATCAGCGCGGTGCCGTTCCACATGTGGACGCCCGACGTCTACGAAGGCGCGCCAACGCCGGTCACCGCGTTCTTCGCCAGCGCGCCCAAGGTCGCGGCGATGGCGCTGACGGTGCGCGTGTGCATCGAGGCGTTCGGCCCGACCACCTTCGACTGGCAGCAGATCGTGATCTTCCTCGCGCTCGCCTCGACGATCCTCGGCGCGGTCGGCGCGATCGGGCAGCGCAATATCAAGCGCCTGCTCGCCTATTCGTCGATCAACAACGTCGGCTTCGCGCTCGTCGGCCTTGCCGCCGGCAGCCAGGCCGGCGTCGCCGCGACGATGAGCTACATGGCGGTCTATGTCGTGATGACGCTCGGCAGCTTCCTGTGCGTGCTCCAGCTGCGCGATGCGAACGGCGCCTATGTCGAGGACATCGCGCGCATGGCCGGGCTCGGAAAGGCGCGCCCCGGGCTCGTCGCGGCGCTCGCGATCTTCATGTTCAGCCTTGCGGGCATCCCGCCGCTGTTCGGCTTCTGGCCCAAATTCCTCGTCTTCGATGCCGCGGTGCGCGCCGACCTGCTCCCGCTCGCGGCGATTGCGGCGGTCAGCTCGGTGATCAGCGCCTTTTATTATCTGAAGGTCATCAAGACGATGTACTTCGACGAAGCCGGTGACGACGCCCCCGACTGGGATCGCGCCTCGCATCCGGTCGAGAGCGGGCTGATCGGCTTTACCGCCGCCATCGTCTCGCCGCTCGGCTATCTGGCGATCCCCGCTCTGGCCTTTGTATCGGGCAACGCCGCGCTCGCGCTGTTCCCTTGATCGAAGTCGTTTCCGAAACCGACTCGACCAATCGCCTGCTCGCCGATCGCGCCGCCGCCGGAGCGTCCGAAGGCCAGTGGATCCGTGCCGAACGCCAGAACGGCGGCAAAGGACGCCAGGGGCGTCGCTGGGAAAGCCCGCTCGGCAATCTCTATGCCTCGACGCTGGTGCGGCTGCGCGCCGACGATCCGCCGCCGCCGACGCTGGCGCTGGTCGCGGGCATCGCGGCATTGGCCGCGGCGAAGCTGGCGGTGCCGGCGAGCGCGACGCTGGCGATCAAATGGCCCAACGACCTGATGCTGCAAATCGACGGCTCGTGGGCGAAATTCGCCGGAATCCTGCTCGAACGGCACGACGATGCGGTGATCGTCGGGATCGGCGTCAACCTGGCGCATGCCCCCGACATCGCGGGACGCGAGACCGCCGCGCTGGCCGAGGTCGCGCCCGTGCCCGACCTTGCTTCTTTTTGCGAAACGCTCGCCGACTTGTTTGCGGCGGAACTCGCGACGTGGCGCAGCCAGGGCCTAGCCGAGACGCGCAAACGCTGGCTCGCCGGCACCCTGCCGGCCGGATCGCCGTTGCGCGTCCATGGCGAGGGCGGGGAGGCGCATGACGGCCTGTTCGAGACGCTGGCCGCCGACGGCGCGCTCGTCTTGCGCCGCGCCGACGGAAGCCGCATGACGGTCAGCGCGGGCGATGTCGACCTGCTGACGGAGACCTAGGATGCTGCTCGCCGCCGATGTCGGGAATACCAATGTCGTCTTCGCGCTGTTCGACGGCGCCGAGATCAAGGCACGCTGGCGCATCACCACCGACCCGCGCCGCACCGGCGACGAATATGCGGTCTGGCTGCTTCAGCTGATGGCATTGCAGGGATTCGATCGCGCCGCGGTCGACCAGGTCGTCGTCGGCACCGTCGTGCCGCGCGCGCTGCATAATCTCACCGTGCTCGCCGAGCAGTATTTCCACGTCACCCCGATCGTCGCGGGGCAGGGCAAGGGCGACTGGGGCTTCGTCGTCGATGTCGAGGAGCCGCACAGCCTGGGCGCCGACCGCGCGCTCAACGCGATCGCGGTGCACGAATCGCATCCCGGCGACGTCATCGTCGTCGATTTCGGCACCGCGACGACGTTCGACTTCATCGATTATTCGGGCGCGTACAAGGGTGGCATCATCGCGCCCGGCCTCAATTTGTCGCTCGACGCGCTGGTCGGCGCGACCGCCAAATTGCCCCGCATCGCGATCGAGGTCCCCGCAGATGACAGCGTGCTCGGCCGCACGACCGAGGACCAGATGCTGATCGGCGTCTTCTGGGGCTATGTCGCGATGATCGAAGGATTGATCGAGCGGATGCGCCGCCAGATCGGTCGCCCTGCAAAGGTCATCGCCACGGGGGGCCTTGCCGTGCTATTCGACGGAAAGACCGACCTGTTCGATCAGGTCGAGCCCGACCTCACGCTCCATGGCCTCAGGCTGCTGGCGCAACGGGCGATCGCCTGAATACCCCCATGCCCCGCGCTCGCAGGTCGAGCGCAAGAAGGAATTACAATGACCCCCGGTAAGGAACTGCTCTTCGTCGCGCTCGGCGGATCGGGCGAAATCGGTATGAACGTCAACCTCTACGGATGCGACGGCCAATGGCTGATGGTCGATCTCGGCATCAGCTTCGGCACTCCCGAATATCCCGGCATCGACATCGTCCTGCCCGATATCCAGTTCATCGAGGACAACAAGCATTTGCTCGCCGGCATCGTCCTGACGCACGGTCATGAAGACCATATCGGCGCGCTGCCCTACCTCGCCGCCGATCTGGGCGTGCCGCTCTACGCCAACCGCTTCACCGCAGGGTTGATCGCGACCAAGCTGGCCGAGGAAGGGCTGACCAAGAAGGTCAAGGTCCACGTCCAGGACCTCGATGCCGATTTCACCGTCGGCAATTTCGGCATCCGCTTCGTGCCCCTGGCGCATTCGATTCCCGACATGTGCGCGGCATTGATCCGCACACCCTATGGCAACGTCTTCCATTCGGGCGACTGGAAGCTCGACGAGGATCCGCAGATGGGCGAACCGTCGTCCGAGGGCGAGTTGCGCGAGATCGGCGACGAGGGCGTCCTCGCGCTCGTCTGCGATTCGACCAACGTGTTCAACGAAGACGTCTCGGGCAGTGAAGGCGACGTTCGCGACAATCTGCTCAAGGTCATCAAGGAGGCGCCCAACCGGGTGCTCGTCACGACCTTTGCCTCGAACGCGGCACGGCTGCGCACGCTCGGCTGGGTCGCCAAGCAGACCGGTCGGCAGTTGTGCGTCGCCGGGCGCAGCCTCGACCGGATCATCGGCATCGCGCAGGAAAACGACTATCTCGGCGAATTTCCCGATACCGTCGATTTCCAGACCGCGATGAAGTTGCCGCGCGACAAGGTGATGATCGTCGCGACCGGCGGGCAGGGCGAATCGCGCGCCGCGCTGGCGCGGATCGCCGAGGGCAACCACCAGCTTGCGCTCGCCGAGGATGACTGGGTGGTCTTCTCGTCGAAACAGATTCCCGGCAACGAGATGGCGATCGGCCGCATCCAGAACCGGCTCGCCGAGCGCGGCATCGTCATGGTCACCGAACGCCAGGCGCACATCCACGTCTCGGGCCATCCCGGTCGCCCCGAACTCGCCGCGATGTACGACTGGGTCCGGCCCGACATCCTCGTCCCCGTTCATGGCGAGATCCGCCACATGAAGGAGCATGAGCGCTTCGGCCTGTCGCAGGGCATCCCCCAAGCGGTGTTCCAGAAGAACGGCGACGTTATCCGCCTTGCGCCGGGCAAGCCGAAGAAGATCGACGAGGTCACCGTCGGTCGCCTCGTCCTCGACGGCGACGTTATCCTCGCCGCCGACGGCCCGGTGATGAACGAGCGGCGCAAGCTGTCGCTCACCGGCCATATCGGGGCCGCGGTTGCGCGCGATGCCGACGGCAATCTCGCCGGCACGCCCGAATTCAGCATGCTCGGCGTGCCCGTCGAGGACGAGCGCGATGCCTTCGTCGCCGATCTCGTCCGCGCGGTCGAGCAGGCGTTCAAGCAGCGCCACAAGGCCAAGCGCAAGGGCGACGATGCGTTCCGCGAAGCGCTGCGCCTCGCGGTCCGCCGCGTCGCCACCGACTGGACCGGAAACAAGCCGATCGTCGACGTCCTGCTGGTCGAGGTCTGAGGCCAACACTCGAGCTTCGCCTAGTCCCGGATAGAGAGAGACCATCATGCCCTGGTATTCCGCGCTCGCGATCTACGTTCTGTTCTGGGTGATCTGCGGCTTCGTCATCCTGCCGATCGGCGTGCGGACGTCCGACGAGCTCGGCGAAAGCAAGGTGGCGGGGCAGGCCGACAGCGCGCCGGCCAATTTCCGTCCCGGCCGCACCGTCCTGTGGACGACGATCCTGTCGGGCATCCTGTTCGGGCTGTTCTATCTCAATTTCATCTATCGCTGGATCGAGCCGCTGACCTTTACGCGCACCTGAAGCGCTGGTGTGGGGCGCGGCAGGGCGCTGGGATCAGCCGCGCAACCGCTCGATCGCCTGCGCGAGCGCGACATAGAGCTTGCCCATGTCCGACGACAGCAGCGTCACGCTGACCGCCTGACCGTCGCGCGTATCGAGCATGGTTCGCAGCATGGCCTCGAAATCGTGGATGTAACGGTTCACATAGTCGCGGAAATCGGCGTCGTTTTCATAATAAGCCAGGATTTCGCGCGCCTCGCTGGCGTCGAGCAGGCGCACCGCGCGCCGCGTGAACACGCCGCGATCGCCCTTGAGATAGGCGTCCCAGGCGGTGTCGGTCACTTCGTTCGACAATATCTTGTTGATATCGATCGCGGTCGATTTGAGCGATTCGGTGAGCAGCGCGACATGGCGGCTGAGGTTTTCGGTGTCGGCCTCGCTCACGGCCTGGCGGGCGTCGGCGACGCGGGCCTCGATCGCGGCGCTGGTTTCCGAAATCGTGATCATCTGGCGCATCAGCTGGTCGGTTGCGGCGCGGCTCGCTTCGACCGCGCGCTCGGCGACCGTGGCAATCTCGGCGATACGATCCTCGACTCCGCTCGCGATCGATTCGGACAGCCCCTGCTCGGCGGTCGCGCGCAGCCGCTCAGCGGCATCGTCGATCACGCCGGCGAGCGCGCTGCGGGCGTGCGCCACCGCCTGGCCCGCGCTTTCCTTTACCCGGACCATCGCCTCGACAAGCCGCGGCGCCGACTCGTCGACGACCGCATTCGAACTCTTCTCGATATCGGCTAGCAACGTCTTGAGGTCGCTCATCGATTTGCTGTTGGCACGGGCGAGTTCGAACAAGGCCGCGCGCTGGCGCTCGGCCTCGCTGCCGTGATCGGACAGCAACTGCCCCGCTTCGCGGATGTTCTCGAGCGCGGCGGTCCCGATCGCCTCGACGCTTTCGATCATCGGCACCAGCTCGCTCACCAGCGCGGTGCTTTCTCCGACCTTGCCGTCGAGCCGGGCGAACGAGCGGGGCATGGTCTCGTCGATTTCGCGCGCCACCGAATCGAGCGCGACCATCAGGTCCTCGGCGCGCGATACCAGCGCTTGCGCGGCGGCATCGCCTTCGCCGAGACGGTGCGTCATCGTTTCCGCCTGGCCGCTGAGGTCGCCGATCGCACGACCCAGGCGATCGAGCGTCGATGTCCATTCGCTGTCGAGCGCCGTCATCGCCTCGCCCGATTGCGCGATCGCCTGGCCCAGTCCGGCGACGATCGCATCGGCCTGCGTTGCCTGTCCGTCGAGCTGCGCACCGATCGAGGCGACGACATCGTCGCACTCGGCAAAGCGTTCGCGCGCGTTTTCGGCCATGCCTTCGCTGGCCAGGACGAGCCGATCGCGCGCCGCTTCGGCGTCGGCGACCAAGGCTGCGACTTCGCCGCGCGCCTGATCGCGCGCCTGTTCCATCGCGGTTTCGGCCTGCGAGAGCGATTCATGGATCGCGGCGAGCATGTCGGCGCGGCTCGACCCGATCCGCTGAGCCAGCGCGTCGCTATCCCGGTCGAGCTGCTCGATCTGGCCCGTCAGGCCGGTGGTCGTCTCGGTCAGCGCGGCTCCCGACGTCTCCGCCGTTTCCTGCAGCGCCGCGATCTGCGCCTGCAGCGCCGATCCATGCTGGTGCGCGGCGAGACCGGCCTGCTGCAGACGTTCGGTCAGCTGCGCCGCGACGGCGTCGACCCGCGGCAGGCCCGCGAGCAGCCCCTCGGCGCGCTCGAAGGCGGCGCGCGAACTGGATTCGACACGTTCGCTGGCGCCGACCGTTTGCGCCATGACGGCGGCAATCCTGTCGCTTGCTTCGATGATGTTGCCGCCGATCGCTAGGCTGGCCGTGCTCAGCCGCTCGCCTTCGTCGCGCATCTGACCATGGGCGGCTGCCAGATAGTCGTTCACGCCGGCCAGCTTCACCTCGAGCGCGGCGGTCTTGCGGTCGAGATCGTGCATCAGAATGCCGTAGCGATGCGCCTCGGCGGTGCTCGAACGCTGGATGATGAGGTATAGCGCCGCGAGTAGGATCAGCGGGACGCACGCCGCGACGATCGCGGAGATCCACGCCGCCGGGTCCGCAACGGCAAAACCGCTGCGCCAGCTGGTCCAGCCGATGAACGCCGTCCAGCCAATGGCCGTCAGCACAATCAGCGCGCTCGCCAGCGTCGATCCGCGGCGCGGGGCAGGGGCTTCGTCCCAATCGGTTTCGGCCCAATCGGCTATGCCGTCATCGCCAACAGGCTCGGACATCGCGTCAGGCAGGTCGCCCTCATCGGCAACTGGCGCCTGCGAGGCGCCATCTGCGTCCGCTGCGCTCGTATTGTCGTCGCCGATGCGCGGCCACATTCCGACTATTTTCGATCCCCCGGCCATGGCGATATCCTACCTCGTTTCGATGCTGGATGAAACGCTAACTTAACCATGTCCGCGCTATGTGCAGGCTATGTCAATGGAATCGGCCCAGTTCAACGCGTTTGTCGCCCAAGCGGTCGGCCAGGACGATGCGCTCGCGCGCGAAATCCGCGCTTCGGTCGTCGCGGGGGTGAGAGGCCATGCCGACCTCATGCGACGCTCGCGATGCGACGCCAACTGGGTCATGGCGAGCCGCCGGCTGAAAGGCCTTGCGGAATCCTTCGGCCTCGACGAATTGGTCGCACTCGCCGACGTCGCCATCGAAGGTGCTCCGGGCGACCCCCGCGTCCTTCTCGATATCGAGCGCCATCTCGCCGACTTCTAGGCAGGCCTGACGGACCGGCGCCGCCATGGTCCGGACCTGTCTGAACGCGTGCCCGAGTCCGCATTCAAACATGGTTCAGGCGGGAACGCTTAATAGTTTGGTCATGGACGAAAAGTCGGTAATGGCATCGCCAGCATCGATGTCCGGACCGATTGGCCCGTTCGGGCGTTACCCTTTCGCAACCCCCGCGGACACGCGGACGACTCTGTTACATCTGGAGGATTTTATGCGCACTGTTTCTTTCAAAGGCCTGGCCTATTCGATCGCCCTCGGTGCGATGGCCACCGCGATGGCGCAGCCGGCGCTCGCCAAGGACGATAAGCAAGACGTCGCGGCGCCAGAAGTGAGCAAGGAATTCCGCAAGGCGGCCGAACCCGTCCAAAAAGCCCTCGATGCGAAGGACTATGCGACCGCTGCAAGTGCTTTGCCGGCAGCCGAAGCCGCTGCGCAATCCCCCGACGAAAAGAACATTGCAGCGCATTACCGGCTGACGGTAGCCGCGCAAAACAAGGATCAGGCGGCCCAGCGTGCTGCGGTCGAGACCATCCTGGCATCGGGCAAAGGAGATCCCACCGAAGTGCCCGGCATGAATTTCTATCTCGGCAATGCAGCCTATGTCGACGGCAAGTACGAAAGAGCGGAGACCCTTGTCGAGCAGGCGATTGCGCTTGGATATACCGAGAACAACGCCGAGCTGGTGCTGGCCGATATCTATCTTAAGCGGAATCGTCTCGATGACGCTTTTGCGCTCGCTCGAAAAGTGATCGCTGCCAAAAACGCGGCCGGCGAGGTGGTGCCTGAGGATTGGTACAAGCGTCCGGCCGCGGCGGCCCAGAAAGCCGGTCGCACCGACGATTTCATCGATTTCCTCACGTTGCGACTGCAGTCTTACAATTCGCCCGAATCTTGGCGGACGACCGGTATCTATTACCTTAAGTCGGTTGACGCCGACAAGGCGACGACGCTCGATACGCTGCGTCTCTTGGCAGCGACCGACGCGTTGACGACGCGTGCGGAATTTTACGAATGGGCCAGTCTGGCCGTAGACTCGGGCATTCCGGGAGAGGTTGCGACCGCCTATAAGCTGGGGGCCGATCGTGGAATCATTACGACCGGCGACAGTGAGTTTGCGACGCTGAGCAAGCAGCAGTCGGCCAAGATCGCCGCCGATATGCGCGAAGTCGAAGCATCGGTGAAAGCGGCGCCTGCGGCCGCCAACGGCGTCGATGCCAAGAGTGCCGGCGACGCATTGCTCGGTTACGGCGATTATGGCCGGGCGATGGCGATGTACCGCCTCGCGCTCGACAAGGGCGGCGTCGACAGCTCGCTCGTCAATCTGCGGCTTGGCATCGCGCTCGCCCGCACCGGAGACTTCGCGGCGGCGAAGCAGAGTTTCGGCGCGGTCACCGGCCCGCGCAAAAGCCTAGCGCGGTTGTGGTCGGCCTATGCGGACATGAAAATGTCGGCGGCGGCGACACCGGCCTCGCCGGCGCCGGCAGCCAACTGACCCGCTCGTCGGACCTATCGCAAAAAGGGCGCCGTATTCGATACGGCGCCCTTCTTTTGCTAGTGGCTGGCGCGGCTTCGTGGCGATTGTGTGCCAGACCCGTCAGTCGATCGGATAGCCGGCTTCGCATTTGGACCGCCGGATCGTCAGCGACGTCTTGACGCTTTCGACATTGGGTGCCGAAGTCAGCTTCGACGTCAGCAACTGCTGGAAGCTATGCAGGTCGGGGGCGACGATTTTCAGCAGGAAGTCGATCTCGCCATTGAGCATGTGGCATTCGCGCACTTCGGGGATGTCGGCGACATGGTCCTCGAACGCGGTCAGCGCCGATTCGGCCTGGGTCGAAAGGCTGACCATCGCGAACACGGTGATCGCATAGCCCAATGCGGCGCCATCGAGATCGGCATGATAACCCGTAATCGCACCCGATTTTTCCAGGCTGCGCACGCGGCGCAGGCACGGCGGTGCGGTGAGCCCGACCTTCTGTGCCAGCTCGACGTTGGTCATGCGCCCGTTGTCCTGCAGCTCGCGCAGGATCGAGAGGTCGATTTCGTCGAATTTTACGAAAGCCATGTGCAACATCCCACCTGTAGCTGGCCCGAACGTATAATTTAATTTCTGGGGAATGCAATTGTGCCACATTGCGACGTAGCCCAGAGCGCTCTTTCGTAAACGGACCGTTGCCTATAGCTGTTGCGGTCTCGGTAACGGCGAATTTGACCCCCATGCGCTTCGACGACATGTTAGCAACGGTTATCGCGGGTTCGCCCGCATCGCCTGCGTTGCGCCGCAATCGCTGGCGCCAGATCGCCGATATCGTTGCGCAGAAGGGCGCCGTGATCGACCGCAGGATCGTCGCCCGCGCGCTGGCCGAACTCGCGCGCGAAAAGTCCGTCATCCCGCTCGCCGATCGGATCGCGACCGCAATCGCTATCGCGCGGCATGCCGATTTTCCGCCGATCGTCGTCTTTTTCGCGCATGATGCGCCCGATGTCGCGCGCCCGCTGCTCGCGCGCATTTCGTTGCCCGAAACGCATTGGACGACGCTGATCCCCGCGCTCGGCCCTTATGGCCGCAGCGTCCTGCGAGGCCGTCGTGACCTGCCTGGCGCTGCGGCTCGCGCGCTCGCGGCCCTGGGTCCGACCGACATGCGGCTCGGCGACGCACGCGCGGCGACACGCAAAGACGGCGCCGGCGCGGAAGCCGTCCGATCCGATGACGATAACAGCGGCCAGATCCGGGAACTCGTCCGCCGCATCGAAGCGTTCCGTGAAAACCGCGAACGCGCCGCCGTCCGCAAGGCCGAAGAGCCGCTCGGGATTAGCTCGTTCCATTTCGCCACCGGCGTCGATGGCGCAATCGACTGGGTCGAATCGGCGCCGCGCGGACCGCTGATCGGTCTCGACATCTCGCAGCCAGCGCAGCATGGCCTGCCCGGTCCAGATGCCGCAGCGGCGGGCGCCTTTCGCCACCGCGACGAGATCCGCGACGCGCGCATCGTCCTGCCGCCCTTGCCGGGCTTCGCAGGCAGCTGGCGCTTCTCGGCGCTGCCGCGGTTCGACCGCGCAAGCGGGCGGTTCGAGGGGTATCGCGGCACCGTGAGGCGTGCTGCGGTCGGCGAGGATCCCACGCCGGTCCCGCGCGGCGAAGACCGCGGCGATGCCATGCGGCAGCTCGTCCATGAACTGCGCACCCCGCTCAATGCGATCTCGGGCTTCGCGCAGATGATCGAGGCCGAGATGATGGGGCCGGCGGGCGACAATTATCGCGGCCTGGCCGCGCGGATCGCCGCCGATGCGGGGGCGTCGCTGACCATGATCGACAGCCTCGACCTCGCGCTCGTCCCGCGCGAGCGCGACGACGAAGACGGCGACAGCTGCGACCTGGCAGCCGTGGCGGCCGATGTCGCGCGCGACCTGGCGCCGCTGCTCGACGACCACGGCGTGACCTTGACGGTAGCGGACGGCCAAAGCGATATTATCGCCGGGCTGCCGGCCGCCTTGGCCGAACGGGTGTTGCGTCGCCTGCTCACGGTGCTGATCCAGGCGGGCCGCAGCGGTTCGCGGATCGACGTAGCGATGGCGGGAGGCGGTACGTCGGGGCAGGCCGCGATCGCGATCGGCCTGCCGGAGCCGCTCGCCGGGGCGACACCGGAAGATCTGCGCAATCCGCCCGCAACGGGCGAAGACGGTCCGCAAGCTGCGCGCCTCGCGCTGGCGTTCGGATTGCGGCTGGTCGACCGCACCGTCGATCGCGTCGGCGGGGCGATGCTGTTGCGCCAAGGCAAGTTGATTTTGCGGCTTCCCGGCGACATGAGGGTGTTGCGGACCGGCTAAGCTGGATCAACCAGCCTTGCGGCCGCAAGGGGGACATGTGTCTGGATCGAAGCTCATCGAGGCGGGACCCGCGATCGCCTTTGCGCGCGACTTCGGCCGGCGCTTCATCGTCAGCATCGATACCGAGGAAGACTTCGACTGGGACGCACCGTTTTCGCGCACCGGCCATAGCCTTGCCTCGACCCCGGCGCTGGCCGAGGGCCAGGCTTATTTCGCCGGCAGCGGGGTCGCCCCGCTCTACCTCGTCGATTATCCGATTACCCGCGACGGCCCCGCGCGCGACATTCTCGGCCGCGCCGCGAGCGACGGCGCCGCCGATATCGGCCTCCAGCTCCATCCCTGGGTGACGCCGCCGTTCGACGAGGCGGTCAATGCATTCAACAGCTATGCCGGCAACCTGCCCGAGGCGACCGAACGCGCCAAGCTCCACACGCTTTACGACGCGATCCTCGAGGGGTTCGCGGTCAGGCCGCAATCCTATCGCGCCGGCCGCTACGGCCTCGGCCCGCGCAGCATGGCGATGCTCGCCAATCTCGGCGTCGCTTGCGATACCTCGGTGCGCTCGCATTTCGACTATCGGCGCGGCGGCGGTCCCGACTATCGCGGCCTGCCGCTCGCGCCCTTCTGGACCGGACCCGATCGCGCGATTGCCGAACTGCCGCTGTCGTCGCCCTATGTCGGGCTGATGCGGCGCTTCGGCGATCGGATTTTCCACAGCGTGTCCGACGAATTTCGCCTGCGTTCGGTGCTGGCACGGCTCGGGCTGGTCGAGCGGATCCCGCTGACCCCCGAAGGCACCGGCCCGACCGAGGCGAAGGCGGCGGTCGCCGAGGGCGCCGCGCTCGACCTGCCGCTGCTGATGCTGTCGTTCCACTCGCCGTCGCTGGTGCCGGGCAACACACCCTATGTTCGCGATGCCGCCGATCTGGTCGCATTCTATCGCTGGTGGGACGAGGTGCTCGGCGCTCTCGACGACCACGGCTATCGCCCCGCATCGCTGTCGCAGGCGCTCGCGGCGATCGTCGATGCGCCGTCCGCTTCGCCGCTTGCCAAGCGCGCCGCGCCTCCGCTATCCGCGTGACCGTCCGGCAACGGACACCGGGCCTGTAGCTCAGTTGGTTAGAGCTGGCCGCTCATAACGGCTAGGTCGGGGGTTCGAGTCCCTCCGGGCCCACCACAGAAAAGTCGTCCGGGGGACGATTTTTCTGTGGTCCGAGAAACGAATGTTTCGAGGCTCAGGGAAAAGTCGTCCGGGGGACGATTTTTCTGTGGTCCGAGAAACGCATGTTCCGAGGCTCAGGGGAATCCCGTCCGGGGACTGGATTTCACGGTCCGATAGACGCACGTTTCGAAACGTTTGGACGATGTTTTTGGGAAGGACTCTCATGCCCGGTCTCTGGTTCGACGAAATGACGGTCGGCACCGTCATCCGCCACCCCATCCATCGCACGATCACCGAGGCGGACAACGTCTTCTTCTCGGCGATGACGCACAACCCCGCCGCGCTCCACCTCGACGAGGAATATTGCCGCACACAGACCGAATATGGCCAGCGGATCGTCAACAGCTGCCTGACGTTGAGCTTCATGGTCGGGATATCGGTCGGCGAGACGACGCTCGGCACCGCCGTCGCCAATCTTGGCTGGGACGAGGTGCGCTTTCCCAAGCCGCTGTTCCACGGCGATACGATCCGCATCGAGACTGAGATTCTCGAGACGCGCGCGTCGAAATCGCGCCCCGGGCAGGGCATCGTGATCTTCGAACATCGCGCCTTCAACCAGCATGACGAGCTCGTCGGCATCTGCAAGCGCAGCGGCCTGATCCACGTCAAGCCCGCCGACGCATGACCGGCACGCGCCCCGCCGAACCGCGCAGCTGGCTGTTCATTCCCGGCGACAGCGCCAAGAAGCTTGCCAAGGCCGACGATTGCGGCGCCGATGCGGTGATCGTCGATCTCGAGGATTCGGTCGCACCGTCGGGCAAGGCGGCGGCGCGCGAATTGACCGCGGCGTTCCTGGCCGACCGCCCGGCCGACGCTCGCCGCAGCCAGCTTTGGATCCGGATCAACCCGCTCGACGGCGACGACTGGCGCGCCGATCTCGACGCGGTCGCGGGGTTCGCGCCCGACGGCTTTATGCTGCCGAAATGCGGCGGCCCCGACGATGTCGCGGCGCTGGCGGCCGCGCTTGGCGACCGACCGAGTCGCATCCTTCCCGTCGCGACCGAAACCCCGGCGGCGGTCTTCACGCTCGGCGATTATGCGCGGCGTCGATGCGATCGGCTCGCGGGGCTGACCTGGGGCGCCGAGGATCTCGGCGCGGCGATCGGTTCGGCGGGCAATCGCTGGGACGACGGCAGTTTCTACGAGGCGTTCCGCATGGTCCGCGCACTGACGCTGCTGGGCGCGCATGCGGCCGGCGTCCAGGCGATCGATACGCTTTATGCCGATTTCCGCGATGGCGACGGCCTCGCCGCCGACAGTCGCCGCAGCGCCGCCGAGGGCTTCACCGGCCGCCTCGCCATCCATCCGGCGCAGGTCGCAATCATCAACGCCGCCTATCTTCCCTCTGCGGCATCGCTCGCCTGGGCGCGCCGGATCGTGGAGGCCTTTGCCGCCGATCCCGATGCCGGGACCGTCGGCATCGACGGCAAGATGGTCGATCGACCGCATCTGCTGCAGGCGCGGCGATTGATCGCGCGGGCCGAGGCGTTTTCGGAAGGCTAGGGCCGGGGCGGGGCGCGGCTCGTCGAGCTAGGCGCGAACCCTCGATACCTTCGTATCTCGGGAGTTTCGCAATTCCGTCCCGGACGGAATTGACGAAACTGGTCGGGGAGACAGGATTCGAACCTGCGACCCCCTGGTCCCAAACCAGGTGCGCTACCAGCCTGCGCCACTCCCCGACGCCTGCGCCCCTAGAGCGCGGGCGCGCGCTAGGCAAGCATTCACTCGCCGGTTGCCGCCACCGCCTCGTTGCCGCGCGCGGCCGCCTCGGCGCTGCGCTGCGCGACCAGCGCATCGGCGTCGTCGGAAATCTTTTGCGCGACGGCATCGACCTGCTCGTTGTCGGACGGCTGCTCGTCGCAACCGGCGAGCGACGGCGCGAGTGCCAGCGCGACCAGGACTGCGCGGATCATTCGGCCTTGGCGGGCTGCGGCGCCAGCTCGCCGGGCGCATTGCCCAGGATCATCAGCGTCGCGGTCCACGCCGCGACATTCTGCCGCAGTTGCGCAGGGTCGATCTTGTCGAGCGTATCGTCGGGCGTGTGGTGGAGGTCGAAATATTTGAGCCCGTCCTGGGCGAGGTCGATCACCGCCAGGTCCTGTGCGGCGATGATCGCGCCGACATCGGCCCCGCCGCCCGCGCGGTCGGTGCCGCGCGAAATGCCGAGCGGGGCGAGCGCCTGGGCGATGCGATCCTTGAGCGCGCCATCGGCGAGGTTGAAGTCGACTTTCCAGACGCGATCGGCGCCAAAGTCGCTTTCCATCGCCAGGACATGCTTGTCCTCGCCATGCGCCTCGGCATAGGCCGCGCCGCCGAACACGCCGACTTCCTCCGCGCCCGCCCAGAGGAGGCGGATCGTCCGGCGCGTGCCGCCGGCTGCCATGACCTGCTTCGCCGCTGCGGTGATGATGCCGCAACCCGAAGCGTCGTCGATCGCGCCGGTCCCCAGATCCCAGCTATCGAGGTGGCAGGCGATCACGATCATCCCGGCAGCGGGGTCGCTGCCCGGCAGGTCGGCGATGACATTGCCCGATTCGGTCTGGCCGAGCCATTTGGGGGTCAGCGTCAGGTGCATCTTCACCGGCTTGCCGCGCGCCAGCATCCGCTCGAGATTCTCGGCATCGGGAATGCTGAGTGCGCCCGCGGGCGTCGGCTCGACGCCGTCACGGAATGTCGTGCCGCCGGCATGCGGATTGCGATGGCGATCGGTGCCGACCGATTTGATGACGGTGGCGATCGCCCCCTTCGACGCGGCGATTCCCGCGCCGACCCAGCGGACCGGCCCGGCGAAGCTATAGCCCGAGCCATCCTGCGTTGGGTGCATGTCGTGGCTCAGATAGGCGATCTTGCCGTCAAGGCTGCCCGCCGGCGCCGCCACCAGATCGGCAAAGGTCGGGAAATAGGCGATCGCTGCGGTTATGCCACCAGGGCCGGTCGACGAACTGTTGCCGAGCGCGGCCACCATCATTTTTTGCGGGAACGGCGACACGATCTCGGCGGTTTCGACGCCGCGCACCCAGGTTTTCATCATGTACGGCTCGATCCGCACATTGGAGAAACCGAGCTGGTCGAGCCGCGCCTTGGCCCAGGCGCGCGCCCGCGCCTCCGCCTCGGTGCCCGCCATGCGCGGGCCGACCTCGGTGGTCAGCCCTTCGGCAATGTCCCAGGCGACCCGATCGCCGGTCAGCGCGGCGTCGCGCGCGGCCGCGATTTCGGCGTCGCTCTGGGCGAGCGCGGGGAGGGGGGCCAGCAGGGCGGCGGCGGAGGCGACGAGCGCGAGGGGGAGATGGTTCATGCCGCGCAGTGCTAACCGCTCGCCGCGCGCTTGCCAATGGCCGGTTGATGGATCGCGCCTCGGGGGCTAGGGGAGGCGGCAATTCCCACTCCCGTCACCCCGGCGCAGGCTGGGGCCCGTTCCGTCTTCAGGCGCTTCGCCGACCGTCGGGATGGATGCCCGCCTTGGCCGGCATGACGAACAAGCATGAAAGCATCAGCCATGGCCGCCCAATACGCCTTCGTCATGAAGGGCATGACCAAGACCTTCCCCGGCGCATCGAAGCCGGTGCTCGACAGCATCGACCTGCAATTCTACCAGGATGCCAAGATCGGCATCGTCGGCCCCAACGGCGCCGGCAAGTCGACGCTGATGAAGATCATGGCGGGGATCGACACCGATTTCACCGGCGAAGCGTGGCCGGGCGAGAACATCAATGTCGGCTATTTGCCGCAGGAGCCCGAGCTCGACGAGACCAAGACGGTCAAGGAAAACGTCACCGACGGCGTGCGTGAGGTCGCCGACCTCGTCGCGCGCTTCAACGCGGTATCGGCCGAAATGGCCGAACCCGACGCCGATTTCGACGCGCTCGGCACCGAAATGGCCGAACTGCAGGAAAAGATCGACGCAGTCGACGGCTGGACGCTCGACAACCAGCTCGAAATCGCGATGGATGCGCTGCGCTGCCCGCCGGGCGATGCCTCGGTCGCCAATTTATCGGGCGGCGAAAAACGCCGCGTCGCGCTGACCCGGCTCTTGCTCGAAAAGCCCAAGATCCTGCTGCTCGACGAACCGACCAACCATCTCGACGCCGAAAGCGTCGCCTGGCTCGAAAACCATCTCAAGGAATATCCCGGCGCGGTGCTGATGATCACCCATGACCGCTATTTCCTCGACAATGTCGTCGGCTGGATCCTCGAGCTCGATCGCGGCTCCTATTATCCGTACGAAGGCAATTACTCGACCTATCTCGAAAAGAAGGCGAAGCGCCTCGGCCAGGAGGAACGCGAGGAATCGGGCAAGCAAAAGGCGCTCGCGCGCGAACTCGAATGGATCCGCCAGACGCCCGCCGCGCGCCAGACCAAGTCTAAGGCACGCATCCGCAAGTTCGAACAGCTGCAGGACGCGCAGGCCGGCCGCAAGCCGGGCAAGGCGCAGATCGTCATCCAGGTGCCCGAACGCCTCGGTGGCAAGGTGATCGAGGTCGACAACATCACCAAGGCCTATGGCGACAAGCTATTGTTCGAAAACCTGACCTTCTCGCTGCCGCCGGGCGGCATCGTCGGCGTCATCGGACCCAATGGCGCGGGCAAGTCGACGCTGTTCCGCATCCTGACCGGCCAGGAAACGCCCGACAGCGGCAAGGTCGAGATCGGCGAGACCGTGCGCCTGGGCTATGTCGACCAGAGCCGCGACCATCTCGACGGGTCGAAGAACGTCTGGGAAGAGATTTCCGATGGGCTCGATTACATGAAGGTCAACGGCCACGACCAGTCGACGCGCGCCTATGTCGGCGCGTTCAACTTCAAGGGCCAGGACCAGCAGAAGAACGTCGGCAAGCTGTCGGGCGGCGAACGCAACCGCGTCCATATGGCGAAGCTCCTGAAAGAAGGCGGCAACGTCCTGCTGCTCGATGAGCCGACCAACGATCTCGACGTCGAAACCCTTGGCGCGCTTGAGGAAGCGATCGAGAATTTCGCCGGTTGCGCGGTCGTCATCAGCCATGACCGCTTCTTCCTCGATCGCCTCGCCACGCACATCCTCGCCTTCGAAGGCGACAGCCACGTCGAATGGTTCGAAGGCAATTTCGAAAGCTATGAGGAAGACAAGCGCGCGAGGCTCGGTGACGAGGCCGACCGGCCGCATAGGATGACGTATCGCAAGCTGACGCGGTAACGCCGGCCGCATCACGCGTCGGGCAAGACCTCGAAGCCCGCCAATTCCTGAACCGCCTGCGGCACCGCGATGACGTTCTCGATCTTCGCCCCGCGCGGGCCGCGTTCGCTCGCGAGGATGAAATCCTCGACCGCGTCGGGCGCGCCCTGGACGAGGATCTCGACGCTGCCGTCCTGGCGGTTGCGCACCCAGCCGAGCACACCGAGCCCGCGCGCCTTGCCCTGCGCCCAGAGCCGGTAGCCGACGCCCTGGACGCGTCCCGCGATCGTCAGCCGCTGTGCAATCTCTCCGCTCATCGCAGCCTCTTGACCCAGACCTGCCCGTCGTCACGCCGTTCGGCGGTGAAATTGGGGACTTCGGCGATCAGGTCGGACAGGCGGGCAAAGCCGAAATTGCGCGTGTCGAAACTCGACCGGTTGCCCGCGCGCTGGCCGACCTCGGACAATTTGGTAAAGCCGCGCTCGTCGCGCTTCGACTGGCCATAGGCGTCGAGCAACAGGTCGATCAGCTCCTTGGTCACCGCGCGCTTCTTTTCGGTCGTGCCGTTTTCCTCCTTGGCGGCGCGGATCAGCTCGTCGACGTCGATCCAGCGGGTGCACGCCTGCTGAAACGCCTCGGGCGTCTTGGCGCCACCGAAGCCATAGACGGGCACGCCCGCCTGCTTGATCCGCATCGCCAGCGGGGTGAAGTCGCTGTCGCTCGACATGATGCCGAAGCCGTCGACCGAATCGCGGAACAGCAGGTCCATCGCGTCGATCGTCATCTTCATGTCGGTCGCGTTCTTGCCCTTGGTCAGGTCGAACTGCTGCTGCGGTTCGATGCCGAACTTGTGGACGATATCGGCCCAGCCCTTCAGGCTCTGCTTGCGCCAGTTGCCGTAGACGCGGCGGATATTGACCGATCCCAGCTCGGCGAGGACGGTCAGCACCGGGTCGATTCCCGACGGGCTGGCGTTGTCGGCGTCGATCAGCAGGACGATGTTGGGGGCGTTGCGATGGTCGGTGTCGGACATGGGAGCGTCATCGCCCGGCGTCCGTCGGAAAGCAAGCGATCGCATGCCCCATCTCCTCGATCGGCATGACGCGGTGCGCTATTCGATCGCCTCGGCTTCGAATTCGCCGCTCTTGTCGTCGAGCCGGTGCAGAATGCCGTCCGATATCGCGAACCATGCACCGTGGAGCTCCAGCCTGCCGTTCGCCTCGGCCTCGCGGACGAAGGGAAAGCTGCGCAGGTTGGCCAGGCTGACGCGCACCGCCTCGTGCTCGACTGCGCGCAGCGCGTCACGGCTTTTTTCGCTGCCATGCTCTTCGCGGACGCGGGCCACGGCGTCGTCGAGCATGTCGACCCAGTGCGCGATGAAGCCGCCGCTGCCTTCGGCGGCACCGGCGAACGACCCGGTAAACGCGGCCTCGCAGCCGCCGCAGGCGCCGTGGCCCATGACGACGATGTCGGCGACCTTGAGCTGGGTGACGGCGAATTCGAGCGCGGCCGAAACGCCGTGCCGCCCGCCGCCCTGTTCGAACGGAGGGACGAGATTGGCGACGTTGCGCACGACGAACATCTCGCCGGGGTTGGTGTCGAAGATCTGCGCCGGGTCGACGCGGCTGTCCGAGCAGGCCATGATCATCGTCTTGGGCGCCTGGCCGTCCTTGAGCTCATCCCAGCGCGCGCGCTGTTCGCGCCAGCCGGTATCACGGAAACGGCGATAGCCCGCCAGCAGTTCAACGAATTCGGTCATTCCCGCCATCTGCCGCCAAGCGCTGCATCGCGCAAGACTTAGGTTGAGAAGCGCGGCGACCATCGCTATCTGCGCAGGCATGAACGATCCCGCACCCGTCATCGCCGCTCCCCCCCGTCCCGAGCGCCAGCGCAAGCCCGACTGGATTCGCGTCAAGGCGCCCGGCGGCACCGGTTTCGCCGAAACGCGCAAGCTGATGCGCGACCTCAACCTCAACACCGTGTGCGAAGAGGCGGCCTGCCCCAATATCGGCGAGTGCTGGACCAAGAAGCACGCGACGGTGATGATTCTCGGCGACGTCTGCACGCGCGCCTGCGCATTCTGCAACGTCAAGACGGGGATGCCGCGCGCGGTCGACCCGTTCGAGCCCGAACACACCGCCGAGGCGGCGGCCAAGCTCGGGCTGCAGCACATCGTCATCACCTCGGTCGATCGCGACGACCTGCCCGACGGCGGCGCGTCGCAGTTCGTCAAGGTGATCGAGGCGCTGCGCCGCGCGACCCCGAACACGACGATCGAGATCCTGACGCCCGATTTCCGCAACAAGTCGATGGCCGCGGTCGAGGCGATCGTCGCCGCGCGGCCCGACGTCTACAACCACAATCTCGAAACCGTCCCGCGCCTCTATCCGACGATCCGGCCCGGCGCGCGCTATTATGCCTCGCTGCGTCTGCTCGAAACGGTCAAGCGGCTCGATCCGACGATTTTCACCAAGTCGGGCGTCATGCTCGGCCTCGGCGAGGAGCGGCTCGAAGTGCATCAGGTGATGGACGATATGCGCAGCGCCGATGTCGATTTCCTGACGATGGGCCAGTATCTCCAGCCGACGCCGCGCCATGCCAAGGTGATCGATTTCGTCACCCCCAAGGCGTTCGACGCCTATGCCCAGATCGCGCGCGCCAAGGGCTTCCTCCAGGTGGCTTCGTCGCCGCTGACGCGCTCGAGCTATCACGCGGGCGACGATTTCGCGCAGATGAAGGCGGCGCGCGAGGCGAAACTGGCGCGCGCGACCTGATCGGCTCCATCGGGCGGAGCCTGTCGGCACCCGTTTCCGGATTTGGACAGACGCCCTGGGACAGGATCGGGGCAACGGATAACAACATTATGCCGCGCCACGAAGAAACCCGCCATCTGCCCTATAGCGCCGATCAGATGTACGATCTGGTCGCCGACGTCGCGTCGTACGACCAGTTCCTGCCCTGGGTCGTGGCTGTCCGCGTGCGATCGCAAGGCGAGACCGAAATGGTCGCCGACCTGATCGTCGGTTTCAAGGCGCTGCGCGAACAGTTCACCAGCCGCGTCGTCAAGCATCGTCCCGACCGCGTCAGCGTCGATTATCTCGACGGTCCGCTCAAATATCTGCACAATGAATGGCATTTTCGCGACCTGCCCGCGGGCGGCTGCGAGATCGAATTCTGCGTCGATTTCGCGTTCAGGTCAGGCCTGTTCAACCAGATCGCGGGGTCGATGTTCGATCGTGCGTTGCGCAAGATGATCGGCGCGTTCGAAGCGCGCGCCGACGAACTGTACGGCGCTCAGTCGCCGCGCGCCTCGTCCTTCGACGGCGACAGCAGCTCGAGCGCGAACAGCACCGCCTGACGCCGGATCGCGCCGCGATCGTCGAGGTCGAAATGGACGCGCTTGGCATAGATGTCGTCGGGATCCTGGCCCTTGCGCGCGCGCGCGAAAATGACCGTGCCGACCGGCTTTCGGTCGCTGCCGCCGGTGGGGCCGGCGATGCCGGTCACCGCGACCGCGATGTCGGCGTCCGAATTCTTGAGCGCCCCGAGCGCCATCGCCCACGCCGTCGCGAGGCTGACCGCGCCGAAGGTTTCGATAATGTCCGAACTGACGTCGAGCATGCGGACCTTGGCCGCGTCGGAATAGGTGACGAAGCCTTCGGTGAATACATCCGAACTGCCCGAAACTGCCGTCAGGCTCGCCGCGATCAGGCCGCCGGTGCAGCTCTCGGCAAGCGCGACGGTGCGACCGGCGGCGCGATTTTCGTCGATCACGCGCGCGGCGGCGTCGATCATCGATCGCGGCAGGTTGTAGATCGGGTCGGTCATGTCACGCTTCCAATATGCTAACGCTGGCCAAGGCCTGGGCGGCGATGCCCTCGCCGCGGCCGGTGAAACCCAGTCCCTCGGTCGTCGTCGCCTTTACGCTCACCCGGTCGCTCGGCAACCGCAATATCTCTGAAATACGAGTACGCATGGCGTCTCTAAAAGGTCCGATCTTCGGCGCCTCGCAGATGATCGTCAGGTCGAGCGACTCGATTGTGCCGCCCGCTTCGGCGACGAGCTTGACGGCATGCGCGAGAAAGCGATCCGACGATACCCCGCGCCATTGCGGATCGCTCGGTGGAAAATGTTCGCCGATATCGCCGGCGCCGATCGCGCCGAGGATCGCATCGGTCAGCGCATGCAGCGCGACATCGGCGTCGCTATGGCCCGACAGGCCGCGGTCGTGCGGGATATGAAGCCCGCCGAGCCACAATTCTTCGCCGGCGACGAGGCGGTGGACGTCATAGCCCATGCCGACCGCGGTCCGCGTCTTGCCCGCGATCAGCGCCGTCATCCGGGCCAGGTCGCCGGGATAGGTGATCTTGGCGAGAAATTCGTCGCCGGCGACCGCGGCGATCTCGCCGCCCGCCGCCCTGACCATCTGCGCATCGTCGGTGGGTTCGGCCCCGCGCCAGTCGGCATGCGCGCCGCGCAGTGCTTCGCTGCAGAATATCTGCGGGGTCTGGATGCGGACGAGCGGACCGCGATCGACGGTATCGCCGAGCCGGGCATCGTCGCGGCGCGCCAGCGTGTCGGCGACGGGCAGGGCGGGGGTCGCGCCACGAACCGCGCCTTCGTCGAGCGCGGCGATCAATCGGTCGAGGACGGCGACCGGCACGATCGGTCGCGCGGCGTCGTGGACCATGACGAACTCGGTCGCGACCTTGCCGAGCGCGTTGGCGACGCTTTGCCGCCGCGTGGCGCCGCCGTCGACGAAGGCCAGACGTTCGATACCGTCAAGGACGGCAGCCGCTTCGGACCGCGACGCCGGGTCGATCGCGACGATGACCGAGGCGATCCGCGCATCGACCGCCAGCCGCTCGACGCTCCAGCGCAGCACCGGCTTGCCCGCGAGCGGCTCGAACTGTTTGGGCCGGTCGCCGCCCAAGCGCGCGCCTTTGCCGGCGGCGAGGACGATGGCGGTAATATGGGGGATCGGATCGCTCATCACCTGCGCCCCTATCGCAGTGCGCGCTTGCCCGCCACCCGTTAAGCGGTTAGGGGCGCTGTGCCTATTTTTTGAGCAGAACGATGAGCAAGCTTCAGCCACCCAGCATCGGCCCGATCCGCGTCGGCCCCATCGACATCGCCATGCCCGTCATCCTCGCGCCGATGACTGGGGTGACCGACATGCCGTTCCGCACGCTGGTGCGGCGCTACGGCTCGGGGCTCAACGTTACCGAGATGATCGCCAGCCCGGCGATGATCCGCGAAACGCGCCAGTCGCTGCAAAAGGCGGCGTGGCATCCGCTCGAGGAACCAGTCTCGATGCAGCTTGCCGGCTGCGATCCCGGTGAAATGGCCGAGGCCGCCAGGCTCAACGAACAGCGCGGCGCCGCGATCATCGACATCAACATGGGCTGCCCCGTCAAAAAGGTCGTCAACGGCGACGCCGGATCGGCGCTGATGCGCGACCTGCCGCTCGCCGCCAGCCTGATCAAGGCGACCGTCGAGGCGGTCTCGGTGCCGGTGACGGTCAAGATGCGAATGGGCTGGGACCATCACAGCCTCAACGCGCCCGAACTGGCGCATATCGCCGAGGATCTCGGCGCGCAGCTGATCACCGTCCACGGCCGCACGCGCTGCCAGATGTACCGCGACAGCGCCGACTGGTCGTTCATCCGCCGGGTGAAGGACGCGGTCTCGGTCCCGGTCATCGCCAATGGCGATATCTGCAGCATCGAGGACGTCGCCGGCGCGCTCGACCAGTCGGGCGCCGACGGCGTCATGATCGGGCGCGGTTGCTACGGCAAACCGTGGCTGCTCGGCCAGGTGATGCACTGGCTCGCGACCGGCGAACGCCTGCCCGATCCCGATCTGGCCGAACAATATGCGCTGATCGTCGAACATTATCACGCGATGATCGATCATTATGGCAGTCAGGTCGCGGTGCCGATCGCGCGCAAGCATATCGGCTGGTACACCAAGGGCCTGCACGGATCGGCCGAGTTCCGCAACGCGGTCAACAAGGTCGCCGAAGCCGAGGTGGTGCTCGACATGCTCGACGCCTTTTACGCGCCGCTGCTGGCGGGCCCCGAACCCGCGCTGGCGGCCGCCTGATCGCGATGACACCCGCGCCCGACCTGCTGGCGCCGGCAGCCGATTATTCGGCGCATCCCGTCGCCACGATCGTCCTCGATCCGTCGGGACACATCGTCGGCGTCAATCCCGCTGCCGAAGCGCTGTTGGCGATCGGCAACAAGGCGCTCGTCGGCAAGCCGATCGGCGATATCGTTCCGGTCCTCGCGACGCGCAGCTTCGCGCCGCCGCGGACGATCGCCGCCTATGATGCCGCGGTCACGCTGGCGGGTCGTCATCACCTGATCGACGTTGTCGGCGAAACCGGGGAAACCGGCGCCACGATCCTGGCCCTGCTGCCGGCAAGCCGCGGCGAACCGCAGGCGGCGCGTCGCGGCGCGACCAAGGCGGCGGCGGTCGGCGCGGCGACGATTCTGGCGCATGAAATCAAGAACCCGCTGTCGGGGATCCGCGGCGCGGCACAGCTGATCGCATCGGGCAAGGCGGATCGCGAGCGCTTCACCAGCCTGATCTGTCGCGAGGTCGACCGGATCGCGGCCTTGATCGACCGCATGGAAATCCTGTCGAGCGAGCGGCCGATGTCGCTGGAGGCGGCAAGCGTCTTCCCCACCATCCGCCACGCACTCGATATCGCCCGCGCAGGCTTTGCGAGCGACGTTGCGATCGAGGAACGCCATGATCCGTCGCTGCCGCTCGCGATGTTCGACGCCGATGCCCTGGTCCAGCTGCTGCTCAACCTGGTCAAGAACGCGGTCGAGGCGCTGGCCGGGACCGAAGGCCCGCGCATCACCGTCTCCGCTTCCTATCGCCACGGCCATTTCGTCGCGCGAGAGGACGGGGAGGGGATGCACGAGCTGCCGATCATGCTCACCGTCACCGACAACGGCCCCGGCGTCCCGGCGCAGATCCTGTCCGACCTGTTCCGGCCCTTTGCCAGCGGCAAGAGCGGCGGCACCGGCCTCGGCCTCGCGGTCGCCGAGCGTCTCGCCCTCGGCATGGGGGGCACCATCGCCTATGACCGCGACGAGGCCGCCGGGCTCACCCATTTCCGCCTCATGATCGCGCGGGCTCCATGACCGCAGCTGCCAAGATCGTCCTGCTCGCCGAAGACGACGATTCGGTCGCCACGGTCGTCCAGTCGGCGCTCGAAACGGCGGGCCATGGCGTCGTCCTCGCGACCAGCCGGCGCGAGCGCGATCGCCTGCTCGCCGACGGTCGGCATGATTTGCTCGTCACCGATGTCGTGTTTCCCGACGGTGACGGTCTCGACACGCTGCAGACGGCCTTGGCCGCTGCCGGCGGCTGTCCGGTCATCGTCCTGTCGGCGCAGAACACGCTCGACACCGCGATCCGGGCATCGCGCGAAGGCGCCTATGAATACCTTCCCAAACCCTTCGATCTCGACGAGCTGGTCCAGGCGGCCAACATGGCGATGCGGTCGGCGGGACAGGTCGCCGCGCCTCCGGTCGAGCACGACGACGAGCCCGAGGCCTTGCTGGTCGGCCGCGCACCGGCGATGCAGCGCCTCTATCGCGTGATCGCGCGGCTCGGTGGCAGCGATCTGGCGGTCTTGATCGAAGGCGAATCGGGCACCGGCAAGGAGCTTGTCGCCCGCGCCATCCACCAGACCAGCGGGCGCGCGGGAAAGCCGTTCGTCGCCGTGAACATGGCCGCGATCCCGCGCGATCTGATCGAGTCCGAATTGTTCGGCCATGAAAAGGGGGCCTTTACCGGCGCCGAGCGCCGCACCCAGGGCCGCTTCGGCCAGGCCGAAGGCGGCACGCTGTTCCTCGACGAAATCGGCGACATGCCGCTCGATGCGCAGACGCGGCTTTTGCGCGTCCTGCAATCGGGCGAATATACTCCCGTCGGCGGCGCGCAGATGATCGAGGCCGACGTGCGCATCGTCGCCGCGACCAACCGCCCGCTCGCAAAGATGGTCGCCGAAGGCCGGTTTCGCGAGGACCTTTATTATCGCCTCAATGTCGTTCCCGTCACGGTTCCGCCGCTGCGCGACCGGCGGCCCGATATCGCGGCGCTGTGCCGCCATTTCCTGTCGCGCGCGGGCAAGCGCGGCCTATCGGAAAAGACAATCACCACCGCGGCCGTCCGACGAATCGAACGTCACGCATGGCCCGGCAACGTCCGCGAGCTTGAAAACTTCATCTATCGCATGTGCGTGCTCGCGCGCGGGGACACCATCGGCGTCACCGACGTCCGCGGCCAGTTGTCCGACGCGCGCGCGTTGCCCGAAGACGGCGATCCGATCGTCGCCGCCATCGAACAATGGCTCGATCGGCTGGGCGATGACGAAGGCGACCTTTACGATCGTCTGGTTGGGGTGGTCGAACGCCCGCTGCTCGAACGCGCCCTGCGCCTGACCGGCGGCAACCAGCTCAAGGCTGCCGCGATGCTGGGGATCAATCGCAACACGTTGCGCAAACGACTGACCCGGCATGATTTGCGATAAATGACGCGATTTGTAACGCTTTCGCAGAAAATGCGGGTAGGCAAATCGCGCGAAAGTCGTAAAAGAGCCACATGAATGGCGAAAATGCAACACCAGCGCCGCAACCTTCGTTAGGGCAGCGCGCCCTGCTGTACGCGCAAGATCGTCTTCCCGCCGCCCGTTACATCGAAATCGCCGTCTTGGGCGCGATCGTCGGCATGGCGGTGGTCACCTATTTCGTGGTCGGTTCGGCGGGCGCCGACAACAATCTGCTGACTCCGTTCATGGTCGCCTTGCTGCTCGTCGCGAACCTCGTTCCCGCGATGGCCCTGCTGATGCTGATCGGACGGCGGCGGGCCAAGAACCGCACCGCCGATTCCGCGGTCACCGGTCGTCGCAGCCTGCATGTCCGGCTGGTCGCGCTATTCTCGTTGATCGCTGCGATCCCGACGCTGCTGGTGGCGATTTTCGCATCGCTGCTGTTCCAGTACGGCGTCGATTTCTGGTTTTCCGACCGGTCGCGCGGGATGTTCGAAAACGCCGCCAGCCTTGCCCAGGGCTATTATGACGAAAACCTCGAGGAAGTGCGCGACAATACGGTGCAAATGGCCACCGACCTGCGCGAATGGAATGGCAAGGCGGCAATCGAAAGCCGCCAGTTCACCGAATATTATCTTTACCAGATCCTGGCGCGCAGCCTGACGCGCTCGGCGCTGATCCAGCTCGGCGACGACGGCGTCGCGCGCGCGCTGGCGCTGATCGATCCCGAAAACCGCGAGGCCGACAATCTCATCAATGGCGAAGTGGCCAACCGGCTCCTGGCCGGGGATCCGGTCGTGGTGCTGACCGACAGCAGCCGGATTGCCGCGGCAACGCTGTACGACCGCGAACGGCGCATCTTCCTTTATGCCAGCCGCGACGCCAACGCGCTGGGATTGAACCAGATCCGCACCGCGCGGTCGGTCCTCGTCGACTATAACGCGCTCTACGCCCGCTCGCGGGGGCTGCAGCTGCAATTCAACCTTGCGATCTACATTCTCTCGCTGGTGCTGGTCGGCCTCGCAGTCTGGGCCGCGTTGCTCGTCGCCGATCGGCTCGTCAGGCCGGTGACCGAACTCGCGCTCGCCGCGCGGCGGGTGGCATCGGGCGATCTCGAGACGCGCGTCACGCACCACGGCCAGCAGGACGAAATCGGCGTCCTGTCGACGGCGTTCAACCAGATGACTGAACAACTGGGCCTGCAGACGCGCGCCCTGCTCGATGCCAACGCCCAGATCGAAAGCCGCCGCGCGCTGATCGAGGCGGTGCTGTCGGGCGTCTCGGCGGGAGTGGTGTCGATCGGCCGCGACGGACGCGTGCTGCTGGTCAACGTCGGTGCCGAGGCGTTGCTGGGAACCGAGAAGGGGCAGGCCGAAGGTCGCAAGCTGGTCGACCTGCGGCCCGAGCTCGCCGATGTCGTCAGCAGCGGCGAAAAGCGCGCCGTCATCAATGTCGGTTCGGGCAGCGAGGAACGGACGCTGGCGGTGCGCGTGTCGAGCGATCCGCAGGGCCATGTCGTCACCTTCGAGGATATCACCCAGCAGTTGACAGATCAGCGGCGTGCGGCCTGGGCCGATGTCGCGCGGCGCATCGCGCATGAAATCAAGAATCCGCTGACCCCGATCCAGCTCGCGGCCGAACGCCTCCAGCGCCGCTACGGCAAGACGATCGACGCCGACGACACGACGTTCGCCGACCTGACGAGCACGATCGTCCGGCAAGTCGGCGACCTGCGCCGGATGGTTGACGAGTTTTCCAATTTCGCGCGTATGCCGAAACCGAAATTCGGGCGCGAAAACCTGGTCGATATCGTGCGTCAGTCGGTCTTCCTGCACGAAGTCGCGCATCCCGATATCTCCTTTTCGCTGGCGACCCCCGACGCGATGGCGCCGGTGACCTGCGATCGGCGTCAGCTGACCCAGGCGCTGACCAACATCGTCAAGAACGCGGTCGAGGCGACGCAGCGACGCGAGGATCAGCTCGATCACCGGATCGATGTCAGCCTGCGCGACGCCGACGACGTGATCGAGATCGTCGTCAGCGACACCGGGGCGGGCTTGCCGCAGCAGCGCGACGCGATCGTCGAACCCTATATGACGACGCGCGAGGGCGGCACCGGCCTCGGCCTCGCCATCGTCACCAAGATCATCGAGGACCATGGCGGCGCGATCGCCTTCGAGGACAACGACCAGGGCGGGGCGACGGTGCGGATGATCTTTAGCCGCGCCGCGCTCGACGCCCTGATGTACGAGGCGGACGAAGGCGACGACGATGTAGGACTTAACGCCAACGAGGTGACCATATGACACTCGACATCCTGATCGTCGACGATGAAAAGGATATCCGCGACATCGTCACCGGCGTCCTCGAAGACGAGGGGTACAGCGCGCGTTCGGCGGCCAATAGCGACGAGGCGCTTCACGCGATTCTGGAACGGCGCCCGTCGCTCGTGCTGCTCGACGTGTGGCTGCAAGGGTCGAAGCTCGACGGGCTCGACCTGCTCGAACAGATCAAGAAACGCGATCCCAGCCTGCCGGTGCTCGTCTTCTCCGGCCACGGCAATATCGACACGGCCGTCGCAGCGGTGCGCAAGGGCGCCGTCGACTTCATCGAAAAGCCGTTCGAGTCCGAACGCCTGTTGCACCTGGTCAAGCGGGCGACCGAGACCGAGCGGCTGCGCACCGAAAACCGACGCCTCAAGGAGCGCGTCGGCCAGGTCGACGAACTGACCGGCAACAGCAGCGCGATCAATGCGGTGCGCGCCACGCTCAAGCGCGTCGCCGCAACCGGCAGCCGCGTCCTGATCTCGGGCCCCGCCGGCGTCGGCAAGGAGGTTGCTGCGCGCCTGCTGCACAGCTGGAGCGGGCGCAGCGCGGCGACTTTCCAGGTCGTCACCTCGGCGCGCATGGATCCCGATACGGTCGAACAGGAACTGTTCGGCGTCGAGGAGAACGGAAAGCTGGTGCGGCCCGGCCTGCTCGAACAGGCGCATGGCTCGACGCTGTTCCTCGATGAAATCGCCGATATGCCGATCACGACTCAGGGCAAGATCCTGCGCGTTCTGACCGATCAAGCGTTCATGCGCGTCGGCGGCACGCGCCAGGTCCATGTCGATGTCCGCATCGTTTCGGGCTCGTCGCGCGATCTCGAAACGGAGATCGCCAACGGCAATTTTCGCGAAGACCTGTTCTATCGGCTGAACGTCGTTCCCGTCGCGATCCCGCCGCTGCGTGATCGGCGCGACGATATCGCCGTTCTCGCCGATCATTTCCTCGCGCGGTTCGCCGCCGACCGCCGGCTCAACCCGCCGACGCTGTCTCCCGATGCGATCGTCGCGCTCGAGGCGCACGATTGGCCGGGCAACGTCCGCCAGCTGCGCAACGTCATCGAACGGATCATGATCCTGCATCCGACCGAGAAGTTGACGACGATCAGCGCCGACATGCTGCCTTCCGAGATTACGGGGAAGGGCGGCAGCGACGACAACGGGAACGTGATGTTGGCCGGCGCGCCGCTGCGCGAAGCGCGCGAAGCGTTCGAACGCGAATATCTCAAGATCCAGATCAAGCGATTTTCGGGAAACGTGTCGCGCACCGCGGCCTTTATCGGCATGGAACGCTCGGCGCTGCATCGTAAGCTGAAGATGCTGGGAATAACCGAATTGCGAGGCGCGGGCGACGAGGAGGCCTGAATCGTCGATCCGCCCCCTGTTAAATGTCCGCACGAGAACCTATAATCGAGCGAGCGGCGTAAGAGGGTGACGCCAATCGTCGTCGCCTGCGATCAGGCGTCGTTTTCACGCGGAGGACGCGATGTCCGATAAAAAGAACAACTTGCAGGACATATTTCTCAATTCGTTGAGGAAGACCAAGACCCCGGTGACGATGTTCCTGGTCAAGGGCGTCAAGCTGCAGGGCATCGTCACGTGGTTCGACAATTTCTCGGTCCTGTTGCGCCGCGACGGTCAGGCGCAGCTCGTCTACAAGCACGCGATCTCGACGATCATGCCGAGCCAGTGGGAACCCGGCGATACGCTTGGCACCGATCGCGACCGCAAGTCGGCCAATCGCAGCCTGCAGGATATTTTTCTCGGCGCGGTCGAAAAGGAACAGGAACCGGTGACGATGTTCCTGGTCAACGGCGTCATGCTGCAGGGCAGAATTGCGGCGTTCGACCTGTTTTGCATCCTGCTCGAACGCGACGATCACTATCAGCTCGTCTACAAGCACGCGGTATCGACGGTGCAGCCGCAAAGCGCGGTCGACCTGTCGCAGGTCGACGAGGGCGATGATGGCGACAGCGACGACGATGGCGCGGGCGAACGGGATTGAGTACGTTTCAGCGTGACGACAGCGACGGCCTGACGCGCGGCGCCGCAACCGCCGTCGTCGTTCCCGACATCGGCGAAGGTACGACCCGCACCGGCGCGGCCCGGCTCGACGAAATCGCGGGGCTCGCGGCGGCGATCGCGGTCGATATCGTCGCGCGCGAAATCGTGCCCGTACGCGCCATCCGCCCGGGCACCTATCTCGGCCCCGGTCAGGTCGAGACCCTGAAACACCAGTTCGACGCGCTCGGGGTCGAGCTGATCGTGATCGACACGGCGCTCAGCCCCGTCCAGCAGAGCAATCTCGAAAAATCCTTCGGTACCAAGGTGATCGACCGCACTGGCCTGATCCTGGAGATTTTCGGCGAACGCGCGGCAAGCGCCGAAGGCCGGCTCCAGGTCGAGCTTGCCCATCTCGACTATCAACAGGGACGGCTCGTCAGGAGCTGGACCCACCTTGAACGCCAACGCGGCGGTTTCGGCTTTCTCGGCGGTCCTGGCGAGACCCAGATCGAGGCCGACCGCCGGATGATCCGCGACCGCATGGCGCGGCTGCGCCGCGAGCTCGAGACGGTCAAGCGGACCCGCTCGCTGCATCGCGACCGCCGTCAACGCGCGCCGTGGCCGGTCATGGCGCTGGTCGGCTATACCAATGCCGGCAAGTCGACGCTGTTCAATCGGCTGACCGGAGGCGACGTGCTCGCCGCCGACATGCTGTTCGCGACGCTCGATCCGACGATGCGCGCGATCGCGCTTCCCGGCATCGACAAGGCGATCCTGTCCGACACCGTGGGTTTCGTCTCCGACCTGCCGACGCAACTGGTTGCGGCCTTTCGCGCCACGCTTGAGGAAGTGCTCTCGGCCGATATCGTCGTTCACGTCCGCGACGTTTCGCATCCCGACAGCGAATTGCAGCGCGACGACGTGATGGCGGTGCTGGCCGATCTCGGCATGGACTTCGAGGGCGAGCACGCGACCGGCTATATCGAACTGCTCAACAAGATCGATCTCGTCGCCGACGAAGCCGATCGCGCGAGGATCCGGGAAACCGCCCAGTTGCGGCCCAAAGTCGCGGTCGCCTCCGCGGTCACCGGCGAAGGGGTTGCCGCTTTTCGCGACCTGCTCTCCGAACGGGTGACCGCGCAGCGTCCGCTGTACCAGCTGCGGCTGGCGTCGTCCGACGGCCGCGGCCGCGCCTGGCTGCATCAAAACGGCGATGTCGTCGGCGAAATCGAGCAGGGAGCGGATATCCTGCTCGACGTCCGGCTGAGCCCAGCCGATCATGCGCGGTTCATCGCTCAGGGCGAAGTTGCGGACAACGCCTAACACGATCCTCACAAACATTTGACATGGTTACAGCTTAGGGACGGCTGAAACCATTCATCGGACCTATTCTCATGTTCATGCGATCCTTACGCACCACGTGTAGCACTCTGGCGGTGACGGCGACGTTCGCGCTCGCTGTTCCGGCAATAGCGCAAACGACGCCGCCGGTAGATGACAATCAAGGCGAGACGCCGGCGGTAGACGTGCCGGTCCAGCCAGAGCAGACGGCGCCGACCGATGCCGCCGACACGCCGCAGGCGGCCGACGCCCCGATTGTCGTCACGGGGACGCGTTTGCGCGGCGAGGTCGATACCGACGCCGCTCCGATCGATCAGCTCGATCAGAAGGACATTGCTTCTTATGGTACCTCGACAATCGGCGAACTGCTCGCCCAGCTGACGCCGCAGACCGGCGGCGCGCGGGGCAGGGGCGGCGGCCAGCCCGTCGTGCTGCTCAATGGGCGTCGGATTTCCGGTTTTCGCGAACTGCGCACGATCCCGTCCGAGGCGATCCTGCGCGTCGACATCCTGCCCGAACAGGTCGCGCTGCAATATGGCTATGCCGCCGATCAGCGCGTCGTGAACTTCATCCTCAAGCCCAATTTCGCCGCGGTCACTGCCGAGGTCGAACTCGGCGCGCCGCTCGAAGGCGGGCGCTTTCATCAGCAATATGAAAGCTCGCTTGTGAAAATCGGTCCGAATGGGCGCACCAACCTGTCAGTCGAATATTCAAGCGACGGCGCGATCACCGAAGCCGAACGCGATATCGTAACCGTCCCCGTCACCGACGACGGCGTCGACCAGACACCTTATCGGACATTGTCGCCGGCGACGCGCGCCTTCACGCTCGAAGGCACGGTAAATCGCTATTTCGGCGAAAATACGTCGGCCACGCTCAACGGCTCGCTCGGGGTGACGCCCTCGCAAAGTCAGCAGGGCCTGGCCACCGCGACGCTGACGTTGCCGCCGGGGACCGATTACAGCCGCGCGTTTCCCGAATATGACGCGCTCGGCCGTTTGAGCGAAGGCACCACCGGCCATCTCGGCGCGCTGGTCGACGGCAAGCTTGGCGACTGGCGCTGGTCGCTGACTGGCAATTACGACGTCGCTCATTCCGACAGCCGCACCGATCGCGGTCTCGACCGGGCGATCCTGCAGGCCTATGTTGACGGCGGTGGCGATGCAACCGCGGGTTTTCCCGTTACTGCGCTGATCGCGTCAGAGCAGGACCGGGCGCGCAGCCGCAGCCGCACCGCCGATGTCGATGCGAACCTGTCGGGATCGCTGTTCGATACCGCCGCCGGCCCGGCGCGGCTTTCGCTTTCGACCGGTTGGCAGCATTTCGATATCGACGGAACGAGTACGCGATCGGGGGTCGTCACGCACACCGATCTGGCGCGCGGACAAGTCGGCGCGAAAGGCAATCTCGACCTTCCGCTGGCCAGCGAAGGGCTGGGCGCCCTGGGCTTTCTCGGCTCGTTTTCGGTCAACGGCAACGTTGCCTATCGCGATCTCAGCGATTTCGGCGCAATCACGACGTTCGGCTATGGCTTTAACTGGGCGCCGGCCGACTGGCTGCAATTCACCGGTTCGTCCTCGACCGAAGAAGGCGCGCCCAGCCTGGCGCAACTCGGCAGTCCCGTCGTCGTCACCCCGAACGTGCCGATTTTCGACTATGCGACCGGCCAGACCGTGTTCGTAACCTCGATCCGCGGCGGCAATCCGGGCCTGATCGCCGATCGTCGCAATGTCGTCGACCTGGGCGTCAACATCCGCCCCGACAAGCCGCGGGGACTGTCGTTTTCCGCCAATTATGTGCGGGTGCGGGCGGACAACCCGATTTCGTCGTTTCCGACATTGACGCCCGAGATCGAGGCGGCGTTCCCTGGCCGCGTCGTTCGCGATAGCGCCGGCACGATTAGCTCGATCGATTTGCGCGCGGTCAATTACCTGCGCGAGGAAAGCGACCGGTTTCGCTACGGATTCAACTTCTCGAGTGGCGGTGGTCCCGGTGGGGGACGCGGCGGGCGCGGAGGCGGCGGTGGACGCGGCGGACCGGGGGGAGGCGCGCCCGAGGTGCCAAAGCTCAACTGGCGCGCGTCGATATTTCACACGGTCTATCTCCACGACCAGATCGTCATTCGCGACGGCCTGCCGATCCTCGACCGGCTCGACGGTTCGGCTACCGGATCGAACGGCGGCCAGCCGCGTCATAATATCGACGCCAATGCCGGACTGTTCATCGACGGGCTCGGCGGATTTTTCCGCGTCAGTTACAATAGCGCAACGCGCGTCGATGGCGGCGGGGCGGGGGCCAATCGACTCGATTTTGGCAGCACGTTCGATCTCGGCCTGCGCCTGTTCGTCAATTTCGACCAGAAGGAATCGCTCGTCGAGAAACTGCCGTGGCTCAAGGGCTCGCGGATCCGCCTCAGCATCGACAATCTGACGAACAGCGTTCAGCAGGTGCGCGATGCCAATGGCGCGACGCCGCTCAATTATCAGCGCGGCTTCATCGATCCGCTCGGCCGTTATGTCGAGATCAGCTTTCGCAAGCAGTTCTAGCGATCGGGTTCGCGATTCTTGGCCGCGACCCACAGCCTGTCGAGTTCGTCGATATCGAGGTCGCCGAGCGAGCCGACATGCGCTTGCTCGACAGCGTTGAAGCGGCGTTCGAACTTGGCGGTCGCGTCGCGCAGCGCATGTTCGGCATCGACGCCGATATGGCGCGCGTAATTGACGACCGAAAATAGCAGATCGCCTAATTCCTCATGCTGCGCGCCATCGGTGCCGGCGGCTTCGACTTCGGCCAATTCCTCGATGATCTTGGCCTTCGGGCCGGCCTTGTCGGGCCAATCGAACCCGACCCGCGATGCGCGCCGCTGGATCTTCTGCGCGCGCAACAAGGCGGGCAGGCCCTTGGCGACTCCCGCCAGCGTGCCGCTCTGATCGGCGACGCTGCGTTCGTTCGCCTTCACGTCTTCCCAGGCACGCTCCTGGTCCGACGCGCTGGCGATCGCGCGGTCGCCGAACACATGCGGGTGGCGGCGCAGCATCTTGGCGCTGACGGCCTCGACGACGCCGTCGAAGTCGAACGCGCCGGCCTCCGAGGCCATTTGCGCGTGAAAGACGACCTGAAAGAGCAGATCGCCGAGTTCGTCGCGCAAGGCCGTCATGTCGCCGCGCTCGATTGCATCGGCGACTTCATAGGCTTCTTCGATCGTATATGGCGCGATCGAACCGAAATCCTGTTCAAGATCCCAGGGACATCCGTCGGCCGGATCGCGCAGCCTTCGCATGATGGCGAGCAGCCGGGGGAGAGCGCCATCGCCGCTCATGCTGCTCCCCAAACATAAGTCCGATAATATATATTATGTAAAATGATGATCATTATGGTTCGAGGACGAGTGTCGCCCCCTCGACTTTCCATGAGCGCAGCGCCGACAGGAAATTCATCCCCAGCACGCCCGTTTCGCCCAAGGCATCGCCGATCATCACAGGATGGTTTGCGACCGACAGCCCGCCCACGGTCAATCGATCGATCGTGGCGCGCTTCATCGTCGTCGTCCCGTTGGCGGTCTCGATCAAAACGGGAAATCCCGATTCGCGATCGGTGACGCCCGATCGCTGCGCCAATGCGCGCGGAATCGACGTCGTGCTGGCGCCGCTGTCGATCAGGAAGCGGGTCGCGATGCCGTTGACGCCGGCGTTGACCCAGAAATGGCCGTCGGCATCGCGCCGGACCAATATCGTCTTGCCATCGACGCCGGCTTCGGGCGCGCCGCCGAGATCTGCGCGCGCGCGGTTCCAGGCACCCGATAGGTCGTCGCGAAACAGAAACACGCCGTAGGCCGCCATGAATATCGCGATCCATGCCAGCGAATAGCGTACGAACTGGCCGAATTTGAGCGGCCGCGCGAGCAACGCGCTGCCGACCAGCACAAGCGCGCCGATATACCAGATCAGTTCGGGCGTCTTATCGCTCATGCCTCGATCACCATATTGTCGTGCCCCGGCACGGTACCCGCCGGCAACCCGGCGCAAAGCGTAGCATAGTCCATCGACTGGTCCATATGCGTCAGTACCGCGCGGCGCGGCTTGCAGCGCGCGATCGCATCGAGCGTCATCGCCAGATGCGGATGGGTGGGATGTTCGCGTTCGCGCAAGGCATCGACGATCCAGACGTCCAGGCCCGAAAAAAACGCGATCGCATCGTCGTCGAGGACGGAAAAGTCGGTGGCATAGCCGATTGCCTTGCCTTTGTGCTCGAAGCGCAGTCCGGCCGCCGTAATCGGTCCATGCGGCATGTCGATAGCCGCGACGGCGATGTCTCCGATCATCTGATCGTCGCTCAGCAGATGCTGCGAACATGTTGCAGGATAGCCCTTGTTGCCTTTGAATACATAGGCGAAACGCTGCGTCAGGCTGTCGAGGGTCGAGCGCCGTGCATAGCCCGCTACGGGGCCGCCGCGCAGGTGGAATATCTGCCGCAAATCATCGATGCCGTGACAATGATCGGCATGGTCGTGCGTCCAGATGACCGCGTCGAAATCGGCGATGTCGGCGGCGAGCAGCTGGCCGCGCATATCGGGTGAGCTGTCGACCAATATGCGCGTGGTGGCGCTTGCGATGACGATCGATGCCCGGGTCCGCGCGTTGCGCGGTTCGGCGGGATCGCACGCGCCCCAGTCGCCGCCGATCCGAGGCACGCCCGACGACGTCCCGCAGCCGAGGATAATCGCCTTCATGCGGGTCGTTTCGCCTTTGAAAACAGCCGGAAGAAATTGTCGGTGGTCTGCGCCGCCAGCCGGTCGAGCGGCTCGCCCCGCAATTCTGCAAGGAAACGCGCGGTATCGACGGTAAAAGCGGGCTCGCACGACTTGCCGCGATGCGGGACGGGGGCCAGGAAGGGTGAATCGGTTTCGACCAGCAGCCGTTCAGGCGGCAGCGATCTGGCGACATCCTGCAGATCCGTAGCGTTCTTGAACGTCACGATGCCCGAAATCGAAATATAACACCCCAGTTCGAGGGCCTTGGCGGCGAACGCTGCGCTCGCGGTGAAGCAGTGAATCAACGCTGGATAGGCGCCCTTCCCCATTTCCTCGGCCATGATGCCGGCGGTATCGTCCTCGGCATCGCGGCTATGGACGATCAGCGGCAGGCCGGTTTCGCGCGCCGCGGCGATGTGTGCGCGAAACGATCGGCGCTGCTGGTCGCGGTCCGAATGGTCGTAATAATAATCGAGCCCGCTTTCGCCGATGCCGACGACTCGCTCGTGCGCGGCCGCCTCGACCAGCCGTGCGCTATCGACATCGCCATGCTGGTCGGCTTCGTGCGGATGGATGCCGACGCTCGCCCAGATATCGTCGTTGCGCTCGGCGGTTGCGATGATGTCGGACCATTCGGACTGGCGGGTCGAGATGTTGAGCATCGTCCCGATTCCGGCGGCGCGCGCGCGGTCGATGACAGCCTGCTGATCCTCGACCAGCCCCTTGTAGTTCAGGTGGCAGTGGCTATCGACCAGCATCGCTCAGCCCTCCCCTTCAACCAGCTGCAGTCGCGGGAACACGCCTTGCGGAGGCGGCAATTGGGTACCGACGGCGAGCCTGCAATCGAGCGCGGCGAAATCGCGCGCGTCGGCGCCGACGCCGAGTTGGTCGAGCAAAAGGTCGGCGCCGGTGGGGATCGCCCAACGCGTCAGGATCGCCAGCCGTCGCACCGCCTCGGCGGTCGTATAGAGCACGCTGTCGGCGCGCGCGGGGTCGGTCTTGCGCAGCGCCCAGGGCGCCTGGTCGGCGAAATATTGGTTTGCCGCCGAAGCCGCCTCCCAAATCGATTCGAGCGCCTGGTTGAGCGCATAATCCTTCATCCGCGCCGCCGCTTCGTCATGCGCCTTGGCGATCGCGGCCAAAAGCGCTTCGTCGGCCGGGTCGGGCGCGGCATCGGCGGGTACACGGCCGTCGCAATTCTTGGCGATCATCGACAGGCTGCGCTGCGCGAGATTGCCCAGGTTGTTGGCAAGATCGGCGTTGCAACGCGTGACGATCGCCTCTTCCGATGCGCTGCCGTCGCTACCGAAGCCGATCTCGCGGAGCAGGAAATAGCGGATCTGGTCGGCGCCATAGCGGTCGAGCAAGGTCATCGGGTCGATCACGTTGCCGGTCGATTTCGACATTTTCTCGCCGCGGTGGAGGACGAAACCGTGGCCGAACACCGTATCGGGCACCGCGATCCCCGCGCTCATCAGAAAGGCGGGCCAGTAAACCGCGTGGAAACGGACGATGTCCTTGCCGATATTGTGCATGCAATGCGGCCAGAATCGATCGAACAGGCCGTGCTCATCGGGATAGCCCAGCCCGGTGATGTAATTGGTCAGCGCATCGACCCACACATACATGACATGGCCGTCGCTGCCCGGCACCGGAACGCCCCAGTCGAAGCTGGTGCGCGAAACCGACAGGTCGCGCAAGCCGCCCTCGACGAACCGGCGCACCTCATTCATCCGGCTGGCCGGGAGAATGAAATCGGGTTTTGTATCAAATAGATCGATCAGCCTTTGCTGATAGTTCGACAGGCGGAAGAACCAGCTCTCCTCAGCCGTCCATTCGACCGCTGTCCCCTGGGGCGACAGCTTCTCGCCGCTATCGGCGACGACCAGCTCGCTTTCGTCGTAATAGGCCTCGTCGCGAACAGAGTACCAGCCTTCGTACCGATCGAGATAGAGGTCGCCATTGGCCTCCATCGCCTGCCACAAGGCGGTCGCGGCACGGTGATTATCGGCCTCGGTGGTTCTGATGAACCGATCATAACCGATATTATATGCGTCGCACATCGTCTTGAAAAGCGACGTCATTTCCTGCGCATACTCGGCGACCTCGCGGCCCCTGTCGCGCGCCGCCTGCGCCATTTTCAAGCCGTGCTCGTCGGTTCCGGTCTGGAGGCGGACGTCGTGCCCCTGCAATTTGCGGAAGCGCGCGATCGCGTCGGCGGTGATCGCCTCGTACGCATGGCCGATATGCGGCGCGGCATTCGGGTAGCTGATCGCGGTGGTGATATAGAATGGCTGAGGGCTGTCGGTCATGGCGCCGCCCTAGCCCGCGAGCAAACCATTGGAAAGCCTGCGCCGGGCGCTATTTCGTGCCAATATGCCGCATAGTTCGAACACCGTCATGGCCTTGTCCGCCGAACTGCGCACCGCTCCCGCGGCGATTCGGCTCGCTTCATCCCAATCGTCCACGCCCTCCGCTCCGCCGCTGCCCGCACCGGCGCGCAGATGCCGATAGAGTGCCGCAGGGACGAGCTCGAGAAACGCTTCATAGCGATCATTTGCCGATTTGAGCGCCAGCCCCTGCGAAAGCCGCGAGGCGATCGACAGGTCGCGATCCCCGTCCGTCAGCAACGTTTCGAGGTCGCGCCACAACGGTGCCAACCCGGCATCGCGAAAGCGCATCGCCCGACCCGGCGAGCCGGCGGCCAGCGCAAGCAATGCGGCAATGTCCGCCGCGCTCGCACCGGGCGTGACGTCATGCAACCATGACGCCATGACGTCATCGCCAATCGCGCGGAATACCAGGCTTCGGCAACGCGAGCGGATCGTCGGCAGCAGGCGTCCGCTGCTATGGCTGATCAGGAAGAAGACGGTGTCGGCGGGGGGCTCCTCGAGCGACTTGAGCAGCGCGTTGGCGCCGCCTGCTTCAAGATCGTCGGCGCTGTCGATGATGATCGCGCGATAGCGGCTGCGACCTTTGGTCGATCCAAGCACCATCGTCGCCTGGCGGATCTGGTCGATCGAGATTCCGCGCGCCAGATTGCCCGTCTTGTCGTTGAGCTGTCGTTCGATGGTCCGGAAATCGGGATGAGATCCAGCTTCGACCAGCCTGCGCGCGGGCGTATCGTCGGCGACATCGAGCGTCGTCACCGGACGCGAGTCCGTAGGCGCCTCCCCCTGCGCCAGCAGGAATTGCGCTGCGCGCCGGGCGAACGTCGCCTTTCCGATTCCCTTGGGTCCCGCAAGCAACCACGCATGATGGAGGCGGCCGCTGTTCCAGCCATCGATCAGCGCTTGTTCGGCCGCATCATGTCCGATCCAGTTCACGTCACACACCCGCAATCGCATCGAGCACGCGGCGATGGACCTGTTCGGGCGAACCGGCGGCGTCGATCAGCCGCAGCCGATCGGGATTCATTTTTACGAACTCGATAAAAGACTGCTCGACAATAGCATGATATTTATCGTCTTTTTTCTCGAAGCGATCTCCCTTCCCGGCGTCGCGCAAATGCGCTCGGGCGCGGCCCTCACCTTCTCCCAGCGTCAGCACGAGCGTCCGGTCGGGCATCAATCCGCCGCTCCCGATTTGGTGCAGGGTCATGATCGTTTCATCGCCGAGATGCCCCGCAGTACCCTGATAGGCGCGGCTTGAATCGATGAACCGATCGCATATCACCCACTCGCCCTTGGCCAGCGCGGGCCGGATCGTCTTTTCGACATGATCGCCGCGCGCGGCCGCGAACAACAACGCCTCGGGTCCTGCGCTCCAGCGACCGACCTCGCCATCGAGCAGGAGGTTGCGGATCAGTTCGGCACCCGCGCTGCCGCCCGGCTCTCGCGTGGCGAGGCAGGCGATACCGCGCTCGCTCAGGGCCTGGACCAGCATCTCGATCTGGGTCGACTTGCCGACCCCTTCGCCGCCTTCGATGCTGATGAACCGCCCGGTCAACCGCTCGTTCCTAGGAGAAAAGCGACGTCAGGCCGTTCCATGCGCGGCGGAAGAAGCCGGCCTCGCCGACGTCCTCGGCGGCAATCAGCGGCGTCACCTGGGCGGGCATGTCGGGCGTGCGCACGACCAGCTCGGCAATCCGGTCGCCGGCCTTGAAGGGCGCTTTCACCGGGCCGTCATAGCCGATGGCGACGCGGATATCGGCGCTGCTTCCGGCCGGCAAGGTGACAGCGATGTTGCGCGGCGCCTTGACCGCAACGGTCGAGCTGTCGCCCATCTGCACCTTGACGTCGCCGACCACTGCATTCTTGTCGAACAACGGACGCGTCTTCCACGCCCGGAAACCCCAGTCGATGAACTTGACCGCTTCGCTCGCGCGGCCGCCATAGCTGTCGAGGCCGGCGACGACCATGACGATGCGGCGGCCGTTCTGTTCGGCCGAACCGGTAAAGCCATAGCCGGCCTCCTCGGTATGACCGGTCTTAAGGCCATCGGCGCCGCTCACCTTGCCGGTCAGCGGATTGCGATTGGGCTGGGTGATCGGCTTGCCACCCATCGTTTCACCCCAGGTAAATTCCTTTTGCCCGTAGAATTCGCTGTAGAGGCGGGGAAAATCCTCGACCGTACGGCGCGCAAGCGTGGCGAGATCGCGCGCGGTGACATAGGTCACGCCCTCGTCGGGCCAGCCATTGCTGTTGCCGAAATGGCTGTTGGCGAGGCCGATTTTCTTCGCATGCTGGTTCATCAGCCCGGCGAACGCCTCTTCGGTCCCGGCGACCCCCTCGGCCAGGACGACCGCGGCATCGTTGCCCGACACGGTGACGACACCGTGGAGGAGGTTGCGGATCGAGACTTGCTGATTGGGCGAAAGGAACATCGTCGACCCGGCCTTGGGGCCATGCCAGCGTTCCCACGTTTCGGGCCGCACCGTGAGCTTCTGATCGAGCTTGTATTCGCCGCTCTCGATGAGATCGAACAGCGTATAGACGGTCATCATCTTGGCCATCGACGCCGGCGGGATCCGGCGATCGGCATCGCGCTCATAGAGGACGGCACCCGACGACAGGTCTACCATATAGGCGATCGGTGCGGCGCTGTCATAAGGCGGCGCCGCGGCGGTAACCGGCCAAGCGACAAGCGAGAGAAGGACGGTCGAGGCGACGAGGCGCGAATGCAATTTCATGGTGACTTTCGATCTGTGAAAACGGACGGATTAAAGGCGGAAAGCGATCATCGTTCGTGGACGGTGACGGCCGATGGATAGCCTTTTGCGCGGGCGTCGGCCAAGGCCTTCCTGGCCTCTGCGTCGCTCGCAAAGGGGCCGAAGCGGACGCGCCAGACGCCCGGTCCCTGATAGACCGTGGCTCCCGCCTTGGCCGCGACGCCGTCGGCGCTCGCGCGACTTTTGAATGCGGCGATCTGGACATAATATTGGCCGACCGACTCAGTCGGAGCCGGGGCGGACTTGGCCGGCGGCGCGGGTTGGACGGCGACGGGCTTGGCCTTGGCCGGAGCGGACTCGATCGAATCGACCGGCTTGGCCGCGACCGGTACCGGTCCCCGTTCGGCCAGTTTGCGTGCCAGCACGGAGAGCAGCGATTTCGATGTCGGCATCCGTTCGATCGCCATGCCGCCCGATCGCAGGACGTCGCGCTCGGACTGGCTGGGGTTGACCTTGCGGACGCGGACTCCGGCGGGCGCATCGTCACCGATGCCGAGCTGTGCGGCCGCGCCGGGAGTCAACGACACGATCCGGTCGCCGCGCATCGGACCGCGCTGATTAACGCGCGCCAGGATGGTGCGTCCGCTCGCGATATCGGTGATCTCGACATAGCTTGGCAGCGGCAGCGTCTTGTGCGCCGCAGCGATATAATCGCCGCGATAGGGTTCGCCGAGCATCGTCGTGCCATCGGCGGGCACGGCCTGGTCGATGATGGCATAACCGACCTCGTCATAGCTGCGCACCTCGGCGGGGGTATAGATCACGCCATCGATCGTGTAGGGCGCCCCGATTACGCTTGCCGGCTCGTCGCTCTGCGCGACGGGGACTCCGACCGCCGCGACGCGCGGTTCGTCGGCGGCGGCGCAGCCGCTCAGCGCTACGGCGGCGATACCGCCGATCAGGTTATTGCGATACTTCATCGGCCAGGATCCCCACTGAGAGCGCATAAAAGTTCGAGCAATTATAGTCGAGAATGACGCGGTAGTTGTTGGTCAGCAGATAGGCGCGCTGGCCAGGACCGTCGGGTTCGAGCAGCGTCGCCAGCGTATCGTCGCTCGCCCAGCGCCCCGCGGCGGGATAGACGCCCAGCGCGCGCCATTCGGCCATCGTCTTCCAGCGGCTATGGCGTTCATGGACGCGCGGACAGCGCGTCGGGACCGTCTTGTTGCCCAGCGATGCGCGATCGAGCGAGGCGGGCACGCCCACGGGCACGCCCCACGGCACATTGGGGCGCCAGCCGGCATTGCTGAGATAGTTGGCGATCGAGGCGAGGCCGTCGGGTTCGCTCGACCAGATCTCCTTGTCGCCGTCGCCGTCGCCGTCCATCGCGAGGCGCAGCCAGACCGACGGCAGGAATTGCGGATAGCCGAAGGCGCCCGCCCAGCTGCCCTGCAGGCGCGATCGCGGCACGCCCATGTCGATCATCTTGAGCGTGGCGAGGAATTCGCCCTCGAACAGATCGCGGCGGCGGCCTTCGTAAGCGAGCGTCGCCAGCGCCTGCGGCAGGTCGAACCCGCCAAGCACGCGGCCATAGCTCGTCTCATGGCCGTAGATCGCGACCATGATGCTTTCTGGCACGCCGGTCTGTTGCTCGATCCGGCTGAGCAGCGGGCGCAGTTCGCGATATTTGGCGCGGCCGTCGCCGATCCGCGCGGCATCGACGTGACGCGCCTGATACGGCGCGAACGGCGGAATGGCGGAGTTGGGCGATCCTCCGGGCTGGTCGCGATCGAGCTCGACGACACGCGCGTTGTAGGTCAGGCCGGGAACGGTCGCATCGAATGTCGCGGCGCTGATCCCCTGCGCCAGCGCCTTGGTCCGCAGCGACATGAGATAGGGCTGGAAACCCGCCGCATCCTGCGCCAGCGCCGGAGCGGTTACGGTCATTGCCGCGATCAGCGCGACGAGCGCCAGAAATTTAGAACCGAAACGCATCATATGCCGGACAATCCTCGCGAGTTGAATTGCCGTCCTTTTTGCACAAAGCGCCCGCGGTTGAAACGGCGCATTTGGCGATCCGCCCTTCCCGCGATGGCATTCGGCGCATCGCGCCAAGGGTCTTTACCTCGATGCATTTGCTCGGCAATGACACGCGACGCGGACAGGTGGCAGAGCGGTTGAATGCACTGGTCTTGAAAACCAGCGTGGGCGAAAGCCCATCGTGGGTTCGAATCCCACCCTGTCCGCCAATTCGGGCTTTACGCGGAATTAATGTCATCGCGCTAGACGTCGACCGATGCGATCGATCCGCCTTTCCCAATCGGCCTTCATGCAGCAGCTGGCGTTCAGCGGGCTCGACCGACCGTCATGGGCCGACACGGGGGGCAACAAGCGCCGCGCCGAGCGCGAGCTCGTCGTCATCGACGCGCGCCTGCACCAACCCAAGCTCGAACCGGTCACGGTCACGCTGCTCGACTTCAGCGGCGTCGGCTGCGCGTTCGCGACAGCCGGACAGTTCCGCACGGACCAGCCGTTCTTTCTCCATCTCGACGGGATGGAACCGCTGCGTGCCAAGACGGTGTGGAACGACGACCTGCGCTATGGCTGCGAGTTCGAGAAAACGATCCATGAGGCCGTCGCCCAGCATATCACGCGAACGCTGTCGCGCGGCGAGCAGCGGCGCGATTCCGAAACGCGCATGACCCGCGTCAGGACGCGCATTTCGCGCCACTAATCCGCGCCGACAGGGATCGCTTCAGATGTGCAGCGCGCGGCCATAGGCGGCGAGCACGCTTTCGTGCATCATCTCGCTCAGCGTCGGATGCGGGAAGATGCTGTTCATCAGCTCGAGCTCGGTCGTCTCGAGCGTCTTGCCGACGACATAGCCCTGGATCAGCTCGGTCACCTCGGCGCCGATCATGTGCGCACCGAGCAACTCGCCGGTCCTCGCGTCGAAGACCGTTTTCACGAAACCCTCGGCCTCGCCGAGCGCGATCGCCTTGCCGTTGCCGATGAAGGGGAAATTGCCCACCCTGACGTCATGGCCGGCTTCCTTCGCCTTGGCTTCGGTCATGCCGACCGATGCGATCTGCGGGTGGCAGTAGGTGCAGCCGGGGATGTTGTTGCGGTCGAGCGCGTGCGGGTGGACGTCGGTGTTGCCCAGTTCCTGCGCGATCGCCTCGGCGGCGGTGACGCCTTCGTGGCTCGCCTTGTGCGCGAGCCAGGGGCCGGGGACGCAATCGCCGATCGCCCACAGGCCCTTCGATTTCGTCCGGCCATAAGGATCGATCTGGATGAAGCCGCGATCCATCTCGGCGAGCTTTTCGAGGCCGATATTTTCGGTGTTCGGGACGATGCCGACCGCGACGATGACGTGGCTGAACTCGGACTTGGCGACCTTGCCGTCTTTCCCCTTGATGGCAGCGCTGATGCCCTTGGCGCCGACGTCGATGCTCTCGACCCCTGCCCCGGTCATGATCGTCATGCCCTGTTTCTTGAGCGATTTTTCGAGGAAGGCGCTGATCTCGGCGTCCTCGACCGGGACGACGCGGTCGAGCATCTCGACGACGGTCACATCGGCGCCCATGTCATTGTAGAAGCTGGCGAATTCGATGCCGATCGCGCCCGACCCGATGACCAGCAGCTTGCTCGGCATTTCGGGCGGCGTCATCGCGTGGCGATAGGTCCAGACGCGCTTGCCGTCGGCCTTGGCGAAGGGAAGGTCGCGCGCGCGCGCACCGGTCGCGACGATGATATGCCTGGCGGTGAGCTTTTCCTCGCCCTTGTCCGATTTCACGGTCAGTGAAGTCGGGCCGGTCAGCCTGCCCTCGCCCATATGGACCGCGATCTTGTTCTTTTTCATCAGGTGCGTGACGCCCTGGTTGAGCTGTTTCGCCACGCCGCGGCTGCGCTTTACGACGGCGTCGAGGTCGGCGGTGATTTTCTCGGCGGCGAGCCCGTAATCCTTGGCGTGGTTTATGTAATGGAAGATCTCGGCCGAGCGCAGCAGCGCCTTGGTCGGGATGCAGCCCCAGTTGAGGCAGATGCCGCCGAGCAGCTCGCGCTCGACGATCGCGGTCTTGAGGCCAAGCTGGCTCGCGCGGATCGCCGCGACATAGCCGCCCGGTCCGCTGCCCAATACGATGACGTCGTAACTTTCGGCCATAACTCTTTGCTTTCGTTCAAACCGTAGGAGTAATTTCGCGCTTCTTTCCGTCGGCGCCGATGGCGACGAAGGTGAAGCGGCCGCTGGCGACGCGGGTTTCGGTTTCGCCGTCGCGTTCGCGCGCGATCGCTTCCACCGTGATCGTCATCGAGCTGCTGCCCTGCTGCTCGATCACCGGATAGCAGGACAGCTCGTCGCCGAGCGCCATCGCGCCGGGAAAGCGCAGATCGTCGGCGGCGACCACCACCGCCTTGCCACGCGAATGCCGCGATGCGAGCGACCCCGCCGCGAGCGCCATCTGGCTCATGATCCACCCGCCGAACACCCCGCCATAGGGATTGAGGTCGGCGGGCATCGCGGTGACGCGGATGGCGGGGGCTATCATAATTAAGGACCCGCCTGATCTATGACGTTAGTTGCAACCGCCCGTCTGTACGCATACCACCAAGCTATTCCGCCTAGTGCTCCAGAAAAACCTCCAAGAAATATAATCTGGTACGAAATATTGTTGGTATCAAATGGGACCGGCATGAAAAGCAATGCGGACATGATCAGACCGCCGATGAGTCCGGAGGTAGCATAGCTAGCCGCGCCTTCAGCATAATAGCTTTTGAGGACGAACGTTACGGGAAAGAGCACAAGTGCGGTACCGGCCAGCGATGTAACCGCAGCAAAGCAAAAAATTCCGAGCAAGAAACGATAGTCTTGCGTTGTAAGCGGTTCAAGGGTCGGGGCAGTCACAACCGACAGTGTGAAAAATCCAAGCGTAGCGGCTATACCTCCGCCGATTGATGCGGCCAGAACGCCACTCAATTCCTTCCTCACGCCAACATCCCCAGCGGGTTCTCCACAAGTTCCTTGAACGCCTTCATCAGCTGGGCGCCGTCGGCGCCGTCGATGGCGCGGTGGTCGAAGCTGCCGGTGGCGCTCATGACCGTCGCGACGCCGAGCGCGTCATCGACGATATAGGGGCGTTCCTCGCCCGCGCCGATCGCCATGATCATGCCCTGTGGCGGGTTGATGACGGCATCGAACTGCTTGATGCCGAACATGCCCATGTTCGAGATGCTCGCGGTGCCGCCCTGGTATTCGTGCGGCTGGAGCTTGCCGTCGCGGGCGCGCCCGGCGAGATCCTTGACCTCGGTGGCGATTGCCGAGACCGATTTCTCGTTGGCGCCGACGACGATCGGCGTGATCAGTCCGCCCTCGATGCTGACCGCGACCGAGATATCGGCGCGGCTATAGGCGATCAGGCTGTCGCCGGCGAAGGCGACGTTGCATTTCGGCACGATCATCAGCGCCTGCGCCAGCGCCTTGATCAGCAGGTCGTTGACGCTCAATTTGATCCCTCGGCTTTCGAGGCCGGCGTTGAGCTCGCCGCGCAGCTTGAGCAGCGCATCGAGGCGGATATCGACCGTGAGGTAGATATGCGGCACGGTCTGCTTCGCCTCGGTCAGGCGGCGCGCGATCGTCTTGCGCATGTTGCTGAGTTTCTGGACCTCGTGCGGGATGTCGCCGGGATCGACCGGGGCGGCTTTGGTGGTGACAGGACTGGCTGCGGCAGGCCCGGCCTGCGCCGACGTCGGCGCGCTTGCATCTTCGACATCGGCCTTGACGATCCGTCCGCCGGGACCCGAACCGGTCAGCGAAGCGAGATCGAGCCCCTTGTCGGCGGCGATGCGGCGCGCCAGCGGACTGGCTTTGACGCGGTCGGAATCCGTCGCCGCAACGGAAGCTGGGGTCTCTTGCGGACTGGCGCTCGGTTGCGCTGCTTTGGCTGAGGTCCCAGCTTTCGCTGGGACGACGGCTGTTTCTTCAGCCTGGGGTTCGCGTTCAGGCTTGCCCTTCGCGTCGCCATTGGCGCCTGCCCCCTTGGCCGCATCCTCGGCGCTCTCGCCCTCTTCGGCGAGGATCGCGATGACCGCGCCGACCTTCACATTGTCGGTGCCTTCGGGGATCAGGATGCGCGCGATCGTGCCTTCGTCGATCGATTCGAATTCCATCGTCGCCTTGTCGGTCTCGATCTCGGCGAGGAGGTCGCCCGAGCCGACGGTGTCGCCTTCCTTGACGAGCCACTTGGCCAGCGTCCCCTCTTCCATCGTCGGGGAAAGCGCGGGCATTTTGAGCTCGATCGCCATGGGTACATCCTCGTAAATCAGCGCTGAATAGTCGCGCCTTCCAGCCCGAAAGCGGAGGTTGGGTCAAGACCTATGTCGGTCAAATTGCTTGCATGATCGGGCGTCGGCGCGCAGATTTGGAACGATCGGGGGAGCCATACGCGATGAGAAATTATCTGGTCGTCATCGACGAAAGCGACGAATCGGCGCTGGCGATGCGCTTCGCCGCGCGTCGCGCCGCGCGCACCGGCGGCAAGATCCATGTGCTGGCGATCGTGCCGCAGCAGGAATTCGTCGCCTGGGGCGGCGCGCAAGCGACGATGGAGGAAGAGGCGCGGTCGCGCGCCGAGGCGCTCGTCGCGGGCGCGGCGGGCACGTTGATGCAGGAAAACGGCATGACGCCGTCGATTACCGTGCGCCAGGGCAATGGCGTCGACGTCGTGCGCGACGTGATCGCCGAAAATGCCGACATCACCGCGCTCGTGCTCGGCGCCGCCGCGAGCGGCAATCCCGGGCCGCTGGTCAGCCATTTCGCCGGCACCGATGCCGGCACCCTGCCCTGTCCGCTGACGATCGTCCCCGGTTCGCTGACGCTGGAGGACATCGACCGGCTGAGCTAGCGTGGTTTCTTGCGCCCCTGGTGCTTGATATTGGCGGGACGTCCGCGTTTGCCGGAAGGCTTGCCGCCGGCGGGCGGCTTGCCCGGCCCCTTGCGGTGCGGGCCCTTTTTGTCCGATGCCTTGTCGCGTTCCCTGCCCTTGCCCGCGCCCTTGCCCTGATAGGGCTTTCCCTTGCCGCGATAGGGTTTGCCCTGCCCGCCGCCGCCGGTCTTGCCGCTTCTGCCGCGATCGCCACCACCGGGACGGCGCGCGGATGGTCCGCCCCCGGCACGTCCACGATCGGCGCTGCCGCGGTCGGTATCGGGCAGTTCGAACAGGAGCGACGCCTTGATCGGATCGGCCTCGACCAGGCGCAGCGGCAGGCGGTCGCCGGTCTTGAAGGTCGTGCCGCTGTCGCGTCCGACAAGCGTTTGCGAGGCCTCGTCATATTCGAAATATTCGCGGCCCAGCGTGCGCACGGGGATCAGGCCGTCGCCGCCGATGCCATCGACCGTCGCGAAGAACCCGAAATCCTTGACCCCGGTGATCCGCGTCTCGACGATCTCGCCGATCTTGTTCGACAGATAGGCCGCGACATAGCGGTCGACCGTCTCGCGTTCGGCCTGCATCGCGCGGCGTTCGGCATCGCTGATCGCCTGGCCGATCTTGTCGAACTCGCCCGCATCGCCCTTGGCGAGGCCGCTGTGCGCCGGAATGTCGCGATCGGCGGGCTTGCCCTGTTCGAGCTTGTACGCATCGACCAGCGCGCGATGGACGAGGAGGTCGGCATAGCGCCGGATCGGCGAGGTGAAATGCGCATAGCTGCCGAGCGCGAGGCCGAAATGACCCATGTTGCCGGGACCGTAATAAGCCTGCGTCTGCGTGCGCAGCACCTGCTCCATGACCTGCGCCTTGATCGGGTCGTTGTCGATGCCCGCCAACACGCGGTTGAAGGTCGCGGGACGGATGACCTGTCCCAGCGCGAAATTCATGTCGAGCGTCTTGAGGAAGTCCTTCATCGCGACGAGCTTTTCGCGGCTCGGCACCTCGTGGATGCGGTACATGACCGGCGACGCCTTCGCCTCGAGCGCCTTGGCCGCCGCGACATTGGCGGCGATCATGAAATCCTCGACCAGACGATGCGCGTCGAGGCGTTCGCGCACCGCGACCGACGCGATCCGCCCCGTCTCGTCGAGCTCGATCCGCCGCTCGGGCAGATCGAGATCGAGCGGCTCACGACGGTCGCGCGCCGCCTTGAGCAGCTTCCAGCAATCCCATAACGGCTGGAGAATCGATATAAAATCTCCGTTCGGGCTGAGCTTGTCGAAGCCCTGCCCTTCTTCTTTGTTTCGCTGCGAAGAAGAGAAGGACAGCCCTTCGACAGGCTCAGGGCCAACGGAGTTTTTGGTGCCGGCTGTGTCGATCGCCGCCTGCGCATCTTCATAGGCGATGTTCGCCGACAGCCGCACGCGCGCGCGGGTAAAGCGCCACGCCTTGATCGTGCCGTCGGCGGCGATCGTCAGGTGACACGCCATCGCGGCGCGATCCTCGCCCTGTCTGAGCGAACAGACGTCGGCCGACAGCCGCTCGGGCAGCATCGGGACGACCTGATCGGGAAAATAGACGCTGTTGGCGCGTTTGCGCGCCTCACGGTCGAGCGCGCTGTGCGGGCGGACATAGTAGCTGACATCGGCAATCGCGACGATCGCCCGGAACCCGCCGGGATTCTTGGCGTCGTCGTCCGGTTGCGCCCAGATCGCGTCGTCGTGATCGCGCGCGTCGGCGGGGTCGATCGCGACGATCGGCAGGCTAGTCAGATCCTCGCGCTGGTCACCGAGTGCGATCTTCGCGACCGCCTCGGCCTCGTCGAGAACATTGGCGGTGAAGCGATGCGGAATGCCGTATTTGTGGATCGCGATTTCGCTGTAGCTCTTGGGCGCCAGCGGATCGCCGAGCACCTGCGTGACGCGCACGCTCTGCTTGGGCGGGCGCCCCGACACTTCGGCCATGACGAGGTCGCCGGGTATCGCCTCGCCGAGGTCGGTGACCTGCCAGTCGCGCTTCGACTTCTTGTCGACCGCGCGCAGCCAGTGGCGGTCGGGCCGGCCGCCCTCCCCCTTGTCGAGCGTGACGACGCCCAGCACCTGATCATCGGTGCGCTCAAGCTTTTTCATGACATGCGCGACGTAGCCCTTGCCGCGCTCTTCGGTCCGCGCGAGCACGCGATCGCCGACGCCGAGCGCGCCCTTGCGTCCCTGTTCGAGGATGCGGACGCGTGGCGCGGGAGTCTGCGCCTCCCAGATATCGGGCACCGCGACCGCCTGATCGTCCGCGATGGCGACGACGCGCAGCGCGGTGACCTTGGCGACGCCGCCCATCTTCTGGAACGCGCGCCCGGGGGCGAGGTCGACCAGCCCCTCGTCGGTCATGTCCTTGAGCAGCGCCTTGAGCGCGATCTTCTCCTGTCCGCGCAGGCCGAATTCGCGCGCGATTTCGCGCTTGCCCGCGGGCTGGTCGCTGGCGGCGATGAAGTCGAGGATCTGCTTGGGTGTCGGCAGGCCGGGCTTGCTGGATGAACGACGCGCCAAGTCAGTAGGCCCGACCGACGAGGATGCGCTCGACCGCGGTCGCGCCGCTGAAGAAACACGGGCCATCGACCGGCGCGGCATCGCGCGGCACGTTGCGCATCGTCAGCTTGAGCGCCTTCAATTCCTCGACGACGGCATCGCGGTCGGCGCCCGTCGGGCGCGACCATTGCACCTCGACCCAGCCGGGATAGGCCGAGGCATCGGCGAAATGCGCCTTGAGCGCGTCGCGGTCGGCGATATCGCGCGTGATGCTGCGATCGAGCCGTTCGCGCGCCTCGCGATGGAGCCGTGTCTGGATCTCTCCGAGCAATGCGCCCGCACCCGCGACCAGCGCGTCGAGCGCGAGCGCCTCGCTGGCGAGCTTGCCGTCGTCGCGGTAGAGCGCGTCGCGTCGGATCTGCGTCGCCTTGCCCTCGGCCATGTCGCGTCCGCCGATCTCGATGATGAGCGGCGCGCCCTTCTTGACCCATGACCAGCGCTTGGGGCCGGCCTTGACCGGGCGCTTGTCGAGCAGGACGCGGATCGGCTCGCCGAGCGCGCTTTGTTCGCGCAGTCGTGCCGCCAGCGCCTCGCAATAAGCGAGCAGCGCGGCGTCCTCGTCATTGTCGCGCAGCATTGGTACGATGACGATCTGGTGCGGGGCGATCATCGGCGGCACGCGCAGCCCGTCGTCGTCGCCGTGCGTCATGATGACGCCGCCGATCAGCCGCGTCGACACGCCCCAGCTCGTCGTATGGACGAGCGTGTGATCGCCGTCGCTCGACTGGTAGCGGATGTCCTGCGCCTCGGCGAAGCCGGTGCCGAGATAATGCGTCGTGCCCGCCTGCAGCGCCTTGCCGTCCTGCATCATCGCCTCGATCGAATAGGTTGCGACCGCGCCGGGGAAGCGTTCGTGCTCGGGCTTCTCTCCCGCGACCACCGGCATCGCCAGCACGTCTTCGGAAAAGCTGCGATAGAGTTCGAGGATGGCGAGCGTTTCCGCCATCGCCTCGTCGCGCGTCGCGTGCGCGGTATGGCCTTCCTGCCAGAGGAATTCGCTGGTCCTCAGGAACATGCGCGTGCGCATTTCCCAGCGCACGACATTGGCCCATTGGTTGATCTTGACCGGCAGGTCGCGCCAGCTCTGGATCCAGCGCGAGAACGCCGCGCCGATGACGGTTTCGGAAGTCGGCCGCACGATCAGCGGCTCTTCCAGTTTCGCGTCGGGGTCGGGGACCAGCCCGCCCTTGCCGTCGCCGATCAGCCGGTGATGCGTGACGACCGCCATTTCCTTGGCGAAGCCCTCGACATGCTCGGCCTCCTTTTCGAAATAGGACAGCGGGATGAAGATCGGGAAATAGCAGTTGTCGTGCCCGGTCGCCTTGATGCGGTCGTCGAGCAGGCGCTGGATGCGTTCCCAGATACCATAGCCCCAGGGGCGGATGACCATACAGCCGCGCACGCCCGATTCCTCGGCCATGTCGGCTTCGGCGACGACTTCCTGGTACCAGGCGGCGAAATCGACGGCCCGGTGGTTCTTGAGCGCGTGTCTGATGGTCATGAAGCGTTTATTTCTTTTTCCCGGCGGCCTTGAGCGCCTGTAGTTCGGCCCTGAGGCGGTCGATTTCCGCGTCCTTCGCCGCGATCTTGTCGTCACCCGCGTCGCTGTCGCCCATTCCGGGCAGCTTGAACGCGCGCGCCGCCGACTGGAGCATTTCCATGTTGCGCTGCGCGAGGTCGGCGAGCGGGTTGGTCGCGATCGTTTCCTTCATCGCCTGCGCCATGCGCTGCTGGTTCTCGCGAAACCCGTCCATCATCGAATCGAGATAGCTCGGCACCGCCGCCTGCACGCTGTCGCCGTAGAGCGCGATGATCCGCCGCAGGAACTTCACCGGCAGCATCGTCGGGCCGCGCGATTCCTCCTCCATGATGATCTGCGTCAGCACGCTATGGGTGATGTCCTCGCCCGATTTGGCGTCCTGGACGACGAAATCATGCCCTTCGCGGATCATGCCGGCGAGGTCGTCGAGCGTGATATAGCGCGATTTGCCGGTATCATAGAGCCGGCGGTTCGCGTATTTCTTGATGACGATCACGTCGTCATCGCCGGATTTGGCCGTTTTCGCCATGATGTCGTGTGCTCTCGATCGCGATGGAGGATATTTGCGCCAGTTAGCACCAAAGCATGATGCGCCGCAACATCGCCCACGCCCGCTGCCGCTGTTCCTCGACCTCGTGCGCGATCTGGCGCGAACCGATCCCGCGCTCGCGGCGGCGGCGCTGGCCGGTCTCGAACGCTATCAGCAGGCGCCGCGCCGACCGGCCGACTGGCCCGCGGTCCCCGGCGAGGCGATCGGGCGCGCGCGGCTCTATCGCTATGCCGACGCCGGCATTCCGGTCCTGCTGGTGCCGTCGATCATCAACCCGCCGTTCGTCCTCGATCTTGCAGCCGACAATTCGCTCGCGCGCTGGCTGGCGCGCCGGGGATTTGCCGTCCACCTGCTCGACTGGGGCACGCCCGGCGCCGAGCATCGCGACGAAACGCTCGCCGCGCATGTCGAGGCCTATCTGCTGCCGGCGATGCAAAGGCTCGGCGGCGACGTGCGGCTCGTCGGCCACTGCCTCGGCGGCACGCTCGCGCTCGCGGCGGCGGCGATAGGCGAGGCGCGCGGCGTTGCGACGCTCGCCGCGCCGTGGGATTTTTCGGCCTATCCCGATGCACGTCGCGCCGACTTGGCGGCATTGTGGGAGGCGAACCGATCCGCTGCCGATCGCCTCGGCGTGGTTCCGGTCGAGACGCTGCAGCCCGCCTTCTGGTCGCTCGATCCGCAACGCACCGCCGCCAAGTTCGCGCGGCTCGCCGATCGCGCGATGCCGCAGGCCGCGTTCGACACGTTCGTCCTGATCGAGGACTGGGCCAATGGCGGCGCACCGCTACCCTTCGCCGCCGGGCGCGACCTGTTCGAGGCGATGATCGGCGGCAACGCGCCGCAGTCGGGAAGCTGGACGGTCGCCGGGCGCTCGATCCCGGCGCGGATCGAGGCGCCCGCGTCACTCCATTTCCGCTCGACCGGCGACCGCATCGTCCCCGCCGCTGCGATCCCCGATTTCGGACGCATCGTCGACAATGCGAGCGGGCATATCGGCATGGTCGTCGGCCGCGACGCGCGCCGCGCAATGTGGCAACCGCTCGCCGACTGGCTCGCCGACCCGCGCTGAGACGCGCTTAGCGCCAGCGCCGTTCCCAGCGCGCGCCCAGCCCGGTGAGCAGCTCGTACTGGTTGAGCGGCGTCGCCGCGGCGAGGCTCGGCAGGTCGTAGTCGAGCTCTGCCCAGTCGCCCTCGCGCGCGCTCTCGGGCGCGGCAATCGCGATCAGGTCCATCGAAATCCGGCCGAGCACGCGGCATTGCGCGCCGCCGACGTTCAGCACGAGATGCGGCGCCAGCGCGCGGATCAGGCCGTCGGCATAGCCGGCATGGACGATCGCGATGCGCATGTCGCGATCGGCGGTGAAGGTGGCGCCGTATCCGACGCTTTCGCCGGCCAGGACATCGCGCAGCTGGATGATCTGCATCGCCGGATGGGCGACCCGGGCGATATGCCCGGCGGCCTCGCGGCGCGGCACGCCGCCGTACAGCGCCAGCCCCGGCCGCGTCAGGTCGAAGGCGTAAGCGCTGCCGAGACAGATGCCAGCGCTGTTGGCCAGGCTGGCGCGCGCCGCGGGAACGCCGGCCCTGACCGCGGCGAACCGGTCGCGCTGTCCCGCGTTCATCGCGCGGTCCTCGTCGGCGCAGGCGAGATGGCTCATCACCGTGTCGATCGTCAGCGACGCAAGGTCGATATCGCCCATCGAGCCGAGCGGAACGCCGAGCCGGTTCATGCCGGTGTCGATCATGACGTCACACGCGCGACCGGGGAAATGCGCCTGCCAACAGGCGATTTGCGCGGCGCTGTTAAGGACTGGGCGCGCGGCGACGGTGCTTGCGATGGCGATGTCGCTTTCGCCGATGCCGTGGAACACCGACAGCGACAGACCGTCGGCGAGCGGCATCAGCGCCGCCGCCTCGGCCCAGTTCGAGACGAAGAAGTCGCGGCAGCCCGCTTTGGCCAGCCGGTCGAGCACGGCGCGCGCGCCCAGCCCATAGCCGTCCGCCTTGATCGCCGCGCCGCACGCCGCCGGTCCGCTCTGGCGGGCGAGCCAGCGCCAGTTGGCGACGAGCGCGTCGCCGTCGAGGTCGAGGCGCAGCGATGGGTGGTAAGCGTCCATCAGGCGCGACTAGCGGGAGCGGCGGCGCGCGTCCATCGTGGTCCGCGCCGGTCAGACATGTTCGCTGAAATCCTTCGGCGGTCCGTTCGGGATGCCCCACCAGGCGACGACGACGCCAAATCCGACCACCGCGATCGTGTACCACAGGCCGGCATAGACGTCGCCGCTGCGCGCGACGATAATGCCCGCGATCAGCGGCAGGAAGCCGCCGAGATAGCCCGCGCCGATATGATAGGGGATCGACATCGACGAATAGCGGATCTTGGCCGGAAACATCTCGGTCAAGAGCGCCGCCACCGATCCATAGGTCAGCGCCGAGAGCATGCCGCAGGCGAGCAGCAGGGCGACGATCCCGAGGATGTTGAGCAGCGGCGGCTGTTGCCTGGCGAAGTCGAAGCCCTTGGCCGACAGTGCCGCCTGCACGCCGTCGCGCCGCGCCTCGCCGTCGTCCGCCCATTCGGGCGCAATCGCGATCGGCGCGCCGCCGACGCTCAGCGACAGGTCGCGCGCGGGGGTCACCGAATAGGCGACGCCGCTCGCGGTCAGCGTCTCGAGAATGCGGCCACATGGCGTCTGTTCGCGATTAAACAGGTCTGCGAACGGATCGGTCGTGCAACCCGACCCCGTAACGACCACCGGATGGTCGCGCGCGGCGCCGGCAAGTCCGGGATTGGCGAGGCTGCCCATCGCCCAGAAGATCGGAAACAGCAGGGCGAGCGCGAGGACGGCGCCGATCATGATCGGTGTCTTGCGCCCGACGCGATCGGACCATTTGCCGACGATGACGTAAAATCCCATCGAGATCAGCCCGGCGACGAGCAGGATCAGCTCGACCGTCTGTTCGTCGACGCGCATGTCGCGGCGCAGGAACGACAGGCTGGACAAGAACGCGGTGTACCAGATCGTCGTCAGCACGCCGGTGATGCCGAACAGCGCGACGAATATCCGTTTCGGATTGCCCGGATAGGTCAGGCTTTCCTTGAACGGATTGGCCGACATCTCGCCGGCCTGTTTCATCGCCTGGAACACCGGGCTTTCGTTGAGCTTGAGCCGCATCCACAGCGATATCGCGAGCAGCACGATCGACAGCCAGAACGGTACGCGCCAGCCCCAGGCGGCGAAATCGTCCTCGGCAATCGCGAGCCGGCAGAGGATGACGACGATGATGCTGAGGACAAAGCCGCCGACGACGCTGGCCTGGATAAAGCTGGTGTAATATCCGCGCTTTTCGGGCGCGGCGTGTTCGGCGACGTAGATCGCGGCGCCGCCATATTCGCCACCGAGCGCGAGGCCCTGGAGGATGCGCAGGCCGATGACGATGATCGGCGCGGCGATGCCGATGCGGTCGGCGCCGGGGATCAGGCCGACGCCCGCGGTGGCGATGCCCATTAGCGTGACCGTCACGAGGAAGGTATATTTGCGTCCCAGCCGGTCGCCGAGATAGCCGAACAGGATCGCGCCGAGCGGGCGAAAGCCGAAGCCGACGGCAAAACCGGCCCAGACCAGCAGGATCTGCAACGTCTCGTTGCCGCTCGGGAAAAACGCGGCGCCGATCAAGCCGGCAAGCGTGCCGTAGATGAAGAAATCATACCATTCGAAGATCGTCCCCGCCGACGATGCCGCAATCACCATGCGGATGTCGCGCAAGCTCGGTTCGACGGGCGTCCCTGCCTCGCTCACCGCGATCGTGCCCTGCCCCCTCATGCCGGTTCCCCCCCGTCCTGTATGACAAAGAGTTTATCCGTGCTGCCGGAGGCGACGCAACATGTAACCGCGGTGCGCGGTAAATCGCGACCCGAAAAACGCCAAATTAACCGTTTGAACTTAGGCCATACGCGGTGAGCGGTGACATCAAACATAGCGGGCGAATCGCCTGGCAACGGGCGCTGCTGGTCGGCGCGATCTATTTCGTTGCGGCCTCGGCGACGATCGTTTCGACACGGTTCGGCGGCGGCGTCGCCATGCTCTGGATCGCAACCGCGATTCTCCTCGCCGAACTCTCGCTGAGCACGACACGGCACTGGGTGCCGCCGCTGGTGACGTGCGGCATCGCCAGCTTCATCGCGACGAGCCTGTTCGGATTCGGCATCACGGCTGCCATCCCGCTCGTCGCTATCAATTTGACCGAAGCCGTGATCGGCGCGGTATTGCTGCGGCGTCTGCACCACCGCAGCGGCCCGCTTGCCACGTTGCACGATGTCGGCTCGTTCGTGATCGCCGCGGGCATCGTCGCGCCGGCCCTGACCGCGTTCGGCGGAGCCTCGGTCGCCACCGCGCTGGGCGGGCCGTTCTGGAGCAACTGGCTGAGCTGGTTTGCCGGCCACGCCCTTGGCACGATTGCCTTCGCGCCGATCGTGGCGTCAGTGATGCGAAGCGAAATCGGTCGCTCCCCCAAACCCGTGAAGCTGCGTCCGTTCGTCGAGAATGCGATCATGATCGTGCTGATTGCAACTACCGACCTCTTGGTTTTCGCGTTCAGCAATCAGCCGTTGCTGTTCCTGCCCATTCTGGTCGTGATGGTGGCGACGATCTGGCGCGGCCAGTTCGGCGCCGGCGCCTCGATCATCATGCTGGCGCTGATCGGCGGGAGCTTCACGATCGCGGGAATCGGTCCGATCCGCGCTTCTCAGGAGACGATTGAAGGCGCGGTGCTGTTCTTCCAGTTCTATCTTGCAGTGACGGTGCTGACCGTCCTGCCCGTCGCCGCCGACCTGACGCGCCGCAAAGTCCTGCACAAGGACCTGCTGGCGAGCGAGGCCCGCTATCGCCTCGTGACCGAGAATTCGAGCGACCTGATCCTGAATCTCGACCTCACGGGAAGGATTCTTTACGCATCTCAGGCAAGCGGCGATATCGACGGCAACGGCACCGGCGACCTGATCGGCAAATATGGCGTCGACCTCGTCCTCGACGCCGACCGCGAGGCGACGCAGAAGGTCTACAGCCAGGCGGTGGCCCATCCCGACCAGACCTTTACCGCCGAATATCGGGGTTTCGCCGTCGCTGGCGAAACGCGCTGGTTCGAGACGCGTTGCCGCGGCGTCATCGACAATGCCGGCCAGGTTGCGGGCGTGGTCAGCTCGATTCGGGACATTTCGGATCGCAAGCGCCTCGAGGCGCAGCTCGCGCACGAAGCGGCCACCGATTTCCTGACCGGCCTGCCCAATCGTCGCACCTTCATGCGGCGGCTCCAGGGGATGACCCCAGACGCGCTGAACCGCGCACCGGGATGCGTCGCCATCGTCGATCTCGACCATTTCAAGGCGATCAACGATCGCTACGGCCATCAGGTCGGCGACCAGATACTCAAGCGCTTCGCCCAATGCGCGCTCAATGTATTGCGGGGCGTCGACGTCGTCGCGCGGATCGGCGGCGAGGAGTTCGGCCTCATCTTCCACGGCGCCAACATCGACCAGGCGACGGCGATCTGCGAACGTCTGCGCAGCCAGGTCGAAGCGACCGATTTCGCCAAGCCGGATAGCAGCAGCCCGATTCACGTGACGATCAGCGCCGGTGTCGCCGAGTTGGGGCCCGATAGCGCGATCGGCCAGGCATTGGCCGCTGCCGATGCCGCGCTTTATCGCGCCAAGGCGGCCGGTCGCAACCGGCTCGTCCAAGCCGCCTGAGCGGCGGCTAGCGCAGCAGCACGAGCTCCTCGGCCATGCTCGGGTGCAACGCCATGGTCGCGTCGAAGTCGGCCTTGGTCAGCCCGGCCTTCACCGCGACCGCCGCCGCCTGAAGGATTTCGGGTGCGTCGGGGCCGATCATGTGGAGACCGACGACCTTGTCGTTGCTGGCATCGACGATCATCTTGTACAGGCTGCGCTCGTTGCGATTGGCGAGGACGTTCTTCATCGGCCTGAAATCGGACGAATAGACGCGGATCGACCCCAGAGTGTTGCGCGCCTCGCCCTCGGTCAGGCCCACGCCCGCGAGCGGCGGGTGCGAGAATACCGCCGACGGAATGCAATCGTAATCGACCGTCGTCGGCGTGTCGTCGAACACCGTTTGCGCGAACGCCTGGCCTTCGCGGATCGCGACCGGCGTCAGCTGGACGCGGTCGGTGACGTCGCCGACGGCATAGATGCTCTTCACGCTCGACTGGCTGAAGCCGTCGACGACGATCGCGCCCTTGTCGTCGAGCTCTACGCCCGCCTGTTCGAGCCCGAGCCCTTCGGTATGCGGGCGGCGCCCCGTCGCGAACAGGACCAGGTCGGCGTCGAAACTGTCGTGCCCGGCAAGCTTGATCGCGAAGCTTCCGTCCTGGTGCTTGACGATCTTTTCGAACGGACTGTTGAAGCGGAAGTCGATCCCCTTGCTCATCGATATCTGGAGCAGGCGGTCGCGGACCGATTCATCATAGCCGCGCAGGATCTGGTCGGAGCGATTGACGATCGTGACGTGACTGCCGAGCGCATTGAAAATGCCCGCGAACTCGTTGGCGATATAGCCCGCCCCGGCGATGACCACGCGGCGCGGCAGCGCATCGAGATGGAACACCTCGTTCGATGAGATGCCATGCTGCGACCCCGGGAAATCGGGCATGAACGGCCAGGCCCCGACCGCGATCAGGATGTATTTCGCGGTGACGGTCTTGCCGCTTTTCAGCGTGACCGCGTGCGGGCCGGCGACGGTCGCGCGTTCGTGGATGATCTCGACATCGTGGCTCTGCAGCGTGTCGGTATAGGCGGCGTTGAGCCGATCGACATCGGCGAGGACATGATCGCGCAACACCGCCCAATCGAACTTCGGGGTGCCGACGTCCCAGCCGAAGCGTTGGGCGTCTTCGAGATCCTCGGCGAAATGCGCGCCGTAGACGAGCAGCTTCTTGGGCACGCAGCCGCGGATGACGCAGGTGCCGCCGACGCGGAACTCCTCGGCGATCGCGACCTTGGCGCCGTATGACGCCGATACGCGCGCGGCGCGCACCCCGCCCGACCCGGCGCCGATGACAAACAGGTCGTAATCGTAATCAGCCATGAAATTTTCCTTGTGGTCCGGTTTGGGTGCGATCTAGGAGCGGGCGCGATCGCCTGCCAATCGAGTTTCGCGATCAGCGCAATCGCGTCGCGGTCAGACGAAGCCGTCGAGTCTCGCGAGGCGCATCAGCACGGCGGTCGACGGATCGAGCCGCGCATCGTCCCGACCCATCTCGCGCGCGATGTCCTTGCCCAGTTCGACGCCGAACTGGTCGAACGGATTGATGCCGAGCAAGGTCGCGTTGACGAAGGTGCGATGTTCGTAAAACGCGAGCAGCGCGCCGAGAATCCGGGGGCTCACGTCGTCGAGCAACAGCGTGATCGAAGGCCGGTCGCCGGCATAATCGCGGGCGGGATCGTCGGCCGCGGAGCGCCCGTCCATCAGCGCCGCGCCCTGCGCGAAGCAGTTGGCCAGCAACATCGCGTGATGCGCGAGGTCGAGCCCGTCTCCACCCTCGATCGCGGCAACGAATTCGACCGGGACGAGATGGCTGCCCTGGTGCAGCAGCTGGAACACCGCGTGCTGGGCATCGGTCCCCACCCCGCCCCAGGTGATCGGCGCGCTGGCACGCGTCAGCCGCTCGCCATCGGCGGTCGCGCTCTTGCCGTTGCTCTCCATCTCGAGTTGCTGGAGATAGTCGGGCAGCAGTCGCAGGCGTTCGTCATAAGCGAATACCGCGCGCGTAGGCGCCTGGCGGACCTGCGCATAATAGCAGTCGACGAACGCGGCGAGCGCGGGCGCGCTGTCGGGCCAGTCGGCGAGGCGGAAATGCCGGTCCATCTCGGCTGCGCCTTCGAGCATCTCCTCGAACATTCCCCAGCCGAGGACGAGCGCGATCGGAAAACCGATCGACGACCATAAGGAATAGCGTCCGCCGACGGTTTCGCTGAACGGCAGGATGCGCGTCTCGTCGATGCCCCATTCGAGTGCGGAATCAGGATTGGCGGTCATCGCGATAAAGCGGCCATGCGGATCCTCGACCCCCGCCTGTTGCAGCCAGGACAGCGCCGAAGCGGCGTTGAGCATCGTTTCGGTCGTGGTGAAGGTTTTCGAGGCGACGGCGATCAGCGTGTAGCGCGGATCGAAGCGGTCGATCGCGTCTTCGAGTGCGATCCCGTCGACATTCGACACGATCGCCGAAGTGTAGCGATCGGCCTCGCGCGACAGTGCGTCGATCACGAGCCGGGGCCCGAGCGCCGATCCGCCGATGCCGATATGGATGATGTGACGGATTTCGCCGAGTGCGCCGGCCTCGATCGCGTCGACCAGCGCGCGCATCCGCGCATGCAGCGCGCGGGCATGCGCCACGCTGTCGGGATGGCCCTCGCCGCGCTCGGCGGTATGTTCGGCCGCGCGCCCCTCGCTGGCATTGACGATGTCGCCCGCGAACAGCGCCTTGCGCGCGCCGTCGAGGTCCATCGCATCGGCCAGCGCGACGAAACGATCGACGATTTCGGCGTCGAGATGCGTCTTGGTAAAATCGAACCGCAGCCCCGACTGATCGATCGCCAGGCTTTCGAGCCGGGTTTCGTCCTCGGCGACGAGCGTGGCGATCGGGCGCGCAGCGTAATCGCCGATCGCCTGCCAGAATTTATCCTTGCCGCTCATCTTCGCCCTTCCATCGTCGCTGGCGCCCGGCTTAGCTTCGCATCGCCCCGACTGCCAGCATTTCCGGCGCATTGCCGACGATCGGGCTTGACGCGACGGCGAGTTGAGCGGCAAAGCGCGATGCCATGACCAGCTCCGACGCCGCACCCGCGCCCGCCCCCGAAAAGTCTGTCGCTGCGGACGCCCGACCGTCCGTCAAAACGCCGACGGCGAAGGAAGAGCGCGCCGATTTCCTCAAGTTCCTCGTCAAGCTGGCGGTCGTCGTCCTCATCCTGCGGTCGTTCATCTTCTCGCCGTTCAGCATCCCGTCGGAATCGATGCAACCGCGCCTGCTGATCGGCGATTACCTCGTCGTCAACAAGATGGCCTATGGCTATAGCCGCTATTCGCTACCCTTCGGTGTGCCGCTGATCCCCGGCCGCATTTTCGCCAGCCTGCCCGAGCGCGGCGACGTCGTCGTGTTCAAGGCGCCGCCGACGCAGCAGGAAGACTATATCAAGCGCGTCATCGGCCTGCCCGGCGACCGTATCCAGGTCGTCGACGGCGCCGTGATTCTCAATGGGAAAAAGGTCGAGCGCGTGCGCGTCGCCGATGCCGTCATCCCGGTCACCGACAATATGCGTGCTGCCGCATCGGTCACCGGCGCGGGCGAATATGGCGGCGTCGCGGGGCCGACCAATCCCTGTTACCTGCCGCAATTCGAGGATGTCGACGGCAATGGCCAGGCCAGTTGCCGCTACCCGCGCTATCGCGAAACGCTGCCCGGCGGCAGGAGCTACGACGTGCTGGACCTTGTCGAGGGCGGCGCCGGGACGCAGGACGTGACGCGCGTGTTCGTCGTGCCCGCCGGCCATGTCTTCATGATGGGCGATAATCGCGATCGCAGCGCGGACAGCCGCTTCGCCGCGGTCCCGGGCGGCGGGATCGGCATGGTCCCGGTCGAAAACCTTGTCGGCAAGGCGCAGTTTTCGGTGTTTTCGACCGACGGATCGGCGCAGTGGTACAATCCGATCAGCTGGTTCAGCGCGGCACGCTGGGACCGCGTCGGCAAAAGCTTTTGAGCGATCCCGAACGCCTTGATGCGCTTTCCCGCAAACTTGGTATAACTATCGGGAACATCGAACTTTATATGCAGGCGCTTACCCACGGGTCGGGCGGCAAGGCGGACTATCAGCGGCTCGAATTCCTCGGCGACAGGGTCCTCGGCATCGCGATCGCGACGATGCTCTACCAGCGCTTTCCGAACGAACCCGAAGGCAAATTGTCGGCACGGCTCAATGCGCTCGTCACGGGGCAGGTGTGCGCACAGATCGCCCGCGAAAAGGGCCTCGGCGACCTTCTTATCCTCGGCAAACAGGCGAACGACGACGGCGGCCGCGAAAGCGCCAATATTCTGGGCGACGTGGTCGAAGCGTTGATCGGCGCGGTCTACCTCGATCACGGCACCGACGCGGCGCGCGACCTGATCGCGCGATTGTGGGGCGATCGCATCGTGTCGCAGGTCACCGCGCCGCAGCATCCCAAATCGGCGCTGCAGGAATGGGCGGCGGCCAATCGGCGCAAGCCGCCCGAATATCGCATCGTCGATCGCGGCGGCCCGCCGCACGCGCCGCACTTCACCGTCACCGTCGCCATCCCCAAGCTCGCCGAGGCGTCCGGAGAGGGCGCGTCGAAGCAGGAGGCCGAACGCGCGGCGGCCAAGGCATTGTTATCGAAACTGGAAAATGGAGTGACGTCATGACGTCGCATTGCGGCCTCGTGGCCGTGCTGGGGGCGCCCAACGCGGGCAAATCGACATTGGTCAACGCGCTCGTCGGCCAGAAGGTCGCGATCGTCAGCCCCAAGGCGCAGACGACGCGCACGCGGCTGCTCGGCATCGCGATCGAGGGCGAGACGCAGATCATGCTCGTCGACACGCCGGGCATCTTCGCGCCCGGACGCCGGCTCGACCGGGCGATGGTCCAGGCGGCATGGGGCGGCGCGCAGGACGCCGATATCGTCGCGATCGTCGTCGATGCCGCGTCGAGCGTCGGGCGCAAGACGCAAACGATCCTCGACGGTCTGGCCGAACGCACCGAGACCAAGATCCTGGTCCTCAACAAGGTCGATATCGCCAAAAAGGACCGGCTGCTCGACCTCGCCGCGACGCTCAACCAGCGGATCGACTTCGCCGAAACCTTCTTCGTCAGCGCCGCCAGCGGCGACGGCATCGCCGAGCTCAAGGCGCATCTCGCCGCGGCGATGCCCGAGGGGCCGTGGCATTTCCCCGCCGACCAGGTGTCCGACGCCAGCGAGCGGCTGACCGCGACCGAAATCACGCGCGAACAGCTCTATCTCCAGCTCCACGCCGAACTGCCCTATGCCAGCATGGTCCAGACCGAGACCTTCAGCGAACGCCCCGACCGGTCGGTCGAGATCCACCAGCAAATCCTCGTCGCGCGCGCGACGCAGCGCGCGATCGTCCTCGGCAAGGGCGGCGCCCGGATCAAGGAGATCGGGGCCAAGGCGCGCGAGGAGCTCAAGCGGTTGTGGGGCGTCCCCGTCCACCTCTACCTCCACGTCAAGGTCAAGGAAGGCTGGGACGAGGACCGGTCGAGCTATCGCGAAATCGGCCTCGACTGGGTCGAATAAGCATCGTTCGCGCCAGACGCTCCCCCGATTGAGCGAGCGGCTTGCAGCGTCATCCAGACGTGGGCTTGGCCGCTTTCTTCGTTGCGGGCTTCTTGGCCGGCGCCTTTTTCGTTGCCGGCTTCTTCTTCGCCGGCGCCTTTTTCTTGGCGGGGGCCTTGCGCGTTTTCTTCGCCGGGCCCTTGGCGGCGCGTTCGTCGATCAGCTGCGCCGCTTCCTCGAGCGTGAGTTCGTCCTTGTCGACCGATTTGGGCAGCGTCGCATTGGTCGTGCCGTCGGTGACATAGGCGCCGTAGCGGCCATCCATCAGCTTGATGTCGGCCTCGGTGCGCGGATGCTTGCCGAGCACCTTCAACGGTTCGCGCGCACCGCGCCCGCGCCCGACGGGCGCCTCGGCGATCTTCACCACCGCCGCATTCATGCCGATCTCGAACACCTCGGCGGTAGAGGACAGCTTGGTATATTTGCCGTCATGTAACAGGAAGGGCCCGTAACGCCCTATTCCGGCTTTGATTTCTTTGCCCGTTTCCGGGTGGGTACCGACTTCTCGCGGCAGCGACAGCAGCTGCAGCGCGCTTTCCAATGTCAACTCGCCGCCGGGCAGATCGCGCGGGATCGAGGCGCGCTTCTTGGCATCGCCTTCGCCGGTCTCGATATACGGACCGAAGCGGCCGACCTTTTTCTCGACCGTCAGCCCGGTGGCGGGATCCTTGCCCAGTTCCTCGGGCCCGCTATCGGCCTCGCCCTCGCCGCCCGGTTGCGCGAAGCGGCGCGTATATTTGCATTCGGGATAGTTCGAACACGCGACGAACGCGCCGAAGCGGCCGCCGCGCAGCGCCAGGCGTCCGTCGTCGCAGCGCGGACAGGCGCGCGGGTCGCTGCCGTCCTCGCGTTCGGGGAACAGATAGGGGGCGAGGAAGCCGTCGAGCTCGGCGGTCACCTCTGACGGCTGGCGCTGCATCACCTCTTCGGTCATCGGTTTGAAATCGCGCCAGAAGTCGCCGAGGACGTGCTTCCACTCGGCGCGCCCGCCGCTGATGTCGTCGAGCTGGTCCTCGAGGTTGGCGGTGAAGTCGTATTCGACATAGCGCGCGAAGAAGCGTTCGAGAAAGCCCGTGACCAGCCGCCCGCTCTCTTCGGCGAAAAAGCGGTTCTTCTCGATCCGCACATATTCGCGGTCCTTGAGCACCTGCAGCGTCGATGCATAGGTCGACGGCCGCCCGATGCCGAGTTCCTCGAGCTTCTTGACCAGGCTCGCCTCCGAATAGCGCGGCGGCGGCTGTGTGAAATGCTGTTCGGCATCGACCGACTTTTTCGCCGGGACGTCGCCCGCGGCGAGGATCGGCAGCAGCGCGTCGTCATCGCCGTCTTCGCCGCGATCGTCGCGGCTTTCGGTGTAAAGCGCCAGGAAGCCGGGGAATTTGATCACCTGCCCCGTCGCCCGCAGCGCGTGCTGGCCGGTGCCGTCGACGAGTTCGACGCTGGTGCGTTCGAGCGCCGCCGATTCCATCTGGCTGGCGAGCGCGCGTTTGTAGATCAGGTCGTAGAGACGGCCATGGTCGCCGTTGCCCGCGCGGTCGCGCGAAAAATCGGTCGGTCGGATCGCCTCATGCGCTTCCTGCGCGTTCTTCGCCTTGGTCTTGTACTGGCGCGGCTTGTCGGGAACGTAGCCGCCGTCATAGCGATCGGCGATCGCCTTGCGCGCGGCGGAGATCGCGCTGCCGTCCATCTGCACGCCGTCGGTGCGCATATAGGTGATCGCGCCGTCCTCGTAGAGCCCCTGCGCCACGCGCATCGTGTGGCTCGCCGAAAAACCGAGCTTGCGCGCGGCCTCCTGCTGCAATGTCGAGGTCGTGAACGGCGGCGGCGGATTGCGCCGCTGCGGCTTGACGTCGACGCTCTCGACGGTGAAGCGCCCGCCTTCGACATCGGCCTTGGCGGCCATGGCGTCACCTTCGACGCCGATCGTCAGCCGGTCGATCTTCGTGCCGCGCCAGCGCACCAGCCGGGCGGTAAAGCCCTGCCCGCCATGCTCCATCTGCGCGGCAAGCGACCAATATTCCTGCGGCTTGAACGCTTCGATCTCGCGCTCGCGCTCGACCACCAGACGCAGCGCGACCGACTGCACCCGCCCGGCCGACTTGGCGCCGGGCAGCTTGCGCCACAACACCGGCGACAGCGTGAAGCCGACGAGATAATCGAGCGCGCGGCGCGCGCGATAGGCATCGATCAGATCGTGGTCGAGCTCGCGCGGATGGGCGATCGCGTCGGTCACCGCCGCTTTTGTGATCGCGTTGAAGGTGGCGCGGCCAACCTGCTGGGGCAGAACCTTTTTCTTCTTGAGCACTTCGAGAACATGCCAGCTGATCGCTTCGCCTTCGCGATCGGGATCGGTCGCGAGGATCAGGCCGTCGGACGCCTTGGCGGCATCGGTGATCGCCTTCATCTGCTTGGTCTTGTCGCCGTACAGCTCCCAGTCCATCGCGAAGTCCTCGTCGGGACGGACCGATCCGTCCTTGCGCGGCAGGTCGCGGACATGGCCGTAAGAGGCGAGCACTTTGTAACCGGAGCCGAGATATCCTTCGATAGTCTTGGCCTTGGCCGGCGATTCGACGACGACGAGTTTCATGGCGATTTGCAAACTTTCCCAAGGGGCCGCAGGACGCGGCCTCACGTATACGCGCGAGGATGTTGGTGGCGCGGCGATCCGTCAAGCATCCAATCGCGCTCAGCCGATACTCACCTTGCCGCCCGCATGACGCTCCAGGCGGCCGGCCAGTTCGAGCTCGAGCAGGACCGTCTGCACGCTCGCCGGGTCCTGTCGCGACTGGCGGATCAGTTCGTCGACGGCGACCGGCGTCGGGCTGAGCAGTTCGACGACGCTGCGCCGCTCGGCATCGCTCGCTTGCGCCGCAGCATCGGCGACATGCGGCCCGATCGGCAACCGGTCGGCGGCGCGAATGTCGATCGGCCCGATGCTCTCCAGGACATCCTCGGCGGACTGGATGAGCGTCGCGCCGTCGCGGATCAGCGCATTGCACCCCTGCGCGCGCGGATCGAGCGGCGAGCCGGGCACCGCCATGACCTCGCGACCGAACTCGCCCGCCAGCCGCGCGGTGATCAGCGATCCCGACCGCGGCGCCGCCTCGACGACGACGGTCCCTGCCGCCAGTCCGGCGATGATGCGGTTGCGGAAGGGAAAATGTCGGGCGAGCGGTTCGGTCCCGGGCGGCTGTTCGGCGATCAGCAGCTGTTCGGTCGCGATCCGCTCCTGGAGCCCGGCATTTTCGGGCGGATAGGCGATGTCGATGCCGCTGGCGATGACGCCGATCGTGCCGCCGCCGTCGCCCGCGCCCATGGCGCCGACATGCGCGGCGGTGTCGATGCCGCGTGCCAGACCGCTGACGACGACCGCGCCCTTGGCCGCGAGCGCGCCGGCCAGTTCGCGCGCGAAGCGGCAGGCGGCAGCCGACGCATTGCGCGCGCCGACCATGGCGATGATCGGGCGCGCCAGCAGTGAATCGTCCCCGCGCAGCGTCAGCGCCGGCGGCGCGCTGTCGATTGCGGCGAGATAGGCAGGATATGCCGGATCGCCGAGGAAGATGTAGCGCGCGCCGGCGGCGGCGACCGCCGCCATTTCGCGCTCGATCGCGCCGGGATCGGCAAGCCGCGGTGCCCGGCCCCCGCCGCGCGCGGCAAGGTCTGGAATTGCGTCGAGCGCGGCCGTCGCGCTACCGAACCGACGAAGCAGCTGGACGAAGGTCACCGGGCCGATATTGGCCGACCGGATCAGTCGCAGGCGATCGAAGCAATCGCCCGAAAGCGGCATGCTTCGATTCACCCGGCAGGCTCTTTGTTCCCGCCGACCCGCGGCTCTTCGCCGCACCTCAGTCGCGCGATGTTGCCGCGGTGCTTCCACAGGACGATCAGCGCGAAGGCGATGCCGGGCAGGACGAACAGCCAGCGCCCCGTCGCCGCCGCAACGATCGGCGCGACGATCGCCGCAGTCATGCCGGCGAGCGAGCTGAACCGCGTTAGCGCGAGCACGCCGAGCCAGACGCCCGCGTAAATCAGCCCGATCGGCCAGGCGAGGGCGATCCAGATGCCGCCCAAGGTGGCGACGCCCTTGCCGCCGCGGAATTTGAGCCAAATCGGATAGAGATGGCCGAAAAAAGCCCCGATCGCGGCGAGGACGACGTCGCCGGGCGAGACGTGTGCTGCGATCCAGACCGCCGCCGCGCCTTTCAGCGCGTCGAGTACGAGCGTGAGCGCGGCAAGACCCTTGCGCCCCGTCCTGAGCACATTGGTCGCCCCGATATTGCCCGACCCGATGCCGCGCAGATCGCCGGCGCCCGCGAGTGCCGTGAGGATCATACCGAACGGAATCGACCCGAGCAGATAACCCATGGCGAGCATTGCGGCGGGCGTTTCCCAAAGAATGTCCATGTCGCGGTCGCCTCCCTCGCGATTCGCGCCTTTGGCGCGTGTCCCCACGGTCATAGCCGATATCGGGCATTGAACAATCGCGCCCGCGCGTTACCACGCGCAGCACGATGGTCGGCGCTTCCCCTTCCCGCTCCCCCGATGCCCCGGTCCTGGTGTTCGATTCGGGCATCGGCGGCCTGTCGGTGCTCGGGCCGATCCAGGCGCTCCTGCCGCAGGCGCCGATCGTCTATGCCGCCGATTATGCGGCGATGCCCTATGGCACCAAGAGCGAGGCCGAGATTGCCGCGCGCGTCCCCGCGCTGCTCGGCCGGCTGGTCGAACGATTTCATCCGCGCATCGCCGTCATCGCCTGCAACACCGCATCGACCATCGCGCTCGATCACGTCCGCGCCGCGCTCAACATCCCGGTCGTCGGCACAGTGCCGGCGATCAAGCCCGCTAGCGAGCTGTCGAAAAGCGGCGTGATCGGCGTGCTCGGTACCGATGCCACGGTGCGCCAGCCCTATGTCGCGCGGCTCGCCGAACAGTTCGCCGGCGATGCCACCATCCTGCGCCATGGCAGCGGCGATCTCGTCCTTGCCGCCGAGGCCAAGCTGCGCGGCGAGCATCGCGACCCTGCGGTATTTGCCGCGGCGATGGCGGGCCTGACGCGGCAGCCCGGCGGCGATGCGATGGATGTCGTCGTGCTCGCCTGCACGCATTTTCCGCTGGTGCGCGACGAGCTGAGCGCGGTCGCACCGGGCATCGCATTCGTCGATGGCGCGGCGGGCATCGCGCGCCGCGTCGAATATCTCACTCGAACGCAAGCGTGGCCCGATCGCCCTAGCGCGGGCCGCGCGGTGTTCACCCGCCTCGATGCGCGCGAGCGCGAATATGCCGACGCGCTCAACGCCTACGGACTGTCGACGATCGAGTTGCTGTAACCGCTTATTGAGAGCCGTTATCACTGGAATTCGCGGGTTATGCGTCCTATGGGCCGGTCAACGCGGGTCCGACGGGACCGCACGACCGAACCAAGCGGGCGGGATATGAATTACGCAGACGTTTTCGCAAAGGCCATCGACCGGCTCCATGCCGAGGGGCGCTATCGCGTGTTCATCGACATATTGCGCAACAAGGGCGCCTATCCCAACGCGCGCTGCTTCGCCGGGCACAACGGGCCCAAGCCGATCACCGTCTGGTGCTCGAACGACTATCTCGCAATGGGCCAGCATCCCGAGGTCACCGCCGCGATGGAAGCGGCGCTGAACGATGTCGGTGCCGGATCGGGCGGCACGCGCAACATCGGCGGCAACACGCATTATCATGTCGACCTCGAGGCCGAGCTCGCCGATCTCCACGGCAAGCAGGGCGCGCTGCTGTTCACCAGCGGTTACGTCTCGAACGACGCGACGCTGTCGACGCTGGCCAAGATCCTGCCCGGCTGCATCGTCTATTCGGACGCGCTCAACCACGCCTCGATGATCGCGGGGATCCGCAACGCCGGCTGCGAGAAGCGCGTCTATCGCCACAACGACATGGCGCATCTAGAACAGCTGCTCGCCGCCGACGATCCCGAAGCGCCCAAGCTGATCGTGTTCGAAAGCGTCTATTCGATGGACGGCGACGTCGCCCCGATCGCCGCCATCTGCGACCTGGCCGATCAATATAACGCGCTGACCTATTGCGACGAAGTCCATGCCGTCGGCATGTACGGCCCGCGCGGCGGCGGCATCACCGAGCGCGACGGCCTCGCCGATCGCGTGACGATCATCGAAGGGACGCTGGGCAAGGCGTTCGGCGTGATGGGAGGCTACATCACCACCGACACGATGATCATCGACGTCATCCGCAGCTATGCGCCGGGGTTCATCTTCACCACCAGCCTGTCGCCGGTGCTCGTCGCGGGCGTCCTCGCCGCGGTGCGCCACCTCAAGGCATCGAGCGCCGAGCGCGATGCGCAACAGGCAAGCGCAGCGATGCTCAAGGCGCTGCTCGCCGAGGCCGGTCTGCCGGTCATGCCGTCGACGACGCATATCGTCCCGCTGATGGTCGGCGACCCGGTTAAGGCGAAGAAGATCAGCGACATCCTGCTCGCCGAATACGGCATCTACGTTCAGCCGATCAATTTCCCGACGGTGCCGCGCGGCACCGAGCGGCTGCGTTTCACGCCGGGCCCGATGCACGACGAATCGATGATTCGCGCGCTGGTCGGCGCGCTCAGCGAAATCTGGACGCGCGAAGAGCTCCGCCTCGCCGCCTGATCGTCGCGGTCAGTCCCGGCAATAGCCCTCGCCGTCCTGCACGACGAGGCAATCCTTCTTGTCGGCGAGCCATTTGAGGCCGGTTTCCCCGCCCTGGGCGCGACGCAGGCTATAGGGCTTGCCGCCGCGATCGAACTTGATGCCGTGCTCGCTGTCGCGGCCTTCGACGGTGACCTTGTTGTCGAGATCATATTGCATTTCGAGGCTGTAGCGCTCGGCCTCGGTCGGCGTGATGACGAGGTACACGCCTTCGACCCCCGTCCATTTTCCCGCCCAATCGGCGAATCGGTGCGGCGCCGCGGCGCTCGAAGGCCCGGCGGGGGCTTGATCGTTGGTAGCGGGTTCGGTCGCAGCGATCGGACTCTCTTCGGGCGTCATGGCGCCGGTCGGTGCGTCGGCCTGATTGTCAGACGGAGTCGAATCGCACGCGGCGAGCGTGGCGACGAGCGGGAGCGCGAGGGCATAGGCTAGGTTTTTCATGACCGACCAACGCATATTGCCGCACCGGGTTGCGCCTATCGGTCGAAAAGTGCTGCACGAAAGACGAGCCGATCGACGTTGCCGCCCGACAGTGTGACGAGTGTGTTGCGGCCCGGCGGGACCTTGCCCGTCATCAACGCCGCCAGCGCGACCGCACCGCCGGGTTCGATTACGAGCCGGAGACGCTCGAAGGCAAGGCGCATGGCGGCCTGCGCCTCGCTATCGCTGACCGATACCGCCTCGGCCCGGCGCGCGCGCAAGATATCGAACGTCAGCGGCGAAACGCGCGGCGTCTGCAGCGCGTCGCACAGGGTGTCGGGGGCGTCGGGCGCAACGGGAACGATCGTCCCGCCGCGCAGCGAACGGCCCATGTCGTCCCAGCAGTCGGGTTCGACGATGGTGACCGCCGCTCCGGGCAACGCGAGCGCGGTGCCGCTCGCCAGCCCGCCGCCGCCGCAACACGCGACGATCGAATCGAAGGTTGCGCCATCGGCCTGCGCGGCCAGCTGCGCGGCCGCTTCGATGCCGAGGCTCCCCTGCCCTTCGATAATCCACGGGTCGTCGAAACTGGGCACGACGGTCGCGCCGCTCTTGCCCGCCAGCGTCTTGGCGATCTCCTCGCGCGATTCGCCGCGGCGATCGTAGGTCACGACGGTGGCGCCAAGATCCTTGGTCGCCTGCATCTTCGCGTGCGGCGCGTCGGCGGGCATGACGATCGTCGCGGCGATGCCGAGACGTCGCGCCGCCCAGGCGACGCCCTGCGCATGGTTGCCGCTCGAAAAGGCGACGACTCCACGCGCGCGCTCGGCATCGGACAGGTCGCTCAGCCGGTGCCAGGCACCGCGAATTTTGAACGCACCGATCGGCTGCAGCCCCTCGGCCTTGCACCAGATCGTCACGCCGTCGATCGTCAGCGGCAACAACGGTGTCGGCGGCAGCATCGCCGCGATCTTGGCGGCGGCGCGTTCGACACCGGCGGGCGATGGCACGCGAAGCGGGGAAACAAGATCGGCTGGGCTTTGTTCTGTCATCGCGTCCCCCTATAGGCGGCGGCGAAGCATTGAACAGGAGGCAGATTTGGGCAAGGTTTTGGTGATCGGCGCTGGCGGCGTCGGATCGGTCGCGGTCCACAAGATGGCAATGAACGCGGAGATTTTCGAAGAGATCACGCTGGCGAGCCGTCGCCGCTTCAAATGCGACGCGATCGCCGAATCGGTCAAGGCGCGCACCGGCGTGACGATAAAGACGGCCGAGATCGACGCCGACGACGTCCCCGCGACGGTCGCGCTGATCCGCGAGGTCGGACCCGATCTCGTCGTCAACCTCGCGCTGCCGTACCAGGACCTCAACATCATGGGCGCGTGTCTCGAGACGGGCGTCGATTATCTCGACACCGCCAATTACGAGCCGCGCGACGAGGCGAAGTTCGAATATCACTGGCAATGGGCGTATCACGACCGCTTCAAGGCCGCCGCGCTGACCGCCTTGCTCGGTTCGGGTTTCGACCCCGGCGTGACGAGCGTGTTTTCGACCTATCTCGCCAAGCACCATCTCGATTCGATTGAGACGATCGACATCCTCGATTGCAACGGCGGCGATCATGGCCAGCATTTCGCGACCAATTTCAATCCCGAGATCAACATCCGCGAAGTGACCGCGCCCGCGCGCCATTACGAGAACGGCGAGTGGATCGAAACGCCCGCGTTATCGACCAAGCAGCGCTTCGACTTCGCCGAGGTCGGCGAAAAGAACATGTACCTGATGTACCATGAGGAGCTCGAAAGCCTCGCCAAGCATATCCCCGGGCTCAAGCGCGCGCGCTTCTGGATGACCTTCGGCGACGCGTACCTCACGCATCTCGAGGTGCTCCAGAACGTCGGCATGACGCGGATCGACCCGGTGATGTACGAGGGCCGGGAGATCGTGCCGCTTCAGTTCCTGAAAGCCGTGCTGCCCGAACCGTCGAGCCTCGGCGAGACGACCAAGGGCAAGACCAATATCGGCGTCATCGCGACCGGCATGAAGGACGGCCAGTCCAAGACGGTCTATATCTGGAACGTCTGCGACCACGAGGACGCCTATGCCGAGACGGGCAACCAGGCGGTCAGCTACACCACCGGCGTCCCGGCGATGATCGGTGCGGCGATGCTCCTGACCGGCAAATGGGCCGGAGACGGCGTGTTCAACATGGAAGAGTTCGATCCCGATCCGTTCATGGACATGCTGAACGAGCAGGGCCTGCGGTGGCAGGTGAAGGACCTCGACGGACCGCTGACATTCTGATGGAAACCAAAGCCGGCGATCCGGGCGCGTTCGCGCAGTTCGACCTCAGCCGCGTGCCGACGCCGTCGTTCGTCGTCGATGCGGCCAGGATTCGCGCCAATTGCGCGGTGCTGCGCGATATCGGCGACCGGTCGGGGGCCAAGGTGCTGTCGGCGCTGAAGGCATTTTCGATGTGGTCGCTCGCCGACACGATCGGACAGTATCTCGACGGCGTCTGCGCCTCTGGCCTCAACGAGGCGTTGCTCGGGCGCGAATATTACGACGGCGAGGTCGCGACCTATTCCCCCGCCTATCGCATCGAGGACCTGCCGGTGATCTGCGCGGTCAGTGATCACGTCATCTTCAATTCGCCCGACCAGCTCGAACGCTTCGTGCCGATCCTCGAGCGGATGAAGTCGGGTGGCGAGGATTTCGATCTTGGCCTGCGCATCAACCCCCAGATCCCGCTCGGCGAGGTGCCGCGCTACGATCCCAGCGCGCCGGGATCGCGGCTCGGTTTCCCGATCTCGCAGCTGACCGACGAGCATGTCGAGATGGTTCGCGGCATCCATTTCCACAATCTGTGCGAGCAGGGCTTCGATCCGCTGCTGGAGACCTGGGAGCATGTGAAGGGCGAGCTCGAACCCTATTTCGACCATCTCGACTGGATCAACGTCGGCGGTGGCCACCACATCACGCGCGCCGATTACGACCGTGAGGCGCTTGTCGAATTCCTCGCCGAAATGGCCGAGGAGACGGGTTGCCAGATCTATATCGAGCCCGGCGAAGCGGTCGCGCTCGACGCGGGCATATTGGTCGGCGAAATCCTCGACGTGCACGATAACGACGGTCCCGTCGCGATCGCCGACATCAGCGCGACGTGCCACATGCCCGACGTCATCGAGGCGCCCTATCGCCCCGCCATGCTCGGCGAGGAGGACGGCGGCGTCGCGACGAGGATCGGCGGGCCGTCGTGTCTTGCGGGCGATGTCATCGGCGATTACCGCTTTGGCGACGTGCCCGAGATCGGTCGGCGGTTCGCCTTTCTCGACCAGGCGCACTATTCGATGGTCAAGACCAACACCTTCAACGGCGTGCCGCTGCCCGATATCTGGCTATGGGACAGCGCGACCGACGAACTCACGCAAATCCGCAGTTTCGGATACGACGATTTCAAATCGCGGCTGTCCTGACCGCCGCTGAGCCACGGCTGGGCAAAAAAGCCCGACACTGGACTTTACACGGGGGTCCGCCGCCCATATATGCGCGGTCCGCTGCCCCATGGGGACTCCCAATAACCGCAAGGCAGCCTTGTCGTTTTACCTAGTTTCTGGGGGTCTCTTGAATTGCACAGCTATCACAGCGCCAAAGGTCTAGTTTCGGATCTTCGCCCGGTCGAGCCGGTCACGCTCGTTCGCCCGCATGCCGCGGCGCGCGCGGCGCGTTTCTTCGTCGAGAATTTTCCCGGCAAGTCGCTTTACGCGGTCAAGGCGAACCCCTCGCCCGACCTGCTCGCGATTCTGTGGGATAGCGGCATCACGCATTACGACGTCGCCTCGATCGCCGAGGTTCGCCTCGTCGCGCGCACACTGCCCGAGGCGACATTGTGCTTCATGCACCCGGTCAAGGCCGAGGAAGCGATCGCCGAGGCCTATTTCAATCACGGCGTACGTACGTTTTCGCTCGATACGCTCGACGAGCTCGCCAAGATCGTGCGCGCGACCAAGGGTGCCGAGGACCTCAACCTGTGCGTCCGCCTGCGCGTCTCGTCCGACCTCGCCCAACTGTCGCTCGCGGCGAAATTCGGCGCCGAGGCCGACGAGGTCAAGGAACTGCTGATGGCGACGCGGCAGGCGGCCGACGCGCTCGGCATCTGCTTCCACGTCGGCAGCCAGGCGATGAGCCCGCATGCCTATGTCCAGGCGCTCGAACGCGTCCGCGCGGCGATCGTCGAGGCATCGGTGACGGTCGACATCATCGACGTCGGCGGCGGTTTCCCCTCGACCTATCCCGGCATGGAGCCGCCCCCGCTGGCCGATTATTTCGCCGCGATCGACCGCACCTACGAGGACCTGCCGATCAGTTACTCGGCCGAATTGTGGTGCGAGCCCGGCCGCGCTCTGTGCGCCGAGTACAGCTCGCTGATCGTGCGCGTCGAAAAGCGCCGCGGCGACGAGCTCTACATCAACGACGGCGCCTATGGCGCATTGTTCGATGCCGCGCATGTCGGCTGGCGGTTTCCCGTCACGCCGTTGCGCGACGGCCCGAGCGACGTCGAAGAAACCGCATTCAGCTTCTACGGCCCGACCTGCGACGACCTCGACCATATGGCGGGGCCGTTCCACCTGCCCGACGACATCAAGGCGGGCGACTATATCGAGATCGGCATGCTCGGCGCCTATGGCTGCGCGATGCGGACCAAGTTCAACGGCTTCGGTGCGGAGCACGTCTACACCGTCTCCGACGAACCGATGGCGAGCCTCTATATCGGCGATCAGCGTCCCGCCCAGGGCGCAACCGTCACCGCGCTGTTCCCGGCCGGTTGAGCCAGCTTGGGTTATAATTGACAACCTAATTGCCCCGACGCAGTCTCCCGCCGGCACGACCGAACGGGAGTGCGACTTTAGGGGAGCGCAACGATGAACACGCAGATTCTCGCACCGGCTACGGTGCTGATCCTGTGGACGCTGGTGATGCTGGTATGGATGGCGGCGACACGACTGCCGGCGATGGCCAAAATGGGTCCTGCGGCGATGGCAAAGCCGGGCAGCCGGGGCGTCGACCTCGAAGGCGTCATCGCCGACCGGATCAACTGGAAAGCGCATAATTACGCGCATCTGATGGAGCAGCCTACGCTGTTCTACGCGGTCGTCGTCATCCTCGCGATGCTCGGTGTCGGCAGCGAAATCGCCATCGGCCTCGCCTGGACCTATGTCGCGTCGCGGATCGTCCACAGCCTCTGGCAGGCGAGCGTTAACACGATCCCGATCCGCCTCGCCATTTTTGCCATCGGAAGCCTGTGTCTCCTCGGCCTTGCGGTCATCGCTGCTATGGCGGCGCTGTCATGATCGGTCAGAGCGCGATCCTCGCGCCGATCGTCGCGCTCGCCGCCTGGACGATGGTCATGTGGCTGTGGATGTATGCAACGCGTATCCCGGCGATGCGCAGGGCCAAGATCGATGTCGCCCGCCTGACCGGCGGCGTCGGCAAGGATCTCGACAAGGTGCTGCCGCCCGGCGTCCAGTGGAAGGCGCACAATTACAACCATCTGCTCGAACAGCCGGTGCTGTTCTATGCGATCACGCTAGTCCTGGCGATGGTGGGAGCGGGCGGCGGCTTCAACCTGGCGCTGGCCTGGGCCTATGTCGGCTTGCGCATCGCCCACAGTATCGTTCAGGCGACGATCAACCGCGTCGCGGTCCGTTTCACGCTGTTCGCGCTGGCCAGCCTGTGTCTGGCCGCGCTGACTCTGCATGCCGCAATAATCGTTTTCTAGCGCACGAAGCGCGCCGCCAGTTCGACGTGCGTCGACCAGCGGAACTGCCCGACCGGCCTGATCCGCTCGATCCGATAGCCACCGGCGATGAGTGTCGCGGCGTCGCGCGCGAAGCTGGCCGGGTTGCAGCTGACATAGGCGATGACGGGGGTGTCGGAGCTCGCCAGCGCCTTGACCTGTTCTTCCGCCCCGGCGCGCGGCGGGTCGAGGACCACGGCGGCGAAGCGCGAGAGTTCCTTGGTCGTGAGCGGCCGGCGATAGAGATCGCGATGTTCGGTGAAAACCGGTCGCTGCGCCGCATTGGCCGCGGTCTTGAGCGCCAACCAGGCATCGCGGGCGCCCTCTCCGGCATAGACCTTGGCCCGCGCCGACAGCGGCAGCGCAAAGGTACCGAGCCCGGCGAACAGATCGGCGATCGTCGATGCCGCGCCGAGCGATGCCGTCACCTCCGCGAGCAGCACCGCCTCGCCATCGGCGGTCGCCTGGAGGAACGCGCCATAAGGCAGGCCGACCGCGATGCCACCGAAGCCGACGGTCACCGGATCGGGCTCCCACTGCGTTTCGGGACCGTCGCCACTGTCGACGGCAAGTCGCGCCAGGCCGTGCGCGGCGGCGAAATCGCGCAGCGCCTCGAGCGCGGCCAGACTGTCGGTGCACACATTGGTAAGCAGCACGTCGACGCCCTGGTCGGCGAGCGTCATCGCCACCTGCCCGAGACCCGCTTTCGGCAGGAGTTTCGATAACAGGGCGCGCAGGGGTGCGACCAGCGCGAACAATGCGGGATCGAGCACCTCGCACTGGTGCATGTCGATGATCTGGCGGCTTTTCTCGGCGTGGAAGCCGATCACCGCGCCGCCGGCGGTGTTGAGCGCCGACAGCGCGGCGCGACGGCGGCTGCGCGGTGGCGAGATATGCGGGGCCGCGATTTCCCCGACGCGGATCGCCTTGGCCGCCAGTGCACCGACGATGCGGTCGCGAACGTAATCGCGATAGGCGTTGTCGCTTAGATGCTGCAACTGGCAGCCGCCGCACTCGGGAAAATGACGGCAGGGCGGAACGGCATGGTTCGGCCCCGGCTCGATGCCGCCATCGGCCAGCAAGCGATCGCCCGGCGCGGCGAGCGCGGCATAGCGGCCGTCGCCGGTGACGCCGTCGCCGCGCGCGGCGATGCGGACGAAAATATCGCTGTCGGTCAAATGCGCGTCCTTACAAACAGCGCGCAATGGCCGTCGAAAGGTGGTTTGGCAAGTCGTCGGCGATCAGGCTGGGTCCGGCGAGCCGGGCCGCCTCGCCATGCAGCCACACCGCCTCGCACGCGGCGGCAAAGGGATTGCCCGTCGCGGCGAGCCTGGCGCCGACCAGTCCGGCAAGGACGTCGCCGGTTCCCGCGCTTGCCAGCCATGGCGAGCCGAGCGGGGATACGCGGACCTGGCCGTCGGGCGCGGCGATGACGCTATCGGCGCCCTTGTGGATGACGACCGCGCCGCAATCCTTGGCGGCGGCACGCGTGCGGTCGATCTTGCTCCCCTCCTCCTTGCCGAACAGACGGTCGAATTCGCCGCCATGCGGGGTGAGGATCGTCGGCACCGCCGCGGTTGCGACCGCGTCTGCGACATTATCGCCGATCAGGCTCAGCGCGTCGCCGTCGATCACCAACGGCCTGCCCGCCGCGAGGCAGGCATCGAGGCGATTGCTTGCATCCTCGCCCCGGCCAAGACCGCAGCCCACCACGATCGCGCCGATGCGGTCGTCGTCCAGCGCGCGTTCGTCGAAGCGGTGACGGACGAGCGCATGCGGCCCGTCGAGCGTCTTGCCGCCGACCAGCATCGCATAGCCCGCCCCGCCGCGCAGCGCCGCGGCGCTGGCGAGCAGCGCCGCCCCGCCCATCGCGCCGGCGACCAGCGCGACCATGCCGCGCGAATATTTGTGCGCATCGGCGCGTGGCGCGGCAAGATCGGGACGGACGAGGACATGGGGGGCGCCGTCGCCGCCGCCCGCGATGCCGATATCGGCGACCAAGACGCGACCGCATAAGGCGGCCGCGGGCAGCAAAAGGTGCGCGGGCTTTGCCGCGCCGAGCGCCAGCGTTGCGTCGAAGCGCGGAACGTCGCCGAGACAGCGCCCGTCGTCGCTGGCGACGCCGCTCGGCAGGTCGACCGCAAGACGATGGTGCGCCGCATCGGCAAGACGGATCAGTTGGCGCGAGAGCGTTTCATCGAGCGGACGTTTCAGCCCGGTGCCGAACAGCGCATCGACGACGACGGATGCACCCTCGGTTTCGGGCGACAGCGTCCCGACCGGGCCGGTCCAGCGCCGCGCCGCATCGCGAGCGGCCTCGCTCGCGGGTTCGCCGCTGCGCGCGATGCGGACCTCGACGCCCGCTTCGGCGAGCCGGCGCGCCGCGACATAGCCGTCGCCGCCATTGTTGCCGGGTCCGGCGAGGATCAGAACCGATCGCCCCGCCCCCATCCGCAGCGCGGTATCCGCCACCGCCTTGCCGGCACGCTCCATCAGCGCCGCAACGCTGGCACCGCCGGCGACCGCTTCGTCCTCGGCCGCGCGCATCTCGCGCGCGGTCAGGATCGGGCCGGCCAGCGGGCGGGTCACGGCGCGGCGTCGCTTTCGCTGGGCGGCGCGGCGGTGAATCTCGCCGGCAGTCGATAGCGATCGTCGCCGACGCGCACTTCGACGCGGTTGCCCTCGATAATCGTGACGCGCGCGCGCTCTGCCCCGTCGGCGGTGACCAGGCCGCTGCCGTCGTCGGTCAACTCGAAGCGGCGAAATCCGCTATCGGCGCGGCCGATGACGACGGTGATGCCGGCGCGCCCGACAAAGCGCTGGATCGTGCAGTCGCGCGTGAAGTCGGCGACCGCGTCGAGCGCGCATTCGATCATTCCGGGATCGGTCACGTCCTTGTCATGCGCGACCAGCCCGTCGCTCGACGGCCCGCAAGCGGCGAGCAGAACGAAGCCGAGAGGAATCGCACAGCGGATCATGGCGCGCAGAGTGGCCCGGTTCAGGCGAGGCGGCAAGGCATAGTCCACCAGTCGGGGCGCGCCGCGGCAATTCGCGCAGCCGCCGCATCGCGTTCGCCGACGTCGCTGAAGAGCGCGAAACAGGTCGCGCCCGAACCCGACATGCGCGCGATGCTCGCGCGCTCGCCAAGCATCTCGAGGACCTCGGCGATGGCGGGTGCAAGCGCGATCGCCGCTGCGGCGAGGTCGTTGCGCCCGGTGGCGAGGACTGCCGAGGGCGGGCCTGCGGGCAATGGACCCCGGTCGACCCCGTCCCAGGCCGCGAAGATAGCGGCGGTGGAGAGCGCGCTGCCCGGATTGACCAGCAGTAGCGGCGCCCCTGCCAGGTCGTTGGCGACCGGGTCCAGGCGATCGCCGGCCCCCGATCCGATCGCGCATCGCCCATACAGGCAGGCGGGCACGTCGGCGCCGAGATCGCGTGCCAGCGGCATCAGCTCGGCGATGCCGAGGCCCAGCCGCCAGAAACGATCGAGCAGCCTGAGCGTCGCGGCGGCATCGGCTGATCCGCCGCCGATGCCCGAGGCGATCGGCAGGCACTTGTCGAGCGTCAGGCGCGCGCCGTCGGTGATGCCGACATGGTCGCGCAGCGCGTGCGCGGCGCGCAGGACGAGATTGTCGTCTTCATCGTCGAGGTCGGCGCCGAACCGCCCCGTTATGTCGAGCGACAGGACATCCCCTGCTTCGACGAACAGCGTGTCGCCGCGATCGGCGAAGGCGAACAGCGTCTCGATGTCATGATAGCCGTCGTCGCGCCGCCCGCGAACGTGGAGCGCGAGGTTGAGCTTGGCGGGCGCGGGTTCGCTGTCGGTCATGACCCGGGCCTACATATTGGGATAGTTGGGCCCTCCGCCGCCTTCGGGCGTGACCCAGTTGATGTTCTGCGTCGGGTCCTTGATGTCGCACGTCTTGCAGTGGACGCAGTTCTGCGCGTTGATCTGGAAGCGCGGCCCGTTGCCCTCGTCGATCACCTCGTAAACGCCGGCCGGGCAATAGAGCCGTGCCGGTTCGTCATAATGCGGCAGGTTGTACGCGATCGGCCGGTCGGGATCGGCGAGGTGGAGATGGACCGGCTGGTCCTCCTCGTGATTGGTGTTCGAGAGGAATACCGACGACAGGCGATCGAAGCTGAGCACGCCGTCGGGCTTTGGATAGTCGATCGGCTTGACCAGGTCCTTGCGCCACAGGCTGGCATGGTCGGGATGGTGTTTCATCGTGAATGGCATGCGGATGCCGAGATGTTCGAACCACATCGTCACCCCGGCAAGCGCCGAACCCAGGAAATCGCCGAATTTCTTGACCAGCGGCACGACGTTGCGGACCTTGCTCAACTCCTTGGCGACCCAGCTCGACTCATAGGCGCTCTGATACGCATCGAGCGTGTCGTTGGCGCGGGTTGCGGCGATCGCATCGAACGCGGCCTCGGCGGCCATCATGCCGGTCTTCATCGCGGTATGCGTTCCCTTGATCCGCGGCACGTTGAGGAAACCTGCGCTGCACCCAATCAGCGCGCCGCCGGGAAAGACGAGATGCGGGACCGACTGGAAACCGCCGTCATTGATCGCGCGCGCGCCGTACGACACGCGTTTGCCGCCCTCGAGAATCTCGGCGATCGCGGGGTGATGCTTCCAGCGTTGCATCTCCTGGAACGGCGACAGATACGGGTTGCGATAATTGAGCCAGGTGACGAAGCCCAGGGCGACCTGGCCATTGGCCTGGTGATAGAGGAAGCCGCCGCCATTGGCGTCATCGTCGAGCGGCCAGCCCTGCGTGTGGATGACGCGGCCGGGCACATGCTTGTCCGGGGCGACATCCCAAAGCTCTTTTACCCCCAAGCCGTAGACCTGCGCCTCGACATGCTCGTCGAGCGCGTATTTGACCTTGAGGTTCTTGGTCAGGTGGCCGCGCACGCCCTCGGCGAAGAAGGTGTATTTGGCGTGGAGCTCGAGCCCGGGCTGATAATCGCCCTTGTGGCTGCCGTCGCGCGCGACGCCCATTTCGCCCGTCGCCACCCCCTTGACGCTGCCGTCGTCGTTATAGAGCACTTCGGAGGCGGGAAAGCCGGGGAAGATTTCGACGCCCATCGCTTCGGCGCGCTCGGCCAGCCAGCGGCACAGATTGCCGAGACTGCCGGTATAGGTGCCCTTGTTGTTCATGAACGACGGGAACATCAGGTGCGGCAGGCTCCATTTGCCCGACTTGCTTAGCACCCAGTGCTGGTTGTCGGTGACCGGCGTATCGGCCAGCGGACAGCCCGCATCGCGCCAGTCGGGGATTAGCTCGTCGAGCGCCCGGGGATCGATCACCGCGCCCGACAGGATGTGCGCGCCGATCTCGGATCCCTTTTCGAGGATGCAGACCGACAGCTCGCTGCCCTTTTCTTCGGCCAGCTGCTTGAGGCGGATGGCCGCCGCCAGGCCCGCCGGCCCGCCGCCGACGATGACGACGTCATAAGGCATTGATTCGCGCTGGCTGCTCTCGGCACTCACTGGGCATCCCCTGTCGTTCGGGCCGCGTCGTGCGGCCGATTGTGTGTGCACTCCTATGCCGTGCACATTTCGTCGGACTTTCGATGCCTTTTGATTGACCTCGCCGTCAACACGCTGTTTCACCCAAGACATGACCGGGGAGCATCTGGAACTCGCACAAAGCGTACTCGACTGGTGGGCGTTGGCGGGTGTCGACCAGGATTTCCGCGACATGCCCGCCGATTTGCTCGACGTGGGAGAGACGGTCGAACTGCCCCCGGTCTTGCCGAGCAAGAATGCTCCCAGACTTGCCACGCCCGCGCCCGCCGCGAACCCAAGTTCGGTTGCCCTCTTACCGGCGCGGAGCGATATCGCGATGCCCCAGTCACTCGCCGAGTTTCGCGACTGGCTCAAATCATCGCCTGATATTCCTGGGGCGGGACCGCCCGCCGGCCGCATCGCCCCCAGTGGGCCGGAGAGCGCGCCACTGTTCGTTCTCACCGCGATGCCCGATGCGATCGATGCCGCTACCGGCGCATTGCTCAGCGGGGAGCCGGGCGCGTTGTTCGATCGGATGCTTGCCGCGATCCATATAAAGCGCGAGGACATCGGCCTTGGCAGCATGGCGTTGGCACCCGTGCCCGGCGGTCGCCTTGCGGCGGGTGACGTTGCGTTGCTGACGCGCATCGCGTTGCGCCACATCGAACTGGCGCGCCCGAAAATCGTGCTTTTGCTTGGCGACAAGGCGAGCCGTGCAATTCTTTCGACCGATGCCGCCAAGGCGCAGGGACGGTTACTCGAAATTAAGCTTAATCAGGCAGATATCGATGCTGTAGCGACCTTCCATCCGCGCACGCTGATCCGCAACAGCGGCTTCAAGCGCGCGGCTTGGGAAAGTCTCCAGCTGGTAGAGAAAGTCCTGACGCCGCCATGCACATGATCCTTCGTTCTTCCGCCTTCCTGACGTTTTGCGCGGTCTGTTCAGTTCAGCCGGCCAGCGCGAGCGACGTGCCCAACCCACCCTATTCTTCGCTTGCCCCGACGGTGACGGTGGCCAGCGGGACGAGCCGGAGCGAAACCGATCGCGCGCGCCGCATTCTCGCGTCGATCCGGGGTCAGAACTGGTCCGATGCCGAAGCGCAACTCGCCAGCGACCAGGACGATCTGCTCAATCCGTTCCTGACTGCCGAACTCTATCTGGCAGCGAACAGTCCCGAGGTTCCGCTCGATCGCCTCATGGCGCTTTTGCGTCGGGCTCCCGAACTCCCGCAGGCTACCCAGTTGGAGCGCCTTGCCTTGCGCCGCGGAGCGACCGAGACCCCCGCGATTCCCGACGAGACGCGGTTACGCTGGAGCGGAAGTGCGCCGATTCGCGCCCGCGCCAAGTCGATCAGCGACGATCCCGTCGGTGTCGAGCTTGACGGGATTATTCCCCAGCTGATCAGCGACGACGATCCCGCCGGTGCCGAGCGGGCGCTCGCCGCGGTCGTCGATCGACTCGGGCCCGCCGCGCGCACCGAATGGCAGCAGCGAGTCGCCTGGTCCTATTACATCGAGAATCGCGATGCCGATGCGTTGAGGCTCGCCCGCATGGCGCAACAGGGCAGCGGCGAATGGCGAATCCACGCGGATTGGGTCGCAGCCTTGGCCTCGTGGCGCCTGGGCGACTGCCGTTACGCCGCCCATTCGTTCGATCGGGTCGGCAGCGGTGCAAGCGACAAGGCACTGAAGGCCGCCGGAGCCTATTGGGCGGCGCGCGCCTATATGGCGTGCGGCGAACCGCACCTGGTTGAATCGCGCTTGCGGACGGCGGCATCGCAGCGCGAGACCTTTTACGCCTTCCTCGCGATGGAAGCGCTCGGGTTGCCCGAACCATCGCCCGAGGCGGCGGCTCCCGACAGTCGCGCGCTCGCCCGCAAGGCCAATGTCCGCCGTGCCGCCGCCTTCGCCGAGATCGGCGAATATGGCTATGCCGACGACCTGTTGCGCCATCAGGCCAAGATCGGTCCGGCGAGCGATCATAACGAATTGCTCGCTCTCGCCCGCTCGCTCGACCTGCCGGAGACGCAGCTCTATCTCGCCCACAACACCCCGGGCGGCACGAGCCCCGATGCATTCGCGCGCTATCCGGCGCCCAATTGGCGCCCGCAAAACGGCTGGCGTGTCGATCCCGCGCTGGTCTACGCCCACACTTTGCAGGAATCGGGATTCCGCCGCGCCGTGGTCAGCCCTGCCGGAGCCTATGGTCTGATGCAGGTGCGGCCAGGAACCGCGCAGGATCTTGCGCGCGTACGCGGTTCGTTCCTCGAAAAGGCCGACCTGGCCAAGCCCGAGGTGAACATCGAATACGGCCAGAGCTATCTTGAACAGCTACGCGATTCCGCGGTCACCGGCGGCCTGTTGCCGAAGGTCATCGCAGCCTATAATGCGGGCCCGTCTCCGGTCGCGCGCTGGAATACCGAGGTCAACGCCAAGGATGATCCGCTCCTCTACATCGAATCGCTGCCCTATTGGGAAACGCGAGGTTACGTGACCATCGTGCTGCGCAATTACTGGATGTACGAACGCCAGGCGGGTCGCGCGTCGCAGACGCAAAGCGATCTTTCGCAAAACCGCTGGCCGTTGTTCCCCGGTCCCGCCGGTGGTACGCGACTGACGATGCGGCGCTAGGTCGCGCGACGAGGAGAATGGGGATGGCTGTCGACGAAACGCGAGAGTTCATCCCACTCAACATCGCGGTGCTGACGATATCGGACAGCCGCAGGCCGACCGAGGATATTTCGGGCGATCGCCTGGTAAAATTGCTGATCGACGACGGGCATCGTCTGGCGGATCGCGACATCATCCATGACGAGGCCGATCTGATCGTCGCGCGGCTGCACAACTGGATCGACGATCCTGCGGTCGACTGCGTCGTCTGCACCGGCGGCACGGGTGTCACCGGTCGCGATGTAACTCCCGAGGCGTTGCATCGCCTCGACGGCAAGGACATTCCCGGATTTGGCGAGTTATTCCGGTGGCTTAGCTATGCCAAGATCGGCACCTCGACGATCCAGTCCCGCGCCTGCGCCTGCGTGACTCGCGGCACCTTCGTATTCGCGCTGCCCGGCAGCCCGAGCGCGGTCATCGACGGCTGGGAGGGGATTTTGCGCAACCAGCTCGACAGCCGCCACCGCCCGTGCAATTTCGCCGAGCTGCTCCCGCGCCTGACCGAGCGCTGACGGGTCAGCCCTGCGAGCGTTCCCAGACGCCGAGCTGATGGCCGTCGGGATCGGTGAAATGGAACCGACGCCCACCCGGAAAATCGAAAATGTCCGCCGTGATCGTCCCGCCCGAATCGCGCACCCGGGCGAACACCGCGTCGAGGTCGGCGACTTCGATAACCGGCAGCGCACTCGTCAGGTTCTTGTCGGGCGAGGCATCGAGCCCGACATCGGTATCGTCGCTGACCGTCGCCGAATAGGACGGCCCGAAGGCGGTAAAATCCCATCCGAACGATTGGCGGTAAAATTCGCGCGACCGTTCGATATCGTCGGTCGGAAGTTCGAGATAATTGAACCGTGGCGTCATCAGCTCTCTCCTCATTTGTTCTTGCTATGTACTAGGCTCGGTGCGACTATCGGTCAATGGCAACCCGGTCCGATCCCATGGCTTCGACGAAGGTTCACAAGGGACGCGGGGCGCCGACCAATCGCGTCCCGCTGCGCTTCAACCTGCTCGACCGCGAAGGCGACGGCGACTGGAGCGATGCCGAACCGCTGATCGACGGCGAGAGGGCAGCGCCGCTGACCAGCGTGACGATCGAGAAACCCAAAACGATCATCAGCCGCAACCGCTCGCCCGATCTCGGCTTCGATCGCTCGATCAACGCCTATCGCGGTTGCGAGCACGGCTGCGTCTATTGTTTCGCGCGGCCGACGCACGCCTATCACGATTTGTCGCCGGGGCTCGATTTCGAAACGCGACTGTTCGCCAAGCCCGATGCGGCGACGCTGCTGCGCGCCGAGCTTGCCAAGCCGAGCTATCGCTGCGCGCCGATGGCGCTGGGGACCAACACCGACCCCTATCAGCCGATCGAGCGCAACTGGCGGATCACGCGCGCGGTGCTTGAAGTGCTCGCCGAGACGCGGCATCCGGTCATCATCACGACAAAGTCGGCGCGGGTGTGCGAGGATATCGACCTGCTCGCCGCGATGGCCGAGCAGAACCTGGTCGGGGTCGCGATTTCGGTGACGTCGCTCGACCCGGCAATCGCGCGCACGCTCGAACCGCGCGCGTGCAGCCCGGCCAAGCGGCTCGACGCGATCGCGCGGCTCGCCGCGCGCGGCATTCCGGTCGGCGTCAACATCGCGCCGGTCATTCCGGCGATCACCGATCACGAGATCGAGCGGATCATGGCGGCCGCGGCGTCGGCGGGCGCGCGCGCCGCATCGTATATCCCGGTGCGGCTGCCGCACGAGGTCGCGCCGCTGTTTCGCGCCTGGCTCGACGAACATTATCCCGACCGCGCCGCCAAGGTGATGCACATCATCAACGACCTGCGCGGCGGCAGCGACAACGATCCCAATTTCGGCACGCGCATGCGCGGGCAAGGCCCCTGGGCCGATCTGCTGTGCACGCGGTTCAAGCGCGCGGCGCGGGTCCATGGCCTCGACGGGCCGCGCACTCGGCTGGCGACCGAACGGTTCCGCAGGCCAGGCGGCCCGCAGGGCGAGTTGTTCTAGTCCGGATCTTCGCGCGCCGGCAGGAATTCAGGCGCACTGTCATCGACAACCGCAAGTGTGCGACACCCTGCGATATCAGGCGCCCGGCAGGCGATAATCGCGATATTCGTCGCGCAGCGCGCGCTTGAGGATCTTGCCGGTGGCGGTATGCGGCAATTCGGCGACGAACTTGATCTCGTCGGGCAACCACCATTTGGCGACCTTGTCGGACAGATAGGCGAGGATATCCGCCTCGCAGACCGTGCTGCCGGGTTTGCGCACGACGAGCAGCAGCGGGCGTTCGTCCCATTTGGGATGATGGACGCCGACCGCGGCCGCCTCGGCGACGCCGGCGCATCCGACCGCGGCGTTTTCGAGCTCGATCGAGCTGATCCATTCGCCGCCCGACTTGATCACGTCCTTGGCGCGATCGGTGATCTGCATGACGCCGTCGGGATGAAGGATCGCGACGTCGCCGGTATCGAACCAGCCGTCGGCATCGATCGCCGGGCCGCCATCGTCGCCGAAATAGGTTTCGATGATCCAGGGTCCGCGAATTTGCAGTCGCCCGCTGGTGACGCCGTCGCGCGGCAGGACCCGGTCGTCATCGTCGAGCGTGCGCAGTTCGGCCCCATAGGGCACCCGCCCCTGTTTGACGACGACATCGACCTGGCGATCGAACGAAAGATCGTCCCAGTCGCCGGGTCGCGAGCCGATCGTCCCGATCGGCGAGGTCTCGGTCATGCCCCAGGCATGCGCAACCTCGATCCCGGCACGCATCAGCCGCTCGATCATCGCACGCGGTGCCGCCGAACCGCCGATCACCGCACGCCTCAATCGGCCGTAGTCGCCGCCATTGGCATCCATGTCGGCGAACATCGCGAGCCAGACGGTCGGCACGCCGGCGCTGTGCGTGACGCCTTCGTCGCGGAAAAGTCGCCACAGCACGTCGGCCTCGTTGGTGCACGACAGGACGAGCTTGGCGCCGACCATGGCGGCGGCATAGGGTACCCCCCAGGCATTGGCGTGGAACATCGGCACGACGGGCAGGAAGACCGAGCGGGTCGACAGGTCGAAGACATCCGGCTGGAGCGACGCCAGCGCATGGATAATGTTCGAGCGGTGTTCGTAGAGCACGCCCTTGGGATGCCCGGTCGTGCCGCTGGTATAGCATAGCCCGCACGGATCGCGCTCGCTGCCCGTCACCCATTCGAAGCCGTCGTCGGAGCGGTCGATCAGGGCGCGAAACCCGTCCTCGCCGCTGCCGTCGAAGACGATGAAATGCTCGACCGTCGTGAGTTCGGGCTTCAGCTTTTCGACGATCGGCGCGAACATCGCGTCGTACAGCAGGACGCGGTCGCCGGCATGGTTGATGATATAGGCGAGCTGTTCGTGAAACAGGCGCGGATTGACGGTGTGGAGCACGCCGCCCATGCCCGCGGCGCCGTACCAGGCCGCCAGATGATGGCCATGGTTCATCGCCAGCGTGGCAACCCGATCGCCCCTGGCCAGGCCAAGATCGACGAGCGCGGCGGCAAATCGGCGCGCATCGCGCGCAACCTCGGCCCAGGTCGAGCGGCTCGTCGTGCCGTCCGCCCAGCGGGTCACGATTTCGCGCGGTCCATGTTCGCGTGCGGCGTGATCGATCAGGTCGGTCACGCGCAGCGGCGGTGCCTGCATTGCGCCGATCATCATCCTCTCCCCTTATACTCGCGCACGATGGCCCGATCGACCGTGCTCAGGCAAGTCCCGTCAGCGGTAACGTCGTAATCCCGGTTTCGAACACCCCTGGAATACGGCCAATCAGCGCGGCGAGGTCGGCATCGATGTTGAAGGCAGTGCCGAGCGCGACGCGGGCCAGTTCGCTGTCGCCCGCAAGCACGCGCATGACCGCGCAATCGCGGCCCTCGCCCCGGGTTTCAAGCAGGCGGGCGATGCCGGGCAGCGCATCTTCGTGCGTCACCGCGATATCGAGCGCGAGCGGCGTCGCTTCGTTCAGGCGCGCCAATGGCCGGACCGACCGGATCGCGATGCGCGGCACGTCCTCGCCCTCGGGCAGGTCGAGTTCGACATTGAGCAGCGCGCATTCGCCCGCTTCGGCCAGTTCGGCGAGCGCCTCTGCCGCGTCGTCCTCGAAACAGCTCGCCTGGAACTGGCCGGTGCGATCGGACAGGTTGGCGATGCAATAGGCGTTGCCGCGCTGCGACACGCGCTTGCGCACGCTTTCGACCAGACCCGCCATCACCGCGGGCCGGCGGATGCCGGGCTGGAAGCCGGTCAGATCGCACACCTGCGCGAAGCTGCGCGCCCCATTGGCGCCGGCGACGGCGGCATATTGTTCGACCGGATGGGCCGAGAAATAGAAGCCGAAGGCGTCTTTCTCATGCGCCATCCGCTCGGCGATCGACCATTGGTCGACCCTGGGCAGCTGGATTGTCGGCATCGTCGCGACGTCGCCGCCGAACAGGCCGCCCTGCCCGCTTTCGCGCGCATGTGCCGCGCTCGACGCGACCGACAGCATCGTCTCGGCGGCGGCGAACACGGCCTCGCGGCGATCGTTGAGCGTATCGAACGCGCCCGATCCGGCGAGCGCTTCGAGCTGGCGGCGGTTGAGCAGGCGCGGTTCGACGCGGTCGGCGAAATCGTCGAGATCGGCGAAGTCGCCATGCGCCTCGCGTTCGGCGACGAGGCTTTCCATCGCCTTTTCACCGACGCCCTTGAGCGCCCCGAGCGCATAGCGCACCGCCAGCGCGCCGCCGTCCTGTTCGACCGAAAAATCGGCGCGACTGGCGTTGATCGAGGGCGGCAGCACGATGCAGTCCGACCGCCGCGCATCGTCAACGAAGATGCACAATTTTTCGGTCTGGTGCGCGTCGAAGGTCATCGACGCGGCGAAAAATTCATGGCGATGATGGACCTTGAGCCAGGCGGTCTGATAGGCGAGCAGCGCATAGGCGGCGGCGTGGCTCTTGTTGAAACCATAGCCCGCGAACTTGGCAATCAAGTCGAACAATTCGTTGGCATAGGGGGCGGCGATGTCGTTGTGCTCGGCGCAGCCGGCGACGAAAATAGCGCGCTGCTGTTCCATTTCCGACGCGATCTTCTTGCCCATCGCGCGGCGCAGCAGGTCGGCGGCGCCGAGGCTGTAGCCGGCGAGGATCTGCGCCGCCTGCATCACCTGTTCCTGGTAGACGAAGATGCCGTAGGTTTCCTTGAGAATGCCTTCGAGCAGCGGATGCGGATAGGCGATTTCCTCGCGCCCGTTCTTGCGCGCGCCGAACAGCGGGATATTGTCCATCGGGCCGGGGCGATAGAGCGAGACGAGCGCGATGATGTCGCCGAACGCGGTCGGTTTGACCGCCGACAGGGTGCGCCGCATGCCCTCGGATTCGAGCTGAAAGACGCCGACGGTGTCGCCGCGCTGAAGCAGTTCGTAGACCGCCGGGTCGTCCCAGGCCATCGTGTCGAGATCGATCGAGATGCCGCGTTGCGCGAGCAGGCGTTCGGCCTCTTTGAGCACCGACAGCGTCTTGAGGCCGAGAAAGTCGAACTTCACCAGCCCGGCATCCTCGACATATTTCATGTCGAACTGCGTCACCGGAATGTCCGAGCGCGGATCGCGGTAGAGCGGGACGAGCTCGTCGAGCGGGCGATCGCCGATGACGACGCCGGCGGCATGCGTCGAGCTGTGGCGCGGCTTGCCCTCGAGCTGGCGCGCCATGTCGAACAGGCGGCGGACGCCGTCGTCCTGCTTGTACTCGCGCGCCAGTTCGGAGACGCCGTTGAGCGCGCGTTCGAGCGTCCACGGATCGGTCGGATGGTTGGGCACCAGCTTGGCGAGCCGGTCGACCTGGCCGTAGCTCATCTGGAGCACGCGGCCGGTATCCTTGAGCACCGCGCGCGCCTTCAGCTTGCCGAAGGTGATGATCTGCGCGACGGTATCGCGGCCGTATTTGTCCTGGACGTAGCGGATCACCTCGCCGCGGCGGGTTTCGCAGAAATCGATGTCGAAATCGGGCATCGACACGCGTTCGGGATTGAGGAAGCGCTCGAACAGGAGGCCGAGCCGGAGCGGATCGAGGCCGGTGATGGTGAGCGCCCAGGCGACCACCGAACCCGCGCCCGAACCGCGCCCCGGACCCACTGGGATGTCGTTCGCCTTGGCCCATTTGATGAAGTCGGCGACGATCAGGAAATAGCCGGGAAAGCCCATCTGGATGATGACGTCGAGTTCGAAATCGAGGCGGTCGAGATAGGCCTGGCGCGCGTCGTCCGAGAGGTCGGCATAGAGCGCGAGCCGGTCGGCCAGCCCAGCATGGGCATCGGTGCGCAGCTGCGCCGATTCGGCGTCGCGATCGCCCGCAAGGCTCGGCAGGATCGGGTCGCGCTTGGGCGCGGCGACGGCGCAGCGCTGCGCGACGACGAGCGTGTTGCGGATCGCCTCGGGAATGTCGGAGAACAGGTCCTCCATCATTTCGGACGATTTGAGCCACGCCTCGGGCGAGGATTTGCGGCGGTCGGCGCTTTCGACATAGCTCGACTGGGCGATGCACAGCATCGCGTCGTGCGCGGGGTGGAAGCCGGGCTCCTCGAAGCAGCACGGGTTGGTCGCGACAAGCGGCAGGCGATGGTCGTCGGCAAGCGCGAGCAGATGCGGCTCGGCGGCCTGTTCGACGGCGTCACCGCGGCGCGCGAGTTCGATGTAGAGCCGGTCGGGGAAGATCGCCTTCAGCCGTTCGAGATAGGTCGCCGCGGCCGCGCCCTGGCCTTGCGCGAGCAATCGGGCGAGCCCGCCTTCCGCCCCGGCGGTGAGGCAGATCAGGCCGGCGCTGTATTTTTCGAGCGCGGCGAAGCTGGCATGCGGATCGTGTTCGATCGGGCGGTCGAGATGCGCGGTCGAGACGAGTTTGCACAGATTGCCATAGCCCGCCTCGTCCTGCGCATAGAGCGCGAGCCAGTCCGTCGTCGGCTGCGCGCCGTCGGGCGTGTCGGGGCGCTCGACGGCCAGCATCGTGCCGATGATCGGCTGCACCCCCGTCGCCATGCAGCCGTCGGAAAACGCCATCGCGGCATAGAGGCCGTTGCGATCGGTCAGCGCGGCGGCGGGGAATTGCCGGCTGGCCGCCGCCTTGCCGATTTCCTTCGGATCGAGCGCGCCGTCCAGCATCGTGTAGCTGGAAAAGATGCGCAAGGGGACGAAGGAGGCATGGGGCATGGTCGTCGTCACCCTAGCGACGCGGGGCCGATTCGTAACCGTCGAAATCGAAACGGGGGCGGGTTTGCGAGGCCCCGCCGGTGCGGTCAGGTCAGGACGCCGTCGTGCAGGCGAACGGCGCGGTCCATGCGCAGCGCCAGCGCTTCGTTGTGCGTCGCGACGAGCGCCGAGGAGTTGTGGCCGCGCACCAGCGCGAGGAACTGGTCGAAGACGCCGGCGGCGGTTTTCTCGTCGAGGTTGCCGGTCGGTTCGTCGGCGAGGATCAGCCGCGGGCGGTTGGCGAGCGCGCGCGCGACGGCGACGCGTTGTTGTTCGCCGCCCGACAGCTTGCTCGGCTTGTGTTCGACGCGTTCGGAAAGGCCGAGACGCCCGAGCAGGTCGCGCGCGCGTTGCTCGGCCTCGCCCTGCGGCGTGCCGAGAATGAGCTGCGGCAGGACGACGTTTTCGAGCGCGCTGAAGTCGGGCAGCAGATGGTGGAACTGATAGATGAAGCCGAGCTTGTCGCGCCGAACGACGGTGCGTTGCCCGCTGTCGAGCTTCGACACTTCCTCGCCGTCGATGCGGATCGAGCCGCCGAAGCCGCCTTCGAGCAGGCCGACCGCCTGGAGCAGCGTCGACTTGCCCGACCCCGACGGGCCGAGCAACGCGACGATCTCTCCCGGCGCAATCGCGAGATCGAGGCCGCGGAGCACGTCGATCTTCACCCCGCCCTGTTCGAAACTGCGGGTGAGGCCGGTGACTTTGAGCATGTCCTGCGACCGCATCTCATTCATAACGCAGCACCTGCACGGGGTCGGTATTGGCGGCCTTGAAGGCGGGATAGAGCGTGGCGAGGAAACTGAAGATGATCGCCATCGCGGTGATCCCGACGATTTCGACGGGGTCGCTCTTGGTCGGCAATTCGGTCAGCATGCGGATCGAGGGATCCCACAATTCCTGGCCGGTCACGAACTGGACGAAATTGACCACGCCCTGGCGGAAATAGAGGAAGATCGCGCCGAGCATCAGGCCGGCGACGGTCCCCAGCACGCCGATCGAAACGCCGACCGTGACGAAAATGCGAACCATCGATTTGCGCGTCGCGCCCATCGTGCGCAGGATCGCGATGTCGCGCGTTTTCGACCGCACCAGCATGATCAGCGACGACAGGATGTTGAACACCGCGACGAGGATGATGATCGACAGGACGACGAACATCGCCACGCGCTCGACCGCCAGCGCTTCGAACAGCGTCGAGTTCATCTGTTTCCAGTCGACGATGATCGCCCTGCCCGTCAGCTTCGCCGCCACCGGCGCCAGAATTTCGGTCACGCGATCGGGATCGACGGTATCGACTTCGATCATCTGAACCGAATCGCCGATCAGCAGCAGCGTCTGCGCGTCCTCCATCGGCATGATGACGAACGCCTTGTCGAAATCGAACACGCCGATCTCGACGATCGCGGCGATCGAATAGGATATTTCGCGCGGCACCGTGCCGAACGGCGTGCTGCGCCCGGCCGGGTTGATGATCGTGATGTTGCCGCCCGCCTGCGCGCCAAGTTGCCGCGCGAGTTCCTTGCCGAGCGCGACGCACTGGCAACCCGGCGTCAGGCGATCGAGGCTGCCGGCGATCGCCTTGCCCTTGAGGCTCGGATTCTCGCGGATATCGCTGGCATCCATGCCCCTGACCAGGGCGGCGTCGACGCGCCCGTTGAGGCTCGCGAGCAAGGGCTGCTCGATCAGCGGCGTCGCCGACGTCACGCCCGGCGTCGCGCGCACTTGCTTGAGGACGTCGCGCCAGTCGTCGATGCGATTGTCGTATCCCTGGACGACGGCATGGCCGTTGAGGCCGACGATCTTGTCGAACAGCTCGGCGCGAAAGCCGTTCATCACGCTCATCACGATCACCAGCGCGGCGACGCCGAGCATCACCGCAACGAGGCTGATCGAGGCGACGAGGAAGATGAACCCCTCGCCCTTGCCGGGCAGAATGTAGCGTTTGACGATGAGGCGTTCGGCGGGGGATAGGATCATGGCAAAGCCGCTTTGGGAACCCAGGACTTGGGACGGGAGGCCGCAGCCTTAGGCGGCACGCCGCGTGCTGGCAAGCACGGCTACGGCGCGAAAGCGCTGTTGCACGATGGCAACAACCGCCGGCGATTATAACCGCGCGCTGTCGTTCGCGCATGACAAGATGCAGCTGAAACCATATTCCGTCGCTTGTCGGCGGCCTGACCGTCGGCATGTGGCAGGGTCCGGGCTGGCGCCGTATGGCGAAAGCCAACCAGGGTTTCACCGCCAGAGGGGGATGGCGAAACTTTCGTCACGCTGCGCCCGGGCCAACGCCCGGGCGTTTTTTTGTCCGCTCTCGGGCGACGATCGCCGGCGGGACGCCCCGCCCCCTTGAAATCGATTTTGCGAAAAACCATCTCTCGATCGGACGGTGGCCGTAGCGGCATCGTCCGGCCTGGGGCGCCATATGGGCCCCGAAAACCAGTCAACTTGCTTTGGAAGGATTTGACATGACACGTTTCGATTTTACTCCCTATCGCCGCACGATGGTCGGTTTCGACCGTTTGTTCGACGCATTGGAAAACGCCAATGCGCGCAGCGGCAGCGACAATTATCCCCCGTTCAACATCGAAAAGGTCGATGACGACCGCTTTCGCATCACCCTGGCCGTCGCCGGGTTCAAGCGCGACGAAATCGACATCACCGCGCAGCAGAACCTGTTGCTGGTCGAGGGGAAGAAGGCCGAGAGCGGCAACGACAACGCCAACTACATCCATCTCGGCATCGCCACGCGCAGCTTCGAGCGCCGCTTCGAGCTGGCCGATTTCGTCCGCGTCGAGAGCGCCGACCTTGCCGACGGCATGCTCGTCGTCGAGCTCGTCCGCGAAATCCCCGAGGCGATGAAGCCGCGCTCGATCGAGATCGGCGCGAAGTCGGATGGCGTCATCGAAAACAAGAGCACGCAAGACAAGGCCGCCTGAACCGGCGCCTGTCATCTAGCGGGCCGGGGGCATTCCTCCGGCCCGTTTTCGCATGCGGCCACGATCGGACCGCAGCCGACGCATCGGGTTCGAGATCCCGGCCTAGACCAGCCGGCTCTGCTTGACCGCAGCGGCGACGAAGCTGGCGAACAGCGGGTGCGGGTCGAACGGTTTCGACTTGAGTTCGGGGTGGAACTGCACGCCGATGAACCACGGATGGTCGGGGCGCTCGACGATTTCGGGGAGCTCGCCATCGGGCGATTCGCCCGAAAAGACCAGGCCGCCCTTTTCGAGCGCGTCGCGGTAATGGACGTTGACCTCGTAACGGTGCCGGTGCCGCTCCGAAATTTCGGTGGTGCCGTAGACGCTGGCGACATGGCTGTTGGGCGCGAGCCTGGCGGGATAGGCGCCGAGCCGCATGGTGCCGCCGAGATCGCCGCCCGCTTCGCGCTTCTGCAGCCCCTCTTCGCTCATCCATTCGGTGATCAGGCCGACGACGGGTTCTTCGCAGTCGCCGAACTCGGTGGTCGAGGCGCGCGCGATGCCCGAGACGTTCCGCGCCCCTTCGATGCATGCCATCTGCATGCCGAGGCAGATGCCGAAAAAGGGAATCGCGTTCTCTCGCGCATAGCGCACGCTGGCGATCTTGCCTTCCGAGCCGCGCTCGCCGAACCCGCCCGGGACGAGGATCGCATCGAGCGGCTCGAGCCTGGTCGCCAGTTCGTCGGCGTCCTCGAACAGTTCGGCGTCGAGCCAGCGAATGTTGACCTTGACGCGATTGGCGAGGCCGCCGTGGACGAGCGCCTCGCGCAGCGATTTATAGGCGTCCTGGAGCACGACATATTTGCCGACGACGCCGATCGTCACTTCGCCTTCGGGGTTCTGGTAGCGGTCGAGCACGTCGTACCAGCGGGTGAGGTCGGGATCGCGGGCGTCCCCGATGCCGAAGGCGCGCAGCACTTCGTCGTCGAGCCCCTCGGCATGATATTGCATCGGCACTTCGTAGATGCTCGCCGCGTCGAGCGCGGGGATCACCGCCTCGGCGCGGACGTTGCAGAACTGCGCGATCTTGGCGCGGTCGCTGTCGGGCAGCGGATGTTCGGAACGGCACAGCAGCACGTCGGGCTGGATGCCGAGCGCGGCGAGTTCGCGCACGCTGTGCTGCGTCGGCTTGGTCTTGAGCTCGCCGGCGGCGGCGATGAACGGCACCAGCGTGACATGGACCGACACCGTCGACAGCCGCGGCAGTTCGTTCCGGAGCTGGCGGATCGCCTCCATGAAGGGCAGCGATTCGATATCGCCGACGGTGCCGCCGATTTCGCACAGGACGAAGTCGAGATCGTCGGTCTCGGCGAGCGCGAATTCCTTGATCGCGTCGGTGACGTGCGGGATGACCTGCACGGTCGCGCCGAGATAGTCGCCGCGGCGTTCCTTCTGGATGATCTGCTGATAGATCCGGCCCGAGGTGACATTGTCCGACTGGCGCGCCGCGACGCCGGTGAAGCGTTCGTAATGGCCAAGGTCGAGATCGGTCTCGGCGCCGTCGTCGGTGACGTAGACCTCGCCATGCTGATAGGGCGACATCGTCCCCGGATCGACGTTGAGATAGGGATCGAACTTGCGGATGCGGACCTTGTAGCCGCGCGCCTGCAGCAAAGCGGCAAGGCTTGCCGCCATGAGACCCTTGCCAAGCGATGAGACCACGCCGCCGGTGATGAAAATGAACCGCGCCATGGGAGAAAAGGCCTACGCGCACTTTGCCCATAGTGGCAAGCGTGCGACTCTATGTTTGCAGAAAAATAATCGCGACGACGAAGCGGAAAATCCCGCGCGCGGTTACTCGATCGGAACGCCCGACGAGCCGGCGTCGCTGGCCGGCTTGGCCGGTTCGGCGGGGGCCGGGGTCGCCGCCGGCGCGGTTGTCTCGCCCAGCGGGACGCCGTTATCGCTGCCGACGGGCCGGGCCGGGGTCGACAGCGAATCGTCGATCGTGCCGGCGGTGTGGTTGACCGAGGCAAGGCCCGCGAGCGCGATGCTGAGCGTGACGAAGAGGAAAGCGAGCACGCTCGTCGCGCGGGTCAGGAAATCGGCGGCGCCGCGCGCCGACATCAGGCCCGACGGGCTGCCGCCCACGCCGAGACCGCCGCCTTCCGATTTTTGCATCAGGATGACGCCGATCATGGCGGCACCCACCAGGGCCTGGACGACGACGAGAAATTTGAAGAGCATGGGTTGTCTTGCCTGACTGACATGAGGGTGCGACCGCGATGACGGCCAAGGCGCGCCACATAGGGACAAATGCGCCGCGCATCAACTATTCGATTGCGGCGGCGGCCTCCACGATCGGCACGAACTTCGCCGCGGTCAGGCTGGCGCCGCCGACCAGCGCGCCGTCGACATCGGCCACCGCCAGCAGCTCGGCGGCGTTGTCGCCGGTGACCGAGCCGCCGTAAAGGATGCGGACCGATGCGGCCTCGGCGCCGGCGCGATCGCGCAACATATCGCGAATGGCGGCATGCATCGCGGCGACATCGGACACCTTCGCAACGTCGCCGGTGCCGATCGCCCAGATCGGTTCGTAGGCGATGGCGAGGCGCGCGGGATCGAAATCTTCGGGCAGCGATGCCGCGACCTGCGCGGTGACATGGCGCTCGGCATCGCCGGCGTCGCGGATCCGCTTGCTCTCGCCGACGCACACGATGACCGACAGTCCTCCGGCAAGGGCGCGTTCGGCCTTGGCCCTGACCAGCGAATCGCTTTCGCCAAGCCCCTCGCGGCGCTCGCTATGACCGACGATCACCAGCCGCGCGCCGGCGTCGACCAGCATCGCCACCGAGATCGAGCCGGTATAGGCGCCCGATTCGCATTCGTGGCAATCCTGGCCGCCGACCGCCAGCGTGGGCACGCGTCGCGCCATGCGCTCGACCAACGTTGCCGGCGGGCACAGCGCGACATCCACCCCGGGAGCGTCGGTCGCGTGGCGGGCAATCGCGGTCGCTTCGTCGATCGTGTCGGCAACGCCGTTCATCTTCCAATTGCCAACGATATATTTGCGCCGATCGCCCATGTCGTGTTCCACTGCCTTGCCCGGGTTTAATCTGTCCGCCCTGCTATGGCGTGGCCGGGTCGCGTGCAAGCCCGGCCTTGGCGGCGCCGAGGACCCGTCATTCATCGCGGGTTGAAGCGGCCCGGACTAGGCCGTAAAGCGAGCACGGTAGCGGCTTTGCGCCGCCCACCGATCCGACCCTGTCCTGTCTCGCGGAATATTTTCACCGATGATCACATTCTTTCGCCGTATTTTCGAATCGAAGATCGGCCTGATATTCAGTCTCGCCTTCATCGCCCTCATCGCGATCGCCTTTGCCGGCGCCGATGTGACGGGGACCTCGTTCGGCGGCGTTTCCGGGGGCAATGTCGCGAAGGTCGGCAAGACGTCGATTTCGGTCGGAGATCTGCGCGACGAGGTCAAGCGCCGGTTCGATGCCGCGCGCCAGGAAAATCCGACGCTCGACCTTGCCACGTTCGTCAATTCCGGCGGGCTCGATTCCACGCTCAACAGCCTGGTCGAAGGCGCGGCGCTCGAAGCCTATGCGGCCAAGCTCGGCTTTGGCAGTTCCAAGGCGCTCGAGGACGCCGAAATCCGCAAAATTCCGAATTTCTTCGGCATTGACGGGACGTTCGACCAGAACCGGTTCGAGACCGCGCTCAAGAATGTCGGCCTGACCGAACGGATGGTTCGCGAAGATATCCGCCGCCAGATTCTGGTCCGCCAGCTGGCGGCGCCGGTCCTGGGGATCGAAAAACTGCCGCGCGGCCTTGCATTGCCCTATGCATCGCTGCTGCTCGAACAACGCGCCGGGCAGGCTGCATTCATTGCCGCCGGGGCCTATGCGCCCGAGGGCGAACCCGACGCGAAGACGATTTCGCAGTTTTATGCGCGCAATGCCTCGCGCTACACGATCCCCGAACGTCGCGTCATCCGCTATGCGGAATTCGGCGAGGCATCGGTCGGCAAGGCCGGCACGGTAAGCGATGCCGAGATCGCAAAATATTACGCCGACAATCGCGCGCAATATGCCGCCAAGGAAACGCGCGGCGTTGCGCAGGTCATCGCCGGCGATCGCGCAACCGCCGAAAAGATCGCCGCCAAGGCAAAGCAGGGCGGAACGCTCCAGGCCGCGGCCCAGGCGAACGGACTTTCGGCCAGCGACGGCACGTTCGAAAGCGAAGCGGCATTGGCCGCGAGCATCGGCAAGCCCGCCGCCAAGGCGGTCTTCGCTGCCGGCCGCAACGATGTCGTCGGCCCGATCCAGGGTCCGCTGGGGTGGATCGTCACCCGCGTGAACACGATCGAGGGCACGCCTGCCCGCAGCCTAGCCAGCGTGACGGGCGAACTGCGCGACCAGTTGCAGACGCGCAAGAAGCAGGAAGCGCTGATCGACCTCTATAATACGCTTCAGGATGCGCTGAGCGGCGGTGCCGACATTTCGGAGCTGGCCGAGACGCGCAACCTCAAGATCGAAACGACGCCGCCGCTGACCGCCGACGGTCGCGTTGCCGGCGGGTCGGAGCCCGCGATCGCGGCGGAACTGGCCCCGGTCGTCGCCGCCGCGTTCCAGGCGAGTGAAGAGAATTTCGGCGAACTCGTCACGATCGAGGAAAACAAGCGCTTCGCCATCGTCGACGTCGCCGACATCCGGGCTGCCGCGCCGCCGCCGCTCAAGGAAATTCGCGAACGCGTCGTGCGCGATTACAAACTGTCCGAAGGCGCCAAAAAGGCCAAGTCGGTCGCGCGCAAGGTTGCCGACCGGATCGAGAAGGGCGCGACCATCGCCGACGCGCTGAAAGCCGAAAACGTACCCCCCTTCGTCCTGCAGAAGATCGGCGGCAAGCGGGCCGAACTGAATGCGGCCGAGGGTCGCGTTCCGCCCGAACTCGCCTTGCTGTTTTCGATGGCGCCTAAGACCGTCAAGACGCTCGAAATGGGTCGGGATCAGGGCTGGATGGTGGTTTACCTGGCGAAGATCGACGAGGGCGACGCGGGCAAGGACCCGAAGCTGCTCGAGGCGGTCTCGACGCAATTGACCGGCGCGATCAGCAACGAATACGCCGCAGGCTTGCTCAACGCCGCCAAACAGGCGGTCGGCGTCGAGCTGAACCAGGGCGCGATCGAAGCCCTCAAGCGCGAACTGACCGGGCAGCAGCCATGAGCGAAGAAGGATGGCGCCCCGCCCGCAGCTGCTGCTGATCGATAATTTCGACAGCTTCACCCATAATTTGCGCCATTTTCTGGTCGTGGCGGGCGCCCATGTCACGGTGCGGCGCAACGATGCGCTGAGCGTTGCCGCCGCGCTGTCGCCGAAATTCGACGGGATCGTCATTTCGCCGGGCCCCGGCACACCCGACGATGCGGGCATCAGCCTCGCCGTCGTTGCCGCATGCGTCGGCCAGGAACGGCCGTTGCTCGGCGTTTGCCTGGGGCACCAAGCGATCGGCCAGCATTTCGGCGGCAAGGTCGTTCGCGGCGGGTTGATGCACGGCAAGACCGCCGCGGTGATCCACGACGGGAGCGGCCTGTTCGCAAATCTCCCCTCGCCGTTCGTCGCGACGCGCTATCATTCACTGGTGCTCGATCACGTCGCCGCGCCGCTCACCGTCAATGGCCATAGCGATGCGGGCGAAATCATGGGACTGCGCCACCTCGCGTTGCCGATCCACGGCGTCCAGTTCCACCCCGAAAGCGTCGCCACCGAACAGGGCCATGCCCTGCTCGCCAATTTCGTTGCAATTTGCCGCGACACCATGTCCCGAGAGGATTAACCCGTTTGACCTACCATCTGCCCGATCACACGCACCTACTCGACCATGACGCGGCATTGGCCGCGTTTCGCGCCATCCTCGACGGCGAGGTCGCCGACGATGACATCGAGGCTTTCCTCATCGCGCTGACCGACCGCGGCGAGACCGCGATCGAGGTCGCCGCCGCCGCCACCGCGCTGCGCGAACGGCTGTTGCCGATCGCCGCGCCCGATCATGCGATCGACGTCTGCGGCACCGGCGGCGACGGCCATCATACGCTCAACATCTCGACCGCGGTTTCGCTCGTCGTTGCGGCGGCGGGCGTTCCCGTCGCCAAGCACGGCAATCGCGCCGCGTCGTCGAAGGCAGGCGCCGCCGACGTGCTCGAAGCGCTCGGCCTCGACATGGAGCGCGCCGGACGCACCGCCGAGGCATCGCTCGCCGATCTCGGCATCTGTTTCCTGTTCGCGGCCAACCATCACCCGGCGATGAAGCGCATCCAACCGATCCGGCAAAAGATCGGGCGCCGCACGATTTTCAATCTGATGGGCCCGCTCGCCAACCCCGCGCGCGTCGAGCGCCAGCTGATCGGCATCGCCCGGCCCGGCTACGTCCACCTTTATGCGCGCGCGATGCACGAGCTCGGCACGCGGCACAGCTATATCGTATCGGGCGACGAGGGACTCGACGAACTGTCGCTCGCGGGCGGCAACGAGGTCGCCGAGGTGTCGCCCGAGGGCGTGCACATGATGCGGCTCGAGGCGAAGGACGCCGGGCTGCCCGCGCGCCCGGTCGGCGACATTCGCGGCGGCGATGTCGCGCACAACGCCGCCGCGCTCAAGCGACTGCTCGACGGCGCACAAGGCGCCTATCGCGACGCCGTCTTGTTCAACGCCGCCGTCGCGCTGCGCCTCGCCGACAAGGTCGGGACGCTCCCCGCGGGCGTCGCGATCGCGGCCGAGGCGATCGACAGCGGCGCGGCGCGGCGCCTGCTCGCCGACTGGATCGCCTATTCATGAACAGGCTCGCCGAAATCTGCGCCGGCAAGCAGCGCGAGGTCGCCGACCGCAAGCGCCGGCGCTCGCTGTCCGACCTCGACGCCGCGATCGCCGAACAGGGCGCGCCGCGCGGTTTTGCCGGGCGGTTGGCAGATGTCGCGCGGACGGGCCCCGCGATCATCGCCGAGATCAAGCGCGCGTCGCCGTCGAAGGGCTTGATCCGCGCCGATTTCGATCCCGTCGGCATCGCCCTGGCCTATCAGGCGGCGGGCGCGGCCTGTCTGTCGGTGCTGACCGATCGCGACTGGTTCCAGGGTGGCGACGAATTTCTCGTGGCGGCGCGCGCGGCGACCGCCCTTCCCGCGCTGCGCAAGGATTTCATGGTCGATCCCTGGCAGATCGCCGAATCGCGTGTGCTCGGCGCCGATGCCGTGCTGCTGATCATGGCGGCGATCGACGACGCGCTGGCCGCCGAGATGGCGGCCGCCGCAACCGAGTACGGTATGGACGTGCTCGTCGAAGTCCATGACGAGGCCGAGCTCGACCGCGCCGTGGGGCTCGGCGCGACGCTGATCGGCGTCAACAACCGCGATCTGGCGACGTTCGAAACCGACCTGGCGATCAGCGAGCGGCTATCCGAGCGCGCCCCACCCGGCTGTCTGCTCGTGTCCGAAAGCGGCATCGCCGACCACGCCGATATCGCGCGCCTGTCGCGCCGCGGCATCACTGCCTTCCTCGTCGGCGAAAGCCTGATGCGCCAGCGCGATGTCGGCGCCGCGTTGCGACGCCTGATCGCGGACGACGGCGCGCCGGGAGCGGCTTGACAGGGACGCAGTTTGTTGCCTACACGTTCCCTGTCCGTTCCGCCATTTGGGAATTCCCTATGTTGACCAGCAAACAGCACGAACTGCTTTGTTTCATTCATGACCGGCTCGACGAGGGCGGGATTTCGCCGTCGTTCGAGGAAATGAAGGAAGCGCTCGGCCTCAAATCGAAATCGGGCATCCACCGCCTGATCAGCGCGCTCGAGGAGCGCGGTTTCATCCGCCGTCTACCCAACCGGGCGCGCGCGCTCGAGGTCATGAAGATGCCCGAACGCGCCGAAGAGGGCCAGCACGCCAAGGCGAGCAACGTCGTCGCGCTGCACCCGCCGGTGCGCGAGGTCCCGATCGCCGCCAACGACGTCGTCGAAGTGCCGCTGCACGGCCGCATCGCCGCGGGCATGCCGATCGAGGCGTTCGAGGAGGACCGATCGCTGTCGGTACCGACCGCATTGCTTGGCGCGGGCGACCATTATGCGCTCGAAGTGTCGGGCGATTCGATGATCGAGGCGGGCATTTTCGACGGCGATTACGCGCTGATCCAGCGCGCCGACACCGCGCGCGAGGGCGACATCGTCGTCGCGCTCGTCGACAACCAGGACGCCACGCTCAAATACTTCCGTCGCGAAGGCGCGATGATCCGGCTCGATCCGGCTAATTCGTCCTACGAGCCGCAGCGCTATGCGGCCGACCAGGTATGCGTGCAGGGCCGGCTGGCGGGCTTGTTGCGCCGCTACCATTGAGGCTTCGTCGATAGGATCGCATGCGCCAGGGATGACGGTCGCCGACCGATCGGCTCTGGCGCAGCCTCGGCGGATCGAGATAGACGGCGAGCCCGCCGGTCTGGCGCAATGAGCGACGGTCGGCCTTGAGCCAGCGCGGCGAACAGCGATAGGGCAGGCTGCGGTCGGAAATGACGATATCGACGCGTTCGCAGGCGCGGATGAGGTCGAGCGCATCGACATAATAGCTGCTCGTCGAGGACATGACGCTGAGCGCCTCGTCGCCCTTGCCGATCTGCCAGATGCAGAAATCCCTGCTGCAGCGCGCGTCGCCGCGATTCCGCAGCGGCAGCAGTTCGAGATCGCTGCCGACGCTCTCTGCAATCGTATCGCGGACGTAATCCCCCGCGCGATCGCGCAGGATCGCGACGCGACCGTCGACGCCGCGCGCCGCGACATGGCGCCCGTCGCTCGTCACCAGCAGGTCGGGCACGGGACTGAGCGCCATGGCGAACGCCGCGCCGACCAGCACGGCCCCGCCCAGCCAGCGAATTCGCGATCGCCATATCGCCAGCCACAGTCCCGCCAGCACCGCCAGCGCGAACAGCCAATGCGCCATGGCGGGGACCAGCGCCACCGCGCCGGGCCGCGATGCGGTGAAATGGGCCAATGCCAGCAAGCCGTCGAGCGATCGTCCGGTCAACCACCAGAACGGCGCGCCAAGCCCGACGACATCGAACAGCAGCGCGAGCGCTTCGAGCGGCATGATGACGAAGGTGGTGAGCGGGATGGCGATGACGTTGGCGAGTGCCCCGTACAGGCCGGCCTTGTGGAAATGGAACAGCGCGATCGGCATCAGCGCCAACTCGACGACGATGCCGGTCAGCAAGAGCGAGGCGAGGCCGCGGCCCAGTTTCCTGGCCCTGCTTTCCTCGCGCCGCGCGAACCAGCCGCGCACGCGTGGCATCTCATGCAGCGCGACGATCGCGGTGACCGCGGCAAAGCTCAGCTGGAAGCTCGGTCCCATGATCGATTCGGGCCATAAGACCATGACGAACAGCGCGCCCGCGGCAATCAAGCGCAGCGTGATCGCCTCGCGCCCCATCGCCAGCGCCGCGAGCACGAGCAGCGCGGCGATGCACGATCGCACCGTCGGCACCTCCGCCCCTGTCACGAGCGTATAGGCGATGCCGACGGCCGCGCCGGAGCCTGCCGCGATCAGCATGATCGGCGCGCGGAGCGCGAGCCGCGGGCTGAGTGCGAGCAATCGGAGCACGAGCAGGAATGCGGCGCCGACGACTGCGGTGACGTGCAGGCCGCTGATCGACAGAAGATGCGCCAGGCCCGAGCGGCGCATTGCCTCGGCATCGGCTTCGGGCAGTGCGCCGCGATCACCGGTCGCGAGCGTCGCCGCGACCGCGCCGGCCGAACCGCCAACGCGCGCGCGGACATGCGCGCTCAATTCCTGACGCAGACTCGAGGTCCTCGCTGCGCGCGTCACGCGGACGTCGCCGATCGCGCTGCCGGTCGCGCCCAGCCGGTCGAACCAGGCGCGGCGCGCGAAATCATAGCTGTCGGGCAACGCCGGCTGCGCGGGGGGCATCAGGCGCGCGCGCAATTCGACCTCGGCGCCCGCGCCCAGGCCCGGTGGAACCTTGTCCTCGGGGATGTTGATCCGCGCGCGCGGCGGCAAATCGGGTCGATCGACCGGCGCGACGACGATCCTGACGATCGCGCGCGCCGGAATCTGCTCGACCCTGGCGACGTCGGCGGTCAGGCGGGTCACCACGGGGCGGTCGAGAACCGGCGCGGCGACGACGAGGCTGCGGCCCCAGGCCAGGCCACAGCCCAGCGCGATCGCGATCGTTCCGATCGTGATGCATCGCGCAAGCCGCGTGCCGCCGGTCATCGCGCCGCCAAGCAACGCGATCCCCGCCGCCGCGACGATCAGGCCGAGCCACCAATTGGCGTCGGGGAGCAGGAACCAGGCCGCGATGCCGCCGCCGACGGCGACGGGCAGCCAGAGCGGCAGTTGGTCGCGTTCGCGTTCGAGAAACCGTTCGATGCGAGGGAGAAGCGCGCCCGGACTGCCGTTTCGCAGTTGCGAAAAGCCTCTTTGAAGCGCATTGGATCCCATGCTAGGGCCGCCTCCGGTGCTTGGTACCAAAGCCGAAATCAGTGTGGGAGATAGCGCCGGTGAGCGCAACCGAATTGACTCGCCCGACGACAGCGGGACCGGTCGTGACGCGTTTCGCGCCGTCGCCGACGGGATTCCTGCATCTCGGCGGCGCGCGGACCGCGCTGTTCAACTGGCTGTTCGCGCGCCATCACGGCGGCCAGTTCAAGCTCAGGATCGAGGATACCGACCGCGCCCGTTCGACCCAGCCCGCGATCGATGCGATCCTCGACGGCATGCGCTGGCTCGGCCTCAACTGGGACGGCGATGAAATCTATCAGTTCGCCCGCGCCGAACGCCATGCCGAGGTCGCCGAGGAGCTGATCGCCAGGGGAGCGGCCTATCGCTGCTATCTGTCGACCGACGAGCTCAAGGCCCGCCGCGAGGCCGCCCAGGCGCAGCGCAAGCCGTTTCGCCTCGTCAGCGAATGGCGCGATCGCGGGCCGGATGACGCGCCTCCGGGCGCCTCAGGCGTCGTCCGCCTGAAAGCCCCGCGCGAGGGCGAGACGACGATCGAAGACGCAGTCCAGGGCAAGGTCACCGTCCAGAATGCCGAGGTCGACGATTTCGTCCTGCTGCGCTCGGACGGCACCCCGACCTATATGCTCGCAGTCGCGGTCGACGATCACGACATGGGCGTGACGCATTGCATTCGCGGCGACGATCATCTCAACAACGCCTTTCGCCAGCGCGTCCTGATCGATGCGATGGGCTGGGACCGCATGGTCTATGCCCACGTCCCGCTGATCCACGGTCACGACGGCGCCAAGCTGTCGAAGCGCCACGGCGCGCTCGGCATCGAGACCTATCGCGACGAGCTCGGCATTTTGCCCGAGGCGATGGTCAATTACCTGTTGCGGCTCGGCTGGGGCCATGGCGACGACGAATTCATCTCGCGCGACGATGCGGTCAAATGGTTCGACCTTGCCCATGTCGGCCGCTCACCATCACGTTTCGACATCAAGAAACTCGAAAATCTCAATGGCCATTACCTGCGCGAAGCAGACGATGCCCGGTTGGCCGGGATCGTTGCGCCCGATATCGCGAACACGCTCGACAAGCCCCTGTCCGCCGACGACATGGCGCTGCTGACGCGCGCCATGCCCGAGCTCAAGCCGCGCGCGAAGACATTGCACGAGATCGCCGACGGCGCGCTGTTCCTGTTCCGCGTACGGCCGCTGACGATGGACGACAAGGCGGCCGCGCTGGTGGCCGAGGCGCCGACCGGGCTGTTCGACGAAATTGCGGTTGCGCTATCAGCACTTGATCAATGGACCACCCAGACCATAGAGGAAGCGCTGCGCGAACTGTCCGAACGGCTTGAACTCAAGCTCGGCAAGCTGGCCCAGCCGCTCCGCGCGGCGATGACGGGTACGACGGTTTCGCCCGGAATATTCGATGTCCTGGCCCTGTTGGGTCGCGACGAGACCCTAGCGCGACTGGCCGACGCATCGCAGATGCGCGCCAGCCACCAAGACTGACCAGGAGCTACCATGGCCGACCGCAACGCCAAACTGACCATCGCCGACAGCGACTATGACCTTGCCGTGCTTACGGGCACGATGGGTCCCGATGTCGTCGATATCCGCAAGCTCTACGCGCAGAGCGGGAAATTCACCTACGATCCCGGATTCACTTCGACGGCCAGCTGCGATTCGGGCCTGACCTTCATCGACGGCGACAAGGGCGTGCTGCTCCATCGCGGTTACCCGATCGATCAGCTCGCCGAGAAGTCGAGCTTCATGGAAGTCGCCTATCTGCTGCTCGACGGCGAGCTGCCCAACAAGGCCGAGCTCGACGAGTTCGAATATACGATCAATCGTCACACGATGGTCCATGAGCAGCTCAAGACGCTGTACAACGGCTTCCGCCGCGATGCGCATCCGATGGCGATCATGTGCGGCGTCGTCGGCGCGCTGAGCGCCTTCTATCACGACAGCACCGACATCAACGATCCCGAGCAGCGCCGCATCGCCTCGCACCGGCTGATCGCCAAGATGCCGACGCTCGCGGCGATGGCGTATAAATATTCGATCGGCCAGCCGTTCCTCTATCCCGACAACGACCTGAGCTATGCTGGCAACTTCCTGCGCATGACCTTCGGCGTGCCGGCCGAGGACTATGTCGTCGATCCGGTGATCGAACGCGCGATGGACCGCATCTTCATCCTCCACGCCGACCACGAACAGAATGCGTCGACCTCGACCGTGCGGCTCGCCGGTTCGTCGGGCGCCAACCCGTTCGCGTGCATCGCGGCGGGCATCGCCTGCCTGTGGGGCCCGGCGCACGGCGGCGCCAACGAGGCTGCGCTCAACATGCTGCGCGAAATCGGCACCCCCGACCGCATCCCCGAATATATCGCGCGCGCCAAGGACAAGGACGATCCGTTCCGCCTGATGGGTTTCGGCCATCGCGTGTACAAGAACTACGATCCGCGCGCCAAGGTGATGGCGGAAACCGCGACCGAGGTGCTCGACAAGCTCGGCGTCAGCGATCCGGTCTTCGACGTCGCGCGCAAGCTCGAGGAAATCGCGCTCAGCGATCCGTATTTCATCGAGAAGAAACTCTATCCCAACGTCGATTTCTATTCGGGCATCATCCTGTCGGCGATCGGTTTCCCGACGACGATGTTCACCGCTTTGTTCGCGCTCGCGCGCACCGTCGGCTGGGTCGCGCAGTGGAACGAGATGATTTCGGATCCCGCGCAGAAGATCGGTCGTCCGCGCCAGCTTTATACGGGTCCGACGCAGCGCGATTACGTGCCGGTCGACAAGCGCTGACGCGCTAGTCGGGCCATTTCGGCAGCGTCAGGGTAAAGGCGGCGCCTGCGCCCGGTTCGCTGGCGATATCGATCGATCCCGACATCGCGCGCGCCAGACGGTTCGAGATGTAAAGGCCAAGACCGCTGCCGCCATGGTCGCGGCGACCGAGCCGTTCGAACTTCTCGAAAATCCGCGCGCGGTCTTCCTCGGCAATTCCGGGACCCTGATCGGATACCGTCACGCTGACGTCGCCTGTGCTCCGGTCGCCCTGGGCGGTGACGACGATGTCGCTGTTCTCTGGCGCGTAGCGCACCGCATTGCCGATGAAGTTGATCAGGATCTGCAGCACCCGGCGAACCTCGCCGATCGCGACGACCGCGGTCGGGCCGGTTTCGACGCGGACCCGCATCGCCTTTTCATTGGCGCGCATCGTCAGCAGGCCAGCCGCCTGGATCGCGACCTTGGTCAGATCGACGCGCTCGCGCGCGACATCGAAATCATCGCGCTCGATCGCCTGGAGGTCGGCGAGATCGTCGATCAGCCCGAGCAGATGCTTGCCCGCCGAAGCGATATCGCCGGCGTAGCTCGCATAATCGTCGGCCACGGGGCCATCGAGCTTGCGCGCGATCGTTTCGGCATTGGCGATGATGCGACCGATCGGCAGGCGCAGCGCCTCGTCCATGCGGCGATCGAGCGCCCCCCAGTTGCCGGGAAGATAGGGTGCCTCGTTCGCGCCCTCGTCGCGTTCGGGCCGGATCAGCTTGAGCGTTCCGACGAGCCCCAAAAGCGATCCGTCGTTCGCCAGCCGCGGGCGCGCACTGAGTTCGGCACGTGCGGAAATGCCGTCGATCAGCGCATCGACGGGTAAATCGACGAGGCTTTGTCCCGCGGCCAGCAGCTCGGCGATCTTGCCGTCGATCGCGGGGTCGACCGGTACGAACAGGCTGTCGATCGCCTTGCCGATCCAGTCGCGCGTGCGAATGCGGGCGGCGGCGCCCTCTGCCCAGAGGCCGAGAATGGCGAGATCGGCATCGCACTCGAACCGCCACCCCGGTGCGTCGAGCGGAAAGGGTTCGCCCTCTGCGGTCCCCGGCAGGCGCTTGGCGTCTTCGCTCCAGCCCGTGATCGTGAGATCGGCCCCCTTGTCATCGGGGCGAATATGGACCCAGAAATGCAGGTCGAAGTCGGCTTCGCCGGCATAGACGCGGCGCATCACCGGCGCCCCGAACCGCAGCGCCGAGGTGACGGCGACCGACAATTGCGGAACGATGATCACGCCGGGGACGCTGCCGCCCGCGCGTTCCTGCAGACGCGCCAGCGCGGCATCAGCCCGGATCAGGCGCGCGTCGCGATCGACGCGGCCGATGATCGGTTCGGCGGTCATCGGTCGCTCGCCCGATAACGGGCGGCCGCATGCGCGATCGCGTCGGCGCGGTCGGCGGGCCAGCCATCGGCATCCGCACCGGCAACGCCGGCATCGTCGAACGAACGCGCGTTCCAGCCGGGGGCAAGCGCCCGGACGAGTGCTCCGACCGCATTCGCGCCGAAGCAGGCGGGTGCGAGCCAATCGCGAATGGCGCCTTCGTCGCCGACGGCGAGCGCAATCATCGATGGTGCCGATCCCAGTCCGGTTCGCTCGCCGACAAGGGCCGCGACCGCGGGCCAGGCCGCACGATTCACGAGGTCGACCATCAGTTCGTCGGGCGAACGCTGCGACAGCGCGCCGTCGACGAAGCGCGCAGCGACGATCTCGATCGATGTTTCCTCGCGGTGCAGCTGGGTGACCTGATCGGCCGCAGCGACCATCGCGGCCATGGTGTCGCCGTCCTCGCCCAAGTCGCCGATAAGCGCGCCGGCGACGCAATCGACGAGTTGGGCCTGCATCTCGAGCGGCAGTCCCGACATCGGCAAGACCGGCGCGTTCCAGGCGTTTCGGGTGCGGCATTCGGCGACGAGATACGCGGTCCAGAGGCTCGCCAGGGCGGGATCGTCGCCAATGAACGGCGGCGACACGGCATCGATGCCCGGCCTGTCCAAGCCATGTTCGAGGACATTCGCGAGGATGACGTCGGCGAGATTAGCGATCGGCAGGCCGCGGGGCGCAATCGCCGCCCATGCGGACGGTTCGGCGGGTGCGCCCAGATAATGGCGAAGATCGCGTTCGACGCCGTCGACAAGGCGGTGCAGGATGGCGAGCCCCTGCCCCCGCTCCCGTTCGTTGAGGGTGACGGCGAAAGGCGTCGTTACGACCCGGTCCATCGCCTCGGCGAGGGCGCGGCAGCGGCGTGCGAGCAGCGGCGGCAGCGCCGTCGCCGCGCCGTCGCCAGGATCGCGCTGTCCCGCCTGATTGCCACCGTGGTCCTTCATATCCTGCGCGCGATACGACAATCAGCGTTAATTTCGGATAAACCCTTCGCGACTTTCTCTGCCTCGTGAAAGGCTGTCATAGGTCATCACCGCCGCCGCGTAGAGCGCAAGCGCGCCGATCGCGATCGGCGTCCTGTCCGCCAGGGCGGCCGCGCCGATGACGCCAAAGCCCAGTCCCGCATCCGGCAGCAGCCGACCGAACCAGTTCGTCATCGGAGACGACGCGCGGGCATTCGCCTGGACCAGTACGGCGGCGTAGATCAGCATCAGCAGCGCGATCGGCCATCCCGCGCCATCGGACCATAGAAGATGCAGGGCCAAAGCCGCGAACGAGACGATGGGAACCAGATCGAGGGCGATCATGCGCCAGCGCGGCGTCGGCGGTTCGAGCGTGAACAGGCCGACATAATGCGCCATTGCCGCCGTCGCGACCGACGTCAGGCCGAGCGCCGCGCCCGTTACCAGCCATCCGCAGGAAAACGCCGCGATCGTCAATATCGCCAGGGCCACCGCGCCGAATTCGAGCGGCTTCGACCGCGCGCCGCGACCGAGCACGGTCGGCCCCGCGAACCTGACGAGCGGCGCCAGGAAATTGCCCATCGCGAGCCCGGATTCGCCAACGGCGGCAGCATCATAGACCCGGTCGCCCACGGCCGACGCCGCGACCGCGCGATCGATCACGACCAGTTCGCCGGTTTCGAACAGGCCGGGATCGCACCGCAGCTTGACCGCGCCGCGCTGCACCGCCCGGCGCAAAACCGTCGAGGCGAGATCCCAGTCGTCGGGGACATCGGTCAATTCGCCGAGCATGTCGCACCCCGTCATCGCGAGCCCCGCCCAGCGCTGATCGGCGGCGATACGCTCAAGTCCGCGCGTCACCGGGCTATCGTCGGTCACGAAGACCGCAAGAGCCGGACCGGCGGCAAATGCCGAAACCTGCTCCTGCGGCGCGTAAAGACCGTCGAGCAAGAGCATCAGCTGATCGCGGGCATGCGTGCGGTCGACGATCTCGCTGACGCGGCGGACCGGCTCGACCACGAAACCAGCGGCGCGCAGGCGATCGAGCGCGCCGACCAACGCATCGGTCATCCCCTCGACGCTGACGAACAGCAATTTCGCGCCCGCAGCCCGGCACAGCCCTGCCTGGCGCTCGAGCAGCGACTGGCCCGCCACCATCTGCGTGGCGCGCAATTCGGTGCCGTCTTCGGCGGTTTCGATGGCGCTCAGCAACGCGTGCAGGGTCATCCCGACCTCCTATCGTCGGCGGCAAGGCGGCGGCAACCGCTTTTGCAGGATCGACCCCGCAAAACCGGCGAAAAAACTTCGCTTCCGGCCCGCAAAAATCGGGCTCAATCGCTGGTCAAAGCCCGGCATATCGTCTAGCGTCGCGAAACGATAAAAATCACCGAAAAGGGCGCGTTTTGAGCGAAGATGACCAGGCCGTAATCGGGTCGGACGATATCCAGCCGATCAATATCGTCGACGAGATGAAAACGAGCTATCTCGATTATGCGATGAGCGTGATCGTGTCGCGTGCATTGCCCGACGTTCGCGACGGTCTGAAGCCCGTCCATCGCCGCATCCTCTATGCCAGCCAGGAAGGCGGCTTCGTTCCCGGTCGCCCCTATCGCAAATGCGCCAAGATCGTCGGCGACGTCATGGGCAATTACCATCCGCACGGCGACAGCGCGATCTACGACGCGCTCGCGCGCCTGACGCAGGACTGGTCGATGCGCGTCACGCTGATCGACGGCCAGGGCAATTTCGGGTCGATGGATCCCGACAAGCCGGCATCGATGCGCTACACCGAGGCGCGCCTCGCCAAGGTCGCGATGACGCTGCTCGAGGATCTTGACAAGGATACCGTCGATTTCACCCCGAACTACGATGCCAGCCGGACCGAGCCGCAGGTCCTCCCGGCCCGCTTCCCCAACATCCTCGTCAACGGCGCGGGCGGTATCGCGGTCGGCATGGCGACCAACATCCCGCCGCACAATCTGGGCGAAGTCGTCGATGCGTGCCTCGCGCATATCGATCGCGAGATCGTCGGCGGCGAGGTCATGTCCGACGAGGATTACATTGCAATCGTCCCCGGCCCCGATTTCCCGACCGGCGGGCTGATCCTCGGCCAGGGAGGCGCGCGCAGCGCGTACCTCACCGGACGCGGATCGATCATGATGCGCAGCCGCCACATCATCGAGGAGCGCCGCGGCGATCGCCGTTCGATCGTGCTCACCGAAATCCCCTATCAGGTCGGCAAATCGGGGCTGGTCGAGAAGATCGCCGAGGCCGCCAAGGATAAACGGATCGAGGGCGTCAGCGACATTCGCGACGAATCGAACCGCGAGGGCGTGCGCGTCGTCATCGAATTGAAGCGCGACGCGACGCCCGAGGTCGTGCTCAACCAGCTGTGGCGCCATACCCCGGCGCAATCGAGCTTCCCCGCCAACATCCTCGCCATTCGCGGCGGGCGGCCCGAAGTGCTCAGCCTGCGCGATATCATCACGACCTTTGTGAAGTTCCGCGAAGAAGTCGTTACCCGGCGGTCGAAATTCGAGCTCAACAAGGCGCGCGAACGAGCCCATATCCTGCTCGGCCTGGTCGTCGCGGTCAGCAATCTCGACGAGGTCGTGCGCATCATCCGCGGTAGCTCCTCGCCCGGCGACGCGCGCGCCGCATTGATCGCGCGACAATGGCCGATCGCGGAAATCGCGAGCTATATCAAGCTCGTCGAAGCGGTTGAGGTCGAGGTCGAGGGCGACACCTATCAGCTGAGCGAGCGCCAGGTGAAGGCGATCCTCGACCTGCGCCTGCATCGCCTGACCGCGCTGGGTCGCGACGAGATCGGCGGCGAGCTCAAGGAGCTGGCGGTCACGATCGAGGAACTGCTCGCGATTCTCGGCGATCGCGCCAAGCTGTACGAAGTCGTGCGCCAGGAGCTGGTCGACGTCCGCGCCGAGTTCGCCACCCCGCGCCGCAGCGAAATCGCGCCCGCCTGGGACGGTCTCGACGACGAGGACCTGATGGAGCGCGAGGAGATGGTCGTCACCGTCACGCACGACGGCTACATTAAGCGCACCCCGCTCGCGACCTTCCGCGCGCAGCGCCGCGGCGGCAAGGGACGCGCCGGCATGGCGACCAAGGACGAGGATGCGGTGACTGAATTGTTCGTCACCTCGACGCACACGCCGGTCCTGTTCTTTTCGACGCACGGCAAGGTTTACCGCATGAAGGTGTGGAAGCTGCCGCCCGGCGGCCCGCAGACGCGCGGCCGGCCGATGGTCAACCTGCTGCCGCTGGCCGAAGGCGAGACGATCTCGACCGTGCGCCCGCTGCCCGAGGACGAGGCCGAGTGGAAGAACCTCCACGTCATGTTCGCGACCGCCAGGGGCACGGTGCGGCGCAACTCGATGGACGCGTTCACCAACGTGCCGTCGAACGGCAAGATCGCGATGCGTTTCGACGACAACAGCGACGATCGCCTGATCGGCGTCGCGCTGCTGACCGAGACCGACGACGTGCTGCTGGCGACGCGCCAGGGCAAGGCGATCCGTTTCGCCGCCACCGATGTGCGCGAATTCCAGAGTCGCACCTCGACCGGCGTGCGCGGCATGCGCCTGAAGGGCGACGACGAGATCATCTCGCTGTCGATCCTCCAGGGATTCGACGCGACGACCGACGAACGCGACGCCTATTTGCGCGCCGCGCCGTGGAAGGAAAACGACAGCGCGCCGACGCTATCACCCGAGCGCATGGCCGAATTTGCCGACGCCGAGGAATTCCTCCTGACGATCTGCGCCAACGGCTACGGCAAATTGTCGAGCGCCTATGATTACCGCCGCAGCAATCGCGGCGGCCAGGGGATCGGCAATATCGACAATATCGAACGCAACGGCCCTGTCGTCGCGAGCTTCCGCGCGACCAAGGGCGACCAGCTCATCCTCGTCACCGACCAGGCCAAGATGATCCGCATGCCGCTCGACAGCATGCGCGTGATCGGCCGCAATTCGGCGGGCGTGCGCCTATTCGACGTCGCCAAGGGCGAACAGGTCGTATCGGCCGCGCGGATCGACGAGGAACAGGATCCCGAGGACGAGGCCGAAGAAGCGGTTGCCGAGGAAATGGCCGAGATTGCCGAAAGCGGCGCGCCCGACGAGGTCAAACTCGACGACGGCACGGGTCCGGATACGATTTCGGAAGACATTCCCGAGGACTGAGCCAAAGCCGGCCTTCGACCGACCATGATGCGCCGCTCGGCGACCTGAAAGGGTCGGTCGACCGAGCGACGCGTCCCGGGAAATCAAAGGCCGCGTTTGGTCCGCTCGTCAGCGACGCACCTTTTCATCCAGTCATAGCCGAACCCGATCATCGCCATGTCGACCGTGCCGATGGTATCGCCGTCGATGGCGACGGCGATCTTCTGCGTCGTGCGCATCATGTCGAATGCCCGCGCCGACGCGGCGGGATCGTCCTTGCGGCCGTGCCACACCGACCACACGCCCTGGCGCATCCCGTCCTTGAACCCGCCATAGGCGGCGCTGGTCGTGCGCCCGTCGTCGAAGGTCAGCGTGACCGGCACGTCCTCGCGATCCAAGTCCTGATCGTCGACGATTTCCCACCGGCTGCGCGTGATATCGACGCTGAACACGCCGTCCTCGATGCCCATGCCGAACTTGACTGCCGTCTTCTTGTCGGTCGTGTCGTAATCGATCATGCAGTCGTTTTCGCCGACCGATGGGCGGAAGGACATGTCGGGCGCGGTCTGGCGCTGTTGGGCATCGGCGGGGAATGCGACGATCGTCAATCCCGTGACAACGAATGCAGCCGCAGCGAGGACATAGGGATTCTTCATGATCGTATTTTCCTTTGGTGATCGGGACGTGGAGAGGCGATGTGCGGACTGCGACATCAGCAATAGCTGCCGACGCAGGCGGTGCCGTGCATGATGTTGTTCACCTTGCTGTTGAAGGCGGCATTGTCGGCGGCGCGTTCGTAGCGCGCCCAGCTGGCGGCGGCCGCGCGCGACGACGCACTGCTGCCCGAGCCAGAGCCCGAATAGGACCCGGCATTGGCGGCGGCGATCCGCTTCTGCTGCGCGAAATACGCCTCCCAGCGACGCAATCCCTCGGCATAGGCGATGCGATTGGCGGTGCGCGTGCCCTCCTGTTTCATCGACCGCAGGATCGCCTGCGCGGATTCGCTGCCACGATTGGCGGCGATCGCCATATATTTTTCGCCCTTGGCATGGCTCGCCGGAACGCCATCTCCGCTCCAATAGGCCATGCCCATGAATTCGGCGGCGGCGACATGGCCGACCATCGCCGCATTCTCGATCAGGATCATCGCGTTGCCCTTGTTGGGCTCGATCGCGCCCGCCAGGCCGTAGAGATACCAGTTGCCGAGCCACCAGCTCGCTTCTTCGTCGCCTTCCTCCATCAGCCGGGCAACGCGCATGAAGCCATATTGCCGGTCGCCGCTGTCGACTTCGGTCAGCGCCGCGGCGAGCTGACGTTCGAGCGACCAGGCGGGGTTGATCCGGGTCTGCCGCGCATAATCGGCGGGATAGGGCCGG